>Ga0129336_10000048_pt1 | contig 49723 bp, 26 predicted proteins | sample CPB6_02_DNA_FD_96878 | JGI IMG/M metagenome (GOLD analysis project Ga0129336, IMG submission 96878) | Freshwater to marine salinity gradient microbial communities from Chesapeake Bay, USA - CPBay_Sum_0.6_0.2_DNA | ecosystem: Environmental > Aquatic > Marine > Coastal | place: USA: Chesapeake...
ACTAGAAATATAATTGAGTCTGATTTATATCAGACTCCTGATTTATATGAAAGTGCTGCAAAAATGTTTCCTGCGGCAAAGGTCTACCTCCTAGAAAAAAGAGGCACTGATCTATACGGAGACGATAGTTTCTTTTCAGTAAATCCTATTATATCTATTGATATTACAATGGACAAAGACGATGCAGACTTAGCAGTTATCAGGATAGCAGATCCATTGTTTATTTTACAAAGAGATTTTTTTCCGGCTAGCAATGTTGTCACGACTAAAGGAGAGGCAGGACAAGCCACTGTAAAACAAGTCTTAGGATCTTTAAAGGGTAATAATTTAGGAGGGTACTTAAAAAGATATAAAATTATAGAAGGACGTCCAATACAGATTAGAATGGGTTATGAATCTATGCCGTTTAACCTAAAGACTGTATTTACTGGTAAGATAGTTGAGATACAACCAGGAGATACGCTAACTATTGTTTGTCAGAGTTGGAAAAATGAACTGATAAATAGACAAGTTAACTTTGCAAACCCAAATACTAAAAACTGGGGAGTAAGAGATCTAGCTATACAAGCTATACAACAAGCTAACCCAGACGGATACGGAGATTTTTTTCCTCAATTGACTACTGACTTCATACTTAAAAATATGAAAACAGAGGATGTTCAGGAGTTTCTGGCCACGGTAATACAAAGACAGGAGGGAGTGGATACTAAATATGGCAGTAGGTCCGTTGGAAGCCAAGTGACAAACTATGTCGCAGAATCTTTATCTATGGAATCTAGGGCAGAACAGAATAGAGGATTAGACACAAGACTAAAAAATGTCTGGTGGCCAGATATAGCTAGTCCAAATAACTTTTTAGGATGGAGATCTTTTTCTGGTATAATGCCATCTCAGATAAACGACGGGTGGATTGTGCCACTACAGTCTACATGGGATGTGCTAAAAGAAGGAACTAGGCATGCCTGGAATAGTATTGTTCAAGTTGTACCTTTTGACGGAGAGGCTACAATATTTTTTGGCCATCCTGATCAGCCATACTATTTTACTAAAGGCGGACCTAACTCTAGGCAGAAATGGAGAAAATATATAACTCAAAAAAGAAAAGTTCAAGGAGACTTTGCACAGTTAGCTTCACAATTTTTTGCTAGTAGAGAATATTCTAATAACATACCTTTTCAGTATACAATAAAATCTAGCCTTCCGTCTGGGATAGATGGGCTGTTCACTCAACAAGATCTATCTGTACCTAGTCTTATTCCTACAGACTTGGAACTATTTACTGATACTTACATTGTTTTTGGTAAACTTCAAAGTCTAAGTAGTTTAGCACGAGATACAGTACTTGAAAATCTTATAAAGGTAGAGACTAATCCCACAATTAGGCCTAGATTTCCAGCTGGCTACGGAGGGCTCGTTTATTTATGTAGTAGGTCGAATGTTATTTCTGAGATCATTGGTCGCTCTTATCTACCTAGACAAGCTTTAGATTCAATTAGAGATAAACTTGGACATAGAACTGTCCCATTACTTTGTAAAGTTTTTTGGGGTATACAAGAAGATAAAATACAGATAATGTGGCCTACGGCAGAAAATGATGTAGCGTCACTTATGAACCCTTCTTCTGAAGGTGGTGCTCAGCTACTAGATGCTATATCTAATAATATACTACCTGCGCTAGGAACCCAACATGCTGATTTTATAGCAGGGTTACGTAAAATATTAGCAGTTGAGTATGATTTTTTTCTTCAAAGTACAGCTAGTCCTGGTCCAGGTTTTACCGATGGCAGAGTTAGGTATTTTTATATTTATCCGAAATTTGCCGGTAAGGTGGAGGCCCCCCGTCCGACCTTTCCTCTGTTCAAAGCAATGCCTGACAGAAGACCTGTTTCTATGATGATGGATGAATACTACTTTTCTAAAGCTTCTTTATTATCGGATTACACAAAGAGTTCGTACAAAAAAATAAAAAATAAAGTAATTGAGATAGAAAAGTATGTAAGCTCTCTTCCTAAGCTTGACTATGTACCTTCAGGACCGGATACTGATAAAGCTTTTAGCCTAAGAAACGAGTTATTTACATTAATAGCAGACATAGCGAAATCTAAGCCAACTGATATTAATGATACTTTTGCTCTAGGAAATACATCTACTGTAGATGATATAAGAAAAAACTTCTTAAAGTTTAAAATATTTGTATACTATTTTGATAAATTTCTCAGCAATAGTTCGGACGCGGAAGCACTGGCTAATAGCATAGCTTCTGATCAAAGCAGCTTACTTCCGCCTAACATGCAGGTTTTTAGACAGCATCATTGGGTAGATACTGATCATGACATTATAAAAAATAATATAGTAGCTAGCATGAAAGATATGTGGAACACTGTTGTAATTGAATATCCTGCTCACGGAGAAGCCGAATCAAAATTAGATAGTATAGAAGATCTTTATACTCAAGGAGATTTTTATTCTGGATTGAAGTGGGTATACTATCCTAAGAATGAAGTTTCTGGAGTAGTAGGATTACAATTTCATCCTGGTCTTACCTTAGCCAACAAGAAGGTAAGAATATTTACAGAACTTAATTGTAACTCTGACGAGCTAGCTTGTAAGTTAGCCTGTACCCATCTAGCAGACGGCATAAGAAGAATGTATAGAGGTACTTTACTGTTAACCGGTAGAATTATAAAACCACATGACAGAATTATATTGAATGATGAATATAATCAAATGACAGGCCCATTAGAAGTAGAGTCAGTAGTTCACCATTGGTCAGTAGACACTGGCTGGGTGAGTAATATAGCTCCACAGGCTGTGTGCGATGCTAATCCTGGAGCTGCAGTTCTACAGACAGCTGCACTAGAAGATGCATTTAATAAAGTATTTAAATTAGTAGATTACGCGTTAGATGGACTTTACTACGCTTCAATTATTGCCACTATTCTAACCGCCGGTGGGGCTGCACCTGCTGCCGTAGGGGTAGGAACTCTAAGAGGAGCACTTGCAGCTGGAGCTAAGGGCCTACTACAAAGCGGGAGATTAAAATTTTTGGGCAGTGTAATTAAAGGAAATGTTAGCTCTGCAATTAAAGGAGGTAAAGCTGCTATAGCACTTAAAGGCAGTCCTAAAGCAATTATAAAAGAACTTTATAAGAATTATGGCGGACTGGGCAAGTCCGTTTTGGGTAGTTACTTATTCTTGCAGACGGCTAAGCAATTAACTAACTCAGCTTTTAGATTAACAGTAACTTCTTCTTTTGTAGAGAATGCTCAAAAAGCTGAACAATTGCCAGTGATCTTGTCACCGCTCTACTTTAACGGTCTGCCGTTTCTAGCTGGTATGGAAACAGACGATCCGGTCTGGTCTGTTATGTTTAATGACGTATTCTGGAGTCTGAGGGATTTAAATAGATCTGGAGAACAACTAATGCAAACTCTAGGAGTAGAATCATACGCTAATATAGAAGAGGAGCTTAAGACAAAATGAGAAGTTTGAAGAAGGTAGAACAAGGAGCTAGAATAGCATCTAGACGTTTTAGCAAAGGCATTATCTGTAGAATAATAAGTGGTGAATTATTAGTAGGATTTTTGCAGGCTAGTGGTCTAGTGCCTAAAGGTTTAGAGTTTACTGACAACGTGAGATATGCAGTTAGCTTAAAGAGGCAAAGAGTTTTTGTAGTTCCTCTTTACAATTATCCTGAGCTAGAAGTTTTAGCTGGAGAAGCTGGAGTAGGATCAATCCCATCATCTGGGCCTCCGGCTGTCCCATTAAATCCAGAAGAAGAAAGGGTTGCTTCAGTATTTAAATTTGAAAGAGAAGTAAGGAAAAAAGATATTCTTTATGACTTCCTGCAGCAAAATATGATAATGGTGGCTATAAACTTAGGCAGCTTACCTAAAGATGGCTTATTACGGATGGTAGAAAGTTGCGACGTAATTATAGATAGTATAGATTCTGGTCAGGCTTCTAGGGGAGACTTTGTGTTTAAGACGGCTAAAATTATTGGCGATTACGAAACCTGGGATTCACAATGACTAGCACTCCAGATATCAATCCACACAACGTTGGCGGAACTGCCTTTGGTGCGTTGTCAGCTGAAGAAATGAACAATCAACTATGGTTATATCTCAAAGATGAGGGCAGAGAGTTACAAGATTTTGCCAGTAGAGTAGAGTCAGCAGTTAGAAATCAATATAGTGCTTTTACAGATGTCGAAAGATCTAATAAGTACTCTAGTGATCTAGATTCTGCAAACCTAGTAGGAGGAGCTCTAAGCGTTCAGCCATTGTTTGGTAGACTGATAGTAGCAAATACTGATAATGCTGAAACTAATGGCACGTTTAGAGCCGATGGAAAAAATTCACACATGTATTCTTCTGGTGCTACTACTACTCTAGGAAGCACAACTATAGATACAGTTAGCGGATATGACATGAACTATCTATCTACAGATCTTCCAAGTTCATTCTTTACACCCCTAAAAACCTGGTGGCAAAAATTCTTTCCTATCTTTACTGACAAAAGATTGGTATATATTGCTCTAGTAGAAGGATGTTTAATACTACTGAAACGCTACATGAATAAACAAGATGAAGAAACGTTTTCAGAACAAATAGACAGTGAAGCTGATGTAGTTCAGCTTATACAAGACAATCAAGAATTTGAAGACTGGATACTAGAAGAAAGAGGAGTATAATGGCAACATACATAGATCAAGATATAGCAAGCACCTTTGGGGGAGATATTATTATAGATTCTAAAGGAGACCTAAAAATTTCTGACGCCCTTGAGACGCACAAGGCAGCCGCAAATTTCTTGCTAAGAACGGATTATGGAGATTATGCTCCAGATAGAACAGTAGGCTGTAACTTAGGTTCTTTTATAGGTGAACTAAATAACTCTGAAAATCACGATAGAATGGAATCTCTTATAAATAGAAGTCTTCAGAATCAAATATTTTCTAGAGAAGACGTATCAGCTACGGTGGTTCCTTTTGATCTTGAAGAAGCTTTATGCATAGTAGAAATAGCAGGAAATTACTTAGTCAGTGGAGAAATAGTTCAAAGTATAGACCAAAAAATAGCTTATAGCTTCCCATACATAGAGGGTGAGCCCACTCCATTAGTAATACAATGACACTAAAAAAGAAAAGATTAGCCGATATGACAAGAGATAGTTTACGCTATCTCTCTGCTAATACTGATGTAACATATTTTTCACAGGGCTCTATTGCTAAGGCTCTAGTAGAAGCGACTAATCTAGAGATATCTAGACTTCAAGATTTTGTTAGCACAGTAGCGGATAATAGCTTTATATCTACCGCAAATGGATTTTATCTAGACCTGTTTGGAGAAATGCTAGGATTGCCTAGAATAAAAGATAGAAGAGCTTCTGCTTCTATAGAAGATGGAGCAGTAAGATTCTATGTCGATAATGGAACTTTAGGAGCAAGGCTGAGGAGTCCAGACCCATCTCAAGGATTGATACCTTTTGGAGTTACCATATCTTCCTTAGATGGTAGTATATCATTTCAAACAAGCACTGAAGTTACGTTCCCAATAAATGCTAGAAGCGCGTTTGTACCTATCAGGGCTACTGATTCTGGGGCTAGCTTCAATGTCGGGGCAAATCAATTAGTAGTACACAACCTAAATGATAACAACGTAAAAGTTACTAATGATATCTCTATCACCACAGGTTCAGATGTAGAGACAGATAGTGAATATAGATATCGTTTATCAAAAGCTTTTACGACAAAGTTTGGAGCGAATAGAACAGCTATACAGATAGCTGCTTCCTCCCAACCTGGTGTGTCCAGAGCAGAGGTTGTTACATATACCAGAGGTGCAGGAACCTTTGATGTCCTTCTCGTGCCTCAGGGCAATAGATTATCTAGAACTACTTTAGAAAATACTAGAATTGCTGTAGAAGGTGTAACAGCTTTTGGAGTAAGTCCAACTATAAGAGAACCAGTATACGTTGCTGTAAAAATTATGGGACAGCTAAGATTTGATCCTTCTGTAACAGAAGGTCAGAGAGTTGCCGCTAGACGAGCAGCAGAATCAGGTGTGCTAAGATACTTAGCTAGTATACCACTTGGGGGAGAGTTTATATTAAATCAATTAAGGTCTGCAATTTTATCTTCTAGTGTTTCTATAAAAGATGTTAGGATTATTGAGTTCTGCTTAGATGGAAAACAAAGAGTTTTATCTAACGTGGTGCTAGATAAAGATGAATTGTTTGTACCAGATGATACAGCCGAAGACGCCATACAAATGATATAATGAGTTTTAGATTTTACAAAAGCGAACACAATCCAACTGGCCTTACTGGGCTTGTTGGAGGAAATATATCATCAGATGAATTAAGCGGCTACTTAGGTGAATTATTTGCATACCAGTATGCTTATCCATCTGACGTTACTGGTGCTGTTTTGCAGTATAGAAAAATATACATAAAGAACACCTATGGTATAGTATCCTACGATACAAGACTTTGGTTTGATGCTCAACATGTCTCTGGGCAAATGGCAGTTGCACTTGAAACTGGAGGCGCTGGCCTGGGGGTAGTTAATAGCGCACCTGCTGGACTTAGTGGCTGGGCTTACCCAGAAAGCTACACTGGCGGGTTTAGACTAGGTGATCTAAACAATGGTGCTACAGCTGCTGTCTGGTTGCGACAAACACTAGCTAACATAGAGACTCCTAATCCTTATACATCTTTAAGAATTTATGTAGGAGGAATAGTTGAGTAATATAAAAGTAAGCTACCTACCTGTAAGGTACGGATATACTAAAAAGAAGATATCTACATCTAGCTGTAACGTAGCCTACGGCTACACATCGCCGTCTGAACAAAGCTTTGACATAGCTAGTATTGGGTTTAAAGCTCCAGCGACCCAGGCTATCTTAAATAACCTTCCTCAATGGATGGAAATGAGGAAGAATACTTCTTCCAATGGCTGGAAACTAACCAATAGCTGGGGACAGAATTTGGAGCATATAGTAGATATTACTAAGACTTTAGTACAAGAACAATTTTTAGCTACAGCCGATGCGACCCAGAGAAGTTCGTTATACTCATTTTCTGTATCTAATAGAGAGTTACTTGAAAATACTACCTTTAATAATTTATTGTTTAACTCTAGTTTTTCTGCTAAAGGGCCAGTTAGGACTGGCATGCCTGCCGGGTGGGTTAGATATAATTCCGGGGATAGAAACTCTACTTATCTAATCTATGATAGATCTTACATAACCTCCGGGTCTATGGTGGTAGAAAGCTCAGGTACATTTGGTCAGTCTATAAATTTTGGAAATACACTGGTAAAAGATATAGCAGGAAGTTGTTATTTTTTAGCTAGTAGTCCAGATAGCCAAGTTAGTCTTGTACTTGTAGCAGAGACTATAGACGGCAAAGCTATATCTTCTGAAACAAACTTTTCTGGACAATCTCAGCAATGGCAGAGACTCTCTAGTGTGCTACATATTAATAGTAAAGTGTTTAGATTCCATTTTGTTATACACTCTAATAGTCAACTTGCTGTGATATTCAACGCACCTAAGCTAGAGATAGCTAGCGAACCTGGCAGGTGGTGCAAGTCGCAACTTGACGGGCTATCCTACATAGACTCCGCTAGCAATTTTTCTCAAGTCTGCGCGGTATCAGGATAAGCTATGCTACTAGAACCGCAACCTATAATCTGGACTTCAGGATGGGAAAATGATCCTAGTCCACAGTTTACTAGAAATAAGAAATTTGGTAATGGCCAGAAAAAGATTCCTATATTTCCAATAGCTACAGAAAGAGATTTTTTAAATATTGACATTCCTACTAGAATAGAAAAGATAACTGGTATTTATAGGAATCTAGAGCCTTTTATAACAAATTTAGTAGGCAGAAAGATATCTTATTTTAATGAGGTATTTGACACAACTTGGACAGTAGAGGATGGTAAAGTAAAAGAAAAATCTTTTGGCTTGTCTGCTTTTGATGTGTACGCACAATATGATATAAAAGACCTAGTACTATCTCAAGATCTAATCAATGGAGTGTACACAGAGGATGAAGCTGTTATAGAACCTGTTTTACTCAGCGTAAGAAAAAATAATTTATATATACTTACCTTAGAAACATATAAATCAAAATCTTCATATGTACTAAAAATTTGCTCAGCTAGAGAGCCTGCGTCTGGGATTAGTTATTTAGAGTCTATTACAGATTTTTTTGTTGATATCCCTTTACTAAATAATAACTTACTTGACCAAATTCCTGAGTCGTTGCTATCTATAGCTTTCTCAGAAAAAGATCCTAACATTATGTGTATAACTACAAATCTAGGAAGGCAGGTATTTTATAGATTATACTATGATTATTACTATAATGACGTAGTCACAAATAAGATATACACCCTTGAGTCATATCCTAACGCTAAAATTCAGGTAATGTAATGCCGTACACAAACTTTTCTTCTCACGCTCCGACCGGTGCTTCACAAAAGTACATAATAAGTCCTAATCAATATTCTGAAAATGGTAGGAATATTGGTTATCCGACTAAGTACTCTGTATATGTCAATAAGATTTCTGAAGCAGACGGATCAGCTTTAATCACAGAGACTAGAGAGGTTTCTGATTTAATTGGGAATAGATTATATCTATGGCATAGACCAATAACAAAAACAGACGGAACTGTTACACAAATAACAGTCGGAGGTGGAGGAGCTCCGGTTCTAGACGGTACTGCCACTAACGCTAAAAGCGCTTATATAGTTTTTTCTACTCCTCCTACTACGTCGTTTACTGTAACTTATATAGCAGCACCCGACTGTATAAATGCGTGGAACCTAAATACTCTTCAAGATGATGTGATGGAGCTGCAGAGAACAGTTGGTTTAACCAATACTGGTGCGGCTGGAACCTCTGCAGGATTTAGAAATATTGCTTACGCTATTTTTAACTCTCCTAATGATTCTGCATTAAGTGGAGTAGTGCCTGATGCTGTATACCTATCACATCTTAGTGAAAATATTGTAATAGGCTCTACTAATGATGCGACCATCTCTGGGTCACTAGGAGATTCTCACACTATTCAGATAGGTAGATCCAGAGATGAAATTTTAGTTCACACCACTGGATTACATGTAGTTCAGCCTGCGTCTAATCGACCATTTAATGTAACTCTCGGTACAAGAACTGGAGATAGGATAACCTACAAAGGTCAGCTTTCTGGAGCTGGTCCGGTAACTATAGGAGGACCAGAATGGTCTAATATAGGCGGAACAGAGTGGGCAAGTAGGGGTTACTCTGGGATTGCGTTCTCAACTGCGCTAACTGGCTCATACTACTCTGGAGCTATGCTGAAGGTACACGGCGATGTTGCTGTTATGGGTGGTATAAAGGCTGTTGGTCAGCTAGTGATTGTTACAGAAACTGGTACTACATCAGTTGTCTTAGGAGATTGGACTGTCCAGGATGAGTTATTTGTTTATGGAGATTCTCATCTAAATAATACAGAAGTAGGAAATCTATATGTCAAAGGAGATTTGGTTTCTATAGATTCTAGTATTGTATTAAATAATACTTATACACAGTCTACTGTAGACGGACTGGATCCTTCAGAAATTCAACATTCTTATAGAACGGTAAGCAAAAAGAGGATCAATAACTGTGTTATAGAAGGAAGACACACTACCATAGATGTTCCTCCTAAGCTAGTCGCCTACTCCCCTTTTTATAAAATTGAGAATAGCGGCCTAGTAGGAGAAGTATTTGCTCTATCCGGAGATGTCATAACCTATGATGGTATAGACAACGGAGTCCATCCTTTTATAGACGTAGGAGGTCTAGCTCTTGGAGCTGTGGTAAGCGGAACATTTACAGGACTTATTTCTTGGACTGGTGCTACTGACGTGCAGCTGCCTGGCACCGGAATGAGACAAACTGGTCTATGGTCCCCTGGATTGATGGATCCAGGTAAGTTGTGGGTTAAGATTACGGATGGTCCACTAGCTGGATACAATGCTCCAATTTATGGATACAGAATACTTCAGGCTACACAAACTGGTATACAGAGTCTAAGACTGTTTGTGCCTGATGTAGACGACTATCCAGGAACTACGCCTGTGGGGACCCATGCGCTACTGTACAATCCAGGGACACTGCCTTATAACTTTATAAAGGCGGATGGCGGAGCATCTCCTACATTTACAATAGAAGCCGATGCGGCTAGCCCACTAAAGATAGCATTTGACGATGAGATAAGAATATTAAACAATTCTACTGCTGCTATCTCTATGAGCACTGCACTGGAAAATTCTATAAATGGAATGATAACAACTTTACCTACTGGTATAGCTTATATATTTGCTAGTGCAAGAGATACAGATCCAGAAAATCCACCTACATTTAAAGCGAGACCAGTTCCGTTCAGAATGCCTAATGAGGCGGTGATCGGAGAAGTTGTGGCAAGAAAGTCAGCTGGAGTCTGGAGTATTCTTGACACGGTCTGCTACAGACCTAATGGTTTATATGATTCTGGTTGGATACCAATTGCCAGCGGATGTGCTCTAGGAGAAAACTCTGGAAGAATGATACCAGGACTAGGTAGAAGTGCATCAGAACCTGGAAAAGTTTACTTCCAGCACCACCTGGGCCCTGAACTAGATACAACAAACCTGAATATTGATCTATATATGGGAAGTGTTCCGACAGTTCAGTATAGAACTCTAAGTGGTCAGCTTTCTGGGTTTAATCATACCCACACAGATCTATTTAGCTTCCACGGTCAAGATCACTACGCGAATTTTGGTTTATCTGGTAGGTACATGCGAGTACCTATATCTGCTACAAAAGTAAATAATACTACAGTAGCTACAACCGCAGAGCACAAGTCTGCTCACATGTTCTACGTGGATAGTAGAGTAGTAGGAGTTCAACTGAACACTGGATTAATAACTGACATCCCAACTGGGCTATACGGACCTAATAGGCTACCAAAAAGATTCCAGTACGCTAGACTTGTAATGAGAAGAGATGTCTAGTAATGACTATTCCAGGCTGCGCAGGAAGGTTCCCAGATCTCTGTAAAACAGAATTTCCAGCTGTCATCAACTATGACTATGAGACTAATTTTTTTACAAGAGGAGTAGAAGATAGGAGCTTTAGGTGGCAGGATGTACAGGTAGATGCTAACTGGTTATTTATAGAAGCCACTAGGTCTGGAGATTTTGAGTTAAATATTTTTGACAAGAATGTTGGGTACACCGGTAGTACCGGGCTATACTACATTACAACAGGAAGTGTGGTTGAAGACGTATCGTATACTCCCTGGAATCTATCAGGTGGTTATACAATTTATATTCCAACTTCTGGAGTTAGACTAGCTAGTGGAGAACTTACTGGATATACAGGAAAAACTAGATTAGTAAATCCTATACAAGGAAATCAATCTATAGGACTTTATTGCTATAATAATTCTTACCCAAGAATTTATTCAGATCCAATACCTGTAGATCCTACCGGAATACAGAATGATAAAGTACATCAGGTTTATGCGCTTACGTACTCTAACTATTCTGTAGGAGTTACTCCAAGAGCTAAACTATATGTACAGGCTATAAAATCAAATGTACCAGTTGGATATTACGATCCTGTAAATCTGGTTTGGACCCCAGAAAGGCCTTCCGGTTTTTATTATGTTCCTACTGGAAAATACACAGAGATTAAATTCCAGTTTAATCCAGCTACTTCACCATTAGTAGCAGCCGATAGTTATTCCGTATGGTTTGAGACTGAATCTACTGGAGCGTTTATTACGGTAGATGAAATACATCTAGATCAGTTCATGGAAAGAAATCCATATATGACTGGTATAATTCCAGATGGATACATGGTTCAGATTTCGCCAGATCTTGGATGGCATGACAAGAGATCTATGATGTCTCAGTCCGCTAACGGGAATAATCCATTTATTAAAACGTTTGGACCGTTCTCTATAGAAAATGGAAATCTTACTGACAACTTAGACGGTAGCGTGACCGCAACTATAGACGAACTAGATTTTAAAAAGATTATAAATGACAAATATAAAAAGTATCTATGGAGAGCTTTTCCTGTATCACCTAATGGAGCTCTTGGACTTGAATCTCAACCAGAAAGTTTCGATTACATAGGAAAAAGTATAGATCAAGATTTTTCAGTTGATGATATACAGAATGATCCTCTTACTACTATTAAAGTTATAGTAGGTAAGAAATCTGAAAACATGAGAATACTTGTAGATGATATAGAGTCTCACGCTAACTTAGAGTATACATCTCCTATATCTTGGAGACTTACTTTAAATGTTATAAACGAAAAACAAGTAGTAAAAATTCAAGGTAAGCATCAAGGTGGAGCAACAACTTCTACTCAATTTATTGAACTAGTAAATAATTTATACTCTCAGCAGTATGAGTCGTTGTGGAATACTTTTGATGAGCATGGTGTGTTACTAGACACCCGCCGACTCCCAGCTGAGTCGAACCAGGACTATAAAACGAGAATACAATCTGTATACAGAAATCCAGCTGGTAGTACTTTTCCAGGTGTAGCCAATAGTTCTACTAGAGAACTTGGATTACTAAAAATACAAGATGCATTAAATCTATCTATACCAAAAGATAGCTATAATCTAAACGTGCATTCATCGGTATCCATAGAATTTGGTTCTGTTTATTTTAGGGCAAGAACTGCAGAAATGATTATAAGAGAAAAATTATTTGTAGATCCTGTTTATATGACTATAACTTTATCTAAGTATGCAGCAGAACTACCTATTTCTGCTAAATTAGAAAATGGGATATCTATACCTATCTCAGATATTAAATTTGAAATAGATGAAGAAAATCCATCTACATGTAGACTAAAGATAAATAACACACAAGCTAAAGGAAAGTTTATAAGTATTGAGTATGAATATTATGAACAACTATTATATAAGAACTATCCAATGCTTGGAGATCTACAAGATGCTATATCTAATTTAGTAGATAATACTGGAAACAAATTAGTGATATGTCAGTCTAGTCAGCTATTATCTGGTAACGAAGATTGTTTAGGATTATTTATTGACTCGGTTAATTTATCTGCCGATACAGTTTTTTCTATAGCATGGAGTCCTATAAAAATTAGAAGAGTGTCTGACAAATATTTTAGAGAGTATTTTCATGTTGAGCAAGAATCATATAGGAATACAAAATTTTACACATACATAACTGAGCTAAAGTCTAATTCTAGAACTTTATGGGGATCTGTTCAGGCAGACCGCGACTTCTGGGATGCAGCCGACAGCTCTAGTAAATCTTTTGATCACATACCAACTTTAATGGATCCAGAAATTGTTTCATATAAAACTTTAGGAACTGGATCTTCTCTTGTTAACCTTGATGCAGCTAATGCCTGGGCTAGATCATATATAGGTACCAGCAGTGAAACTTTATTTAATGCAGGTCTAGATACGAAATTATTCCAGCCTGGGGTTGCTCACACTTTTGACTTAACACCTGGAATAGAAACATTTTATAGTAGGAAAATTTCTCCAGAAGATCTAAGGCTAACCGTATCACCAGTTAAGCTAAATAATAATTTTGTTATATTTTCAGGACAGAGATAATGACTACATACAGCTACACAGTTGGCGTTGATGCTGGCTTCAGCTCTATACAGCAAGCTATAGATGTAATTAGAGCAGAGCTAGAGTTAGGAGAAGTTGTAACTGAGGATATTGTAATATCTGTTTTAGATGGTGTCTATCCTTCCTTTAAGATTCCAAACGGTTGCCTAATGCCTTTAATGGGCACTGCGCACAGACTAATTATAAAATCAGGCGGCCAGTACTTCCCAGTAATTGACTTCAATAGAAGCGATTCTGAAGATGTTATAGGGGCAGATATAGGTGGAGCCAATCCAAATATAACTATAGAAGGACTAAAGTTTCAATTTTTTGCAGTTGGTATAAGATTTAATCTAAACTCTCATAATCCAAAGATATCAAAGTGTATAGTAGCTAATTGCAGAAATGTCGGAGTATATTTAGATCAATGCTCTAACTCTCAAGTAATACAGAGCGTTATAACAAACGGTGACTATGGCATTGTTGCAAGGTTGTGTAAAAATATAGCTTTAGTACATAATACGGTATTTTTGAATGGATCTATTTCTACTAGAGACGGTCAGGCCGCTTCTGCAATCTGGTGCCAGCTAGCTAACGATTATGGCAATGGGATAGTAGATTCCGGTAAGATCCATTTGATTGGTAACATCGCATGGAATACTGCTGGAAGCACTCTCAGTTTATTTACAGAAGATGTAGAACGTCAGAATTGTGTAGTATCTAATTTTAACAATTTTGTAGTAGGGCTGGCAGACAGATTTATATCTATAGAGGATAGGGCATTTTCTACTTCAGCTTCATATCCTCCAAGACTTTTCCTAAGCTCTTTAGCTTCGTGGAAAGTTAGGGGATTTGACGCAAACTCTAAGTCAGAGGATCCAAAATTTATAGCATCTACTAGGTTAGGAAGTAATCGTACAAAACACGCCATAGACCTTACCCTACTTCCTAACTCACCAGTTCGCGGTATGGTCCCTAGTTTTTACTCAGACTCTAACGCGGCAGCTAGATGGTTGCCTTCTTATGTATCTTCTTCAGACTTTACTACTGACATATTAGGAAACAATAGACTCAGCAATAGTACTTCAGCTGGGGCAAACGATGCGCCAAGTGCAAGTAATTTTTTTGGCACTGATGTCCTAGCAGCTCCGGTAGATGTTGTAAATGTCCCTGAGTGCGGAGTAAATCCTATACTAGACATAGCTACAAAAAATTATGATCTGTGGTATCCAAAATATAGAGCAGGATACTTCTATGCATATGATAGAGAATATTATCTATATGCTAAGAAAGGTTTTACATACATTGGTCAGCTAGCTGTAACAAAATTTATACTGCCGTATAGGGCAGAGAGAAATCTCCCTGTAAAATTACATGTCAACGGTAGCACTGTAAACGCTTCTGAGTATCTAGATATAATTGGAGACGAGGCTTACCTTTATCATGCTGATCTTAATATTATTAATGGTAATGAAGAAGTAGAAATTGAATATGGAATTGCTGTTATATCCAGAGAAACTAATTCTATTAATTATTCTTCTGCTATATCTTTGTTTAAGATAAAAGAAGGTCATACAAGATACTTCTTGCCAGCTGAATATGTTCCTAAAGGTCCAGTAGTCATAACAGACGATATGTCTTATCCGACTAATTCGGATCTAGTCTGTAACAGAGAGTTTGCAGTTAGGTGGGACAAACATTTCCAACTAGCAGAAATAGTATTCCATAGAAATCATAACATTGTACAAAATAGTCAGTTTGACTACTATCCATCTGGTGCTCCTTTATACTGGGCCTCTTCTGGAGCTGTTGTAGTTATTCCTACTGGAAATAAACATGCTGTAGCTGGCTCCAGCGTTTGTGAAATATCTCATTCTGGATATATAAGTCAAGAGTTGCCTATAACTTCTGGATCTTCTACCTTAAGCTGGTATGCCTATGGGACTGGAATAACTAAAGGAAATCTTGAAATTAAATTTTATGATGGTTTTAGCAGGGACCTGGGTTATATAGTTAATAAAGAATTGACTTTGTCTAATGATTGGCAAAGATATTATACTGTAGCTGGAACAGGAGTGTATCAGGATACTTACTCTATTCCAGAAGATTATCCTACTATAGATCTTGGAACTATGGTTGTTCCTACGAATGCTACAAAAGCTGAGTTCCGGTTGCTACCGCACGGCTCTGGCAAGTTGGTAGTAAGTGCTGTACAATATGAACATTCCTCAAAACCAACTTATTACCACCGGGTCCCGTATGGGAACGAGATGACAGTAGAGTTTGAGACTAGCACGGCAAAGGATTATGTAGATTTCAATCAGTGCATGTCGTCTACCGTCACTACTCAGAATGAAGGATTTTTATACATATCCGAGATACCAGCTTCAGTTTATGACGGGCCTCAAGATCTTAGTATAACTACTCTAAACGATTTTAGATGGCCAGACGGAAGAAAATATTATCTACCTTGGGCTAGAATAGCTGGAAAAGATAAACTACGAAAAAGAACTGTATCTAACTTCCACGAGCATCCACAAAAGATAGGACACATAGCCCCATTAGTGTACCGCGCATCTAGACTAAAAGATATAGAAGTCATTCCTAATCAATTGTTAGCAAATCAGGGAGATGAGAACGGTTTAACTTTTACAGTTACAGCCTTTGACGAAGATGGTAATCCGTTTACTAATGCAGAATATCAATTTAGTATAAACGATTTATCTTTTAGGTTTCCTGGTTGGCTACACAAAAAGATTTTAGGAGCGAAAGAACAGTTAGGACAGTTTGTATTTGGTAAACTAGACAACGGCGGAAATGGCACAGTTACCTGGATACCACCCAGCAAAGAAAGTTTTACAGTAGTAACTGAAGTTCCTACCCCTTCTTCTATCTCTAAGGAAGGAGAGAGTATATCTTTTATTAGAACTAGATACCCAGTAAATTTAGATTTTAACGGTAACGTTACCATACTAGATAGTAGTGGCAATGTCTTAAACAAATATACAGACATTGTCAGAGGATACTATAGTCCGGCTTACAGCAAAAATCAAAGCATCATAAGCACTGAATACCCTATCAAGGCTGGGTCTGTAGTTGTGTATGACGGGTCAGATATACTTTCTGAAGTATTTGTATCTAGCCCTGAAACAAATCAATTTTATGTTGACTATGAAAACGGAACTATCTTCTTAAAAGGAAGAAGATCAAATATATTTATAGAATATATTCCCACCTATATTTTTGTTAATCAATCAGACCTATACAAAATTATGATATATCACGATAAGGTGTTTAAAAACTATAATGGACCTATAACTATTACACATGATTCCTTGATAAAATTGACTGCCACAGTTAGAGACTATTCAAATAATGAAACAGTTACAAAAGACTTTGACCTAATAGCACTGAACTATTTATCAACAAATAAATTATTTGTCAACAACGCATACCTAGAATTTTAAATAATGCCAGATGCAATAAACATTACAGACATTGAACATATACCTCAATTAAACACATTATTAATTAACTATAATATTACCACTGCAGGGACTTGGCGTCAGTATGAGGCTTACTGCGGATATAAAGACCTTTTGTCAGATTTTTGGATTACGCTTACTGCAGATACTAGTAATCCAAAGCATACCAATTTTCCTGTCACAGTGGGAGCAGGAGAACTTTTCCAGGGAACATTTGCTTGGAACTATTCTTCTATTAGAGGTGTAAACCCTGAAAATTTTAACAACAACAAAAGTTATTTTGTTCAACTAGCTATATTTACAAGAGGTCCTGGTGATGTAATCATAGATCCTCCTATTAGAACTCCGATTGAGCCTCCTACATATAATACTCTTCCGCCTATAATTACAGCGTTTATTCCATCTGAAGATCCAGAAGTAAGAAAGCCGCCAGACAGACCTCGTCCTCCGCCTCCCCCAAGATCACCTCCGGTACCAGCTGCCTTACCAAAACCATTGCCTCTAGATGGCCCTAGCGGCCCTAGAGGACCCGGCGGTAGGTTTCCCACAGTAGGACCAAAACCACCACCTCCGCCAGATAATCCTGCTGGTGGTCAAGGACCTGGGGGAAGAACTCCTACTACTGGGCCAAGGGTTCCACCCCCAGAACGTCCTACTACGGGAGGTAGGAACCCAACTGCTATTAAATTTCCACAAGGAATAGGTCCGGCTATACCTGACCCAAGAGAAAGAAATCCAATTACGCTTCCTCCTAGGCCGTTAGGCGGTGTTTTAGTTAAGCCGACCCTTCCAGGTCTAGGACTACCTCAGGATCCTTATCAAGGTGGCATAGGTCAGCAGGAGCCTGGCGAGGCTCAGGCCGACCCAACCCTCCCTATAGATTCTGGAGGATCGTTAGCACAAGATCCGAATACAGGAAGTTTGCTGATACCGGGAGGCATTGTCACCTTACCTGTGATAAACGGAGATCTTACATATCCTGGGGATCCTGCATATCAAGATCCAGGAGATCCAGTTATACCTGCTGATATTTCTGTGGTAAGTATAACAATAAATGCTGATGGGTCGACTACTCAAGATCCTGGCAACCCTGTAGATCCAGCTGATATATCTACCACAACACAGCCCCTAAACCCAGAAGTTCCGGATATAATATCTGAAGCCGATAGGCCAGATCTTTCTATTACAAGACCAAGAACTTATGAAGTTACTCAGTCTATAATAGATACTCAAACTCCAATAAGAATTGTAAAGCCTTCTGCTACTAGTTTACCTAATGATTTAGTAAGTCCAGGAGGAGGGGCCCCACCTAATAGGGGTCCAGAAAGGCCAGTACTAGATCCTCGCGGCTTCCAGAGTACTAGAGGCAGGACAGACGCAACATCACAACAGGCTTCATCTGTTCCTGGTACTGTATCTAGAGATAGTAAACTAGATAGAGCTTCTCTGCAGTCTAACGAAGGAATTGATGACGGATACATAAGTAAGTATGATTATAAAGAGAAGGCCAAATCTGGCATAAGTAAAAAACTTACTCTAGAAAAAGTAAGTGCATCAAACCTGCTGCCAGGGAATACTGTATACTTAGAAATACCGGTAGATGATGTACCAAAAGGAGAAAGCATTTTTGCTTCTGCTTATTTTAAGCCTCCTTCAGGTTTGGAGATAGATGCTACACTACAGCTTTGGGTAATAGATAGTCAAGGAAGGACTATACTATTAGATTACACCGATAAAGTGCTATCTACCCACATTAGTCCTATATCTTTATCTTACTCTATTGCTTCTTATAATTTTGATCTAGGGCCAGTAACTGTTGTGGCAGTTGCTAGAGATAAAACAGGAAAGATAATAGGTATTTCTTCTAAAAAAGCAATAGTAAGACCTCCATTAGCAAAGCTGGGAACAGACGCTGATCTAAGAATAAGAGAGCCTAGAAACATAACTACTGCGACTGCACTCCCTGCAATTATTGTAGATCAGGCAAATCTTAATAAGTCTCCAATACCATTATATGTAAAAGATAGTAAGCCAGTAAAATTAATAGTAAACAAAATAGAAAGAAGTGAGAATAAATTTAGCGCCGTCCTAGTTGGGCCAGCTCTAAACTCTGTAGATAGATATAAGTTAGACGTCTTTTCCATGACAGAAACCTATTCCCTCCCTGGAGAACTTCCCATACTGCCAGTAGGGGGAAATAAATATCCTATAGTTCCTACTATAGAGAATGTTAGGTTAGCGTCGTCAACAGAGAGATTAAAAATTAACGAGGAGGAATTATATCCTGGTTCTCACGTGGTCGGTATAAGTAATATAATTCTACCCGATAAACAGCTACTACTAATTATTGCTCCTCAGTCTTTAGTAAATACAAAAGTAAATAGAAAATTTGATTTATACTTAGGATCTAGCTATGACTTAAAAGGATTTAGCGTGAGGATAACCGGAACTAGCTCAAGAAAAACTATAAGAGGAACTTGTCCTTATGTAGATCAAACTTTAGGCATATTAATTCATGGTGATGATCCTACTAACATACCAGAAAATTATAGTATAGAATATACTACTACTAACTCTGTTGGAGAGTTTTCTTGGGTTGGTCTGTTCTTAGGAGATAATAAGTATTATTCAATAATACTGCCAAGATATGATCAATTTAATGCGTATAATGGTGTAGTCTTTAAGGCTAAGACATGACCTCAATTCCAAATAATAGGTTCCAGAATCCAGAGCAATTAAATTCTTTAGCAGGAGTATCTGCTTCTAGATCTTTAAGACTAGCAGATCAGACTGTAGAATTTATAACAAGCTGTCAAGATCCTAACAACCCTAGTCTTGTCTTTATAGAGTTTTCTTTAGCTGGTATAGTATCATACATGCCAGTCATAAAAATTCTAGAGGTTGATGGAGACAACAGTTTTGAGACTAATACTGTAGTAGCTAGAATTGTAACTAATGATACCAGAAGTATTCCTTTGCCTATAGCTACTAATAATGGTTCTCTAAATGGAAAAATTTTAGTAGATTTTGGTTCTGCTATACCTAATTTTTTAGCTGCACAGAAAATAACATTTAAGCTAGAAATGATTCCTCAGGTAGCTATTATACCTGGGACTACAGTTCCTACAACACTTATCTATAAAGAATATGTTTGGGAGAAGGGAGTTCTTCCTACTCCATATACATTATCTTATGAGAATGGAGTCTTAAAAGTTTATTTTCAATATCTAGGAGAAGGGAACTGCGCATGCCAAATTCAGTGCGTAACCCCTTCTGGTGTCAGCTCTGACATAAATTTTTGCCCAGATGATATTCAGGCAGTATCAGTCACAAAAGAGTTAAATGGAGATCCATTTACTTTTAATGTTGTATTAAGAGATGGAGTAGGAAATACATCTACATTAGATATAACAACTCTAATAAATGTTATTCCAATCTCTCCCATTGTTTCAATTGAAGAAGTAAGTAGCAGAAGACTAAGAGCTCAGATTTCTATAAACAGATTAAACTTTAGAGGTATATCTGTATCAGATGCTGATTATCAAATAATAAAATACACAGACACTCCTGGAAACTATGTAGTATGGAAAGATTGGTCTATTAGAGGTTGGGATACATTTATGGATTATAATATTAAAGAAGGACATACTTATGGTTATGCCGTTAGATACAAAGGCAAATATGGAGATATATCAGAGTTTTCTCCTTGGACTAGTATAGAAGCTAACTATACTCAAGATAGTACTATAATTGTTTCAGAAGATAATATACAATTTTCAGACGGAATATGGAGCGAGGCATTTAATCATAATGCACACGAAACAAATTCTGCAGACGCTTACCCTGATATGCAGTTTGCTTTTGGTCCTATACTAGACGAAGATATATACGGATTCCTTAAGTTTCCAGAAAGATTTAAAGCTGTACACACATCTGTAATCCCTAAGGGGCCTAACAGAGGTAAGGTCCTAGTCTGGGACCTACAGCCTGTCGCAGGAATAGCACCTACTGTAGATCCCATTAATATATGGAGCTTTCAGGCTTGGTCTATTGTAGACTGTTCTACAAATCTAACTGGACATAAATTTCAAAATTACATATTACCTCTTGGCCCTTATCAAGCAACTCCTGTACCTCCGACTGTAGACAATGAGACTGTAATGGTGCCTAATCTATTCTGTGCTGGACATACCTGGACAAAGAATGGTGATTTAATTGTTGCTGGAGGAATGCTATGGACAGCTGCAGCTGGGCAGTATGCGGACAAGAGAACTTTTGCATTCAATCCGGCTCTGCCAACCACTGTACGAGTAACGCCTCCTGGGAGTCCTTACTACTTTAGTGGGCTATCAGGTGGGCACTATGGGGCAGAAGCAACAGGAGGAGCTGGCTACGGAGCTTGGATTGAAGGTCCTAATTTAAATATATATAGGTACTATCCAACTTTAACTGCGTCACACTCTATTACTGGAAGGCTTGGGGGAGATCAACTAATTTATGTTTTTGGTGGATCAGCTAATGGCTATGCAGCTCAGCTAGCAGCCAACTACACGGTTACTAAAGTAGTAACTTCTGAAGAGCCTGGATTTATAAATAGCTATGAAGCACTAAGAATTACAGGAAATGTAACTACAGGTTCTTGTGGCTACACGGGAGATTTTTATGCTGGTACTGGATGCTTTAATGGGCCTCAGCGGGTAACTGGATCCTTAACAGACTTTGGCAATGTCCTAGACGAAGGATTTTTTACATATCCAAGAATGCATATGCTTACGGACGGTAGCGTATTTATGTCATCCTCTGCCCCTAGATCGTCTAGACTATTAGATCCGGATAATCTTCCTGGCATCTGGGGAACTGGAAATGGATATGAGCTTTCTCCCACTGTGTATACTGGATTTAGAAGATACGGAAGCGATTGTTTATATCCAAATATAAATGGAAAAGAAAACATAGTAGTTAGAACAGCTGGAGATCTAGGACTTAAGCCCTCCCTTAATATTTATTTTCCGTATCCAACATGGGAAGCAAACTCGGTTCAATTTATTGATGCAGGAAGCAACACTGGTAGTTCTTGGGTAGAAGGTCCTCCTTTGAATAATAGTAAGGGAACTTCCAACTTAGTAATATTGCCTGATGCTTCTTTGTTCTCTGTCGGAGGAGCTTATATTCCAACAGATTTATATCCAGTGCCTAGTAGTGAAGTCAGTCTAACCGGACCAGCGCCACTAGATTTTAATCCTTGGATAGACATAGATCATCACAATCCAGAAGGCTACCTAGAAAATAAAACTAATATAGCAAATAATATAACACAGACTAATAGCGATGGCGATGTAGTAGGATATTTTAGGTTTCACAGATATCCAGAAGTTTTGTACCCTGGAGCTGCCTCATGGAAGACCCTGTCTACTTCTAGATCAAGAACAAATCGTCACTATCACTCTACTGCAGTTCTACTGCCAGACGGTAGAGTTCTTGTTGCCGGTGGAGAGAATAGGCAACTAGGTAATGGAGTTGACTATGAAATATTTGAGCCTCATTATCTTAGGCCACCTAAGGGATGGACAGCTCCTTTGCCTAGACCAAAAAATGTAGCTATAACTACTGCGACAATCAGTCCTGGCATTGAGCATAATGCATATGATCTTAGCTATAATACCAGCTATACTCTTGTGTGTGACGCATTTAATCCTTACAAAATTTCTAAGGTTGTTCTAATGTCTCCATGCTCTACTACTCACCATAGCGATTTTCATCAAAGATATAGAGAACTTCCTATTCAATCTATATCTACAAACTGCGTAACATTTACTAGTCCATTAAACGACAAATACTGGCCAAAAGGTTTTCATATGTTATTTGTTCTTAGTAATCAATCTATTCCTTCTGAAGCAATTTGGGTTAAATTTTAACTAAGATGACATTTTACCCTGAAGCTGGACCTTGGTCCCAAGAAGATTTTACAGTCCCAGATGGTATTATATTAGACACATTTCAAACTGTTACCGGCGGATTCTTTGCCTTAAGACCAAATGTATCTGGCTCATCTAATTTTATAAAAAGATGGAGTAATATAGCTACTTGGTCTTTTACTAATAGCTTAAACACCTTAAATCTTATATCTGGATCCTTTCTTAGGCTTAGCGGAGCAGCTATAACAGGTCAGTCTGTGCCAGATGGTAAACTGGGATATCAATCCTTAGTCACAGATGCTGGTGCCTATAAAATAGAAACACCGATACCATTTTACGAGATTGCCCCAGAGTTTACTGGCTACTCTGGTCAGACAAGACAATGTTTTATGCTGGCTCAGGACTCCCCTAATAAATCCTGGTTCAATTTCTTTTCTGCCGGTAACCCAGAAGCCACTATAGAATTTGATGTTGCGTCTATCCAAGATATTTACACTGGAACAGTTTCTATAGGGTTTAATACAGGGCAGACATTACTTAGTAGTCTACCTGCCATAAGAACTCCATATGTAGGTCATGGTATTTACATAGACAATGGCCAATACTGGGATTACCTTGAGATAAATCCTTTTGGAATAAGATCTATAAATCATCCAGAGTTCGGTCTTCCTATAGATCTGACCTTCCCTAGAAGGATTCGACTAGGCATAAATGCTCAAAATTTAGTACTTACTACAGAAAATGGAAGAGGAGTTTTAGGAAGATCTGTTCTAGATACTCCAGTGCAGACAGGTTCTGATCCTAAAATTATATTTGGCGCTCCGCCTATATCTGGAGTAAGAAATAGATTCCCATTTAACTACTATGGTATTAGTGGAGTAGTTGGAACTACGCTTTGGGATAACGTTAGAATACTTTACGGTTCTTCCCAGTTAACTGCAAACACTGGTCTATCTACTTACTACACAACGTCTGCTCAGACAGGATTTACTTCTACTTATGATCCAGGCATACCTATAACAAATTGGAACAGTGCTACTGTAGGATTCTCTCCTAGCAATGGAAGTGCTACTACTACTGTAGTGTTTCAGTATTCTGGAGTTACTGGTTGGACAGACGGTCCGTCCAAAGTTTTGTCAACCCAGTCCAGTCCCCAGACTTTAGACTTGTCTACAGTACCGGTGTACTATAACTCTAGAGTTGCCTCTACCCATGGTAAAATTCAAAATCCTATAAGATTTAAGATATTACAACAATCTGATGGAAAAGTCCCCTCTCCTACTCTAGACTATGTGTCTTTTTCTGCTTCTACAGAGGATAGCATACTTGAGCTATTGCCGAATTGGAGACCAATAAATCTACCAATCGTGTCTGTTGCATCAATTAAGCAGGCTAAGTTTGATTCTAGTATAGCCTCTGCTACAAGATTTTCTACTTTCGTTCTTAACTCACCAGTGCAAACTGGATTAGTGTCAAACTTAGTTATAACCAATGAGGATTCTCTCCAGACAGGTAATGTCTTTGCTGGAGGATACATAGACATAGTACAAGCAGGAAACAACTCAACTGCACTAAGATCGTTTACTACTACTGGACTAGTAGCAGCTCCTAATAGCGAAGCTGAAAGGCTGCTTGGAGGAAATCCAGTAGATAATTGTTTTTATAATAGTCTTTTAGATTCTAATTATTTTACTATAACAGGATCTCCAAATTATATCCCTAGAAGATCTTTTGGAGAGTTAGCAAATGGCTTGAGAATTGTACCTTCCTACACTGGCAGGTCTGTTGTAACTTACGAAAAGAAAGAGGTATTTAGAACTATAGAACAGGCCAATAGGTCTCGTACAAATTATTACCAGGGAGCAAATACTCAGCAAGTTACTTCGTTTGTCCAGTCGGTGTCTGTTCCTAAGCAAGCTGGACTAAATCCTGATAACTCTATAGATTATCACGATTACAGCTGTGGATTTGAGGCAGTTATCCCGTCTGGTATTTGTAGTGGAAGGTTTATATTTAGCCTAGATTTACAAGTAGAGAAAGGAAATCAGCTATATATTTATGCTAGCGGAAATAACGTTAGCGGTAACCCAGGTTGGGTAATAGATGGCAATAACTATAGAGTTTTCAGAAATATAAGTGTTCCAGTTTCTACAAAAAATAATAATGGAGAAGTATACCTTGGCGTAGTTATTAACTCTGGAGCTACAGGTTTACAAGAATTTGTTTATAACGTAGACAATATAAAATTTACTCCGTACTTACCTGGCTGGATATACTCTACAGGAGTAGTTAGTTACTTTCACCAATCTGGACTACTAAGAGATTCTTATTCTAACATAAACACCGTACCTGCCGTAAGATCTGCTACTTGCGTAGGTTTTGATGTTTATCTACACGGATATCCAAGTGGTGATAATTCTATATTACTACAAAAGACTAGAGACTCAGATGGCAAAGGTTTTAGATTATACTGCACAAAAAATGGATATCTTGCTGTAGACGTTGATACAGAAGCTCAAGCCTGGGCTTTTGATTCGGCAGCCACCAGTCCATTTACTGGCTCTATAATCAGCACTGGACTAGTGTCTGACTACAGAATTCAGGCTGGTCGATGGATAAATATAGGTTTTGTACATCAGATAGATACTTATAACAGATTAGGATATGTAAATTATTCTGGAGCTACTATACCTACTAACTTTGCTTCTACAAACAGAATATACTTATTAGTAGATGGCTATCCAGTTGGAGCAATGGACTTGATGTCTAACTGGAACAACGGAAGTGAGACCTTACTTGGAGATAAGAGTCCTTACTTATCATATATCTGCGATGGTGATGGTGCTGTCACAGTAGCGTCTGGAGTGATAGCTGATATTGATGCTATTCAGGTGTCTAGACCAGCTATTGCTGATGCAGAAATTGATTATTCTATAAGAATAGCTAAGAGTTCCACGCCTTATTTTGTTCCAGAAGTTTACATGAAGCCAACTGCAGCAAGTGGCATTAAAAACTATTTAATAGATGGAACCGCTAGCTACAATCTTGGTAATGACTTCTTTTTAGGAAGTATCTATAATTTTGACGGACCTGGGTATACAAACTGGGACCATGGACCATGGAAAAATCATCTAATTTACTATGGAGACATCCTAAAAGTAAAAGGATCTCCGTACGACCCTACTGGTAGGTATGGATTTAATAGTACTTATATTCCTAGCGGTTCCTATGCTATCGCTAAGTATAGCAGCGCCATGGATAGGCAGTTTAATAATTATACTAATTTACAGCAAACCAATCCTGGGATATCTGGGTCACTACACACGGAAGGAACTTGCTATAATGCTATTAAGATACTTGGATGGGTGTACCCGTTCCGGTCAGGTCAAGATTTTGTCCATCTATACGAAGACGATCAAAACTTCAGTGGAAGAAGACTATCTCTAGGTTACACAAATGACATGAGACTAAGGGTGCATCTAGCCTCTGGTGCTGCTGATATATGGGCTAGAACAGGAAGTACTAAACACAGTATATCCGGCTGGAACTTCGTAGGACTGTATGGAAGGTTAGGAGATTATACTGGACACGGGACCACAGGAGTAAATTCTGTAGTACTAGTTTCTAATAAAGGACAAGATCTAGTAAGCTTAAATAACATAGTTGGAATTAATTATGGTTTCCAGTACTACGGTAGGTCTGGAAGCCCATCTGATAGCTGTGTAGTATTTGGAGGAACTGGAACTTTTGCTTACTCAGATTTTTCCATTGGCACGTGGCATACTGGAGATAGAACTTACCTTGACAGCAACATGCTTAAAAAAGAAGTATATAGAGGTAAGTCAGGAAGATACACTGTCCCTATGCAAAATTCTGACCTATATACAGGTTCATACGAGATTAGTGGATATAGTACCATTAATCTAATTATATCTGGAAAGACAGCAGCCAGAGAAGATATGTTCTGGGTTGCTGCCCACAACTCTTACGATAATTCTTGTAGACTTAATGGTGGAATACACTTATTTGATGACGAGCCATTCAGACAGGTGGAATCATATTATTTAAATTATGATACTAGTGCCGTAGATACCATTATAGGGAATAACTATTCCCCGATAAAGATAGGAAATCAAGTTCCTAAGGGGGCAGTAAATTTAGCTAGGATAACTAGTCCAAATTACAATACTGAGTCTTCCATATCAAACATAGATTTAGCTGGCTATAACATAAGCAATCTATTAGCGTATAAAGGCGGTGAGTATGTTGTAGAAAGAGGTAAAGGAAGTTTAGTTAACTATAGTTCTACCGGAAGTTTCAAAAGGATAAACAGCGGGCTCTTTACCGGAAGAGCAGATATAGAAATGTCTGGTCAAATTTATAGTGATAATATCTATGTTACTCCTTTGTCAATATCTTCTATAGAGTCAAACATTTCTTATCCAGCTTATTTCTATTACCTAATAGGTAGAGGTAGGTATGGAGTAACTGTACCAGACGCAGCTTCTCATCCTGAACTGCTATTCTCCGGATCTACTACAGGAAATATTGTTTCAGACTACCTAGATAATGTCCAAAAAATAAAGAATTCCATAAGCGTAAAAAACTCTGCTGGAGAGCCTATACCTTTTGACGAATACCCATTTGATATTATTACTAGTCCGTTTACTCCAGAAAATTTATACGAGGCCATACAAAGCGGCTTAGACATAAATATAAATGGAGTAACTAAGTTTAGTTCTGTATCTGGTTACTTTTCTAATACACTACCTACTGGAGTATTTTCTGTGCTATTAGTTCTAAATGATACATATCGAATGTCAAATGATTCTGCGTGGATACACTACCCTGCTTATGACTTTGAGTCAAGAAGTACTATAGCTAATAAATCTGAGATCATAAATCCGTCTCCCATTATGAGAAAAAATCTTGACAATGAGATTCCTCTTCCGGGTAGATTTAGTACTTCACTAGATGCAGAATCTCTTCTCTACACATTAAAAGTTTTTGGAGTCGATGGTGAATACACCGGCAAGTTTTAACATACAGGCTCTGGATTTTTCCAGATTAACTTTACTTGACTATGTAACTAAAGCGCCACATGGTATAGCTATATATCCTATTACTAGTTTTGGAAATCAAGTATCTATAAATATAACTAGTAATACAATAAACATAAGATATACAACTAGCACAGTTAGTACTTCTGGAGTTGTTTATGTTAATAAAACTGTTCAGCAAGTATGTCAAGAGATTAACGCACTGCTGTACCCCATTAGAGTAGTACCATTATCTCCAGAATTTTTCCTGCAAGAGGGAGATCTGTTTATCTATGATACATCCAGCTACTACAAGATACCTGAAAATTTTAGAGTATATGATAGATTATCTGATAATGGCATTATAGTAAGAACTAGAAAGTACTCTGTAAAGCATAGGAACTTAGTAAATTTTAGAATAGTAAGTCCTTACCTCCAGACTGTTTTGTTTCCATGGTACCCTCTTATAAGTAACGGACAATTTGTACAGAGATACAGAGAAAATCTTTATCACTACGCTATACCAGAGTTTGACAATCAGACCTGGTCTATAAGATACGGCAGACCATTTAAGGATGTGTTTGATGCTTCACTAGTAAGAATAAGCAACAACGCATATAAAGTTTCTAGAAGTCCTATCTACTGGACTGGAGAGAATATAAATATATATGAGAATGATGTTCCATTTAGTTCAATAATAATAGAAGACGTTGATGTATACAACGGTATTATATATTTAAAAGAAAATATATCTCTTTCCGAGAGTGCCAGAATAGATTATACATATCTAGAGAAAAATTTTGAATACAAGGGAATAAATATAAACGCGCACTTCTCCCAGAACCCAAGCCTCCTAGACAAATTTGTTTTAATATATGCTAGACCGCTAGAAGGCTCAGATTATACAAGAAATAAAAAAACTATAAATCATATTGTTGCTGATTCAATAGAAGCTGGAATACAAAATATAGAGTCTATGAGTATTGATCTGCCGTCTATAGTTATAGGTGGCTACAGTATCAGCCAGGTTAGTACTAGCGATAGGATTAGAATATTTGATTGCAGATCTTTAGGAGGAGGACTTATTAGTAATGAAGGGCCTATTAGTCCTATACAACAATATAGATATGGCTACATAGATGTTACAAAATCAAAGAGTTCTCCAATAGAAAGTTACTATAAAGAATCTTCTAGTTACTGGGATATTGGAAATTGGGATGGAGAAATATATCCTGGAGCTGCAGCTATAACTATGTCTTTCCCGGAATCTTTACGAGATAAATTTGGTAAGAAAGAAGTACTAGACAGAGCTACAAAATTTGTAGCAGCTGGAGTTTATCCAGTTATAGAATATTATCCTGATCTTTTACCTGGAGTTACAGGAAAATCTACTCAGATCTCCTTAATTATGAATGGAGACTTTAAAGAATCTATACATGGAATATCGGGAGTTTCTTGGATAAGAAACGATAATGAGTTACCAGGTAGTTCTATCACCGGAAGTTGGCCAATCAATTTTGTTACGCAGCCTGTTACATATAAGGCAGACAACACTGGAGTTATGTTAGTTGGTCCGCTAGACACAGTGAAACAAAGCTATCTCAAATCTACTCCAATAGCAGGAATAGAGTATTACTACAGAACTGTAACTTCGGTTACAGGATCTAATAAAGATACTACTATCTATTCTCCTTGGTCTAAAGTAACTATTCAAGACGATAGGGATGTACCGCAAGGATGGCTAACTAAAGGATATGTAGATTTTACTAAAGCCTCTCAAACTACTGAAGTTAGATCAGTAAAAGTTAATAGTCCTTTTAGATTAGATCTTACTGGTCAGTTTATTTCAGATGTTGCAAAAGAGATATCTCATATACACAGTGCTATACAGGGAAAAGTAATAGAAAATAAAGTTACAGCAATAGACGGTTCTACTAAAACTCTTTATCCTATTAACTACAACTACAGAGACATAGAAACTATGGAGCTTGCTACTACAGCACAATATTATGGAGCAGGATTAGGCTATGATTATATATTTAATCTTATAGGCACTGATCTTGAGGACCAGTATAGCAATACCATAGACCTTGTAGGACAACAAGTTTTCTACTCTACAACTGGCTATAATGGTGTTGACTTCTTTAAATTCTATGTAGCAGATGCTGGGTATCAGACTTTTACAGACTCAAATGTGTCTGGAGTTGATATAAGATCACCTATAGAACAGTTATCTAGATATGCTAATTGGCGCAGAAAAGAATATGGAAAATTTGATCCTATCTATACAGGCATAAGGCAGAAAATTGCTTATATGGTAACTGCGATAGACAGTACCGTTTCTGGCTATTTGCCTAAGACATACACTCTGAATAACGCCGATACCGCTCCAGTATTTATTCCTAACTCTCACTTGTTCCCTACAGATTTTGGTTATCCAGAATCTGAAGTTGCTGCTAATAGAAATACAGATTTCGAATATCTCTATATGAATCCGGCTATATGCAGTTCTGCGCTTGTGGTAGATGACTTTACTGGTCCATTAGCTTCCACCCTCTCTCCGTCGCTAGTGACCGCTAGAAACGCTGCATCTAGAGCTTTAACTAGATTGCCTCTAGCCTTAACCGGAGTTAGAACTTATTCTGGTACTCCTATTGTACAGAATTGGTACATGCCGTACAATAGATATGGTAAATATTTTGGATCTATGACTAGGCAGCTGATAGATTCTTACGAGTATCTTTATAATGCTCAGATAACAGCAAGCGGCGTCACCCTTAGTGGGGCTCCCGGTATGGACGTGAGTACATTAGACTGGTACTTTAGCGGTATAGAGTATGCTTTAGCTGTCGGATACAGCGGGACAGCTGAGTGTATACTAAGAAATGGAATTCTAGAGCCAGAGTTTGCTGACACTATATATTCTTATGGCTGGTATGCGGCTAACGCTCATGACCACTTTACCTACCGTGATAGCTACACAATTACTGGATCTTATCTGCACGGAGCTGGACACGAGGAAGTCATGCATGACCATAGTAACATTTATTTGTTCTATGGGTTGTTTAAAACTGGTTTATACACCCTAGTTAAAGGAATGACAACTAACTACAATAGCATGCTGGAGGCTACTATAGTTGATGGAGATATAGGACCATTTGAGCCAAGGGTCCCAACTAAAATTATTGACTTACTAGCTATAGGGTGCAAACTAAACACAGAACTATACTTACCTCTAGCTCAGGCGGTTTTTAATACAATAACAGGTAACTATAGTATTAATGGAATGTATTGGGCAGACCCACTTAAGTCAAATAATAACGCTGGAACAGAAGACGTAATTGGTTCTAAGTGGGCAAATTTATACAAACAAATATGCCACTGCGCTGATCACGGACACGGATAAATATGGTCAATTTTCTTACGTCTATACTAAACGCTCTGCCTGAATCCCAGCAGCAGGCAATTGGGTCTCTTATAGCAAAAAAGAAGAAGATTGGAGAGATAACTAGTTTAAGAAATCAGCAGAGTGAGATACTAAGACTATATAGTGAGATAAAAGACGCACTCGGCAGCATACTTTTAAACCCGAGAACTGCCGAAGCTGGATCTAGGATATCTTCTGAAGATCATAATTATAATATGGAAAAGGTATATTTAGATTTAACTGCCTTATATCAAAATATAGACAAAATGTCTAAGGTCTTCATGCTACAGTCTACTTCTTTGGATAGTGAGTACCTAAAAGCTAGAGCTGCTATAGAAAAATTATTAAATGATGCAAAAGTATTTGCAACTCTTAAAAAATATTCAGAATTTAATGATGTAAAGGTAATAGACTTTAATAGCTCTAGTAATAATAGCAAAGTAATACCAAAAGCTTTTGTTAATCCAAGAACTAGATTATTACAACTTAGATCTATAGGATCTACTAGAATACATCTACCTAATAGAGAAAATAGAATAACTAAAATATATAGCAAAACAATTTCTACAGGAATAAAGAGTTCGCTTAGTAAGAGTTTTCCTTTAGAAAATATAGCTGACCAAAAACCAGAAACTTTCTGGGCTACTTTGGTGATGACTGATTATCCAGTAAAGCAGGTGTATACGACTAATTCTCAGGGAGCTGGTCAATCTCAATCCACACTAAACGGGCCGGTGGTAGAGGTGTATTTAAGATTTTCTCACTTTGAGAGAGTAAATTATATAAGACTATTACCTTTTGCTGACATGCCAATAAAAATTGTAGATATATCCTACAGGTTATCTAACGAGTCTGATATATTTGTAACTATAAAAGATTTTAATCAGAGCACCACACTTGACTGGGAAGAGTATAACTTTTTATCTATATTTACAAATGAAATAAAAATAAGTTTATGTCAGGAAAATGCTAAGTTAATGATGTACCAATTGCCGGAAGGCTTGGTTAAGAATACAGATGTATTCCAAAAAATATACGACAGTAAATTATCTTCTATAGTAGGAAAAGATATTATAGATTCTGATGCAGTTGTAGAATCAGCTAGAGCTGGTACTATTTACGAAGAAGCTTCTAGATCTTTATCAGAAGCGTTTAAACTTGAAGCGGATCAGTTGAGCACAAAAAACAAAATAGATTATTACTATAACTTCAATAAAGTAATATCAGAAGTTCTGAGTAAGATTGACCCAGCTATTACTCAGGAGACTATATTTGGATCTTACTCAGCAGAAGAACTATCTAGCGACAAACTTATCCAAGTAAAGAAGTTTGAGTACATAATAGGGATAAGAGAAGCTGAGATTGGCTATTCTATATATGCTCCTTTTGGATACTTTGCTACAGAAAAATTTGAGCCTAAAGCTACGGTAGCACAGATACAACTAGAGGTAGATGAACGTCATCCAGAGTTTGTCACAGAATGGGAAAGAGACTATAGGAAGACCTCTACAGAATGGTCTATAGATCTAGGTGAAGGCAGAGTTGTACCGATACACCCTAGGAATATACTTGGAGACAATAATCAAGATCCATTTGTAAAAGATGAGCTGATAAGATTTGATGCTAGTAGAGGACTTGCCTCTACAAGGCTAGGATGCAAAATGCCTACTGTTACATCTCTGAAAAAAGATGGACAGATCATACCAGAAACAGAGTATGTAGCAACTAGATTTACCGGATCAGTGCCATATGTGACTATTAATATGACAGGTAGTCAATGGTATGACCCTAACAGTATATACACTGTAGATTATTTTGTAGACCAGAGTAGTTATTTGTTAGATGTACTAGCTAATTACCCAAGTAGAGAGCTAGTTTCTCCAGAGATATTTACTGGAACTAATATAAACAATGATGTAACTGTATCTAAGTACCCATATATTGATTACTCTATAATGAATTTAAAGAGTCTTTTTGCCACTACTGGGAAAGGGAATTGGGTTTACGTTCCTCCTCAAAACAATGTATTTAGCGGTCAGGTAAAGCTCAGACCGACTATTATAGATAGATCCGGTTTAGTGCTGCAGACGGGTCAGTATGTATTTTCTTCTATTCGAACTCAATGGGGCTCAAATCAGAATAATTTTCTCCAGTATCCGGCAAGATTTAGGAACAATCCAGATCTAAATCCAGTTTTCTTTGGAGCCTCTAGTGGTATAAACTATGGATACTACTTGTCTATAATGGATTCTAGCAATCTATATCATGTAGACTCGTTTATAGGCCCTCTAGATGTGACAGGCTTACTTAAAGAGCAGATAGTGCTATCTGTGTCGGACATAGAAAGGTGGCAGAATTTAAGTATTACTGGATCTCCGCTATACACTTTCTTTAGTGGGACTATAAGTGGTTCTTCTATTAATACTCCAGGCGGACTCTCTACTGTTACAAACGGAGAGATCTATGCAAATTATACCTTAGGTGTGGGAGTCAGAACTGAAGATAACTTATTTGCTAATAGTAATAATACTTATACTCCGATAGAAGTATATGTAAATGATAGACTTGCTTCTAACATTACAGATTACTATAAGCTGCAGCACCCAGCTTTTAGTTCTTCCTTACAACCTGGAACAGACTATGAGTATATCCAAGCTGGTAAAAAGTTATACTTTAATCAGAAAGTTGACGGAGAAATAAAAGTAGACTACAAATGGATGACTGATTATGTTAGAGTACAAGGAGTTTTAAGATCTAATAGCCCTATATCTCCAGAACTAACTCCTAAGGTTAATGAAGTTAGACTGCTAATAAATAATTCAGTGATATAATGACTAATCCAATACAAAATAGAATAGGAAGTAATTTACTTGTAGATAAACTTCATAATTCTATTGTTGAACTTTCTAAGAAACTTAACACTAAAGAATATTCTACTATAGCAACTGCAGTAGGCCAGACTTTAACTACATTCAATGATTTCTTTACAACTATTGATGCAGCTGAGTTTGAGCCAGAACTCCTATCTAGTAATGATACTCCAAGGTCAGAAGTATACAACAACAATTTACTAAGCATATATAATGATTTGAAAAGATTTTACGATGATATTAAAAATCTAAATGATATACAGGTTAACTCATATAATTTTGCTCAAATACTTACTAAAGAGTTAGTAACAAGAGCAGACGAGCTAGCCAGCACAGTGCTAGACCTCTCTATATTAAATAACTTTGATCTGGGAGATGTGATTGTCGCTGGTGACGACTTTAAAAATTCTGACTACGTTGACTTTGATATAGCCACAGCTTCCTCTCCTATAGATTTTGTTTTTGGTTCTAATGGAATAACTTTAGGCAGATCTTCAACTACTAGCGTAGTAGACGATTCTACTCAAATAGAAGTGATACCTCTTCTTCCAATAGGAACTAGCGGTCAGGTTAATAGCACAGCAAGTATAAGAAACATAGAAAGATTTTATGAAGGTAACTACTATAACTATTTAGGGATGGCAAGGCCAGAGGGAGGAGGAGAATTTAACTTTCAGTTTTTTACGGCTCCTTCTGGTGCGTCAGACCCACCTCAGGTATTCTCTGACAGCAATAACTTTTCTATTGACGTTGATTTGATATCTTCCAACGGAGCTTATTTAGAAGTTGGGGCAACCAGGGCCGCTAAAGCAGCAACTAGAAGAAAAATGATAGATGGAAACCCTGCTACTTTCTGGGAATGTGAATATGTCTATGAAGTTCCAGACCCTCTGCTAGAGGTCGGACTTCCTACTATGCCAAGCACTGATAACCCAACTCCAGCAGATGGTCAAGTTGTTACAATAGACTTAGAAGAGGCAGAAAGGGTAGCTAAACAGTATGATGAAGAAGGTAGAGATCTAATGGTAGATATAATATTAACCTTTCCAGAAGAGAAGAAATTAAACATTGCCACATTTAATCCTATATTATTCGGGTCTAATGCTTTTCCTGAGATACTAGATATATCTACAGCAACAGAAGCCGATGGGGTGTTTAGGACCATAGACGGCTGGAACTCCTTGAGATTTGCTAGGACAATTACTCCAGAAGCTAATGAGTATATACCTGATTCGCAGTTAAGTTCTATTCTAGCTCCAAGTAGAGGATCTTATAGAGGACAGGGAGTGTATCCGTTCCCTCCTAGAATGGCTAAAAAGATAAAATTTAGAGCTAAGATGGCAAACCCAGTCTCGTCACCATATGAAAGGATATATGTTCTTTTAAAGAATGATGTAGAAATAACTACAACTGTAAAAACAACAACAAAGAAAGGACTATTTGCGTAATGGGATTATTTAGTAAAAAGAAAGTTAGGTACCAAACACAGGTAGATAAGCTTACCTTAACTAGAATTGTTAAGCTGTCCTATATACAGAGTATTTTGATAAATGGAGGAACAGCGAACTCCGATGACTTCGCCGGTATAAGTGGATCTACTGAATCTACTGTACCACTTAGCACTAGAGTTAGTGAGAACGATGCTGCTAAAGCCGGTGACCTAGCTGGTATTATCAATAGAAATATTCCTGGAGTAAATATTAGAGGTCCTCTAGGAAACGCCTTAAATGCAGCATATAATGTTGCGTTAGCTGGTATCCCATCTGTAGTAGGTGCTTTGTTTGGTAAGAAAAGAAAAACTGAGGCATGGCAAACTACAAAAGAATCAGGCTGGTCTATAGTTAAAACTTGGGCTCAACCTCAATTTGATATAATTAGATACGCAATAGGCATAAAAGATATAGGAGTTACGCAGTTTCAGTACAATATAGTTAGTGAAATGGTATCAAAGGCTTGGAATAGCCCAAAAGAAATAGTAAAAGTAAGATTACTAGTAGATCAGTTTATACCACCTGAGTATCCGCAAGGCACTTATATAGAGTATTACATAAAGCCTAACGATGATACAGATAAATGGATAAGAATAAATCCTATCGAACTGCCTACTATTTTTGCTGACGCTAACTCTACTAAACCAATACCCAGAATAATTTCTTTTAATGGTGAAAGACCAATATCTTCTTCCTCTGAAGAAAGTTATTTGATTACTAGTAAACCTATATCATCTATTAGAGTAAAAGTTGTGATAAAAAGACCAGACAATTCTGATTCTACTTCTACTCCTATACTTAAAAGTTATAGACTACTAATGACACCTAGAGGTGGATTAAGATAATGCTTTAATGGACTAAGCCGATGGGAATATTTGAAAAACAATACAGTAAAATAATTGCAGAAGAGCTCCTTCGTTTCTTACTGGAAGGAAAAGTCCCTAGTAACGACGTTATAGGAGAAAGAATATCAAAAGTTTTGAATAGGGAGGGAGGAGTTACTTATCAGTATTTTCCTCAACCCTCTAGATCTGTATTCCAGATAGAGCAGTACAATAATTCTCTAAAGCAGATAAAATTTGATATAGATTTATTTCAAGAAGAACTATTAGATCTATTTGGAGAATCCGCAAAACGAGTAAATTTTGCAGAACTCTACTACAAAATACACACACATGAATTAAAAAATTTAAAGTCTAAGTTAGAGTCAGTTCTATTTTCTATACAAGATGCCGATTACTACTTCAGTGGAGCTTTTGATAATTTTTCTGATACATCTAAAACTGATCTAGAAAAATCTACTTCATCTATAGTAGATCTTAGAGAAGGAGCTTTAGTTCTTCCGTTTGGAGGAAGGAACACCACTAGAATATCTATGTTGCATCTAGCAAACTATAATAACTGGAAAGTAGATGTTAGTGCTCCAGAATCTTTAGTAATAGAAAAAGGGCAATTAGCTGGAACTAACTTCTACGATATATTTTCTAACGTGAAAGCCTCCTGGGCCTATCAGGTTATAACATCTGAGAGAATTCCAGTTAGCATTAAATTTATTATACCTATAGCTGGCTCTCCAGATGAAGAGGCAGAAGTATTTTTAAATAGGTTAGAGTTGTCTCCTCATTCTTTAGGAAGGCAGAATATATTAGTGAGACTATCTAACGATAATGTAAATTACTTTACACCTTTAGGCTATGAGAATGGGATTACAGTTGATGATGCTACAAGAGTATACGCTATGGATTTTGAGACTACATTAGTTCAATACGTAGAGCTTACATTTACTAAAGAAAATCCTGATGACGTGATTCCAATCTCAGACAGTACTACAAATAATTATCAATACATATTTGGGTTAAATCACTTTGCAGCGTTCTCTACAGGAAGAGTACTCAGAGCTAGCTACTACAGCAAACCTTTTAAATTTGATTCTACTTCTAGTGTATCAAAAATTGCACTTTCTAGTAATTTCTTTAGGCCGCCAAGCACGACTATAAGGTACCAGATTGCTCTGACAGACGACGAGGGAAATCTTAAAACTAATTTTTATCCAATTAATCCTATTGGTAAAAATGTTACTTCAGGTGCTCCACAGCTCATAAACTTTAAGAACAATAACTATAAATCTGAAAAGTTTGTCGTTGGCCTAAATAACACAGACGTTGATTTGCAGTATGGAGCAGTGACCAGAGGAAGAAGATTATTTAAAATAAAAGATAGGCTACTTCCTTCGCCTATATTTGGTGCAGTAGAACTAGTAAGGGGTTACGGCGCTTGGGCAAGAGACTCTTCTGCTTCTTATGTTACCTTGTCTGTACCTAACTGTTATGTAGATTTTTCGACGGTAAACACAGAAAATCTATATTTTACAAGAAGCGAAGCTCCAGTAGAAGCAGCTTATGTGCAGAATGGACTTTATGTACAGTATACTAGTGCTACTCAGACTACTTCTCAATTTCAGTATTCGCAAGAAAACAGAAGAACTAGGATAAGACTTAGCTCTACTCCATATTACATACAATCTAACGGACACGCTATAAGACCATCTTTATCTCTCCAGGGTGCTCAAGATCCTACTCCTACTTTTGCAATTTATAGTATAAAAAAGGTATCACAGTCTGCTTCTAGAGTTAAAGAAACTAGTTTTATACAAGGAAATGTCTACCCGCAGGGGAATACAGCGACAAACCCTGTAATATTTAATTTAGCAACTGCAGACTTTGTGATTAATTCTACTGATCCTGCTAGAAATCCTGTAGTAACTGCAGTTATGAATTCTGCTCCATTTACTAGAACTCAATTAGTAGCTGGCTTAGATTATGATTTTGAAACTGTAACAATAGATAACGTTCAGAAACCTACAGGTAGGATACTTATAAAACATCATCCGCAGTCTGTCCTTAGACCTCCTACTATTCCAGCTGGCGGATCCCCTACGGTATTCAATTTTATAATTGAACTAGAGTATACTCCTGAGCAAGACATTACTCACAGAATACTATCTCTTACTGGAGATGAAATTGTTCTTGATCATAGTGTACATAAGCCAGGAGATATTTATGAAGTTACATATAGAAAACTAGTTACTAGTCCAAACGAAATAATCAGAACTTCCGTAAAAGTTTATGATAAACCACTTAGTGATCCAACTACTAGATTGCTGAAAGAAGGTGCAGATTACGCTTTAAATTCTGGAGTAGGCTCTATAAGGAGAATAAATACTGGAGCTATTGCAGCAAATGGGGACGTGTATGTGACTTTTGATATAAAATTTGCTGGAGAACAGCTAGAAAAGTTTTCTACCTGGTGCAAGATAGAGAATCCTGATGGAGCTGAGATTAGATTTAACCTAGATAGCCTTAGTAAAAAAGCTTTCTTGTATCCTGATTATGCTGCTGGAGAAAGGGTTTTTATTAGCACGTCTTCTAGTCTTATAGAAATTACAGACGCACTCGGAACTCCTAGGCTTCCTTCTGGCTGGATCCAATTTATAGTTATTAGTAAAAATCCTGGAGTCTATACCTCGTATGGATCAAATTTAATAAATCAAGTTATACAATTAAAGGATATAGATGGACAAAGGATATTTAGAGAACAGAGTAAGTATTTTAACTTTGTACTAGCCTATAGAGATCCAATGATTCAAAGAACTCTAAACCACCTCAAGGTTAATACACTGGCAGAAGACACTAGATCTTTTGCCATTGACGAATCAGATAGAAATAACCCTGTCATTGTGGTCAATTTCTTGCCAAATAAGTCTTTAGATCTTTATAGCTATGGCCCTACTTCTTACACCTTCCCGTCTGACATAGTCACAGGTGGTTCTGCTCTGTCTAGATTTGCTAACCCTATAAAAATACCAGAAACATATAGTATAACGTGGTACTACGCCAGTACTGAGCCCGAAAATATTGATAATAACGTGGTTGTACGTATAGATTTAGAGCAAGATCCTAAATCGGATGGATCATTAACTCCAAAAATATTTGACTACCAGTTGAGGGTAGGATTCTAAGCTCGCAAATAATAGGAGAGGACAGTAATTATGAAAAAATTGATACTAGTAGCATTGCTATCGTTACAAAGTTGTGGGTTGTTTAGTATAGATTCTAATCCGGCTATTCAAGTAAAGAAAGCTCAAACCGAAGTTTTCTTAACTGTTGTAGACAATTTTACAGAAATCATAAAAAAGTCTCAAGGCATTTCTGAAGCCCAAAGAGAATTGATACTACTAAAGATATCTGAAGCAGTTAGAACTTATGAGAAAGATGAATTTGTGCAATTAGAATTTCTAAAGTCTATAGATAATGAAAACTACGAGGCAGTTATATCTGAGATAAAGGCTCTATTCTTAAAACTTAAGGATAAATATCAATGGTAGTCTGGAAAGAGATAGAAAACATTAATCTAGATCTTTCTCATCTGACCGATGATGGGATTATAAAAATGCTTAAACTTATGAGTCAGGAAGACAGACAAAAACTTATAGATAATCTACAAAAAGAGATTAAAGAAAACAAAGCTCTATCTAGATCAATGGAGCTAGCGGTTAGAATACTAGCTATTGCCCTTACCAGCTTAATATGACAGACAACAATAAGATTGTTTTACCTCAGTCGCAACGATATCCAGCGAGATATCGTGGCCCTTTGATGAGCAACAAATATAATGATTTTCAAGAGGGAGTTATAGAAGATATATCTAACCTAGCTATGGCGGTTAATTCCCTTAGCTCTGAAATATCTAAGTCTATGCTAGTGCTTGCAAATGAATCTTCTTATCTAAGAAGGCAAGTTAGGGCCCTTAGAGGGCAGCAGGATTATGCCGAAAAAGTAGCAGCTGCATCAGACGCTCTTACTTATAGGTACCTAGACGTTGGAGATACTAGAGGTATAACTTTTTTAAATGACCTAGATGATACTAGGTCATCAATGCTTTCTGCTGATTACGGAGAAGTTACTCTTCCCCCTAATGCAATAGAAAATAAATTTTATGTAACTTCTTTAACTAATGGAGTAATAGTCACACCTCCGGACCTTGTAGTTTCTGTTAAAGGAACTTTTGATAAGATAGATGGTAAGGGTCTTATAAATTATGAAAGAGGTGGCAGAGTTGTGGCTGGTGATCCTACTATGGCTTTTAATGGAAACAATCAGACTTTCTGGATTAGGAAAGTTGAGTTTCCAATAGATTCTAGAGTAGACCAGGTAGAGTGCGAACTTACTGTATCTGTGCCAGAATCTGTTTCTACTGATTCTAATACAATAGAAGTTATTCCGTTTCCAAATGGAACTGTAGATATAACAGAACTAGCTACAGCTAGTGATTTAGGCAATAATTTTATAAGAGTTCCAAAGTTTGAGCCAGTAGACAATGCAACAGCTACTAGATATCACTTTGCTACAAAAACTGTTGATCAGATAAAAATAAGATTGCGCCAGAGAAATTGGATAGAAGAAAATGGCAAAAAAGTATTTTACTATGGACTACAAGAACTTGGACTAAAGTTCATAGACTATGATAAGAATTTTATACTAAACAATACATTTGGTGCCAACAATAGCTTTGTTATGGAAATCCCTGCGCCAGATGGTCATGGATTTAATCTTATATATAGAGTAGATCCAGCTCCTAACTTTCTTTTAGAAGATATAAATAAGAGACATATACATGTTAAAATTAGTACAAGCAGTGATTTCTCATCTGGGGTCCTGTGGAATAGTGATATATCTTCTCCGCCTCAGCTAACAACTACTCCTATCAATGCTTTTGGCGCTTCCAGGTTGTACGCGTATGTAGAGCTAAATTACGTGAACGACAGCGGAGGAATTTTGTCCCCCTTTGAAGTAGGAACTACTCCATACTTTAAAGGATTAGGGATGGCTTACACACTACTAGCGGTGTAATATGGATTTAACTGGAACAGTAACTAATCTTTCTGGTAGAATTAATTCTCTAGAAAGTCAGAGCACTTATATTAATCAACAGCTGCTACAAAGGCCTGGATTAAAAGAATTTTCTGAGTATCAGGTTATATGGAATAGGCAACTAACAGATTTATCATCTATAGTTAGTAAAATTGATGCTCAAGTGAAAACTTTACAGCAACTATACGTCAACTTAAATATGTCTGTGACTAGCAACTATGCAACTTTTACTGGTCATACTGGATTGCCTGGCCTACATAATGCTACATAATGCTACATAATGGTACTAAGATCAGAAATTTTTTATATAAGTAAGGGTGGAAATGGTTTAGATAGTGTAAACAGGTATATATTTGAAAATATAGAGTATGATGCTTTTCTAATAAAAAATGTATCTGCATCAGTTCTTAATGATAAGGTAACTGGATTAACGGTTACATATAATAAATATGACGAAGATATGGTTCATGATATATCTCCAAGAGAAAACTATATTCTTACTACAGGAGTAGATCGTTCTACTTATGGGCTTAATGTATTATTTTCAAATAAATTAGCATCTTATATATTTTCTGGAGCTGTACTGGTCGATGGCACTGGACTAACTATAGGTAATACAGGATTATATAATGGGTCTGGAGTGCCAAGTTCTTATTCAGACGTGGATGGATACTCTAATTCTTATATTGCATCTATAAGATTAACTGGGTTTACCACTACCGGTAGTCACTCCTACATATTAGATAATCTAAAGTTATTTAGGGAAGATGGTTCTAATTTCTCTACTCCGCTAGCTGGAGGCTATACTATACACTCTCAGTCCTCGGCATACCTGGGAGATAGGTATAGCATAAACAAGTCTAAAATTAGAGGAAAAGTAAGTGTAGATGCTATATATTTAAACAAATCTGTACAAGTACAGAACTATATAAATGATTACCTAAAGTCTAAAAATATACAATCTAATTATTTAATAGCGTATACTACTGTGTCTAGATCATTAGATCAAATAGAGTTATACATATGCTATATATCTGATCCAGAGCCTCAAATTATTACTGGTTATCCTAATAACCATAGCCTACTTCCTGTAGATAAGAAGCCGAAAACTATTTCTTTGACGTTTTCTACAGAATTAGATCTGTCTCAATTAATAAGTCAGCCAGATTTATTTGGAATTATAACAGGATCTGGTCAATCATCTAGCATAAGTCCTCAGCACATAACCCTATTGCCAGACAACAAGACAGCAATTATTAATATTGAGTCTTACCTTACTACTAATAGGGTATATACAATAATAGCCAGACCGGGGATAATAAGTTCTAATAGATTTATTAAACAGAAACCAGATTTTTGGACAGTGGTCATAGATACGTACGAAGGCTCATCTGGTAGTGGTACCGGAGACGCAAATATGAACGACGTCATGAGAAGAATTTCCTTTAGGGGCATGGGAGCATAGAATGATATTACTCACTGGTTCTAGCAGTTTAAAGGTCTATATAGGCGGCACTGCTATTACCAATCAGTTGCCTATTGTAGCTACCTATATAGACTCCAACAGTTCTACATTCAATCCTCAGGCCTCTGAGACTACTACAAATAACTCAACTCCAGTAACAGTAGTAGAAGCTCCTGCTTCTGGTTTATCTAGGCAAATAAAGTATCTATCTATACTTAACACAGACTCAACTCCACAAGAAGTTTATGTAGACTATTATACTCCTTCTAGTTCTAGAAGATTATTTAAGCAATCTTTAGTAACTAATCAAAAGATTGAGTTTGTTGATCCACAAGGATTTGAGGTAATCCCTGAAGCATTCTTAACGGTCACTGGAAACGTGACTGGTATGCCATTTATAACGTATGAGCCATCTCCGTTACTTTACAATCATAGGGTTGCAGCGTCTAGATCTGGAATAGAGATATCTAATGAAGGGATAAATGCAGGATACTATTCATTTGGGCTTAGTGGTAATATGTACCACAATATTACAGGCCATACAGGAGATTTAAGTCAGCATCTTACCGGATTAAGTGTCTCTAACGAATTACTAGATCAAACTCTAGTATGGAATACTACAGGCTGGATAAATAAATATGCTCACGCTGTTGTATACGCAACAAACGCAGAAATTGATACTCTTAATGTAGGTGAAGTAGTATACCTTAGCGGAGCTCAAGGTGATAGAGCTTCTGTTAGAAGAGCTTCTAACTTATATGAGAATACAAGTAGTAAAACAGTAGGAATGATTTCTCAGGCAATTGCTAGTAATAACCCAGGTCCTGTAGTTACTTTAGGGTATGTAGAGAAGTTAAGTCTTGGATCGTATTCTCCAGGAGATGTACTGTGGCTTGGAGATACTCCTGGTACATTTACCAAAACTAAACCATCTGCTCCAAATCATTTAGTGTTTATTGGAGTAGTAGCAAGAGCAAATGCTGGAAATGGTATTGCGTTTATAAGAACTCAAAATGGTTATGAACTAGAAGAGCTGCACGATGTAAAACTTAGTACAGGAAATTTAGTATCTGGAAACTTTTTAGGATGGAATGGATTATATTGGACTAACACTGGCCTAAATACTGGATTTATATCTGGATTTAACGAAGGTGTCCAAGATGTTATTGCAAATACTTTATATGCTACTAGCGGTTTAGCTATTGTATATAACGATTCTACAGATCAAATATTTATATCTGGAGAAAGAGCTACAACAACTACTCTTGGTCTAGCTTCATTTAATAATAGTAATTTTACAGTAAGTAGTGGGGCAGTAAGTATTTCTGCTGTACCTACTGGAACTGTAACAGACCTAAATCTTGCAATAAAAGATCAGATAGGTAACTCTGGATTCTTTGAGTTTAGAGGTGGCCTGACTGGCTACTGGAATCAGGCTTCTAGGTCACTAGTAATAAATGCTTTTTCTGGAGCTGGCGGAGCTTCAACTCTTGATGGACTTACTGATGTAGATGTTCCATCTCCAGTAAGTGGTAACTACTTACACTACAACGGCTCTACTTGGATTACAAATAATATTAGAACAGGGGATATAGCTAATCTTACTGAAGCAGTTCAAGATGTTGCTGCCGCATCTTTAGCTACAACTTCAGGTTTAGCTATCATATACGATGACGTAAATGGGGTAATAACAATATCTGGACAGAGAGCTTCTACAGGTGGCAGGCTAGGTTTGGCGTCCTTTAACGGTGCAAATTTCCAAGTAACGAGTGGTGATGTAAGCATTATTGGTGGTATATCAACTGGAATGATAACGTCTCTTACTGAATCAATACAAGATACCATTGGTGCAGCCTTACAAGTAACTTCTGGACTTGCGGTATTGTACAGCGATATTTTTGGTACAATTACTATTTCAGGAGAAAGAGCGACAACATCTACTATAGGTCTTGCTGCTTTTGATAGCAATAACTTTACTGTTTCTAGCGGTCTAGTCAGCATTGCTGGAGGAATACAGACTGGACAGATAGTAAACTATGGTGTAACAACAGGTCAAGTTTCTAATCTAGCTGAAGCAATACAAGATGTTGCTGCGGCTGCCCTGGTTACGACATCCGGTCTAGCAGTTATATATGACGATGTAGGCGGCACTATAACAGTATCAGGGCAGAGGGCTACCACGTCTAGCATAGGGCTAGCTGCCTTCGACAGCAACAATTTTACGGTATCTAGTGGCCTAGTATCAATTTCTACGGTACCAACTGGAGTAATAACAAACCTTCCAGACGCTATAGATGATACTATTGGTAACTCTGGATTTTTTGTATATAGAGGAGGTTTAACAGGTATTTGGGATCAGCCTTCTAGGACTCTTACCCTAAATTGGATATCAGGCCAAACTGCTTCTTCTACATTACTAGACGATCTTACCGATGTGACTCTAACTGCACCATCTAGTGGGCAAGTTTTAGCTTACGATGGTATAGTGTGGAGAAACTCTGGTTTATCTACTGGCAATATATTTAATCTAGCCGAAGCTATACAGGATACTATTGCAGCATCTTTAGGTACAGCTTCTGGTTTACATATTGTGTATGACGATGTCGCCGGAAGGATAATAATATCTGGAGAAAGAGCGTCTAGCAGCAGACTTGGCATAGCCGCCTTTAATTCTAGTAACTTTACTGTAGCTAGTGGAGTCGTTTTTCTTTCTGCTAGTGGAACTAGCACTGGAAACATAGCCAATTTACGTGAAGCCATACAAGACACAGTAGCTGATACACTGCTAGCAACCTCAGGTTTAGCTATTTTATACGACGATGCCGCTAATATCATCACTATTTCAGGAGAAAGAGCCACTACTGCTACTCTAGGTATTGCTTCTTTTGATTCTAATAACTTTGCTGTAAGTAGTGGATTTGTTACTATTTCTACTATACAAACTGGCCAGATTGCTGGGTACGGAGTTACTACTGGTCAAATATCTAACTTGCCAGAGGCAATACAAGATGTAATTGCGGCAACATTAGTAACTACTACTGGAATTACTGTAGTTTACGATGATGCTAACGGTCAAATTATACTTTCTGGTCAACGTGCGACGACCTCCAGCCTGGGCATAGCATCCTTTGATAGTAATAATTTTACTGTAGCAAGTGGCTTAGTTAGTATATCAGCGATTACTACTGGAATTATAACTAACTACGGAGTAACTACAGGGCAGATTACTAATCTACCTGAGGCTGTACAAGATATAGTAGCAGCGTCTTTAAATACAACTTCTGGATTAGCTGTAATATACAATGATACTACGGCAGAAATTATTATATCAGGACAGAGAGCTACAACTACTAATATAGGACTAGCTTCGTTTAATTCTGCTAATTTTACTGTGGCAAGCGGTGCAGTGTCTATTTCTGCAGTACCTACCGGTGTTATAACAAACCTCCCAGATGCCATAGACGATACCATAGGAAATTCTGGATTCTTTATATTTAGAGGTGGCTTAACAGGTGTATGGAGCCAGGGATCTAGGGCTCTTACACTAAACTGGATATCTGGTAAACCTAGTTACAGTCTAGCTGATCTAACAGATGTTCAATTTGATGAGTTCCTTGGAGTAGGAAATATACTATACAATGATGGCGCCAATTGGGTTAATCTTCCTTCTACTTCTCTAAGTTTTGGCACTGGCCAGATTACAAATCTTTCTGAGGCAATAGTAGATCAAGCGGCTGGATCTCTTATAGGAACTACTGGAATTGCTATACTTTATGATGATGCAGCAGCAAAGATTACAATATCAGGACAAAGAGCTACTACTGATGTTCCAGGTATAGCGTCGTTTAACTCTAGTAACTTTACTGTAGCTAGTGGAGCAGTTAGTATCTCGGCTGTTCCTACTGGAGTTATAACTAATTTACCTCTTGCTATAGATGATACCATAGGTAATAGTGGTTTCTTTGTTTTCAGAGGCGGACTTACTGGTATCTGGGATCAGCCTTCTAGGACATTGACTCTCAATATATTCTCTGGAGCTGGAGGGGCAGGAGGAGCTACTATACTTAGTGATCTCGTAGATGTTGACGCGGAGACTCCTACTAGCGGAACGTTCTTACACTATAACGGCACAAATTGGATTGCGCAATTTGTTAGGACTGGTGACATTACAAATCTAGCTGAAGCAGTACAGGATATAAGTGCAGCTTCTTTAGCTACAACATCTGGATTGGCCGTCTTGTATAACGATACAAATGGCATAATTACAATTTCTGGACAACGTGCTACAACCTCAAGCATAGGTCTAGCTTCGTTTAACTCATCTGATTTTACACTAAATAGTGGTCGTGTGTCACTATCTAATCCTGTTGTAGCTGCATCAGAAAGTAATCCTGGTATAATAGAAATAGCTACTGATATAGAAGCAGCTGATGCTACGGATAATAATTTTGCACTTGTTCCGTCTAATATTCCAAGTATAAGAACATCAAAGCTAGATAATGACGCTGGATTTATAGCTGATATAACTGCTGGAGTAATAAATGATTTGTCGGATGTTACTATTACGACTCCTTCTAGTGGTCAGTTCCTAGCTTATGACGGGATAGTATGGAGAAATTCTGGACTATCTACTGGTAATATATTTAATCTTGATCGTGCTGTTGACGATATTATTGGAAATAGTGGCTTCTTCCAGTTTAGGGGTGGCCTAACTGGGGTGTGGAATCAGTCTACTAGACAACTAACGCTTAATAATTTCTCTGGTGCCGCAGGGACACCTCCAGCTGTCCTTGCCGCAGGACGTATATACGCTTACAGAGGGTTTAGATAATAAAGGATAACGACAAATGGTTGCTAACACTAGTCCAATTTTCGGCTTAACCAGTAAGACTACTTGTCTTGCAACGTCTGGTACCGGATCGACGTCCCTTACATCTCCAACTAACCTTACTACTTTGTACACTGCAGGCTCTGATGGAGGCTTGTTTATGGGTATTCACGCTAAAGCAACGGCCTCTACAACTGCTGCTATGATCAGACTATGGTTTACCCCATCTGGAGGATCTAGAGCGTTACTTGCAGAAATTAATACAGCTGCGGTTACTCCTTCCTCTACTCTTGCCAGCGCTGAAGTAACCTACACTCCTCAGTTAATGAGCATCATTAATGGACTTGAAGGACTACCTATGGCAAGTGGCGATAAGATAGAAATTAATACTCATAACTCTGAAGTTTGGACTGTAACTTCTTACGCGGTTGATTTCTGAAATAAAATGAACAAAAGTTTTTTTGAAGGGCTACAAGGGAAACTAAGTAGCGGCCTATTTTTACGTAGAGGCCGTAGACCAAAGCAAGTAGATCTTGTTAGGGATACACAAGTTGGAGTTCTGTTAGGCGCACCGAGTGCGGGTGGCAGAAGTCCAGTTGCAATAACTACTGCATACTCATTTGGAGTAAGCGGAATAGCAGCAGCGGTTAGATTTATGCCTCCTTTTACTGCAAGTCTAAATGAATATTACTATACTATTGGATCATCAACTGGCACACCTACAGGAGCTTTATTAATAGAAGTTAGGGAAGCCAGTGGCGGTTCTAGCACACTTCTTCCTGGCACTTTATTGACTAGTGAAAATCATACTCCATCTGGCTCTGCCAATACATTCCAAAAAGTTGTATTTACTAATCCTCCATTGCTTGAAGCCAATAAACTTTATTTTATTATTATTGGAGACCCTGCTGGAAACGCTACTAATTATTATAGAGTCTGGACTGCTGCTTCAATTTCGATAGGAATTGCCGGAAGCATTGTTAATAGGTTAGGAATTGTTAATACTACTAACGGATATTCGACTAACGGCACCTTAGATGGCGGTGGAACTCTACATGGATTTATGGTTTTTAGTAACGGAATGGTTATTGGCTCTCCTCACGTAGGAGGCGGAACCCCATCCTCTAATACTTTAAAACGTGGTATGCTGATTGAACCCCTTGGACTAGATTATGAAATTTATGGAGTTCAAATAGGTAGTTCTACTAATGTTAGTGCAATTGAAATTTTTGCTAAATCTCAGTCTGCTAATAACACACCATTAGCAAGACAAACATTGAATGACGCTAACAGAAATCTAAATAACGTATTTTTTGAGAAACCATTCCGTATGTTTGGTGACCGTGCTTATAGGATTGTTTGTGCTTATAGTGCTAATAGTTCTTCTCCAGGTCAAATAAACTGCAACACTCTTGGCACTTTTCCAACCGCTGCAAATAATCTATATGATGACAGGGTAATGTCTACTATTCAAAATGGAAGTTCTTGGCAAGACGGCTCTAGATTTGGATCGTTGATGTATAACATGCTTGTCCTTATTCGCCGTATATACGATCCAAGAGGTTAATATGGATAGTCAAACAGTTATAGCAGAAATAGCTCAGTATAGAGCAAATCACAATGGAGA
>Ga0129336_10000049_pt1 | contig 48649 bp, 47 predicted proteins | sample CPB6_02_DNA_FD_96878 | JGI IMG/M metagenome (GOLD analysis project Ga0129336, IMG submission 96878) | Freshwater to marine salinity gradient microbial communities from Chesapeake Bay, USA - CPBay_Sum_0.6_0.2_DNA | ecosystem: Environmental > Aquatic > Marine > Coastal | place: USA: Chesapeake...
CACGCTTCCCGAACCTGCTTGTCAACGGCAGCCAGGGAATCGCCGTCGGCATGGCCACCAGCATTCCGCCGCACAACCTTGGCGAAGTGGTGGACGCCACACTGCACCTGATCGAAAACCCGAAGGCGACCCCTGATGAACTCATGAAGTTCGTCAAGGGCCCAGACTTCCCAACGGGCGGCTTGATCCTTGGCAAAGAAGGAATCAAAGAGGCGTATCGCTCCGGCCGCGGCAGCATCAAGATGCGCGCGAAGGTGGCGATCGAAGAAGGCCAGCGCGGCCAGATGAAGATCGTGGTGTCCGAGTTGCCGTACCAAGCGAGTTGCTCGTCGATTGCAGCACGCATCCAGGAACTCGTTGACGGTGGTGACCTTGACGGCATCGCCGATGTGAACGACAACTCTTCTGGTGGTGAAACAAACCTGATCATCACCCTGAAGCGCGACGCGAACTCGAACGTGGTGATGAACAACCTGTTCAAGCTCACCCAGCTGCAGACGAGCTTCCCGGTCAACATGGTGGCCCTCGTCAATGGTGTTCCACGCACACTCAATCTGCGTGATGCACTGCAGGGTTATGTCGATCACCAGGTAGAAGTCATCACCCGTCGTTCGCAGTTCCGCTTGCAAAAGGCGAAGGATCGCAATCACATCCTCGAAGGACGCCTCAAGGCACTGAACGTCATCGACGAGATCATCAAGCTCATTCGCAACAGTGAAGACGCGAACACCGCGAAGGAAGCCTTGATGGGCAAGAAGTACGGCTTCAGTGAGCGGCAGGCAATCGACATCCTCGACATGCAGCTGCGCCAACTCACCCGCCTATCACGCATCGATCTCGAGACGGAGCAGAAAGATGTGCAGAGCCGGATCAAGGAACTGCAGTCGATCCTCGATTCCGACACCAAGCTGCGTGCCGTTATCTCCAAAGAGTTGACTGCCGTGCGCGATGCGTTCGCCAGCCCGCGCGTGTGCCAAATCACCGCCGATGTCGGCGAGATGAGCGTCGAGGATCTGGTCGACAATAAGGAACTCGTCGTCGTGATGACGCAGGCCCAGTACATCAAGGCCGTCACCGCCGATTCGTTCCGCACTCAAGGTCGTGGTGGCCGTGGGGTGAGTGGAACCAAGCTGAAAGCAGACGACATCGTGCGTCATGTCATCTTCACCACATCCCACTCATATCTGTTGTTCTTCTCCAACCGTGGCCGCGTGTACCGCTTACGCGCACTCGAAATTCCGGAGCGCGAGCGCACGGCCCGCGGTATTCCAATCGTCAATCTCCTGCCACTGCAGGCAGGCGAAACGATCCAGGCGATCATCGACACCCGCGAGTTCCCGGGCGAACGCTTCCTCTTCTTCGCCACCAAGCAGGGTCAGGTGAAAAAGACCGCGTTCAACGAGTACGACTCGTCCCGTCGTGACGGCCTTATCGCGCTCAAGTTGCGTCCGAAGGACGAACTCGTGCGGGTGATCGAAACCTCCGGCACCGACGACGTGTTCATGGTGTCGAAGGGTGGTCAGACCATCCGCTTCTCCGAGAAGGTGGTGCGCCCGATGGGTCGTGCCGCCGCAGGTGTTCGTGGCATGAAGCTGCGAGCGAACGATGAAGTGGTGTCGGTGGATGTCGCCAAGAACGACTCACACATCTTGATGATCACCGAGGCCGGTTACGGCAAGCGCACGCAGATCAGCAACTTCGCACGCAAGGGTCGAGGCGGTCTCGGCATGATCGGCATCAAGCTCACCGGCAAGAAGGGCAGCGTGGTGGCCGCGTTTATGGTCGGTCCCGACGACGAAGTCGTGATCGTGTCGTCTGGTGGTACCACCATCCGCACGCCAGTGAAGGAAATATCGAAGCAGGGTCGTGCCGCAACCGGAGTACGGGTGATGAGCCTCGATTCCGGCCAACAAGTGGCATCGGCAGCGTTGATCCTCGCTCACGACGACGTCTAGTCACACATCGCCGTCATGGCAATCCTGATGAGTGCGGTCTTTGCGATCGCGATGTTGTGCGCCGCAACCATCGCAAAAGTCGGCGCGCACTTGATTGATCAACAACGAGCGCAACACGCTGCTAACGCCGTCGCTCTTGGTGCCATCCACGACGAAGATCTTGTCGACATTCTTGCTTCACGGAATGGTGGTGAAATGGTGGAACTCGACGACCATCGAGCGGAAGACGGCACGGTCAACACCCTTGTTCGTGTGGGCAGAGTCACACAAAGCGCTAAAGCGTTCGATACCTGGCACGACACCACCCCTACACTTGAACCGTGAAGGTTTCGTCGCAAACACCTCGTGTTCGCCGCGTCACGCGTGTAGTCCGCGAAATTGACCCGTGGTCTGCCTTGAAGGTGGGCTTGGTGTTTCATCTGGTCATCTATCTCACATTGCTGGTCGCCTCCGTGTTGCTGTGGAGCGTGGCATCAGCAACCGGCACCATCGACAACATCGAACGATTCCTCGAATCGTTTGGCTGGGAGTCGTTTCAGTTCAATGGGCTCGCACTGTTTCTCAACATTCTCTTTCTTGGGCTACTCGGTGTGGTGCTCCTCACAGCTCTTTGGGTACTCGGTGCAATGGTGTTTAATCTGATCACCGATTTGGTTGGCGGCATTCGTGTATCGGTGCTGGAGGAAGAGGTCGTGGTTGCACCGGTGTCGGACCAGTTCGGCAGCCAGTAGCCTTGCTAGCCCACGACCACGGTCGAGGGGCTATAGCTCAGTTGGTTAGAGCGCATCCCTGATAAGGATGAGGTCACAAGTTCGACTCTTGTTAGCCCCACCATGCAGTTCTTTCGTCGCGTGATCACCGTGCTCAGCATCGCCGTTGCGGCTGCTGCCGTGCTCCGTGTCAAAGGAAAGACGGAACAGGCCACCCGTCGCGGTGGCTGGCGTCCCATGAATCCACCTCGCGAATGATCGGGGTTGTTGGCGCCGGGGTAGTGGGCTCTCGTGTGGCCGACCAACTGGTGAGTGCGGGTGAAGCAGTCATGATTTTTGACGACGATCCGTATCGGGCACGTCGGCTTGCGGCGCTGCACTCACGCAACGGCGATGCTCGAGCCGCCGACTCACTCGATGACCTCCACGGCCTCTCGTCGGTGGTCATCGCGGTGGGTGCTCCACACATAGAGATGGTTTCTCGCCTGCTTGAAGCAGGATCCCACGTGGTGTCCTGTGGCGACGACCTGCACGATGCTGAGCAGTTGCTGGAGCTCGATGCTCGCGCACAGGAACTGGGTCGAACCGTTGTTGTTGGCGCAGCTGCATCCCCGGGCCTCACTGGTTTGTTGGTGTGGCACTTACATGAACGCTTCGACGACATTGACGAGGCTCATGTCGCCATGCATGGCACTGGCGGACCAGACTGTGCGCGTCAACACCACCGCGCATTGAGTGGACAATCAATGGGCTGGCACGACGGCGAATGGCTTCGACGTCCCGGCGGCAGTGGCCGCGAGCTCTGTTGGTTTCCCGAACCCGTGGGTTCATACGACTGTTATCGATCAGAGATGGTCGATCCGCTGTTGTTGCGCCTTGCGATGCCAAACCTTCAGCGAGTGACGGCACGGTCTTCTGCAACCAGGCGCGATCGGTTCACCTCTCGGTTGCCCATGCTCACACCCCCTCATGCCGAAGGTGGCATGGGCGCAGTGCGAGTAGAGGTGCGGGGGTTCAAAGGCCGAGCACGAGTGGTAGAAGTCGCCGGCGTGGCGGAACGAGTAGGTCAGATCGCGGGTGTCGTCGCTGCGGCCATCACGCTTCAGATCGCTGGGTTCGAGCCGGGTTGTCAGGTGTTGGGTTCAGACCATTGCCCGAACAACGAGATCTATCAGGCAGTTATCGGCGCAGGGATTCGTGTGCACCGTTTCGTGGGGTCATTGTGACGAATCGGAACGCGCATGCCGAGGCCGCGGTGCTGATGAAGCAAGCGACGCAGCGATACACGGCGTTACGGCGCAGCATTGTGGAGGTGATGTCCAAGTCGTCCACGCCACTCACCATTGGTGATCTGCTCCGGAAACTACCAAAGGTTCCACAAAGCTCGCTCTATCGAAACCTCGCCGTCTTGGAGCAAGCAGGCGTGGCGGTGCGAGTGAAGACATCCGGTGACACCGGGCGATACGAACTCTCGGAGCGACTCGCCGGCCATCACCACCACCTGGTGTGCTCGCGATGCGGTTCAATGAAAGACATCGTGGTGCCGAGCAGTGTCGAGAAGCGTCTTGACGACAGCTTGCACGCGTTGGCGAAGAGCGAGGGTTATGTGATGCAGCATCACCGACTTGATGTTGTCGGTGTCTGCAAGAAATGTCGCTAGTTCGACTTTGTTTTGTCGTCGAGTCGAGCAATCAGTGAATCAAGTTGCTCTCGTAGCTCATCCACGGTGACCACGTTGGATAAGGCGAGACGAACACTTGCCAGTTCACGCGCAAGAAACTCTGCATTCGACTGCGTGGCGGCGGCCACGGCACGATCAGTTTCAGCCTGGCGTCGATCGCGGGTCTCTTGGCGATTCTGGGCAAGGAGAATCAACGGCGCTGCGTAGGCAGCCTGCACGGAGAACATCAGGTTCAACAAGATGAACGGGTAGGGGTCCCACTGCAGCGCAACAAAGGCGACGTTCAGCACCACCCAGATAACGACGAGCACGCTCTGGATCATCAAGAAACGAGCAGTTCCCATGTATCGGGCAACCGTTTCGGAAAGGCGGCCGAAGGCCTCCTGGTCGTACGGCAACTTGGTCGTGCGACGACGAGGACGAGCGAGGTTCTCTGCGCGCTTCATGAGCCCACCACCGAGTTCGGTTGGCGCCGCCAGTCAACAGGCAGTGCCTTGTCGAGCACGTCGTCAACCGTGATTGCCCCAAGCAGTCGGTTGTTTGAATCACACACGGCAATGGCCAATTGGTTGTATGACGCGAGTCGCTCGGCAACCTCGCGTTCCTTGATCATCGGTGAGATCGTGTGTTCTTCTTCAACACACTGTCCGAGCGGTAGATGCGGCGGCTCCCGCAGCAATCGTTGGAAGTGCACCACGCCGAGGTAGGAGCCCGTGGGTGGATAGTGCGGTGCGTGTGCAACGAACACCTGTGCGGCGATCGACACCAACACCTCTGGTTCACGAATGCGGGCGAGAGCATCGGCAACGGTCGCGTCGGGTGACATCACAATGATGTCGGGGGTCATCAATGCTCCAGCGGTTCCTTCGGGGAAGGACAGCAACAAGCGAACCGTTTCCGCATCTTCGTCATCCATGGCTTCGAGTACCTGCATGCGTTGCTCACCAGGCATCTGGGCGAGCAGGTCGGCAAGGTCGTCGTATTCCATTTCGTCGAACACGTTGGTGAGACGCTCCATGTCGAGGCCTTCGATGAGGCGCAACTGCTCATCCTCGGGCATCTCCTCGAGCACGTCGGCGAGGCGTTCGTCATCCATCGCTTCAGCCAAAAGTCGGCGTTGTTCGATCGGCAAGGCACGAATTACCCCGGCCACATCACTTGCGTGCATGTCACGAAGACGCGCTACTTCGGCAGCCATCGGCGTGTTCGGCGCAAACAACGTTGCCACCTGCGTCCAGTCGACGAGTCGATAGCTCGGTCGCGGGTTCAACAACCCGCGCTTGGTGAGTCGGACCTTTGCCACATGCCAACCGGGCTTCTTGCCGGTGTGCGATCCGAGGGCGACGTCGCTTACTACTTCGTCACCCACGCGCTGGTCGAGCACGTCCTTGCCAATGAGTCGCTCTCCGGGGCGTAGGCGGAAGGGGTTCAGGTCTACGTCCCAGGACTTCAGGCGAACGCCGGAGTTGTCGAGTGAGGCCACGCGGGTGGAGGAGACAAAGATCTTGCGTCGCTGGCTGGAGACGACAAAGCCCAGCACCGTGGGGGCCTCCGTGCTGCGGCCGGTCACGATGACGATGTCCTCGATTCGGCCAATCGGCGAACCTCCGCCGTCCAGCAAGGGCAGGCGCATGACTCGAAATGCGTAGATGAGTTCTGCAGCCATGTGCAGAAGGCTACCCGTGTAATTTCGGACGACTTCCCGGGCTCGAGTCGGATGAATGCTCTACGGCTACCCTTGCAAGCGCACTACGGGGACGTAGCTCAGCTGGCTAGAGCACCTGCTTTGCAAGCAGGGGGTCGTGGGTTCGAGTCCCATCGTCTCCACCATCAAAACATGAAAGGCACACTCATGAACACCGCAGTGATCGTCGATGCAGTCCGCAGTCCGCTCGGTAGGCGAAATGGCAAGTTGAAGAACTGGCACCCGGTCGACCTTGCAGCGGAGATTCTGCAGAAGTTGGTGGAGCGCAACAATCTCGACCCTGCACTCATTGACGACGTGGTGATGGGCTGTGTGATGCAAGTGGGAGAGCAAAGCCTGAACGTTGCCCGCAGTGCGGTGCTTGCAGCGGGGTGGCCCGACAGCGTGCCCGGAACCACTGTCGATCGTCAGTGTGGCTCGAGCCAACAAGCCGCTCACTTCGCAGCGCAAGGCGTGATTGCCGGTGCGTACGACATCGTGATTGCTTCCGGTGTGGAAGTGATGACGCGCGTTCCGATGGGTGCATCGGTTTCGGATCGAAACTACGGGTTCCCCTTTGGTCCTCGGGTCATGAGTCGTTATGCCTCTGAGGGCGGCCTCGTCGGCCAGGGTGTTTCCGCCGAACTGATTGCCGAGAAGTGGAACATTTCACGCGATGAACTGGATGCGTTCGGCGTGCGTTCACAGCAGAACGCCCAGCGCGCCACCGCCGAAGGTCGATTCCAAAACGAGATCATTCCGGTGCTCGACGCCGACGGCAACATGATGACCACCGACGAGGGCTTGCGTGAAACCACCATGGAATCACTTCGCAAACTGAAGCCCTCGTTCAAGCCCGAAGAAGAGGGTGGTCGAGTTACCGCCGGCAACTCGTCGCAGATCACCGATGGTGCATCGGCGATGTTGATCATGAGCGAGGCCAAGGCTAAGCAGCTCGGTCTGACGCCACGCGCGCGTTTCGTCGAGTTCGCCATGGCGGCAGCCGACCCGCGTTTGATGCTCACCGCACCAATCCCTGCCACGCACAAGGTGTTCGAGCGTTCCAAGTTGAAAATGGACGACATCGATCTCGTGGAGATCAACGAGGCGTTTGCTTCGGTGGTGCTCGCATGGGAGAAGGAACTCCACCCCGACATGAGCAAGGTGAACGTGAACGGTGGGGCAATTGCCCTCGGACACCCGCTTGGCGCATCGGGCACGCGCCTGATGGCCACGCTGCTCAACGAACTTGAGCGAACCGGTGGTCGCTACGGGTTGCAGACCATGTGCGAAGGTGGCGGCATGGCAAACGCCACCATCATCGAGCGCCTCTAGGTTTCGGTCATGTTGGGAACCATCCTGTGGTTCCTTGGCGGACTGGTGATCCTCGTGGTCACTTGGCGAGTGGGTATCGGCATGTTGCGCTCGATGACCACGCCACCACCACCGCCGCCTCCCGCAGGTGAAATGCGTCGCATCAACGTTCGGTATCGCTGCACGGTGTGCGGTGTGGAACTGAGAATGGTGATGGCGCCGGACGAAGACCCGCCGCCACCGAAGCACTGTCTCGAGGAGATGGACCTCGTCGCCCCGATCGACTAGTGGTACTTGGTGGCGGTGAACAACCCGCCGAGCACACCCGCAAGTCCGAGTGCGAGATACCAGCTGCTGCGGCCACCTGGAACGAAACCTAGGTAGTAGAGCAGGATGATCAACGCGCCAACGCCAAGCAACACGAACATCACGACCGGCACCCACGGCGGGCTCACACGAACCTCTTTTGGAGTAGGTGGCGTATAGCGAGAGGACGCGTCGGCGATGTTCGTTCCGTGCATCGAGTGCGGATCGGCATGATCCAAGCGGTGCGTTTCATGCAGGTGACCGGGCTTGGTGCCCTTTGGCGTGGTGCGCCCGCCGGTGCGTCGTTTGCGTGGGGCCATGAGGCTCCAAGTCTAAGGGTGCGATGAGCGCAGGGAGACGGCACGATGTGGGGGTGCCGCGTGTGCTCGTGATCGACAATTACGACAGCTTCGTCTACAACCTCGTGCAGTATCTGGGCGAACTCGGCGCCCATCCCATCGTCTTCCGCAACGACGAGATCACGATCGACGAGGCGCGGGCGCTGCAACCCGACGGCGTGTTGTTGTCGCCAGGGCCGGGCAGACCGGAAGATGCGGGAATCCTGTGTTCAGCGATTGAAGCCTTTGCGGGGGTGGTTCCCGTGTTTGGTGTCTGTTTGGGTCATCAGGCGATTGGTCATGTGTATGGCGGCAAAGTGATTGCCGCCCCCGAACTTGTCCACGGCAAGACATCGGAGGTCTCGCACCTCAACCGCGGAGTATTCGAAGGTTTGAAGAATCCACTCGTTGCTACGCGTTACCACTCGTTGATCGTCGAAGAAGCCTCGCTACCTCAATCACTCGAGATCACCGCGCGCACAAGCGACGGCATGATCATGGGATTGCGCCATCGCGAGCACGATGTCGAAGGAGTGCAGTTTCATCCGGAGAGCATCCTCACCACGACTGGCCACGAGATGTTGCGCAATTTCCTATCGCGCGTTGCTAGCTAGAAACCCGTCCGATCACTAGCGAAACCTTTGTCCCTGGCGCAACGAGTTCTTCTGGTCGTGGGCTTTGAGAGATCACTTTTCCAGCATTCGGGTCATCGGCAGGAACATTCTGGTAACGGGTCTCGAAGGTGAGTCCGGCAACGCCGAGAGCGCTTTGCGCTTCTGCTTCAGTGAGTCCCTCCACGCGGGGCACCTTTACTTTGTCGCTACCTCGGGAGACGAAGATCGTCACGGCAGCCCCATTTCCGATTGGTGAAGCAATGGCGGGCTCGGTGCGGATGACCCGACCCTTCTCCACGGTGTCACTGGGTTCTTCGGTGATGGTGACGACGAAGTTGTAGGGCGCAGCAATCATCAATTGCTCCGCTGCAGTGCCAAGTTGACCGTCCACGTTGGGCACGACGAGGTTTCCCGCACCCCCCGAGACGACTACTTGAATTGCCGACCCCACACGGACCTCGGTTCCCGTGATGGGATCCTGCGAAATGATCTGGTTGAGCGGAATCGTCGGATCGTTGCGAACCTCGCTGATGGTCAACTGCAGACCAAGGGGAGCGAGAAGCGAAGTCGCATCTTTTACCAACAATCCCTGAATGGGCGGAACAGTTGCTCGTTCAGAGGCTGGGTTGTAGGTGATCGTCACCACGTCACCCTCACGAGCCATGGCGGTTGCGGGCGGATCTTGCGCGTACACCACATCGTCTTCAATGCCGTCCTGCGGTACTGCGTTGGGAATCGGTGTCAAGCCAAGATCGAGCAGCACTTGACTCGCTTCGGCGAGTTGCATGTTGGTGACGTTCGGCACGGCGATGGACGCCGAGGAGTTGTTGCCGAGAATGCGAAAGAGGAACAATCCGCCAGCGAGAAGGGCGATGGCGATGAACACGGCGCCGAACACGTACGCCGCCGTGCGTCCGGGGACGGCTGAATCGAATTCGTCCTCGTACGGGGGCAGCGATTCGGTGGTTAACACCGGTATTGCAGTGGTGGCCTCGACGGCTGCTGTCTTTGCCAACACGGCTTGCAACGCCTTCACCGGCTCGCCGCTCAACGCACGACGAATGTCGTCGCGTAGTGCAGAGGCGTTGTCATAGCGACGCTTGGGCGACTTGGCCATGCACTTGGCAACGATGGCTTCGAACTCCATGGACACGTCGTCGCGCTGGTCACGCAGCGGTGTGGGCATCGAATGCACGTGTTGGTAGGTGATGGCCACGGGGTTTTCACCAACGAATGGAGGCTTGCCTGCCACCATCTCGTACATCATCACACCAAGCGAATAGAGGTCGCTGCGCGGGTCGGGCTGCGCACCTTGGGCTTGCTCAGGCGAGAGATAGGTGGCGGTACCCATCACTGAACCGGTTTGGGTGAGCCCTTCCTCGATTGATGCACCAAGTGCACGTGCAATCCCGAAGTCGGCAACCTTCACTTGTCCGGAGTTGCTGATCAGGATGTTCGCCGGCTTGATGTCGCGATGCACCACTCCGTTGTCATGTGCGAAACCGAGTGCCGATGCCACTTCGATTGCGATGTCGCATGTCTGTGTGACACTGAGCGAACCCTTCTCCTTCAGGAAGTCGGCGAGCGTTCTACCTGCCACGTACTCCATCGCAATGAAGTAGGTGTTGTTCAGGGTTCCCCAGTCGTAGACGGCGACAATGTTGGGGTGCGAGAGATTGGCTGCCGCTTGGGCCTCGCGGCGAAACCGTTCTACAAACGCGGGATCCGTGGCGAACTCAGGAAACAACACCTTGAGCACCACTGGCCGGTCGAGCAGCACGTCCTTGGCGAGAAAGACTTCGGCCATGCCGCCACGCCCCACACTTCGTTCCACCTGGTAACGGTTGTTCACCAGTGGTAGTTCGCGCTCAGCCATTGGTTACCTCGGCAATCGACTCCACGTAGGCGCTGGCTTCATCGAACGATTGGAAGGTTGGCTCGCGGTCAATTTCAGTTTCCAGGGCCGGCAAAACGTCATCACGGGAGATGTCCGTTGATTCCTCGATGGTGGGTTTGATCCACAACCAATTGGTTCCCTTGCGAATCACGAGAACCGAATCCGCGCCTTCGCCATCGAATGAAACGGAGTATCCGCCGCGGGCGGCAACACCCCACAGCGAGAGGACGGAGAAGATCGCGAGTGCCGCCAACCCCGCAACCAAAGCAAAAGCCTTCTTGCGGTTGTTGCTCTCCTTTTCAGTTGGCTCGATCGCTTCCACGCCCAAGACGTCGAAAATGGCAGCAGTGATGTTGTCCCGACCACCACTTGCCTTGGCCTTGGCAACCAGCGACTGTGCGACTTTCTTTGGGTCGCGGGATTGTCGAAGCAGTGTTTTCACCTCGTCGACCGACACTTCGTCGACCAGTCCATCGCTGCACAAGAGGAATCGATCTCCAGGAATGACAGGAACTGTCCATGAATCCACCATCACGTTCGCGTCGATGCCGAGCGCGCGAGTGACGATGTTTCGTCGCGGGTGTTGACGTGCTTCTTCAGCTGTAAGCACGCCTTCGTGAACGAGTTCCTGCACGTAGGAGTGGTCAACGGTGATCTGACGCAGCTCGTCGCCCCGAAGCAGATAGGTGCGAGAGTCGCCGACATTGGCAATCAGCACGTGCGGAATGGGGTCATCAAGGACAAGCGCAGCGGCGGTGAGTGTGGTGCCCATGCCGCGTTGCCCTGATGTGGTGGTGGCCTCGCGATAGATCGCTGCATTGATCTCGCTTACCAAATCAACAAGCTCGCCCACTTTGGTAATCGGAGTCGTAGAACGCTCCTGCAATTTGGCGATGGCCAGTGCACTTGCCACTTCACCGGCGTTGTGTCCACCCATGCCGTCTGCAACGGCAATGAGTCGATCGGTCGCGACGACCGCATCCTCGTTTTGTTGGCGCAGATTGCCGGTGTCGGTGGCGACCCCGTGGCGGATGTTCACCATCAGGTCAGCGAAGCTCGACCACGAGCTGCACAGTTCCAAACGAAACAGTGTCTCCCTGTTGAAGCATGGTCGGAGTAACGATGAGCTCTCCGTTCACCTTGGTGCCGTTGGTGCTACCCCGATCTTCGATCGTCCAAGAGTCGCCCGAGCGGCGCAACTCCGCATGCAGGCGGCTCACGTTGATGTCGGGAATATGAACGGTGCACGTGGCTTGGCGGCCAATCGTGGCAACGTCCCCTTCGAGGACATACGTGGTGCCGTTCAAGTTCAAGGTCCAGCGTGAATCAGAAGAGGGAGTGTTCGTTGTTCGCACCACTCCGATAGGGCCGCGGGCCACTTCGATCACGACGTGTCCGGGAGTGACATGATCTGCTTCCACGAGTCCAACGGAGGCTTCGCCGACCACCTGGTACCCCTCGTACTCGGCGTGGTTGGTGACCACTTGGCGTAATTCGCTCAAGAGTGGCTTACGAACGTCTTCAAATTGAGCGAGATCGCTGGGGTGCAGTCGCACTTCGTATGCGCCTGGCACTTTGTTGTGCTCATCGACATGTTGGTCGAGTGCTTCCACAAGCTTTCGTCCGATAGAGATGGGACGGATGCCGCGTGCGCGAATGCGGGCAAACACGTGTCTTATTCTACGCGTCGATCAATGAGTATTCTTCGTGGCCGAAGAATCGCTTCCAACGCTTCTCCAACATGGCCATCTCGTGAGGCTGTACCGAGGGATCTCTCGTCAGCGATTCGAAGTGATAAACCCGTGCCAGCGGGGTCCACACGATGTGACGACCGGACTCGAGCAACTTGTATCCGAAGTCGAGATCATTGAAGCAAGCGGGAAAGTCGATGGAGAAACCACCCAATTCGTCGTAGACCGATCTGGGGATTGCGGCGCACGCTCCTGTTACGCCGCTCACGCGTCGTGTCACTCGGTACATACCGAAGAGTCCGGTTGCCTTTGACGACTCGCCGCTTCCGAGGCTGTGAGGTGTCGGGTCATTGGTGTGACCAGCGCTTTGGATGCGACCATCTTCGAGCAACAGCAGTGGACCGGCCATGCCCACGTTGTCGAACTGCAGCATCGCTACGAGCGCATCCAACCAGGTTGGGTCATCCACGTACACGTCGTCGTTCAACAGCACGATCACGTCACCACTCGACTGCTTCACACCAACATTGCACTTGTCGGAGAAATTGAACGGTGCGTCATACGGCACCAACTTCACTCGCCAATCGGTGGGGATCTGAACGGGATTGGCGGGTTCGCCATTGACGTAGTCGTACACCACCACCACCTCGAAATCCGGGTAGGTCGTGTTGCGCAGAATGCTGTCGACGGCGTACGCGACAAGGTTGGTATGTTGACCCCAAATTCGCTTGCTGTCGCCGCGCGTGGGAATGACGATGCTCACCTTGGGTCGAGAGTCGAGTTCAGGGAACACCTGGATGTATCCATCGTCTGACATCCACGTCTTGGCGTGAACGCCCGTCCTGGAGAGGTGTTCAGACACCGCCTTCACCGACGACTCGAGGGCATACGGCTTGGCGTGCTGTAGTTCCGCTGTCGAACCGGGGAGAGCCCGCCAGTGATATAGGACCTTGGGCACGTGAGCCACTTTTCGTGCACGTTCCACCACACGTAACACCAGGTCGTAATCCTGTGAGCCCTCGAAACCCGAGCGGAACCCACCCACCTGATCGATGAGCGACGAGCGGAAAACCGAGAGGTGATTGCAATAGTTCTGACCAAGCAGCCGAATCGGATCGAAATCCGGCTTGCGAAAAACATCGAAGTGATTGCCAGCGAGGTCGATCTTGTCTTCGTCGGTGTACACGTAGTCGACCAGGTCGTCACGCTCGAGTTCTTCTGCCACCAATTTCAGAGCATTTGGGTGTAACTCATCGTCGTGGTCGAGGAGTGCAATGAACTCACCAGTGGCCATGTCGAGCGCATCCTGGGAAGCGGCAACGATTCCACCATTCGTTGCGCGATGAGCGACACGAATCCTCTTATCTTTATGGGAAATTCGGTCGAGAACTTTGCGAACATGAGGTTCAGTCGAACAGTCGTCGACGAGACACCACTCCCAATCAGCGAAAGTCTGAGCAAGCACAGAATCGATGCACTGCTCAAGGACGTCTTTCGGTGTGTTGTAGACGGGAGTGACGATGCTGAAACGAGGCATCAGGTCAATAACTTCAGCATTCTTCGCAATATTCGGATGGGAGTCATGATCAATCGACCAACCCTCCAGGTAGCAGACTTCTTTAATTGCTCAAGCTGATTGTTTTTGCGTCGCACTTCACGATGTAGATCTCGGTGCTGTTTGGCAAGTTGATCCTGAAGTTCACCGATTTCTGCCATCAATCCACGGACATAATCACGATTCTGGAGCAATTCCATCTCGATCTGAGAAAGTCGTTGTTGCATTTCGGGCACACGATGCAGTTGGTACTGGTGGTTCAGTCGACCGATCTCGGCGAGCAACCTTTCCCGAGAGGCATCGCGAAGGTCGTCTGGGTCGTGCGAGACGCTCAACTGTCCCTCCGACATGCTTGAAATGCTACTTGAGGTGCTGAAGGGCACGGTTGGAGCCCACTTCATGCGTCGGTAGCGTCACAGCGTTGCTCGGGCGAGTGGCGAAATGGCAGACGCGCTGGCTTCAGGTGCCAGTGTTCGCAAGGACGTGGGGGTTCAAGTCCCCCCTCGCCCACTAGGCACGGTGAATTTCCCCCGTTGAGTAGGTTGGTCTGATCGTGCAGCAGTTCGCCGAGCTTCGTCGTTCCCAAAACCTCTTGTGGAATCTCACCCTGCGTGAACTCCGCGCAAAGTATCGGCGTTCGATCCTTGGCTGGGCGTGGTCGATGCTCAACCCGTTGTCGAGCATGCTCATCTACTCGTTCGTGTTCAGCGTCGTGTTCGGCGCTACGGCGCCCAAGGGTGATCCATCAGGTCTGCAGATCTATTCCTTGTACCTGCTATGCGGAATCCTTCCCTGGGGTTTCTTCACGCTCACCACCAACCTCGGCATGGCGTCGCTCACCGCCAACGCCGGTCTGGTGCGCAAGGTGGCCTTTGCCCGCGAGACCCTCGTGTTTTCACAGGTGCTGTTTTGCCTGGTTCAGTTCGCCATCGAGATGGGACTGCTTGCACTCGCGATGCTGTTTTTCGGCAGCCACTTCCTTGTTTGGCTGCCGGTGATCATGCTGCACATGGTGTTATTGGCCGTGTACTCAACGGGCTTTGCACTTGCTTTGTCGGCGTCCAGCGTCTATTTCCGAGATTTGCGCTATCTGTGGACGATCGCCATCCAAGTGATGTTCTTTGCCACGCCGATCATCTATTCACCTGATCGCATTGAAGGAAAGCTTCCAGCGTTTCTGGAGTTTCTCTGGGAGTGGAACCCCGCCAAGGTGTTCATCATGCAGTTCCGCCACATGCTGTATTCAGGGGCTAGCCCCGACTGGGGACACTTTGGTTACTTGGTGATCGTGTCTTTAGTCTCGTTCGTGGCGGGGTGGACGATCTTCCAGCGGTTGTCTCGTCGCATCGCCGAAGAACTCTGATCAGACGCGCTTGTTGAGCGTCCACGAAGCGGGCAATGAGAGCACACCCTCCTCGAAGAAGTGTTCTTGGTGCACTTCGAACTTCACCCAATTTCGTAGATGATCGAACTCAGTGGTGCCAGTGGCATCCGTGATTGCCGCTGAAAGGAAATACGAACCTTCCAACAACGGCATTCGTTCGATTGCTACTTCGAGAGAAGCTTGCTCACCGAGGTTCCCGAGCGGTGGGCGAGAGTTCTGGGAAGTTCCCGACCAGACGACGGTGTCGTCGGCGCGGGTGATCGTCAGTCGAACCGTGGGCGAGTGCAACTTTTCTGCAGGCGTGATGTCGACGACCACCTTGGCTGGTGCGTTGGTGGCCATCCGTTCGGAGACATTTCCCGCGACATCGATCAATCGCAGAGAGGTGATGTGTGCTGCCCCAGTGCCCCAGCGCTCACGATGTTCGACGTCTTGTTGCGCGTGCACGTCGTAGCTCTCGCCGGTGTAGTTGGCGATGACATCGGCGGCAGGGCCCCGTTGGCGAATCTTGCCCTTCTCCAACCAGATCACTTCCTTGCACAACTGCTGAATCGAGGTAAGCGAATGACTCACCACCACGATCGTTTTCCCCTCGCGGCGAAACTGCTCGATGCGATCGGTGCTCTTGCGTTGAAAGGCCTGGTCACCAACGCTCAGCACCTCGTCGATGAGCAGGATGTCCGGTTCCACATGGGAGGCAATGGAAAAACCAAGTCGCACCGTCATTCCTGACGAGTAATTCTTGACGGGTGTGTCTATGAAGCGGTCGAGACCAGCGAAATCGACGATGCTGTCGAATTGTCGCTCTGCTTCTTTCTTCGACATGCCGAGGATCGCGGCATTGAGGAAGATGTTCTCCCGACCGGAGAGCTCCGGGTGGAAGCCGGCACCGAGTTCGAGCAGCGCGGCCACTGATCCGTCTGTCGCGATGCGACCCTTGTCCGGCCGGTAGATGCCTGTCAGGCACTTGAGCATCGTGCTCTTGCCCGACCCATTGGAGCCGATCAGCCCAACGGTGGCGCCATGTTCGACTTCGAACGACACGTCATCAAGAGCCCAGAACTCTTCGTAACGTGCGCGACGACCACGCAAAACCGCGGACTTGATGTAGCGATTTCGCTCGCGGTAAAGCCGGAAGTTCTTGGAGACGTGCTCCACCACGATTGCCGAGTTCGACATGCGCTCGCGACTCTACCCAGTCGCCGTCTCGTGGTGCTGCTTGCGTAGCAGTTGGAGATGGGCTCGCAATGAAGCAGGAAGCACCTTCTTGTCCCAGTTGATGATCAATGAGTCGGCGTGTTCGACGTAGAAATGATGTTCTTCGGTGGGATGCGCCGAATTCTGATACCAGGGTGTGTGTCGCGCAACATAAGGCGGCTTCGATCGAAGAGCTCGATTGTTTTGGTGACCCTCACCAGGTCGATACATGGCGAAGGTGGTGTCGATTTCGGCGAGATAGAAACCCGAGGGGTGCGTGTTCATCCAAAACTGCGACTCCCAGAGAATGACGTCATCACGGTGGGCGTAGTGCTCGGGTAGGTCGTCGAGTCGCAGGCTGAAGCCCACCTTGTCCACCTCGGGGTAGCGCTGCAGCGTCTCGTGAAAAACCTGAAGAACGTCCATTGGGCATTCGTCGCACGGCACCACATCGGGATCGGTGATGATGAACGGTTGGTGGAGACCCAACTCGGTGACGAGTCCACTCAACCAAGGACCGCGGTGTCCAAGGTTGATTTCGTTGAACACCACGTGATGTGAGGTGGATCGCAAGAACTCGACCATCGGTTCGTAGGTGCTCGCGTTGTCGCAGAGCCAGATGTTTTCTTGGCCTACTTTTTCCAACCACGAAAGCAGATCAAGCAGTGCGGTGAGTCGATCGCGCACGTTGATGATGACGGGGTATTGAGGTGTCATCTCATCCCTTCAGGAATGGAAAGACGCGAACGAGCCGTTGACCCAGCCGGTATTCACGAGAAGCTTCGACAGTGGCCATGCGTTCGCGCAATCGATCCCGCTGATCAGTCATCGCTACATGAGAAGTTCCAAGCTGATCATGCTCCTTGATCAGCGAATCGATCCGTGATTGCAGTTCGTTTCGCTGACGAGTGACCTCTTCGAGACCCTGGCGAAGTGATTGCAGCTCCTCATTGAGCCGGCGCATCACTTCACCGTTTTCATAATCGGCGATGGACTTCTTGGTCTTCACCAGCTCGGCCACGCGGCTTTCCACGTATTGGCTGAGTTGTTCCGCTCGGGTTCGCAACCCGAAGGACTCCGCGAGCAACTCTTTGATCAGTTCATCGCGGTCATCGACCGTCATGCTCATCGAGCCTACTGAGCACCTTTGAGTGCTTGATGTTTAAGGAATTCATCATTTGTCGTGCCAGTTAGCATTTGGGGAACCTCATGGACTCCACCACATTCGATCAGCGAGCCACGCAACGTGCGCACACCGTCGCGGTCGTGGGCCTTGGTTATGTCGGACTGCCTCTGGCTGTCGCGTTTGCGGAGACTGGCTATCCCACGATCGGTTTCGATGTTTCGCAAGGCGCAGTGAACGGGCTCAATTCAGGTGTCAGCCACATTGACGACGTCCCAAATGAACGAGTTGCGGCTCTGGTGAAGGCGGGAGTTTTCAAGGCCTCAACTGAATCTGCGGTTCTCGGCGATGCGAACGTGGTGTTCATTTGTGTGCCCACTCCGTTCGACAAGGCGAAGACCCCGGATCTGTCCTATGTGCAGGCAGCAACCGAGTCGGTTGCGGCACATTTGTCCAAGGGCTCGCTGGTCATTCTGCAATCCACCACGTATCCAGGCACCACCACCGAGTTTGTGAAACCGATCCTTGAGCGCGGAGGAATGAAGGCCGGTGTTGATTTTCATTTGGCATTCTCGCCCGAACGTGTGGATCCAGGTAACACGCAGTGGGGAATCGGCAACACACCCAAGGTAGTGGGTGGGCTCACCGAGGAGTGCACGCGTCGCAGTGTTTCGCTTCTCGCCACCTTGATGACAAGTGCTGATCTCGTTCACCCAGTGAAGTCACCGGCCATTGCCGAGATGTGCAAGTTGCTCGAAAACACCTATCGTGCGGTGAACATCGCATTCGTGAATGAACTCGCACAGATCTGTCACGAGATGCAGATCGATGTGTGGGACGTGATCAAGGCTGCCTCCACCAAGCCGTTTGGTTTTCAGGCGTTCTATCCGGGCATCGGCCCCGGTGGACACTGCATTCCGGTTGATCCGCACTACTTGGCGTGGAAGGCGCGGGAATTCGAGTTCAACACGCGCTTCATCGAACTTGCAGCAGACATCAATTCGCAGATGGCCAGTTATGTGGTGTGGCGAATTCAGGAATTGTTGAATCGTTCAGGCAAGTCGTTGAGTGGCAGCACCATTCTGTGTCTCGGGGCGGCATTCAAGGCGGGGGTAAGCGACGTGCGCAACTCACGCGCCATCCACGTCATGGAGTTGCTCCAAAAGCAAGGAGCAACAATCTCATATTGCGATCCCCATGTGCCGAACGTGAAGATCGGCGATGTTGAGCTTTCCTCGCTCGATTCAACGAAGCTTGCTACTGCAAAGTTTGATGCCGTAGCGGTGCTGGTGGGTGCATCGAATTGGCCGATGACCGAGTTGGAGGAGACGGGCAAGCCGATCTTCGATGCCGTCAATGCGGGCGGTGCGCCAAACGGCCAGCGCGAGCGGCTGTAACCAACTCGCGGTACATCTCGGCATGTGCCGAGTTGGCAATAGCAGTCGTGAAGTCACGCAGTGCTCGTGATCTGCCTGCTTCACCAAATCGAGAACGAAGGTCAGCGTCGCCAACGAGGCGACGAACGGCATTCGTGAGTGCATCCTGATCATCACTGTCAACGAGCAAGCCGTTCAAGCCGTCAGTGACGACATCGGATACCGATCCAACGTTCGTGGTCACCACCGGTCGTGCTGCCATTCCAGCCTCGATGAGCAGCAGCGGAACCCCCTCGTTCTCGCTGCACATCACCACCACATCGACTGCAGCCAGGAGTTGGGCAAGATCGCGCTGCCACGGAAGGAAATGGACGTTGGAGAGTCCTGCACAACCATGGCGAACTTCATCGAGGAGTGGCCCGTCTCCCACCATGAGGAAGTGAACGTGGGGTTCAGCAGACAATCGGCGAGCCACGTGCACGAAACGGTCAGGGCGTTTGATCTTCGCAAAGCGACCAATGAAGCCGACTATGACTCCTTCGTCTGGGAGATCGAGGGCCTTTCTTGCGCGAATTGATGATCCGGTTTCGAACTCGGCGATCCCAGGGTTGATCACCCGCGAACGCTCTTCATCGACGACCTTTGCTGCGATGAGATCACGGCGAACCTGATGACCAACGACGACGAAATGCGTCGTGACCATCCGCAGTGCTCTTTCAACGAGCACGATCAATCGGGTAACTGCAGGGCCGAAGTATCCCGTGAGCAAGTGACCGTGGTAGGTGTGCACTCGCACGGGCACTCGCGCAATGAACGCTGCAAGTCGGCCAATTGCGCCAGCTTTGGCCATGTGCGTATGCACCACATCTGGCTTTGTCTTTCTCAGGTGGCGAACGAGTGAAACCAACGATCGGAGGTCATCCCAAGGACGCACGCGGCGGCCGAGAGGCGCAATGGTGACGATCTTGCTCGCGAGATCAGAGTGGGCAAAGTAGTCGCCCTCGTCAATCGAGGTGCCCCCACGAACGAGCGATTGAGCGATGTCTGGATTCGCCTTGTCTTCGAGAAGTGACCCGACGATTACGGACGGTCCGCCGATGTTGGTGCGAGTGATGAGATGAACGACTCGGATCAACGGTGCTCGCGTCTCCACCAATCGAGTGTCAGTCGCAACCCTTCATCCAACGAGGTCGTCGGTGAGTAGCCAAGGACATTTCGAGCACGAGTGAGGTCGGGAACACGGCGCTTGGTGTCCTCGAACGCCTTCCCATAACGGCTTTCGTAGGAGATGTGCGTGATCTCCGACATTGAATCGCTCGCCGCCTTGATTCGTTCGGCGAGATCATTGATGGTGATTTCGACATCGTTGCCGATGTTGAAGACGCTTCCTTCGGCACTTTTCACCGTTCCTGCAAGAAAGGTTCCTTCCACCGTGTCGGCAATGTAGGTGAAGCAGCGAGATTGAGAGCCATCGCCGTGCACGGTGAGTGGTTCGCCCGCCAGCGCCTGGCGAATGAAATTTGCCACTACGGAGCCGTAACCCTTGAAATCGATACGAGGACCGAACGAGTTGAAATAGCGAACGATGCTCACCGGTAGTCCATTACGTGAATACTCAAGGGCGAGGTGTTCATCGAGCGCTTTGGCGGTGGAGTACGACCAACGCGAGATGCTGGTGGAACCGAGTAACCGATCATCTTCTTCGCTCATGGGCATCTTGGACGTCTTGCCGTAGATCTCCGAGGTACTCGCCAGCACCACTTTGGTGCCGTGGTTGGCACAAGCTTGTAGCACCACGTCGGAACCACGGGCATTGGTGATGATCGACTCGAGTGGTTTGGCGATGATGTTACCGACGCCCACAGCAGCAGCCAGGTGATAGACGACATCAGAGTTCTTCACCAATTTGTCAACCAGCGCCTCATTGAGAATGGAGTCGTGATGAAATTCGACCTTGTTGTCGAGATGAGCAATGTTGGTGTGTTTCCCGGTGGACAGGTCGTCGAGGACGGTGACATCGAAACCGGCAGCAATGAGACGGTCGACCAGATGGCTACCGATGTAGCCGGCTCCACCCGTGACCAGAGCCTTCATCAGCAAAGCTTCGGGGCATGTGTTGACACGTGGTTCACGATACTTGCCTGATCAGGCCGCAAATTGTGGTTGGGTAGGCTGATTCTTCGTGGCTACCGAGTGGCTTTATGCGCTGAGTTTTCTTGGAGCGCTCGTGTTGTCGTTGATTCTCGTACCCGTAGTTCGTGCAGTTGCGATCAACAAGACGATTTTCGATTCGCCAGGCGCCCACAAGTCGCACACTTCACCCGTTCCGTATCTCGGCGGAATTGCCATGGTGGCAGCGTTTTCGGTGGCAGTGGTGGTGGGAGCCCTGCTTCAACAAAATGCGTCGTTCGGAGATGGCACCGTCTTGCTCAAGCCAGAGGGTTTGTTCGGGGCTGGACTAGGTCCGTTCGGCGAACTTCTCTTGGTGCTCGGACTCGCATTGGGCCTGAGTGCCATGGGTCTGATCGATGACCTGAAAGGACTTCATCCAAATCTCCGCCTTGCCGTCGAATTCATCGCAGCCAGCATCTTGATTGGTTTTGGGATTCAGTTTCAATCTCCATTGAGCGACAGCATTGATGCGATCATCACCCTGGTGTGGCTGATTGGCATCACCAACGCGATGAATTTGCTTGACAACATCGACGGTTTGGCAGCAGGTGTAACCGGAATAGCCGCTGCCGCCTTCTTTGTCATCGCCGTGCTTTACGACCAGCCGCTCACCGCGGTGCTTTCGATCGGGTTGGCGGGATGCACCCTCGGGTTTCTACGGAGCAATTTCAATCCCGCGACGATCTATATGGGTGACGCGGGAAGTCTGTATCTGGGCTTTGTCATTGCCTATCTCGGTCTCAAGTTGCGGGTTGATCAAACCGAGTGGACACAGTTGCTGGTTCCCATGGTGGTCCTCGGGGTAGCGATCCTCGATACGACGCTGGTTGTGGTGTCTCGACTACATCGAGGAGTGAGCCCATTTCAGGGAGGTAAGGATCACATCAGCCATCGGTTCCTGCGCCTTGAAGTCAGCGTGCGTCGCGGAGTGACGGTAATTCTGTTCGGCGCTGCAGTGCTCGGCGTGCTTGGCATTGCATTGGCGGAAATGAGGGCTCGTGATGGGTGGCTGGTGTTGTTCGCCGTTGCCATTCACGGTGTGGCAGTGGTGATTCTTCTCACGACGAAGCGTGCCCAGGTGGCCACGGATTCGTCGGGAGTCATCACGGATCTACCGCGAAAAGCGATCTGACGTAGATGCTCACGTGGGAGCAGCTCGGTCGCTGGTTGGAGCGCTTGTATGTCGTGGCCATGTTGGTGGGGCTCACGCAAGGACCGGTGTTGCAGCTGTGGTGGACGGGAGCACGTGAAGAAGGACTCCCTGTCAAGACTGCGATCGTGGCGACTTATCTCGTGCTGCAGTTGCCGGCGGTCTTCATCTTTGCCTACCAGCGGTTCACGCCTCGGCTGCTTCGGGGCCCCATTGGCGCTCTCGTCGCCTTTGTCACGTGGTTGATCATCACCACGGTGTGGGCAACGCTCAGTTCGCACACCATTGTCGAAGTCTTGTCACTTGCTACCACGTGCGTGGCCGGTTTGTACCTCGCCGTCCGTTTTTCGGTGGTCGACAAGATGATCCTGATCTGCACGGCAATGCAGATCTGCGTCGTCTGGTCGTATGTGGCAATTCAACGCGATTGGCCGGAAAGCGTGGGACCTTTTGGGGAGTGGATCGGCATCTATTACAACCGAAACTCGCTCGCTCCTGTCGCATCAGTAGGGGCACTCAGCGCGCTCGTTTTGCTGTGGATCACCATTCGCAACAGGGTGTGGCCGTTGGGCATTGGTGTCACATTGCTTCTCGTCGACGTCGTGGTGTTCAACGTCTTTGTTTTGTTGAAGACGGAATCGGAAACCACACTGTATGGGGGTGCAATTGCAATCGGATCGTGGCTATTGATAAGTGGATGGTTAGCACTTCATCGACGCATGGGTCAATCGAGGTCTCTGACCTCGATTTGGATGTCTGTAGCTGCAGTGCTTCTTTCTTTGCCGTGGATCTTGGTCTTCGGTATCAAGAGCATGGGCGGCTTCCTGGAGAGATTTGGCATAGGCGGTCGAGAAGGGTTGTGGGTGCTGAGCCACGACGGATTCCTCCAAAAGCCATGGTTTGGTTGGGGCTGGATGTCGGCGTGGGAGACCCCGAACTTCTTGCCCCGTGAGTTGTGGAATTGGCAGCGTGACATTGCTGGTCCGTGGTCACACAGCAGCTTCTACGACATTCTTCTTGGCGGCGGATTGATCGCCGTGGTGTTGTTCATGGGAATGATGTTGTGGGCGATGGTGCATCACTCGAGCCAACTTCCCCTCATGCACGTCGGCCAGACCTACACGATGTTTGGTTTGTTCGTTTTGTTTTCTTCCACACAAGAGTCGTTCCTCGTAGGTAATCACTTCCTGATGGTGATCTTCATTGCGGGGCTCTTCGGCCCAGTGTTCGACTCTGCTGTCAGGAGTGGCGTGATCGCAGGACCGCGAACTGCAGGATGATCAATCCACCGATGATTAGCCCAAGAATCAACCCAAGGAAATAGGTCGAGGTGGTTACTGAAGTCACCGTTGCAGACTTGGGCTCGACCCGTTCATCAATGAGCTTGAAGGAGAATGCTGCATCTCGAGCTGCACTTCGAAGCACCGAAATCTGACTGAATAGTTCGGCTTCCATTTGTCGTTGAGCAAGCAATGCAGTGTCGCTAGTACTAGCGGAAATCAATTCACGAACCGCCATCAAGCGGGCTTCGAGAATGTCTGCGACGGCAGCGATGCTTGCTTGTATTGCGGCAGATCTGCTTGTTTCGAACTCTGCAACCCCGATGTCAAGGGCACGACTGCAATCCCTTTCGCTGGCCTCGGTGCAGGTCAGCGTGAAGATTCCTGAGCCAACTGAAACATAGGAGTAAACGGTGTTACGTTCGGTCACCTCACGATTCACTACGTTGAAGTCACCTGGCACCTGGGAAACAAGCAGATCTACATCAAAGCCGTTAGCCGCGTTTCGCTCAAGTTTGGCGGGCTCAGAGTTGAACCGGGCGATCTCGCCTCCAATGCTCAAAATCGGGGCAAATGCCTGAGCATCAATCTCCAACGCGACGAGCGACGAGAGCTCTTCTCGTCCCTCAAGTCGTCGAGTTGTCTCAACTCGAGCGGGTTCCGCGGTGAGGCGAGAATCTTGCACAAAGAGAAATCCCGTGGCAATCGCGCTAGTGAGCAGGAGAATCCACCACTTGGAGGACAATGTGTCGAACAATGCCTGCTTCGTGACTCGAACTTCAGTCATTGCGATGAAGGCTATCAGCGCGAAATCTGGTGATTCCGCGATCGATTAAGGAAATCATGTCAGCATTGTTGGTATGCCGAGCGAATTAGAAAGTCTCTTTGGCTACCAAAGCGCGATTGATGGTCGAGTCGAATTGATGATGCTCGACGAGGACATGGTCGTTGTGCCGTGTTGGACACGGGAGTTCTGTGAGTTGTTGATCAAAGCTGCTGAAGCGACAGGTGGGTTCTCCGCAAACGAGTTCGATCCGGTACCAGCCCATGAGATTTCGTTGGCAGCAATTAGCCCGTCGTTGTTTGAGCGCGTTCAAGACGACTTTGGCTCAAGAATCTGGCCTAAGTTGAAAACAGTGTGGCCACTCATTGACTACCACGGCATCAACGACGCCTTCATCATCAAGTATGAGGTTGGGCATCAAGAGGAACTTCGCATTCATCACGACGTTGCTCAAGTGTCGGCCAGTATCAAATTGAACGATTCCTACCAAGGCGCAGTGCTGGAGTTTCCCCGGCAAAGCAAGACAAACGAGTCGGTGCCAGTGGGGTCAATGCTGGCATGGCCGAGTTTGGTCACCCACCCCCATGCGAGCACTCCTATTCAAAGTGGCGTGAAATATTCGATGACGATTTGGTTTGAGCTGCCTTTAGCTCTCGGCTGAGCGCGGCCGGACACTGAGACGTCGATCATCCGCGTTCAAACAGGTTCCATCCTTTGCGCTGAATTTCCAACCATGCAAGGTGCAGACGATGTTTTCACCCTCGACAATTCCAAACTCCGACAAATCAGCCTGTCGGTGTGGGCAGTATCGCTGGACAATGAAATCACCCAAGACAATTTCTTCTGAGACTTTCTCAGGCTTGGTTCTGCGAACAGCTTCTTCTTCTGCCCGACACATTCGCTCTACCGAAAGGCTCTTGAAGAAGTTGTACAGGTGTTCGTTGAATCCGCCCTCTCTCCATGCTTTGAATCGACAGGAGAGAAATAGAGAATTGGACCAATCAACCGCGTGTTCTTTAGCGACGAGCTCCAGCAGAGGTCGCGAAATGGTAAAGCGGTACCGAAACGGTTCGTCTTCAAACTCTCGAACTTCACCATGTTCGAAGTCGATCAGAATGTCGAGCCCATCGGAAATGATCCGACACGAACCCCCGACTGATTTGCGCAATGTAGGAGCAAGCGCAAGGAGTGGCTCCCACCACGATTTGAGAGTTACAAGCAGATCAGTTCGTTGCGTTGGCCATGTCGACTTCAGTTGCTTCAACCAGTGGGACCAGTCGGCCTGGTACTCGCGAAGATAGATCGCCTTTTCCTCGAATGGTCGACGCACCTCTTTGTCGTCTGCAGAATGAACGACCCGGTAAGTCGATGAATCCGTCTCAATGCTCGTACCGGGGACGCTCAGAATTCCCCTCCGATTGCGGGATGCGAGCTTCTCGAGAAACATGGTCTGGTCGGGAAAGATCGAGACTTCTTCTCCAGTGATCCAGTTGGCTCCAAACAACTCCTCATCCAAGAAGCAGGGTGGACCGGCGGAAGGAACGACCACCCGAGCATCGACAGCCTCTACATAGGTGAGGGCCCGGGCAAATTGGCTTTCCACTTTCCTGTGGGCCAACTCCTTCAGTTTTTCTCGCGGTTCGTCGTAAACCATCGGGTACCAGATGGCTCCACTGAACTGCAGCCAATGCACGTCCACGGGTCCGTGCTTTCGAAGTGCAGAGAGGTCGCCGGTACGGCAGTCGTTCTGATTGACCAGGCGCGACTCTCCGTCGCTGATCACGATCGCTGAATCACCACCAGGACCGTCGGTGATGGTGCTTTCAACATGAATAGCGATGGTCAATCCATCACCCAGACTCATCTCTTCGGCATCGCGAGTGTGGATGAAGTTTCGAAAGCCCAACCCAGCCAGCTGGCGCTGCAATTCTTTGGTGGGGTAATCAGGCAGAAGAATCTGCACCTCTTTGTTCATGTTCTCGCGAAGCCACGGCTCATCTAGGTGATCAGCGTGCTGATGAGAGATGTAGAGATAGTCAGGGTTCGTGATCTTGGCCATCAAGTCGGGCGACAACCGATCATTCCTGGGGAATACGAACCACGATCCGTGGAATGCAGGGACGAACCACGGGTCACAAACGATGGTGGCCTGACGGGTTTCAATGAGAATCCCGGCGTGGCCGATCGACGTTGCCTTCATTCAGGCAACGGGCGGGTCGACAAATTGCTGCCCACCACGGGCTACGTGCTCGGTCCACTCGGTTCCGTCCCAGTACCGCAGTTCATAACGACCGGACGGGTCGGCGTACCACGCAGCAGGAACTTTGGGGCTTGAGGTGGTTGCAGAGTTATTCGGGGTCGTATTTGACGGTGCTGCCTGACTGGCCGCGCGTCGCAGGAATGCGCAGTATCTGCCATCGAACGTGGTCACGATCGACACCACTTCCCATCCCTCTGACGACTTCTTGGTGAGTTCGGAGGCGAGTGACTCGGGGCTCGTGTTGTAGGGATTGAATGCCGCGTATTCGTACATGCTCGTCAGGCTACAACTCGTCATTGGCAAGGTTCTTGCCGTGTGGGCGTAGCCTTGACGTGTGTCATCGGAACATCGAATTGGCTTTCTTGGGCCTGCGGGAACATTCACCGAACAGGCGCTCCTCACTCAATCAGACCTGGCTGAGTCCGAGCGGGTTCCGTTTCGCACCGTCCCGGACGTGCTCGATGCTGTGGAGTCAGGCGAAGTATCGCTGGGTTTTGTGCCTATTGAGAATTCGATTGAAGGAACCGTCAACTACACCCAGGATGCGCTCGTCTTCGATCACGAACTTCTGATTCAACGAGAAGTGGTGATGGACATCGAGCATTGTCTACTTGCCCCGAAGGGAGCGCAAGTTGGTTCGATTCGAACCGTGCACTCGATGCCGGTGGCAACCGCTCAATGCCATGAATACCTGCGCACCATGCTCAAGCAAGCAGACATCAAGGCAGCCAACTCGACCGCGGAGGCTGCTCAGACAGTTGCGAACCTCGATGATCCATCAATTGCCGCAGTTGGTCCTCGCGCAGCAGCAGCTCATTACGGTTTGGATGTAATTGCCGAGCACATCGCCGACCACGGAAGCAATCAAACACGTTTCGTACTCGTTGGCAAGGGAACGATCCCCCAACCAACCGGTCATGATCGAACTGCGCTGGTGGTGTTTCAGCGTGCAGACGAACCGGGCAGTTTGATTTCTATCTTGCAGGAGTTTGCCGCTCGCCGAATCAATCTTTCCCAACTTCTTTCACGACCGACGAAACGTGGTGGGCTCGGCGATTACTGCTTCGTCATCTATGCCGACTCCCACATCAAGGACGAATTGATGGCAGACGTCTTGCGCGATCTACACGCAAAGCAAGGAGCAGTAAAATTTCTTGGTTCATACCCGGCAGCAGGAGTTCATGCGCATTCAGCACGTGAACATGCAGACGCACGTTGGCGTGAAGCCGACGACTGGATCAACGAATTGAGATCACGCATCGCCCGCTAGCGTTTCGAAGTGGAACGGTGGCAGAGTGGACAATCGCATCCGCCTTGAAAGCGGAAGGCTCAAAAGGCCCGGGGGTTCGAATCCCTCCCGTTCCGCCAGTACACTCAGCACTTCACTTGATGAGTAGCAAGTTGGAGAGGTGCCAGAGAGGCCGAATGGGGCGCCCTGCTAAGGCGTTGTCCGGGTTTAACCGGACCGTGGGTTCAAATCCCACCCTCTCCGCCAGAAGGCTGAGGCTTTTCGTAGCAGTTGCAGTGACGACGCTTTCATTGTTGGTTGGAACTGCTTCGGCAGCTTCAGCGTGCGCCAATGAATATCGTGCTCAGTCAGGCGACTCATGGTGGTCGATCGCCGAAAAGCATGGACTCGCGCTGAAAAGAGTCTTGTCCATAAATAAGGCGACGCCAGAGAGCAAAATTCTTGTTGGTGACGTGGTATGTGTTGCTCGCCGAGCTATTCAAACTCCTCAGACGAAGAAGTTCACCCGAGGTCAGATCATTCAGATCATTCGTGATGAGTGGCCAGACGAACTAGAGGAACGCGCAATTCAGATTGCCTTCCGCGAAAGCAAATTCAATCCTCGTGCTATCGGGATACCCAACGATTGCTGTTTCGGCCTGTTTCAGATCTACTACCGATGGCACAAAGGCTGGTTGCCAGAAGTCGGAGTCTCAAGCAGCGTTCAGTTGCTTGATCCGCGGCTGAATGCCCGAGCCGCCTACAAGATGTTTCAGCGCAACAACGGTTGGGGTCCTTGGGAGTGAAGTCCGAACACCCCGATAGCGTGTATCCCCGCTAGCGCTCGTAGCTCAATGGATAGAGCATCTGACTACGGATCAGAAGGTTGTAGGTTCGACTCCTGCCGAGCGCGCTGATTAGGCGCGTCGCCACACCAACTTGATCGACTTTTTACAGACGAACCTGACTCCACCAACGGTTCTTGTCCTGCCAGCAACTGCACATGTCGTGCCCCCGATCCTCGGCAGCGCGACAGTGGTTGTTGCAGCCACAGTCGTTGTCGTGGTGGACGCGACTGGAGCTGCGGCGGTGGTGAAGTTCAGCGTGCCCTCTGACTGAATGCCCCCATAGGCCACATCATCGGCGACGCTTTGGAACGCGGTGGAATCGACAAAGACGTAGTAGCGGGTGCCGTAATCAAAATTCTTCGTCGGGTTGATGGTGACCACAGCGCCACTCAGTGACACCTTGCTCGAGTCGGAAACCCTGATTGATTCAAAGAGTGTCTTATCTGTCCACTTATAGATCGAGATTTGACCGGATTCGGCAGAAACTGCTTCGCTGAAAGTCAGGACGACGTTTGCATCGATGGCAACACCGGTGGAGAGAGCTGCAGGGGAAGTGGATGACAGAGTTGGAGTCCCCGCAAATGCAACCGGTGCGAATCCGGTGACCGCAAGAGCCGTTGCACCGACCACCGTGACAAATGACTTTGAAAGTTTTTTCATGATGATTTTCCCCCTCAATTACTAACGCTATCCGCTGCCGCTAACTGCTCGGATGTTGGCCTGCGAAACAGGACCAACATCCCGATTCCAGCAATCAGGATGATGGCAGAAGTGACAACCCATGACTTGTGAAAGCCCGAAAGTGGGTCACCAGACTTGCCGGCCGTGATGAGGATCGAACTGATCAGCGCGATACCAAGTGCGGCACCCACCTGACGGATGGTGTTATTGAGGGCGGAACCCATGGCGAACTGGGTTCTTGGTAGGAACGCGGTGGCGGCACTGGAAATGGTCGAGATACACAGACCCACGCCGACTCCCGTGTAGATGGTGACGGGAAGGTAGTGCAAGAGGTAGTTGGGTGTCTCGGTAATCGTGGCGCTCAGCAACAAGGTGCCCGAACACAGAATTATGCCACCGAGTGCCACCACCTTGCCGTGACCAAATCTTTGTGCTGCTCTTCCGGCGGGTGCTGCGACGAGCGCTGCCATGATCGGCCCCGGAATACCAGCGAGTCCAGACCGTGATGGCGAGTATCCCCAGACCGCCTGGAGCCACTGGGTGTTGACGAAGATGAGCGAGAAGAAGCCAGCAGAAAACCCAAAACCGCTGAATGCGGAAGCAGTCACGAATCGCAGACGGAACAACTTCAAGTCGAGCAACGGGTGGCTTGTCCTATTACAGCGCAGTGCGAATGCGAGGAGCGAAACAACGGAGAGAACAGATATTAGGAGTGATCGATTAGACAACCACCCCCACTGGTCGCTTTGGACGATAACGAGCGTGAGGACGCCGACTCCCACAACTGCGAGGAGCGCGCCACTGAAATCGACCGAACGAGGTGCTGATTCGTCTCGAGACTCATGCAGGAGTCCACGTCCGATGACAATGGCAAGGATGCAGAACGGCACGTTGACGAGAAATATCCAGTGCCAGGTCAGAGAGTCAACGAGTAGTCCACCGATAGTTGGTCCACTTGCTGCCGCAACCGCACCAACCGCACCCCAGATGCCGATTGCGGCGGATCGCTTCTCGACGGGGAACTCGGGCAGAACCAATGCAATTGCCGAAGGCGAAATGATGGCTCCACCGAGCGCCTGAATTACGCGCGCGATGACCAAGATGAGAGCGGTGGGGGAAATTGCACAAAGAATCGACCCGGTCATAAATACGGCAAGACCGGTGAGGAACGCCCGCTTTCGTCCGAGGGCATCTGCGAGTCTTCCGGCCGTGAGCAATCCTGCCGCATAGGCGATGTTGTATGCAGAGAACACCCATGTGAGTAGTCGCCTGCTTTCGGGCCATTCGGCAACGAGGGACCCGAAGGCGACGTTGACGATCGATATGTCAAGGGACACCAACATGACGCCCACCGAGGTGAGAGCAAGAACCTTGTTCCCGCGCGACCAATTCATCAGCGGTTTCCCCATAGGTTCTCTCGAATTTCGTTCGAGTCCTGGTCCATGGAGCGACCCACCCACTTGAGGACACCAGGAGTCTTCGAGAGCTCAGCGATCACGCCCTGCATGGGAAGTCCGTCAACTTCGGGGATGAGGTGACGAGCGGAGTAGTGCGGATCATTGGCGATGTCGGCCATGGTGAACACCGGTCCCACTGCGGCCTCAGCCTCGGTGAGGATTTTCACCGCCTCATCACGCGTGTGGTTTGCGCACCAATCGCTCATCATCTGGTCGAGCACCTCACGGTTCTCCATGCGCCCCTGGAAGGTGGTGAATCGCTTGTCATCTCCCACGCCCAGTACCGACATCACACGTGCAGCGACACTGTCGCTGGACGCCGACACACCGACCCACAATCCGTCACTGCATTGATAAACGCCCCGTGGAACGGTGTACGGAAGCTGTGAACCCATCCGCGGTTGGAGTTCGCCTGTGAGTTTGTAGAGCGAGATGAGTGGTCCCATGATCTGGAAAATCGTTTGCAGCAGATTGACATCCACCACTTGGCCGACACCCGAATGGAGTGCGACCATTGCGGCAAATGCAGCAGTGATACCCGTCACCTCGTCGGTGAGCGCGATCGGAGGGAGCATCGGCGGGCCATCGGGGTCGCCACTGATTGCGGAAAGACCTGCCATGGATTCGGCGATTGATGCGAAACCGGGACGAGATGCGTATGGCCCCGATTGACCGAAGCCCGTGACCCTGACAACGACCAGCTTGTCGTTGCGCTTGAGAAGCGTGTCCGGCGACAGACCCAGGCGTTCGAGCGTTCCAGGGCGGAAGTTTTCCACCAGCACGTTCGCACCGTCGATGAGTCGAAGAAAGAGGGCCTTGTCTTCGTCTGACTTCAAGTCGAGTGCAATGGTGCGCTTGTTGCGGTTGACGATCTTCCACCACAAGCCAGAGCCATCTCGTGGATCTAGCCACGCCATGCCACGCAGTGAGTCACCTCTTCCCGGCTGCTCCACTTTGATGACATCGGCGCCGAAGTCGGCGAGGTAACGGGCGCAATTCGGCCCAGCGAGCACCGTAGAGAGATCAATGACGCGAAGGTCGCTGAGGGGCGGGTTGCTCAAGGATCAGTAACCGGGACGGGTGCGTCGTGTCACCGCCGACTCGTTCCACCAACGTCCGCTGAATCGCCAACTGGTGTTCGGTTGATTCACCGATGGCGATGTTTGTGGCTTGGGCCACAGGGCAACGATCGCCTCCATGATTGCGGCGGCCTCTTCTTCGGTGGGAGCAGGAGAAATGTGCTGCAGGTTCACAGCGGCATGTTGCCGTGCTTGCGCCGCGGCAACTCCTCGCGCTTGGTGCGGAGCATGGTGAGGCCTGCGATCAACTTCGCTCGTGTCTCAGCGGGGTCGATGACGTCATCCACGTAACCACGTTCTGCTGCGGCGTACGGGTTGGCGTACTTTTCGGTGTATTCGGCAATGAGTTCCGCTCGACGCGCAACAGGATCTGCTGCTTGTTGCAGTTCGCGTCGGTAGACGATCTCCACTGCGCCTTGTGGGCCCATCACGGCGAGTTCGGCTGTCGGCCATGCATAGGCAAGGTCTGCGCCGATCGACTTGGAATTCATCACTACGTATGCGCCGCCATAGGCCTTGCGGGTGATCACCTGAATGCGCGGCACGGTGGACTCGCAGTAGGCGTACAACAACTTTGCACCGTGGCGAATGATGCCGCCGTATTCCTGATCGACACCGGGGAGGAATCCGGGAACATCCACGAAAGTGACGATGGGGATGTTGAAGGCATCGCAGGTGCGAACAAAGCGCGCGGCCTTCTCGCTCGATTCGATGTCGAGTACACCGGCGAGCACCATCGGTTGGTTGCCAACGATGCCGACGGGCTGGCCATTCAGGCGAGAGAAACCACAAATGATGCTCTTGGCCCAATGGGGGAAGTATTCGAAGAACTCGCCATCGTCCACCACTTCGGCGACGATCTTCTTCATGTCGTAGGGCTGATTCGGCGAAGTGGGAAGGATGCTGCGCAGTGACTCACACGAGCGATTCGGATCATCGGTGACGTCCTGGCTCGGTGGCTCCGCCAAGTTGTTCTGTGGTAAGAAACTGAGCAAATAACGGACATCTTGCAGGCAGGCCTGCTCATCGGCACTTACGAACGTGGCGACACCGCTCTTTGAAGCGTGGCTCATGGCGCCACCCAATTCCTCGAGCGTGACCTCTTCACCAGTCACCGTCTTCACCACATCGGGGCCGGTGATGAACATGTGGCTGGTTTCGCGCACCATGAAAATGAAGTCGGTCATCGCCGGCGAATACACGGCACCGCCGGCACACGGGCCGAGGATCACCGAAATCTGTGGAATGACACCCGAAGCCTGCACATTGCGGTGAAAGATGCCACCGTAACTGGCAAGTGAAACCACGCCTTCTTGAATACGTGCACCGGCACCATCGTTCAACCCGATGACCGGCGCGCCAACCTTGAGCGCAAGATCCATCAACTTGTGGATTTTTTCGGCGAACACCTCTCCGAGCGCTCCACCGAACACTGTGAAGTCCTGACTGAAGACGAACACCTTGCGACCATCAATGGTGCCCCAACCGGTGATGACGCCATCGGTATAGGGGCGCTCCTCCAAGCCCGCGGCATGTGCACGATGTCGGGCAAGCAAGTCGAGTTCATGAAAGCTCTCGGGGTCAAGCAGCGCCTCGATGCGCTCGCGGGCGAGCAACTTGCCTTTCTCATGCTGGCGGTCGACGGCCCGTTGGGAACCAGCGTGAAATGCCTGATCTTTGCGTGATCGAAGGTCGTCGAGTTTGGCCTGCATTGCGTCGCTACTCACCACCGAGACGCTAGTGGGCGGGGCCCCTCGGACTACGGGGCGACGGTGGTCGTTGTCGTAGGAATGGTCGTGGCGGTGGGAGTTTCCGCATCGGTGACGGTGATCGTGGTGGCGAGCGGGATGAGTTCCCCGGTGGTGGTGGCACCAGTCACTTCAATGGACCACACCCCACCCACATTCAAGTTGAGGGTGCCATCACCGGGGACGATCACTGCGCCGCGTCGCTTGATGGGGAGATTGATGGCAATTCCTGAATAGCCGGGTTCTTGCGGTACGAGATTGACGGTGAAGTTGTTGATGCGTGACGGCTCCAGCAGCTCGATCCGCATGGCGTTAACACCCACCACACCGGGAGTCATCGACACGATCACATGGAAACGATCGTTTTGCAGTTCTTCACGGAAGGCGTACTGAGCAGCGGGGGCATTCGGTGCCGCACTGGCCTGCGGTGGGCGCATCGGCACCATCCACGAAGTGAGCACCAGTGCGAGGAGACCGACCATGATCTCGATACCCACGGCTCTGCGTAGACGCCAAGCCATCTTTCCCGTCAACTCATGCTCGCGTTGCAGACGGCTTTCCGCAAACACCTTGAGCATGAGCGCGATCCAGATCATCAGGGCAACGACGAGCACTTTGAGCACGTTCAGCAACCCGTGACCGCTGGTGAAGATGTTGAAGCCATCCAGCAGGTACACCTGCAGAACGCCGGTGATCGTTGCGACGAGGATCAGTGGTGTGGTGAGTTTTGCCATGCCGCGAACAGCGTGCAGCAGATCTTCATCACCGGGGCCGACGAGTACTGCACGGGACAACAACACCAGCGCACCAATCCACAATCCAACGGCGAGCGCGTGCACGACGCCGATCAAGTAGGAGAAGATTGAAATGTCCTGTCCGAGTCGGCTGAGCCCATAGGTGGCCATCATCACCACGGCGATGCCCATTGACGGCACTTGCGTTGCGGGATCGAATGCGCGCTCGAGATTGGCGGCAATCCACCCGAATGCCGCTACGAGTACGAACCGCAGGATCAAGACATAGCCCGATGCTTGATCAAAGGCGGAGAACCACGAGAAGGGATTCAGCGCGGACACGAACCCAGAATCGGACTGACGCATCGCTGAAATCGCCACCACGAGATACATCACCACTGTGGCGAGAAGCCAGGTGAGGCGAAAGAAGCGCTTGCCCACTCCGTAATCGACGCCTTCCGGCCACGCAAGCACGAGGAGCATCAACCCGCCAAAGAGCGAGGAAACGAGCAGGTACTCGAACACACGAAGCAGTCCGAGAAGTCCACCAACGCGCGGGCCCGAGCCGGTTCGCTCGGGCACCACTTCACCGATGATCTGCGGAACGGTCGTGGCAGTCGCTCCTCCCTCGGCAGGCGCCGTCGTGGATTCGACCGTGGCGGTTGAGGTGAACGAGAACGAGCCGACGCTGCCATCCGCGAGCGACCAGCTGAGCGTGCACAAGCCGGCTTCGGGAATTTGCGTGAGAGCGACGGACACCGTCTTCAAGTCGGGGGCGAGCTGCGGTGCGTTAAGGCCCACCAGTGCGCCGTTGCAGGCGAGCACCAATTTCACATCGGTGGCAGCTGACTCCACGCTCGGGAGTGGGTCACGGAACACCACCTGCAGTTGCTTCGGGGGGTCGCTCACCACTTGGTTCGCCGCAGGGTTGGAGGAAATGATCTCGTTGGTGCCCGCTTGCCCAGCTGCCGAGACGGCGGATGACCCGAGAGATACACCCATCCAGACGACAAGGAGAATGAGCACCCGGGCGAGAGGGTGCGGAAACCGAACGTTCATGAGCCGTGTACAACGGTAGTCAACGCACGAGCCGCGCGGACTCACGGGAAGCGCCAGACAGGCGAGAAGTAGGCTCGCAGGAAATGGCCGTTCAATCGCTCTATCGCCGCTATCGACCTCGTCGTTTCGACGAATTGAAGGGTCAGGATCACGTTGTTCGGGCATTGCGCAACGCGGTGATCAATCATCGCGAAGGCCAGGCCTATTTGTTTTCCGGCCCACGCGGAACGGGCAAGACCTCCACCGCGCGAATCCTGGCCAAGGTGTTGAATTGCGAGGCACCGGAAGATGGCGAGCCATGTGGAGTGTGCAATTCCTGTGCATCCATCGATAGCGGCAATAGCTACGACGTTCTCGAACTGGACGCCGCCAGCAACAATGGCGTGGAGAACATGCGCGACCTAATCGAGCGTTCATCGCTTGGTAGTCCTGGGCGACATCGCGTCTACATCCTCGACGAAGTGCACATGCTTTCGAAGCCGGCCGAGGCCGCGCTCCTGAAGACGCTCGAAGAACCGCCCCCACACGTGGTATTCGTGCTTGCCACCACTGATCCACAAAAAGTAAGCGAAACGATTCGTAGCCGCACCCAGCACTTGCAGTTCCATCTGCTCCCCATTCAGGAACTCGAAGATCACGTGCGATTCGTGATCAAGGATGCGAACCTGAAGATGAGCGAGCAAGCGATTCGCCGAGTGCTCGAACAAGGCGGTGGATCTGCGCGCGACACGCTCTCTGCTCTCGAACTCGTGGCTTCCAGTGGTGGCGAAGTGGAAGACGGATTCTCCTCGGACGAAGTGATAGCCGCCTTGATCAATAGTGATGCCGGAAGCGCGTTGGTGGCGATGGCCAAGGCGATGCAACTGGGCACCGAGCCTCGTGCGCTTGCTGAGGAAATCATCCGTCACTTGCGCGAGTGTTTCCTTTCGCAGATGGCACCCGATTTGGTTCAGTGCACGGATGAACGCCGAGCGGAGTTGGCCGAGCAAGCGCGACAACTCGGCAATGCACAAATTGTGAAGGCGATCGAGCGCTTGGGAGAGGTGCTCATCGAGATGCGTCACTCGCCGGATCCGCGCGTGATGTTGGAAGTGGCAATGGTGGGGTTGATGAATCGCGGATCCAGTGGCGACGACTTGAGTTCGCTGATCTCCAGAATTGAGCGTCTCGAGGCGGGAGTGGTGCGCGAACCGAGTGCGCCCATCGTTCGCCCGGCGCCGATCAATCCGGCAACGGGAAGAGCGCAACTCGGTGGCAAGGTGAGTGGGGGAAGCACACCGCCTTCGCCGGTTGTCGTCTCCGAACCGGCTTCGGATGCGCAAGTGGTTGCGAAGTGGTCGGAAGTGGTGTCGTCGCTGAAACCACTTGTTCGTGCTCTCTACAGCGTGGTGTCACCATTGTCGGTGAGCGATGACGTGCTGATGGTGTCGGCGCCAAATGCCACACATGTGACGAAGGCGGAAGAACACCGGAAAGCCGTGGAGTCGGCTATCGAGAAAGTTCTTGGTCGTACCCTTTCGCTGCAGTTCAGTGCCGCAGCACCGAAGGACCCCACTTCTCCAACACAACGCACAAAACGTCCAGTTGCTGATGAGATCGATGTGCTCGATCCGAAGGATGTTGCCGAGTCGACGGTGGCCACTACGCCATCGGCGATCGACCAGCTGACCAAGGCATTTCCTGGTTCGCAGGTGGTAGACAAACCAAAGAAGTCCTGATGTCGAGTGCCTATACGCCACCGATGCAGGCGCTGATCGACGCGCTCGGTCGACTTCCGGGAATTGGCCCGAAGTCTGCACAGCGCATCGCGTTCCATTTGTTGAAGGTGGAACGCCAGGAAGTGGAACGACTGGCCTCGGCGCTCGTAGAGGCGAAGGGGACGGTGCGGTTTTGTGACCGCTGCTTCAATTTTGCCGAAACGACACTTTGTCGGATCTGCGCCGATGATCGGCGAGATCCGTCCGTGATCTGTGTTGTCGAGGAATCTCGTGACCTCGTAGCCATCGAGAAGACCGGCCAGTTCAAGGGGAAGTACCACGTTCTGCTTGGTGCGATGAATCCATTGGAGGGCGTCGGCGCAGATCAGCTGAAGATGCGTGAACTGATTGCTCGCTTGGAGCCGGAGGGCGTGAAGGAAGTGATCCTGTGCACGAACCCGAACACCGAGGGAGACGTCACTGCGATGTACTTGGCACGGCTGTTGAAGCCACTCGGTATCAAAGTAACGCGAATTGCGAGCGGGCTGCCGGTGGGTGGGGACTTGGAGTACGCGGACGAGATCACGCTTGGCCGTGCGCTTGACGGAAGGCGTGAGATTTCGGGTTAGACGGTGCGCACGATCAGCGCATCACCCTGACCGCCGCCGCCACAGAGTGCAGCGGCGCCAACCCCGCCGCCTCGGCGACGCAACTCATGAAGGATGGTCAGCGCCAATCGGTTACCGCTCATGCCGATCGGGTGTCCGAGGGCAATGGCGCCTCCGTTGACGTTCACTACGTCGTCCGAGATTCCGAGATCCTGCATCGAGGCGATACCAACCGCCGCGAATGCCTCGTTGATTTCGAAGAGATCAATGTCGGGCAATTTCATCTTCGCTCGTTCGAGCGCGGCAAGGATGCTTCGACTCGGCTGCAACAACAGCGATGCCGAGTCGGGGCCCGCCACCATGCCGTAACTGACGAATTCTCCCAAGGGTGTTACGCCGAGCGTCTCTGCTGCATTCTTCGACGCCAAGACGAGTGCGGATGCACCATCGCTGATTTGGCTGGCGTTGCCTGCGGTGATCGTTCCTTGCTTGTCGAAAGCTGGCTTGAGCGAGCCGAGCGATTCCATCGTGGTGTTTGCGCGCACGCCTTCGTCGGTCGAGAACATCACCGGGTCGCCCTTGCGCTGAGGAATGGTGACGGGCACGATCTCTTCGGCGAGTCGATCTGCAGCTGCTGCGGCGCGCACGTTGCTCTTCGCCGACAATTCATCTTGTGCCTCACGCGAAATGTTTCCTGCCGAGTATCGCTCGGTGCCAAGACCCATCAGGCACGAGTCGAATGCGCACCACAAACCGTCCTTGATGATCGAATCCGACAGCTCGGTGTTGCCGTAGCGAAAACCACCTCGAGCACCGAGCGCGAGATAAGGCGCATTGCTCATCGATTCCATGCCGCCGGCAACAACAATGTCGGCTTCGCCCGCCTGGATCATTTGGTCGGCGAGGTAAATCGAGTTGAGACCAGAGAGACACACCTTGTTCACGTTCACGCTGGGGATGTTCAACGGAATTCCCGCTCCAGCCGCAGCCTGTCGCGCAGGCACTTGTCCTTGGCCAGCCATGAGCACCTGGCCCATGATCACGTGGTCTACCTGCTCAGGCTTCACACCTGCGCGCTCGAGTGCTGCACGAATGGCGATCGAGCCCAGTTCTGCCGCACTCATTGAAGAAAGTGATCCGCTCAGTTTTCCGATGGGTGTGCGCGCCCCCGCGATGATGTAACTCCCAGCCATGGGCTAGAGCGTAGGCGTTGGCGCTCAGTATCGTTTCCCCATGGATCAGATCCTCGAAGCCATCGAATCGAACGCATCCGCGGAGCAGTTCGCCAAGGTGTCCATTCCCGAGTCGTATCGAGGAGTGTGCGTGCTCAAGGAAGACGTTGAGATGTTTGCTGGCGTCCCCTCGGCCGATAAGGATCCGCGCAAGAGTCTGAAAATCAAGGAAGTTCCCGTACCCGAGATCGCACCGGACGAGTGCCTCGTGGGGATGATGGCAAGCAGCATCAATTTCAACACGGTGTGGAGCAGCGTGTTCGAGCCGGTGAGCACGTTCGGATCGCTCACCAAGCTGGCGCGTGAAGGTAGTTGGGCCAAGCGGCACGATCTGCCGTATCAAGTGGTCGGGAGTGATGGCGCTGGGGTGGTGTTGAAAGTGGGAGCTGCGGTACGGGTGTGGAAGCCCGGTGATCGAGTGACGGTGCACTGCAACTTCGTTGACGATCAGGATCCGACATCACACAACGACTCGATGCTCGGCTCCAATCAGCGCATCTGGGGTTACGAGACGAACTTCGGCGGGCTTGCCGAACTCAGCGTGGTGAAGGCCAACCAGTTGATGCCGAAGCCGGCACACCTCACCTGGGAAGAGTCATCGGTAAATGCGTTGTGCAACTCCACGTCGTATCGAATGTTGGTGTCCAAGAACGGTGCCCATATGAAGCAGGGAGACGTGGTGCTGATTTGGGGTGCCACGGGAGGCATCGGTGCGTATGCGGTTCAATACGTATTGAACGGTGGTGGCATACCAGTAGGTGTGGTGAGCTCACCCGACAAGGCAGACATCTTGCGCAAGATGGGCTGTGAAGCGGTGATTGATCGCAAGACCGCTGGCTACAAATTCTGGAACGACGACAACACCCACAATGAGTCGGAGTGGCGCAGGTTGGGCAGCGACATCCGAGGCCTCGTTGGCGAGGACCCGGACATCGTGTTCGAGCACCCCGGCCGCTCCACGTTCGGTGCCTCCATGTATGTAGTGAAGAAGGGTGGAACGGTGGTCACTTGTGCCGCCACGAGCGGATACATGCTCGAGTTCGACAACCGATTCTTCTGGATGCGCCTGAAGAAGCTGGTGGGCTCACACTTCGCCAACTATCAGGAAGCATGGGAAGCGAACCGACTCATCGCCAAGGGCATGATTCAGCCCGTGTTGTCGAAGACGTTCGCCTTGGAGCAGACAGGCGAAGCCGCTTTCCAAGTGCACAAGAACCTGCATGAAGGAAAGATCGGTGTGTTGTGCATGGCGCCGAAGCCGGGTTTGGGCATCACCAACCCAGAACTTCGAGCCAAAGTGGGCGAGAGCAAGTTGTCGTATTTCAAACAGTGAGGTGAATCATGTTGCTGACAGAAATTGATCATGTGGCAATCGCGGTGAAGGACCTCGAGTCCGCAATCGACTACTACAAGAAGGCATTCGGAGCGACAGTCGACCACCGTGAAGTCGTCGAATCGGATGGTGTTGAAGAGGCGCTCCTCAAGGTGGCGGAAAGTTACATCCAGTTGCTGACCCCAACCCGTCCCGACTCGCCCGTAGCGAAGAGCCTGGAAAAGCGCGGAGAGGGTCTCCACCACATCGGCTATCGCGTAGCCAATTGCGCCGAGGCCCTGCAGTCGATGGTGGATGCCGGCGCGATCGCGATCGACAAAGCGCCGCGACCTGGAAGCCGTGGCACAACGGTCGCTTTCATCCATCCGAAGGGCAGTTTCGGCACCCTGATCGAACTCGTTCAGGAGTAGGGCACCAGGCCGTGGATGTCGCGGCACTCGAAGTATTGGCGTATGCGGTGCTCATCGCCGTGGGTCTTTTTCAGTCGTTCGAAGACATCGACACGCGTCGGGTACATGTTTTGACCACCCAGCTGGTGAGCGTGTGGACGTTGGCGACACTGGGTCTGGCTGCAGTGATCGGTGGTGAGCCAACCACCATCGTTCGAGCAGTACTCTGCGCATTCGCCATCTGGTTGTTGTTTGTCGTTCTCGATCGATTCACGCAAGGAGGAATTGGCAAAGGCGACGTTCGACTGGCACCCGTCATCGGTTTGGCGACGGGTTATCTGTCCACCGAATCCTTCGCGCTCGGTCTTCTTGTTGTTGCGGTTGGCGGCTCTCTGGTGGCGCTCATTGCTTTGTTGCATCATGGAGCATCTGCTCGGATTCCGTTCGTGCCAGTCATGTATGCAGCAGTGGTCGTATCCGTCGTAGTCCACGGATAGTTTTCGATCGTGCAAGTCCATCTCATCGACGGGACCTATGAGCTGTATCGACAGCATTTTGGGCAGGCCATTCATGGTCGAACGCCACCGCCGTTTGCGGGCACGATCGGGGTACTGAAGTCAACCATTCAGTTGCTGGAAGACGGAGCGCGATACATCGCCGTGGCAACCGATCACACGATCGAGAGTTTTCGCAACGACTTGTACGACGGCTACAAGAGCAGTGAGGGCATGGAACCAGTGCTGCTCGAGCAGATTCCACTATTGGAGGAGGCGCTGACTGCGCTCGGCGTCAAGGTCTGGGCAATGACCAAGTTCGAGGCGGACGACGCTCTGGCCACGGGCGCCGAAATCGCATCGAGTGATCGACGAGTACACAAGGTGTTGATTTACTCTCCCGACAAGGACCTGGCGCAATGCGTGTTGGGGAAGCGAGTAGTGCAATTCGATCGCCGCAATCGAGTGGAGATCGACGAAGCAGCAGTGATCACAAAATTCGGCGTTGGTCCAAAGTCAATTCCTGATTACTTGGCCTTGGTGGGAGACACTTCGGATGGGTACCCCGGCCTCAAAGGATGGGGTGCAAAATCCGCCAGCCAAGTCCTTGGTCGCTATGGAGCGATCGAAGACATCCCCCGGGATCCGACTCAGTGGAAACACGATGGCCTGGTGTTGCGGGGAGCAGAAAAACTCGCTTCAGTTCTAGTCGAAGAGGAGAACCTGCTCCGAGTGTTCAAGGATCTCGCCACACTGCGCACGGATGTGCCCATCGAAGGTTTGAATACCTGGAAGTGGGATGGCTCCAAAGATTCCTTTGAGCAACTTGCAGCAGAGCTGGGAGCAAAGAATCTCGTCGACAAGGTCTACCGACTGAAGTGACGGCCAGGAATGCTGCGGCACTCGCAAGCATCCGATGAAGGCTGCTGCCTTCCGGCCCTGACCTGATTCTCGGGCTTGCGTCGCACAGGCCCCGACCGCCACCTCACTCGGTAGACGTAACTTCAGGGTAGTCAGAGGTGGGCACAAACAGCCACGGGTAGCCTGACCACCCACCAATCGGTAATTCGATGGTGCGAGGAGGGGTGCGAGAGCGGCCGAATCGGCACGCTTGGAAAGCGTGTGAGGTGAAAGCCTCCGTGGGTTCGAATCCCACCCCCTCCGCCATGGTGAACGTTGAGTCGGCGATGCTGCTCGCACTTGAAGAAGCAACCAACGCGGCTTCGCGTGGGGAGGTACCCGTTGGAGCGGTGATGTTGCACGATGGAGAAGTCATCGCGCGTTCGGGCAACAGTCGTGAATTGTCTGCAGACCCTCTTGGTCATGCAGAATTACTCGTTATTCGCGATGCCGCGACGAAGCTGGGGACGTGGAAGTTGGTTGAGTGCACGCTCGTCGTGACATTGGAGCCCTGCATCATGTGTGCTGGTGCAATTCTGAACGCTCGAATTCCGCAACTGGTGTTCGGGGCGTTCGATCTTGATGCTGGCGCATGTGGTTCCGTGTACAACGTCGTTGATGATGCACGACTCAATCATCGAGTGACCACGACCGGCGGCATATTGAGCAAGGACAGCTCAACCCTGCTGGCCGATTTCTTCGCTGACCGTCGATAGCCTCAACGAACGGAAGGGTGCCAGAGCGGACGAATGGAACGGTCTCGAAAACCGTCAGGGGTGCAAGCTCCTCGGGGGTTCAAATCCCCCCCCTTCCGCCACTGAACTCTCCTATTCATCACCGCAAGTGATCGATTGATCTGGCGCTGTCAGGCGAACAAGGTATTGGTCGACCGCAGTGGTGACACATTCGTTGGCGCCATAACCCGTGTGTTGATTCGCCTCAACGATGACTAGTCGACCATCTTCCAGAGCAGCGACCATCTTGCGTGTGGACTCGAGCGGTGTGGCGGCGTCGCCAGTAGTGCCGATAACGACGATGGGCCCTGCTCCTGCACCAGTAATAGACAGTGGCGTGACCGGTTCGACGGGCCACAGGGAGCATCCGTACCCGTAGGCGAAGTTGGCACCGAGGCGTGGGGCAGCTTTCACGAAGACATCAACTGTTGCGTCCACTTCATCAACGGTGGGGCGATCTGCTCCGTCGAGACAGGAGATGGCAAGGAATGCCTCCAACTCATTGCCGTAGGTGCCGTCGTCCTGACGCTGGAAGTAGTCGTCGTACAACTGCAACAGACCGGCACCGTCGCCTTGTTGCGCATCACTGAGCGCCTCTTCGAGATCGGGCCAGTAGTAATCGGAATACATCGCTTGAGCTACGGCCGTGTACGCGACTCCCTGCGTGACGGGTGTGCGATTTGCCGAAACGACGAGTGGTTGCGCATCGATGTCGAGCATCAACTGGTCGAAGGCACCTTCTGCATTTCCATTGTTGTGGAACGGACAGGTCTCATCTGCACTGCATTTGGCAAGGAACGTGGAAAGCTGCTGTTCGAAGCCCTTGGCCTGAGCAAGACCCTGATCGATTGAAGTCGCGTTTGGATCTGCTGCCCCATCGAGAACGGCTGCCCGCACGGTGTCGGGGAAGAGCGTCGCCCATGTTGCGCCGAGCTCAGACCCATATGAGAATCCAAAGTAGGAGACTTTCTCCACGCCAAGTGCCCGTCGAATGCTGTCCATGTCGCGCGCACTGGCGACAGTTGAAATGTACGGAAGGATCGTGCCTGAACGCTCAGCACATGCATCATTGAACTTCTGCGCGGTATCGATCAGTGCTTGCCTCTCGACTTCGTCATCAGGCGGTGAATCAAGTCCGAAGTACTGGTCATAGTCATCTACGCAGTCAACGCTTGGTGTCGTAAGGCCTGTTCCGCGTGGATCCCAAGCGATGATGTCGAAGGAGTCGAGCAAAGTTTTGGAGAAGTAGTACATCGCGTCATTGGCCAACGAGCTGCCACCAAACCCTGGGCCGCCGGGGTTGACGAGCAGTGGACCGATGGATTCGCCAGAAGCCTCACGTTTCTTGATGTAGAGCACGAACGACCCCTTGTCGGGTTGTTCATAATCGAACGGAACCTCGAGAGTTCCACACGAAATCAGAGTGACTTCCGACCCATCGTCACACTCACCCCACTCGATGGGCTGCACATTGAAAGCGGGAACCTCAGAAGTTGTGGTGGGAACGGGCTCACCGTTCGTGGATGCACCACCGCATGAAGCCAGCACGACGGCGAGCGAGAGGAGAATCCAACGAGTGCTAATGCGCTGTAAAGACATTGGTGTCAGCCTAGGTTCGAGTAACGAGATACTGCTGAGCGTCGCTTAGCCTGTCGCCATGCAAATGAACCCGCACATGTTGATTCCGCGGGACAAATCTGCAGTGCAAGGTGCGCGAATCGGCAGGGAGTCCCTCAAACGGGTGTACCAATTTGCGGGCGCGTACCGGTGGGCAATCGCGGGATTCCTGTCAATGATTCTCGTTACATCGTTGCTGGCCCTTGCTCCCCCTTTGCTGTTTCGCCAGATTGTCGATCAGTCGATTCCTGATAGCAACCGCCGAGAAATCGTGGTGCTCACGTCCGTCCTGGTTGTCGTGGCGGTCTTGGATGCCCTGCTTCAGATCGTTCAACGCTGGTTTTCCGCCCGCATCGGCGAAGGCTTGATCTACGACCTCAGAGTGGCGTTGTTCGACAAGGTGCAACACATGCCCATTGCGTTCTTCACGCGAACCCAGACCGGCGCATTGATCACACGATTGAACAATGATGTGGTGGGGGCTCAAACTGCGGTGACAGGAACGTTGGGCAGTGTGGTATCCAATGTCGTCATCCTGACTACCACCTTGGTGGCGATGCTGACACTCGAGTGGCGGCTGACATTGATCTCGCTCGTGGTGCTCCCCGTGTTCATCTTTCCTGCCCGACGGGTAGGTGTTCGTCTGCAACAAATCTCACGAGAACAGATGGGTCTCAATGCAGAGATGAACACCCAGATGACCGAGCGATTCAACGTCGCCGGTGCATTGCTCGTGAAACTTTTCGGTCGTCATCAAGATGAGACCAACGGTTTTGGTGCGCGCGCGGCTCGCGTTCGTGACATCGGGGTGAGCTCGGCCATGTATGGGCGCGTGTTCTTTGTGGCACTCGGGTTGGTGGGTGCATTGGGGGCGGTGGCGATCTACGGGATTGGCGCGTTCCTGGTGATCTCCGGCGGGATCACGGTGGGGACACTGGTGGCGATGGCCGCCTTTGTACAGCGCATCTATCAGCCACTGACTGGTTTGACGAACGCGCGCCTTGAAGTGATGACGGCGCTCGTCAGCTTCGAACGTGTGTTTGAAGTGCTCGATGCGCCGGTGGCGATTGCCAACAAGCCCGGTGCAGTCGACCTGGTTGCTCCGCGGGGCGAAGTGGTGTTCGACCATGTCAACTTCCGATACCCCCCGGGTAAAGACGTTTCGATTGGTTCTCTCGAGGCGAGTGGCGTGATGAGTGGTACCGATCCCGATGTCGACGTGTTGCACGACGTTTCGTTGCGCATCGCAACGGGCGAGACGGTGGCACTCGTTGGCGCGAGTGGCTCAGGAAAGTCGACCCTGGCGATGCTGGTGCCCCGGTTGTACGACGCGACGAGTGGTCGAGTGTCGATCGACGGATTCGATGTTCGCGATATCACACTCAACTCTCTGCGTGGAGCAATCGGTGTCGTGTCGCAGGATCCACACATGTTCCACGAGTCGATCAAGGCGAACCTCCTGTACGCGCGACCTGACGCAACTGATTCCGAATTGGTGGAGGCGTGTCAAGCGGCTCACATTCACGATGTCATTGCGGCGTTACCTGATGGATACGACACGGTGGTGGGTGAGCGTGGTTACCGACTGTCGGGGGGCGAAAAACAGCGGCTGGCCATTGCGCGGTTGTTGCTGAAGAACCCGGCCGTGATGATTCTGGATGAGGCCACCAGCCATCTCGACAACGAGAGCGAGGTGCTGGTGCAGGCGGCACTCGATCGGGCCATGACCGGAAGAACTTCTCTCGTGATCGCACATCGTCTGTCGACCGTTCGTGATGCCGACCGCATCGTGGTGTTGGACGAAGGTCGAGTGGTGGAGCAGGGAACGCATGACGAGTTGCTTGCTCTTGATGGGGCGTATGCGGCCCAGGTGCGCGCGGGAGGAAATGAGTTCACCGGGGCGAGTCGGTGAACGACGAGGTCACCCTCTCGGTTAGTCAGTACATCGGAGTTATGAATGAGGTGCTAAAGGCCTCTCAGGGTCCCGGTGTGTGGGTGCAGGGTGAGATCGAAGGATTGAACAGTCGAGGCAAGCACACGTATTTCAACATCGTCGAACGAGGCGACGGAGGAAGTGCTGCGTTGAACGTGGCGATCTGGGAATTCAACATGCGCAAGATGCGCCCACTCATGGAGCAACATCGACTCGAGCTGGCCAACGGAATCAAGGTTCGGCTCTTTGGAAGTGGCGATTTGTACCTAGAACGAGGATCCTTTTCGTTCAAGGCTTCGAAGATCGACCCTCGCTTCACGCTTGGTGACTTGGCAGGGCTTCGCGATGAAGTAATCCAGCGCTTGAAGAAGGCTGGACTGTACGACGCCAACCGACGGGTTCCACTCCCCCTCGTGCCGATGAAGCTGGCAATCGTGACGAGTGTGGGGAGCGCAGCGCATGCCGACACGCTCCACGAACTCACCGAGTCTGGAATTGGTTTCGACATTCGGGTGGTGGACGCCCGAGTGCAAGGTGACGACGCTGTCTCATCGCTGGTCAGCGGTTTGAAAATTGCGGATTCAATCGACGATGTAGATGTGATCCTTCTTGTTCGCGGTGGTGGCTCTCGCACCGACTTGTTGGCGTTCGATTCGGAGGTAGTGGCAACGGCAATTGCTGGATGTCGAAAACCCGTATTCACGGGAATCGGTCATGAGATCGATGTCAGCATCGCCGACGAGGTGGCGAACAAGGCGTTCAAGACACCGACGGCATGTGCCGCACAGGTGGTGGAAATGGTGAGAGCATTCATCGACAACACCGAGCATGTTTGGTCGAAAATTGCAACACAGAGCTTCGCTCAGTTGCAGAAAGCTGAGCACGAGTTGCTTCGAACCAGCGAGCGTCTCGTCCAGCGACCGCGAGAGGTGATTCGACTTGCCGAACAGCACCTCGGTCATGCGGCCACCCGCTTACGACTGCTCGACCCGGTGAACACGATGAAGCGAGGTTGGTCGATCGTGCGGAACGATGCTGGTGCGGTGGTGCGATCCATCAAGGACGTGAAGAAGACTGAAGAATTACACGTTCAGGTGAATGATGGAACGATTGTCGCGGAGACGATCGATGTGCAATCTGCGAATTCGAGAAAGGGTGAATGATGGCAACGAAGAAGAACGACAAGGGTCAGATCGGCTATGCCGAGGCTTTGGCTGAACTTGAAGAGATTCTCGGTGGCCTGGAGGAAGAGGATGTCGATGTCGACACCTTGGCCGAGCAGGTACAGCGCGCTGCAGAGTTGATCGAACTGTGCAGGGACCGAATCGGAGCAGCCAAGTTGCGTATCGAAGAAGTAGTAGCCAACGCGGACAACGACTGAAGGCGGCTCGCCGTCCCGACCTAGCCTGAGGAGGTGCCGCTAGCCCCCCCTTCGCTTTCGAGTATTGCCACTGCGGTGGATGAGCGATTGGCGCAATTGCTCTCACAGGAAAAGACGAGGTGGGCTGCTTTCGACGATGACCTGCTTGACCCGCTTGAGGAGATCTCGCGGCTCGTACTTGCGGGCGGCAAGCGGTTGCGTCCGGCTTTTTGTCACTGGGGATTCGTTGCCGCGGGCGGAGATGAAATGGACCAGCGCGCTGTGGACGCGGGAGCGGCGTTCGAGTTGCTGCATGCCTTCGCTTTGTTTCACGACGATGTGATGGACGGCTCGATCAACCGCCGCGGAGAACCCGCCACGCACATTCGGCACACCGAGAAACACGCCACGAACACTTGGGTGGGTGAATCGCGCAGGTTCGGTGAGGGTGTCGCGATTCTAGTTGGCGACCTTGCATTCGTGTACGCGGATATGTTGATGCGCGGCGCTTCAGTGGACGCATTGGACATGTGGAATGAGCTGCGGGTTGAGTTGAACTTCGGTCAGTATCTCGACATGTTGGGCTCTGCCGTGAGCGAGCGTCGTAGAGAGAAAGCCCTTCGTATTTGTCGGTACAAGAGTGGCAAATACACGATCGAAAGACCGCTGCACCTGGGAGCCCTTCTCGCCGACAGCGAAACAAGCAATGATCTGATTCCCCACCTCTCCGCTTACGGCCTTCCGTTGGGCGACGCATTCCAGATGCGCGACGACGTGCTCGGTGCTTTTGGCGAGACTGCGGTGACGGGCAAACCAGTGGGCGATGACCTTCGCGAGGGCAAGCCCACGCCGTTGATGGCAATGGCGACGAGCAGGGCAACAGACGCTCAGCGCGAAGTACTTGGACTGGTAGGAAAACCCGGAATGTCTGACGATGAAGTTGCTCGGGCTCAGCAAGTCATTCGCGAGACGGGGGCACTTGACGAACTCGAAGAGCACATTGCCAAGTTGACGGATGAGGCAGTGAGCGCAATTCGCAAAGCCCCG
>Ga0129336_10000051_pt1 | contig 48392 bp, 53 predicted proteins | sample CPB6_02_DNA_FD_96878 | JGI IMG/M metagenome (GOLD analysis project Ga0129336, IMG submission 96878) | Freshwater to marine salinity gradient microbial communities from Chesapeake Bay, USA - CPBay_Sum_0.6_0.2_DNA | ecosystem: Environmental > Aquatic > Marine > Coastal | place: USA: Chesapeake...
ATCCTTTCCACATGCTGGGAGTTGCTGGTGTCTTCGGTGGTTCTCTTTTCTCTGCTATGCACGGATCTCTTGTCACCTCTTCTCTCGTCCGTGAGACGACAGAGAATGAGTCCCAGAACTACGGTTACAAGTTCGGACAAGAAGAAGAAACATACAACATCGTAGCTGCACACGGTTATTTCGGACGACTGATTTTCCAATACGCATCGTTCAATAACTCACGTTCACTGCACTTCTTCCTTGCTGCTTGGCCTGTAGTTGGTATCTGGTTCACTGCTCTTGGTGTTAGCACCATGGCATTCAACTTGAATGGTTTCAACTTTAACCAATCCATCATGGATAGTCAGGGTCGTGTGCTCAACACTTGGGCTGATGTTCTCAACCGTGCTGGATTGGGAATGGAAGTTATGCATGAACGTAACGCCCACAATTTTCCGTTGGACCTTGCTGCTGCCGAAGCAACTCCTGTTGCTCTGACCGCACCTTCCATTGGTTGATAAAAACTTAATAGTTTTTAAGACCTCCTTTCGGGGGTCTTTTTTTATGCTATAATGCATAAATAATAATGCACGAAGAATAAACAATGCCTAGACCCATTCAGACAATAGGAACAAAAGTTTGTACTACTTGTGGAGTAGAAAAAGATATTACTGAATTTTATTTTAGAGGAGGAAAGTACTCACCTAATAGTCGCAAATCAAAATGCAAAGAATGTGATAAAAAAAGACTTGCAGAAAATCACGACCCCATTAAGTATCGGGAACAGTATCTTAAAAGAATGTATGGTATCACTCAGCAAGATTATGATGTAATGCTTGCAGAACAAAATAATCAGTGTGCTATTTGCAAAACAACTGAACCTGGTGGTAGACACACGAGTAATTATTTTGTTGTAGACCACTGCCACAATACTGGTAAAGTAAGAAAATTACTTTGCCATCATTGCAACACCGCATTAGGTCTTGTAGGAGATAATATAGATACATTACAAAAAATGATTCAATATCTCAATGTCTCATAATAATCAACATCATCCTATGGAACCCTGGGTAATCTGGGCTGGTGTAGGTATGATGGTATTTACAGTTCTTGTATTTGTTTTATTCACCCTTGGTCAGATTTATTGGGGATGAGTATAACTATTAATGGTTCACAACAAAAAATATGAAGAAAATAGCAGTATTTGGATCCGCAAGAACTAATCCAGAATCAGGTTTATATACTGCAGTTGAAAAACTAGGAAAAAATATTGCAGAACAAGGATGGATTGTGGTTACAGGTGGTGGACCTGGAACTATGGAAGCAGCAAATAAAGGAGCAATGAGTGCTTGTAACGGAGATAAACTTTGTTCTGTTGCTGAAGCAATTTATCTTCCTTTTGAGGAGGGTGTAAATCCTTATGTACAAGAATATGAAAAACACCAAACTTTCTATTCAAGACTCAAAACCTTTGCAGATTGTGATGCATTTATTGTAACTCCTGGTGGAATTGGCACACTTCTTGAAATGGCAATGATTTACCAACTTGTGCAAGTAAATCACATTGATAAGAAACCAATTATCTGTGTTGGTAGAATGTGGAGGACACTCAAACATTGGATAGAAGAGGAAATGCTTGATAATGGATTTCTTAATAATGAAGAAATGAAACTAATTCACTATGTGGATAGGTTTTCGGAAGCAACCCATCTTCTCAATGGACTGATGAGTAAAAATGCTGATTGATTTAAACTGTGAAGAAGTGTAAACTAAATAAGTCAATATTATGAGAATTCTCATGATTGGTAATTTAGAACCAGAAGAAAATGTTCTTCCAAAAACTTTTACTCAAACTTCAGACAAACTCTATGAGAAACATGATTATCGACTTGTCTATGAAAATGGTATGAAAAAGGTTTTTGATAATTATCAAGATCTTTTTTATGAGTGGCATACTTCATCTAAAGATAGTCCTTCTTATGTTGAAGTTTTGGATAAAAAAGTAAAAAAAGACAAAAATAAAAAAGGATTTAGTTAAATGGTATCTTCAACACTTTCGCAACCAATTACACAAAGGGGGTGGTTCGATGTTCTCGATGATTGGCTTAAGCGTGATAGGTTTGTTTTTGTCGGTTGGTCTGGCCTTCTCCTTTTCCCTACAGCTTATCTCGCTCTTGGCGGTTGGCTTACAGGAACCACCTTTGCTACCAGTTGGTACACCCACGGCATTGCGAGTTCATATCTTGAGGGGTGTAACTTTCTTACTGCTGCTGTCAGCACTCCTGCTGATGCTCTCGGACATAGCCTCTTACTCTTATGGGGTCCTGAAGCTCAGGGAGATTTCGTCCGTTGGATCCAACTTGGGGGACTCTGGACTTTTGTGGCACTACACGGGGCTTTCGCTCTAATCGGTTTCATGCTTCGTCAGTTTGAGATTGCTCGTCTTGTAGGCATCCGTCCCTACAATGCCATTGCTTTCTCTGGTCCAATTGCTGTATTCGTCAGCGTGTTCCTGATGTATCCTCTGGGTCAATCCAGTTGGTTCTTCGCTCCCTCCTTTGGTGTGGCAGCAATCTTCAGATTCCTTCTGTTTCTTCAGGGTTTCCACAACTGGACCCTCAACCCCTTCCACATGATGGGAGTTGCTGGTATACTGGGAGGAGCACTGCTCTGTGCTATTCATGGAGCAACTGTAGAGAATACACTTTATGAAGATGGTGAAAAAGCAAACACTTTCAAAGCATTTGAACCTACACAAGAAGAAGAAACGTATTCAATGGTTACTGCAAACCGCTACTGGTCGCAAATCTTTGGTATTGCTTTCAGTAATAAGCGTTGGCTTCATTTCTTCATGCTTTTCGTTCCCGTTATGGGTCTCTGGACTTCTTCTATCGGTATTATTGGTCTTGCTCTTAACCTTAGAGCTTACGACTTTGTAAGTCAGGAGATTCGTGCTGCTGAAGACCCTGAGTTTGAAACGTTCTACACTAAGAACATTCTGTTGAATGAAGGTCTTCGTGCTTGGATGGCACCAGTAGACCAACCTCATGAGAACTTTGTGTTCCCCGAGGAAGTCTTGCCTAGAGGTAATGCTCTCTGATATACTTGGAGGGGAAACCCTCCTTTTTTAATGATTACTTCAGAAACTTCTTATAAACTTGCGGAAATTATTAGGGATACCTGGCCTCAACTTTACAGACCACCAAAAAAAGATTACAATACAAAAAAGAATTCAAAAAATGAAAAAATATAATGAAGAATATTTTTCAGTAGTTGAAATTGGGACTGGAAGAAAAATTGCTGACTGTGGGGATGAACTCGATGCTCTTTCTTTGGTTGCCTTTGATTCAAAAAATAGAACTATTGTTAGAAATAAATTTCTAATGAGTCCAGTAATTGACATAGAAATTCCAAAGTCACTTCCAACTAATCAAATAGTTACAACTACTAATAGTGAATTTGATGAATTTTTTTCTGTAGAATCTAATCGGCAAATTGAACTTCCAGAAGGACAAGGAAGACCAATTGTTGTATGAATTACCGAAAAAAGAAACAATCAGAAAATCAAAAAAAGAAAAGGATGTATACACCTGAAGGATACCTTAAAGATCCCCCAGATGCAAAGTGTCCCTATTGTGGTGAAACAAAAAAATCATGTTCTCATATAGATAGTTTGAGTCGTGCTTGGGCAAGATCTGCCTGTGCGAAAAAACACAACACAGAAACTAAAAATGGCAAAACATAGTTTAATCCCAAATGGGTATTTTAATGACCCTCCAGGGACAAAATGCCCATACTGCGGAGAAACTAATAAAATATGCTCTTATACCAATGGGGTAAATCGAGCATGGGGAAGAATGATTTGCGAAAAGAAAATGAAACAGAAAAAGACTGATATATAATTATGTGTTAGATGTTTTTTATGAATAATAAAAAACCATAAAATGCCCCTTGCACTTTTGTGTTTGGGGCATTTGCTGTATAATAGTACAATTCGATTTTAATATGGAAAAGGATTTTAATATTTTTAAATCAGACATTAGAGATTTTATTGGTGTATTTGACACTGATTTTGATTGTAGTGAATTTATTGACTACTTTAAACTTCTAAAAGAATCAAATCTTACATTTAAACGGGAATATGATTCTAGAAAAAATAATGTTTTAGATGAGGTTTTGTTCGTTGGGACTGAATCCTATAGAGTTAATACTGACATTAAAATATTAAAAGAATATAATGACTTAATTAATTATTGTTTAAAAGAGTATGCTAAACAATACCAAGTATTGTTTGACATTGATTGTGTGCAGTATACTGTCAATATACAACGAACAGAAAAGTCTCAAGGATTTCACAATTTTCATTTTGAAAAGTCAAATAATGTATTATCATACACAAGACATCTGACAACAATGGTTTATCTAAATGATGTGTTGGATGGAGGAGAAACTGAATTTTTATACCAGAGCAGAAGAATTAAACCAAGAGCAGGAAGAGTAGTAATTTTTCCAGTTCAATGGACACATACTCATCGAGGCAACCCTCCTTTATCTGGTGAAAAGTATATTGCTACAAGTTGGCTTCATTTAAACGACACCAATCTACAAGAGTAAGAATTTATGGAAATTTTAAATTCACCACAAGACTTTTTGTATCATTTGCATACATGTTCACCAAATGAAGCAAAGAAAATGTGGAGGAATTCTATAAAAGAAAAATGGAATCATCAATGTGCTTATTGTGGAACAAAAACAGAAGAATTATCAATTGATCATATTGTTCCGCAGTCTCAAGGTGGAAATGACCACATAACTAACGTCCTGTGTTGTTGTGTAAAATGCAACAGGTCAAAAGGGCATGAGCAATGGGAGCAGTGGTTTTCTAGACAAAAATTCTTTACAGAGGAAAGATATAGTGCTATAATAAGTTGGCAAAGACAACTTTTAACTCAAAATTTAAATTTATACAAATACAAACCTAGAAGGAATAGAGTTTTATGAATATAACTGTTTATAGCAGAAGTGGTTGCCCATACTGCGATAAAATTAAATCAGTATTTGAACAAAGAAATATTGAGTATACTTTACGTGAACTCGATGTTGATTTTGTTCGTGATGAGTTTTATGAGGAATTTGGTGTCGGTGCAACTTTCCCACAAGTGATTTTAGATGAAAAGAAACTTGGGGGTTGTACTGATACGGTAAAATATATGGTAGAAAATCAATTAATTTAAATGTGTCCCATAAATAATTCAGAGCATCTCGATATTAATAGAGGTGTTGAGTTACTACTTCGAAAAAGGAGGGAAAAAGAAAGTCCAAAAATTAAACAGAAAAAGTTTAGTTTTTGTAAGACGGTTTCTCTCCTAAAGAGAGAAATATCAATAGATTTAAATTTTTCTATAATTGAAAAGTAATAGTTCTCTCGGAGGAATAACAATGTTAGCAGCAGAACTCACAATTTTTTCTTTAGTTTCTGTTTTATTTTTATTGGTAGGTGGAGTAATTGGTTGGCTAACAAAACAGCATGTGTATAGTACGCAGCAGATGCAAGTATATACACACCCAGAAATGTTCGATAACAATGGAAATATTATTCCAGATGAAATAATAGCAGTACGATTTGAAAATGACCATGACTACGACGAAGACGAAGACGAAGACTGAACCAAAAGCAATAAAATTGCCCCCAAAACCATTTGCTTTTGAAGTCCTTCAACTTGTTTCTAAACAAAGAAGCAATGCAAAAAAGGTAGAAATTCTTAAAGAATATGAACATGATTCTTTGAAGGCAATTTTTATTTGGAATTTTGATGAATCTATAATTTCGATGCTGCCTCCTGGGGAAGTTCCATATTTTGGAGACAATGACTTCAAAACATCGACCATGACCGAAAGGATTCAACAGGCAGTTGATACTATGGATGATTTGAGTTCTAGTTCTATTGGGGCATCAGACCAGAAGCATACTGCAATTAGGACTGAGTACACCAAGTTTTATAATTTTATTAAAGGTGGAAATGATTCATTAAGTTCACTAAGAAGAGAAAATATTTTTATTAATCTCTTAGAAGGAATGCATCCACTAGAAGCAGAAATTATCTGCCTATGCAAAGATAAAAGACTTCAAGAAAAGTATAAAATTACTAAAGAGATAGTATCTCAAGCATATCCTGATATTACTTGGGGTGGACGTAGCTAATGAAAGTACTCCATCAGGATTGCAATCCAGAAGTAGCAAATGATAGGAGTTTGCCTTGTAACGCATATCTTGTTAGTTACATTGATGGTGAAGTAAAAAAGTATGATCTTGTATTGGCAAATAAAAAAGTAGAAATCTTTGATTACTACTGGGATAGATACAGGGAAGGATTGTTATCATTTAAACAATCTGAAGGAAGGGTAAATCCAAAACTTTGGGGAATTGAATCAAAGGTTTCTGATAAAAGAAAAAAATGAAAGAAAAGTTTGAAGATGTTCTCAGACGAGAACTTAAAAAAGAATTTGAACATCAAATGAATGTTCAAATAAACCAATCAGAACTTAAAAAAGTAATAAAAGAATATAAAAAAATTAAAAAATTCCAAAAGACTCCATTGTATGAAGTCATGCAAATGGATAAAAAAGAAAAAAATAGTTAATATTTTGTAAAATATTATACAAAAATGATTGACTATATAGGATGAATGGGGTAAAATAAACCCCTAACGTTCATCCTATTTAAAATCAATAGGACGGAAGTAAGCCGACTCGGAACGGATCGTTCATCTATGGAATCTCTAATTTTGACTTGTCTTCAAGCACAGTTAATTGTTGGGAGAATTAATGCCCATAGTCTACCAAAACAAATTAGAAATGATTTGATTTGGGAAGTAAAGCAACTATCTCCAAAGGAGTGTAAGTTACCCATAGACGCAAAAGCCGACTGAAGGAACGCTCTTTAACTTAAAAAACTAAGGAGAAACCTAATGTCAAAAGTCGTTTATAGAGGGTGTCAATATGACACCGAAGATGCCAAAAAAGAGTATGTGTCTTGGTATAACAAAACTCATGCTCCTGCTCATCCCCAAAATACATATCGTGGGGTAGCATATCGTCCTTGTAATAACAACAAGGAGGTGTCAAAATGAATACTTACTTCGTTCGATATTTAAAAAGAAAAGCAAAAAAAGAAAAACTACTTCATAATGCACAATTGAACATGGCAAAGCAACCGCAAATTGCCTGAAGAAATTTGAGAGGAGGGGTTGATTCCCTCCTTTTTTTGTGCTATTATGTATCTGTGAAACATATTTTATGGACAAAGAAAAATTAAAATTAATTATTCGCAATCTTGAACTCTTGGTCGATTCTCTAAAGGCAGAAGTATTGTCCGACACTAAAAGTCATTCAGAGAATACTGAAAGTAAAAAATTAGTACAATATGATTACGACGAAATTTTTGAGGATGAAGATGGATACTAAAACTAAACCCATTGTTAAACTGATTTCTGTTACTCAAGGTGCAGGAGAACTCGCAGGAAAATCTGCACAAGAAGTGATTACTTATACTGCCCGTGTAAGTAATCCAGGTAACCAACTTAAATTTGATACTGCTGCTGGACTTCTTCGGTATTGCATTAAACAAAATCATTGGTCTATCTTTGAGCAAGCAGATATGACTTTGGAAATTAATACTACTCGTGGTATCGCAGCTCAAGTGCTTCGTCATAGGTCCTTTACATATCAAGAATTTTCACAACGTTATGCAGACACAAAACTGCTAACTGACCTTCCTGAGGTTCCTGAACTTCGTAGGCAAGATGAAAAGAACCGTCAGAATTCAACCAATGATTTGGATGAGCATGTAAGGGAAAAGTTTGAAGGAATGATTGAGCAACACTTTGAAGAGTCACAACGTCTTTATGACAAGATGCTTGATGCAGGAGTTGCAAAAGAATGTGCAAGGTTTGTGCTTCCACTCGCAACACCCACCAGAATTTATATGAAGGGCTCTGTAAGGTCTTGGATCCATTATATTGACCTTCGTTCTGCTCATGGCACCCAGAAGGAGCATATGGACATCGCAGAAGCAGCACGTTGTGTATTTATTTGTCAGTTCCCTGATATTGCTAAGGCACTTGGTTGGGAACCAGAAAATTGCCCAGAATGCAACGATGCTAGGTCTGTCACTATAGAATAAATAACATTACGTGATTTCGTAACTTATGGCAACATATCCTGTTATTCACAAAGATACTGGTGAACAAAAAGAAGTGACAATGAGTGTTCATGAATGGGACCAATGGAAAAAAGAAAATCCAGATTGGGACAGAGATTGGTCCGACCCCTCAACTTGCCCTGGAAGTGGTGAAGTTGGTGAATGGAAGGACAAACTTGCAAAATCAAAACCAGGGTGGAATGAAGTTCTTCAGAGAGCATCTAAAATGCCTGGTGCTAGTGTAGGAAAAATTTAATGGCAAGAAAAAGAAGAAATGGTGACCAACCAATTGGAGTTGGTATGACTGCTAAGCAGATGAGAAGAAAAAGACCTCTCAATTCTGATCTTTTAATTGATATTGAACCGTTAACGGAAAATCAAAAAAAACTTTTTAGTTCATATTCAAAGGGAAAGCACCTAGTAGCATATGGTGCTGCTGGTACTGGAAAAACTTTTATTACTCTTTATAATGCATTAAAAGAAGTATTAAATGAAATTACCCCATACGAACAAATTTATATTGTAAGATCTCTTGTAGCAACTCGTGAAATTGGATTTCTCCCAGGAGATCATGAAGATAAATCTTCTCTTTACCAAATCCCATATAAGAATATGGTAAAGTATATGTTCCAACTTCCAACTGAGACTGATTTTGAAATGCTTTATGGTAATTTAAAGCAGCAAGAAACTATTAAATTTTGGAGTACCTCTTTTGTTCGTGGAACAACACTAGACAATTCAATCATCATTGTTGATGAGTTCCAGAATATGAATTTCCATGAATTGGATTCAATCATCACTCGTGTTGGTGAAGACTCTAAAATTATGTTCTGTGGTGATGCTTCCCAGTCAGACTTAACTAAATCTAATGAAAGAAATGGAATTAGTGACTTTATGGATATCTTGAGAAAAATGCCATCTTTTGATATAATTGAATTTGGTATTGATGACATTGTTCGTTCAGGACTGGTTAAAGAATATCTAATTGCAAAAATTGAATCTGGTTTGAATGTATAATAATTTGACATCTGAAGGTAGATTTAATCACATTGATTTAAATCTACCAAAACTTGAAAGAGAAATGATAGATGGGGTTCGTTATTATAAAATCCCAAATGACGGAGAGTTATTACGGTTTGTCTCTATCACTTCTGTAACTTCTTATAAGAATCGACAATTCTTTGCGGACTGGCGCAAAAAAATTGGTGAAGAGAAAGCAGATAAAATTACAAGACAAGCAACTAGTCGTGGTACTGATATGCATAGTCTTGTAGAGAACTATCTTTACAACATTCCAGAACTTCCAGAAGTACAACCTTTGTCAAATTTCTTATTTAAAATTGCAAAACCAGAATTAAATAAAATAAATAATATTCATGCTTTAGAAGGTTCACTCTATAGTAAGGTGCTTGGAATTGCTGGTACTGTAGATTGTATAGCAGAGTATAATGGTGAATTAGCAATCATAGATTTCAAAACATCAAAAAAACCAAAACCAGTTGAATGGATTGAACATTATTTTGTCCAATGTGCAGCATATGCCTGCATGTTTTATGAACTAACTGAGATACCAGTTAAAAAATTAGTAATTTTAATGGCATGTGAAAATGGAGAATGTGTTGTCTATGAAGAGTATGATAAACAAAAATATATTAAGTTGCTCACCAAATACATTAGAGAGTTTGTTAACAGTAAACTTAATTAACATGGAAAATAACATTAAAGATGTAATAAAGGATAAGTTTCTATGTCCACAAAAGTTTGCTCAAGATATTGAAAACATTGTAAAAATTTCTAAGATTACGTATATTGATGCTATCGTTACTTATTGCGAGGAAAATTCAATAGAAATAGAAACAGTTCCAAAGTTAATTCCAAAACCACTTAAAGAAAAAATTAAATATGAAGCAACAAAATTAAATTTTCTCAAAAAAACTAGCAGGGCAACTTTGAATTTTTGAATCGTGACACCCTTTGATGTATATAAAACTTATCTATCAATAAAAAATCATTTTACAAAAGAAAAATACGATTATTTTAAGTATTGTGGAAGGTCAAAAGCATCCTTAGATTCTTTTCACAAAAGAAAAGATAGATATTTTTTTGAAAAATTATCTCGTCAGAAAACAGACGATGAAATAAAGTTTTACTTTGTTGCAAACTTTATAGAATGTACAGATCCCCAATCATTATGGATTGGGGAAATAATATCAAGTGGAGAAAAAAATTACTTAGAATGGTTAAAGAGATATCAAAGTCTGACTTATTTGTTTAAAACAGAAAGTCAAGTTTTTATTTCCAAAGAAAGTATAGACCACTTGTTTGAATGCAAACAAAACAAACATCCAGAGATATTAAGAAAGTATTTGCAAAATGCAATTACTTTAGAGACTATGGTGATTTTAGACTCTATTCTTGGATATGTTTCAAAATTTGATAAAAAAGTAACAGACCCAGTGTGGGAAACCGTAAGTTTTAAAATAAAAAAATATCGGCCATTCCTAAATATTGATGAGTCAAAATTCACAAATATTTTAAAGGAGATAGTATTATGACTGGATTTTTTGATTCTGAAATGGTCAGAAAATCTATCATTGAATTAGATGCGATTCAACAAAAACTTTTTGATCAAGTTTTGAATCTTTCTTTTTATGATAAAAATGGAAAAAAAGAACATCTTGAGTTAATGAGAAAGTTTTTGGAAAAACAAAAACTTTTTATTTTTAGGTTATCTCTTTCAGATGACCCTGATGCAATAGAAATGAAGGAAAAAATACTTGAGTCCGCTCAACTTTTTGGGTTGGGGAAAGGTGGAACAGTTGAAGAATTCTTTAAAATTCTTGAGTCTCAAATTGAGTATCTTGAGAAAACCCTTGACGACTGACTCTTTTTCTGCTACAATTAATACGTACCAATACAGTACACACACGTTCAATACTAAAAATACGGAGAATACGAATGTCATTTGCTGATCTTAAAAAGCAATCCAAAATGGGTTCTCTCACCGAGAAACTCATCAAACAAGTAGAAAAACTGAACGATTCTGGTTCCAAAGATGATGACCGTTTTTGGAAACCTGTAATGGATAAGAGCGGTGTAGGTTCCGCAGTTATCCGTTTCCTCCCTGCCCCCGAAGGTTGTGAACTGCCTTGGGCACAAGTATGGTCTCATGCATTCCAGGGTCCTGGTGGTTGGTTAATTGACAACTGCCTAACTACTCTTGGTCAGCAATGCCCTGTCTGTGAAAAGAATCGTGTTCTTTGGAACTCTGGTTCAGATCGTGATAAAGAGGAAGCACGTAAGCAAAAACGTAAACTTTCATACTTTGCGAACATTTATGTTGTTCGTGACCCTGCCAATCCAGATAATGAAGGTAAAGTATTCCTTTATAAGTTTGGTAAGAAAATTTATGATAAGATTCTTGCAGCAATGCAACCTGAGTTTGAAGATGAAACTCCAATCAATCCTTTTGACTTCTGGACTGGTGCTCACTTTAAACTGAAACTTGTCAAGAAAGATGGTTATTGGAACTACGACAAGTCTGAATTTGCTTCACCTTCTGCTCTTCTTGATGGTGATGATGATGAACTGGAACGCATCTATAAGTCTCTGAATAATCTGAATGATTTCACTGACCCCAAAGAATTCAAGTCTTATGATGACCTGAAGAAGCGTCTTGATTACACTCTTGGTCTTCGTGGTGTACCTAAGTCCCAAGACCCTGAAGTTGTTGCTGAAGAAGAAGAGTGGGAACGTGAACGTCGTGGTGAAACTTCTACTTCTTCATCCTCTCGTTCATCTACATTTAATGATGCAGAAGTTCCTTCATCTAATTATAGTGATGACGAAGATGAGGATGATGCTCTTTCTTACTTCCAGAAACTTGCTGAGTCGTGAAATCTCTGATCATTCTTCTTGCAATTTTCATTGCCTCCCCAGTGGAGGCAATTACTTGGAATGAATTTTGGAGACCATTTAGAGGAGGATATTATTATGCTCCTTCATATTATGCTCCAAGATATTATGGTAATTGCAGAAGAGAAGTTGTTCGTGAAGAAGTAATTTCTGGTGATGGAAGAATTGAACCTTATGTTAGAACATTTAAAGAAGTTCAATACTACCCTTGCTAATAAAAATCGACCCTTAAAATAAAAAAGGGTCGAAAAAAATTTCCCGCAAAATTTTCTCTCATGAGGATTTTGCGGGATTTTTTATGTATTGTTTCTTGGGTTGTATGTTTTCTTAGTTGTAGAATCTACGTATTGAGAAGACCTACTATATTTCATCATATTTCTCATATCATATGTAACAGAACCAATATACTCTGGTCTTAATAAGAGGATACTTCGTTTTCTTTCGTTCTCTTTTACTTCATACTCATAATTTGTTACTGGTGTAACAACGTTTTTAACAGTTTGTATATTTCCTTCTGTATCGAGATATTCTAATATTTGACTATCAGATTCAATAAAAATTTTCATTCCAGGATAAGGGAATTTCATACTGGTAACTCGTTAGTGAATTTAAATGTTGGTTGAAGAACCCCATCGACCAAGGTTCCTGTAATCTCGTATAGTCTTTCTGGTATTCTTATTTTATTGTCAGTAATTACATCAGTTAATTTTACTTCAACTTCATTATTATTTCTTTGTTTTACTTTTAAGATTCCACCCCAACTGTAAGGCCAATCTGCTAAACTATTTAATATAGATACATCACCAAATGAATCTTCTCCAGTTTTTAATTTTATTTTTAGATAGGAAACGTTTGTTTCAATATCAGTTACTAGATAATCACTGGTTCTGATATCTCTTCCATATATTGTTAAATTTTGACAAAGGTTGATACTAATTACGGTGTTACTTTTTGCACTTGGGAATGAACTAAGCAAATATTCATTTGATGATTCATTTGTTTGTATGATTTCGGATTTTGATGGGTCTACTTGTAACCCACCTTGAACAATAATTCTTCCATACTCATCTTTATATTCTACTGTTTCATAATGATGAATTTTTGCTAATTCTTCATCAGAACCATATTTTTCAAGCATGTATTTGTATAACGAATCATTATTTAATGGCCATTCGTTATTCAAGTCTGTGATATTATTTGTTAATAAAATAATCCAATCTAAGTCTGGATCGTCATATACCTTTTTGGCAATTTGCTCTGGTCTTTCGTTATCAATTACTTGATAATATGTAAATGCTGTTGAAAATTCAGCAACATCATCTCTTAATTTTGCTCTTCTAAAGAGATTTTTTGCTGATATGAATTCATCAATATAATTCCTTGTTCTAAATGGTGAAGGATATTGTAAATTTGGTAGTTCTCTAAAGTATGGCATATCAGTAACCTACATCGTCTGCTTCTATTGGATCTAAATCTGGTTTGTCTTTTAATTTATCCCAGATGGTCTTCTGGTAATCAGATTCGAATATTGGTTCTAACTCTGTGAATCCCATTCCAATATTTACAGAAACTGGTTGTCCCTCATCATACGCAGACCATTGACCGTCTGGTGTATAATTGACACTAAATCCAGTTAATGCACATAACTTAAATCTATTTAATCCAGAAATTGGTCTATCATCTGCAGTTTTGTATTGTAATTTAAATATATTTGGAGTTCCCAATAGTGCTGATGACGCACCAGCACCTGCACTTGAATTTAATTTTCTAGCAGCCATTCCTTGCTTGAAGAATCGTATAATTCTTTTTACCGTTCTTGCTTCTTTTTTACTTCTTGGACTCATTCTCCAAGAGAATTCAAAACTTCTTAATTTTGGAGAATTAAATAGCAATTCCATATTAGAATTTGGAACAACTCCAAATCCTCTAGAGAGTATTGTTTCTGGTGGTATATCTAATCCTGCTTGCTTCAGGACTAAAGAAGAAACAATTGACTGCACTTGTTTTAGTACATTAGGGTCTTTTAAATCTGCTCCAATTTTTTGAAGCAAATTCAAATAATAAATTGCTTGAGTTGGATTAACTCCTGTTGCAGCTTGAGTTAGTGCTCCAGCAAGTCCACCAGCAATAGAACCAGTAAAATTACTAGAAACAGTAGATAGAATTGCTGCAGTGATATTATTCATTGAATCTTCTGCCCATGCAACAGAATTTGAGTCAGATGCATTGTTTGGTATTGGCAAAATTACAGTTCCTTTGAAGTCTTCTTTGCCTACTTTTGCTCCACTTAAACGTTGCAATCCTTCTACTACTATATTTCCAGAAGTTTGTCCACCAAGTAAGTTTTCTCCAGAGGGAGAAGAATAATTGTACATGGTTATCCTAAGAGTATCTTGTTTATTTTCAAGAATATCAGTTGGATAAACAAGTAATTTGTCTTTTAAAACAGATTGTGAACCAAATAGTGCTTCTTCATTTACACTTGGGAAATCAAGAGGGTCGTTAAATGCAGGCAATGAACCAGGGGGAGCAGAAAGAATTGGTCCACCAGGAACAGCAGTGGCAATTCCTGGATTTGTTCCTGGGAAAAAGTTGTTAATTCCCGCAGAACCAGTTGGGTCTAATGCTGTTTTGTTTACCTTTAGACCAGAATTTTTTCCACCACCTTTTGTATATGCTGCTCCAACCTTTCTTCTAATATCTTCACTTAATTGATTTGCTAGTGCAGTTGGTTTTCCGTCTTTAAATAATTTTGGATCTTTTAGTGCATCCCCATACCAACTTCCATTTTTATAAAAAACTGCTAGTCCAATCCCAATATCGTAACTACCACCAAGACCCTTTTGCTTTAGTTCGTAATCACCAGTTTCTGGATCATACCTTAATCCGAATCCCAAAGGAACTCCGAGAGGGGCAATTCCAGAAGCATAGTAATTATCTTTTAATAACTTATAACTCATTTAAGGTTCGTCCCAGACTCGGTATTTTGGTACGGATAATCCGTTTTTATCGACAAATTGTTCTGTCGGTAATAATGAAACACCAACCCAATCATTTTTTGGGACTTTAAACAATTCACTCATTACACCAGAAAAAAGATATTTGTGAATAGTCTTTTTTGGTGCGTTAGAAATTCCTGTTTTATTTAGGAGTGATTTGGCAAATCCCCCTCTATACTGTGGGTTTAAGTAATGTAAATTGATTCCAATAAAACTACCTTCCCTTGGATTTACATCAACTATAAAGGATAATGGGTGCCTATCCCACCAAAGATATTTTTGGGGATATTTTGCTGAGTATAAGAAAAAAACTAAATCACCAGGAACTATAAAATTAGTATCAAATTCACTTATATTTCTTCTTTGATAATTTCTCAATTCATTCATTGTAGCATTTGTCCACCAATTGCTACTTCTAAATTTTTTCCCTGCTTGTTTTTTTACTTCTTCGGATATCATCTTACTTTAATTCCCAAGTCTTTTTCTGTTAGGATGCGAAATTCATACTTTCTATCTTCACAATATTCTTTTGCTGCTTTCCATTTTGCCTGATTTATTGCCCATGTTTTTACATTATATGCCCAAGATTTCGTTCTTCTCTTTGGGTTTTGTTCTGGCATTTTTAAATCCTTTTCTGGTTTTATTTCTACGACTAGGGTTCGATTATTTCCATTTTTGTCTTTATACTTAACAAAAAAATCTGGAAAATATCTATGCACTTTATTATCTATTGGTGATACGTATGGAATGAAAAATTCTTCAGATTTCCATTCATTTACACTTTCAGTTAAATCGCAGTATTGCATGAATTTTAATTCATAGGATGACCTATAAATTATATTTGTTGGGTCACCTTTATATTTTTCTGGTTTTTGGGGTCTAAACTTTCCTTGTCTATACCCAGAGTCATCCTTATGTGGCATACATAGTATAGGTATTTTTTTAAAAATATTTATAAATGGCACAAAGAGATGGAAGTGGATTTCCAAAAATAGGACCACTTTATTTAAAAATGACTACACCAAGAGAAGATGGTGCTGTCGGGATGCCAGGTGCTAGGGATATTTTTGGTGCATTATCAATAACAAGTCAGTTTAAAGTTGCATTGCACCTAACAAATTCTACATCAGAAGACGATCCATTGATGCGATGGTTAACGAATTCTGGATTAACTAATGATTTGATAGTAAATTCATATTATGATTTTTATTGCTCGGAAGCAGTAATACCAGGGGCATCATTTGAAGTTGCAGAAGAATCAGGAAGTCGTCAGGGTATAATTGAAAGAATACCAACAAGAAGAGTTTATGCTCCAGTAACTTTAACATTCTATGTAGATAATGATTATAGACTTATTCGTTTATTTGAAGAATGGATGAATTTTATTAATCCACTTCATGGGACTTCTGGTGAATATGGGGTTTCAAAAAATGGGTTTGGTAATGCTAAAGAAAGAAATGATTTCTTTAGAATGAGATATCCCGATGAATATAAGAGAATTATTAGTATTGTTAAATTTGAAAGAAATTTTATGTCCACTCCAAATTTAAATGGTGGACAATTAGGTAATGTTCCATCTATCACTTACCGATTGATTGACGCATTTCCAACAAATATAACAGCACTTCCAGTTTCATATGAGGGAAGCACTATAACAAAGACCACTGTAGAATTTAGTTATTCCAGATATGTTTATGAGAAAAATAATGGAACTAGAAATCTAATCTAAATAATTTCAATGAAGATTATATTAGGATATTATGCCTTTACCAAAGATTTCTACACCAACATATGAGTTGGAATTACCATCAAATGGAAAGACTATAAAATATAGACCGTTTTTAGTTAAAGAAGAGAAAATTTTAATTATCGCATTAGAATCACAAGATACCAAACAGATTACTAATGCGATAAAACAAGTTTTAAAGGAATGTATTCTAACAAAGGGAGTAAAGGTAGAAGAACTCCCAACATTTGATATTGAATATGTATTTTTAAATGTTAGGGGAAAATCAGTAGGGGAAAATATTGATTTGATTGTAACTTGCTATGATGATGATTCAAATACCCAAGTTCCAGTAACAATTTATATTGATGAAATTAAAGTCCAAAAAGATCCCGAACATTCTACTGATATTAAATTAGATAATAACTTAGTGATGAGGATGAAATATCCATCATTAGATCAATTTATCAAGAATAACTTTGATTTTAGTGATGCACAAAGTGAGAGTAATATCGAAAAGTCATTTGATATTATTGCATCATGTATTGATATGGTTTATAGTGATGAAGAATCTTGGGCAGCAGCAGATTGTACTAAAAAAGAATTGATAGAATTTATAGAACAAATGAATTCCAATCAATTTAAAAAGATTGAGAAATTTTTTGAAACAATGCCAAAACTTTCTCATACAATTAAAGTAAAAAATCCCAAAACTGGAGTTGTTAATGAAGTTACGTTGGAGGGATTAACGAGTTTTTTCGGTTAATTATGTCTCATATGGATCTTGAGGCATATTTTAGAATTAACTTTGCCCTCATGCAGTTCCATAAATACTCTTTGACTGAGATTGAAAATATGGTTCCTTGGGAAAGGGATATTTACATTGGATTATTGCAGCAGCATATTGAAGACGAAAAACTGAAGCAACAACAGCAAGCACATGGCAATTAAATCTGCCTTAAGACCAGAATCAATAGTAAAAAATAATCCAATAAGTTTGCAATCTGCTCAGAATTTTATTTCTGGGGGAGCACCATTGGGGTCTTCTGTAGTCTCCTCTGCTGCAAATAAAATTGTAGGATTTCAACGTGCTGCTGTAAAACCAGTAACTCCTGATATTAATTCTATTGTAAGTACAATTTCTTCTAATATTTTAAATCAGGTAGATAATAGTATTAGAAATGCTACGAATATAATTAATAAGCAAGTTGATGGAAAAATTGGGCAAGTAGAAGGAACAACAATAAATCAAATTCAACAAATTAGACAACAACAAGATTCTCAGGTAACTCAGTTACAAACTGTAATACAAAATATAAGGCAGCAAACTACAAATTTTGTCAAACAACTTTCTGATAATTATCAAAACAAAATAAGAGAAGTTGATTCGGCAAAACCATTAGGAATTCTAGATAAATTCTTAAAAGCATATCAAAATGCCTTTAGTTTTATAAAGTTTTTTGGAAATGGAAAAAATATAAAACAACTAAGAGAAGGTCTTAAAGCACTAAAGACTTCTTTTACTGAGAGTTTTGAAGTTGCAAAATTAATTAGACAAACTATAGTTAAAATAGTAAATCAATTATCAAATTTACCACAGGCATCTCCTGGTAGAAGTCCAGGATTGAATTTGGATATTGATGTTCCAGGTGGACCACTTAGAAAAACTGCCCCAAAAACTGCAAGATTTGGAAGGAGGGGAGCAGGTCTTTTGGGATTGGGTCTTGGTGCTGTTGGTGGAGGAATGGCAGTTAATGCTCTTGCAGATACTGATAGATTGCAAAGTATGCCTCAAATTACTGATATTCCAACAGGTTTAGTTGATACATTTTCATTTATTGTTGATAAATTTGCAAATGCTGTTGAGGAGATGATAAAAGGTTCATCTACCAAACAAACACAACAACCATCAACTTCTTCCCCTGGAGGTGGAGCACCATCTGCCAAACCATCGTCCAATGCTCCTTCTCCTGGAGCAATGCCAACAGTTTCTGGTGAGGGAACTCCAGAACAACAAGCAATGTTGAAATCACTTAGATATGCAGAAGGAACATCTAAGAGTTATGGAACAATATTTGGAGGAAATGTAGTAAAAGAACTTGAGGAGGGAAAACTTACAGTTCAAGAAGTCATTAATATGGCAGACACAGGAAAACTTCCTCAAAGACTTGGGGGAGGAACAGTTCCTGGATATGGAAAGGGTTCAAAAGCTACTGGTGCATATCAATTTATGCCATTCACTTTAGAAGATTTGATAAAAAGAGGAGCATTAAAAAAGGATGAGCTATTCACTCCAGAAGCTCAAGATAGAGCAGCATTAGCATTAGCAGAAGGCAGAGGGGTAACTGCAGACTTACTTAAAAAAGAAGGATTCAGTGCTAATATTGCTAATAAATTAGCACCAGTATGGGCATCTGTTCCAACTTTAAGTGGCAGAAGTTATTATGGACAACCAGTTAAGTCTCTTTCTAGTTTGCAAAAAATTTATAATAACTCATTAAATTTCAAGGTAACTCCAGATAAGGGCATGGGTGGACTAGGTGTTGACCCATCAATGTTTGCTCCAGACGAACGAGCGAAATTGGCAATGAACATATCCCAACCACCACCGTCACAGGCAAAGCCATCAATAGTAGCATTACCTGGTCTTGCTGGTGGACAGTCACAACCTTCTGGTGGAGAAGGAGGTGCAGGACAAGTCATCGTCCCACCAACCAATCCTTTGGGTGATTCTGGACCATCTGTGCCACTCTTACCCTCATCAGACTCTGCTAATTTCTTAACAATGTATTCAAAAATAGTCTATAATATTGTTGACGGATAATGGCAAAAGTAATTACATCTCCTCTGGTATCCTCATTTAATAGTATTGCTTCATTCAATAGCAAGACTAAACGTGATTTATCTAATATGCAGTCTGAGTATAAATCTTTTTCTGCATTTTTAGTTAAAGAAAACAATTCACTTAATTCTATAAAATTACCGACAAAAAGAAAAATAAAAGATTTAGCAAACTTAAATGTTGCTGGTAATTTTGGCAATGTTGGTAATTTGCTGGGTTCTTTGGTTAGTGGTGCTTTAGATGTTGGAAGTTTTCTTGGAAATATGTTTCCAGGAAAAGGAAGATTGGGGCAACCATCTAAAGCATCTGCAAAACCAGCAAAACCTATTCCAAGAGGTCAGAGTTTAAGATTCACTGGTTTGAGGTCAATCGGAATCGTAAACAGTATTTTTGCTGGTCTAGATTTTGCAACTGGTCTTGCTAGTGGAGAATCAATAGGAAAGGCAGCAGCAGGAACTGGTGGAGCACTTGCAGGAAGTTTACTTGGAGGTGCTATTGGTCAGTCATTGATACCAATTCCAGGAGTAGGTTTTGTTATTGGTAGCATGGCTGGAAATTTTATTGGTGGATTTGCTGCAGATAGGGCATATGAAGGGGTTACTGGAGAAAAGTCACTAGAGCAAAAGCAGAAAGAAAGACTTAAAGCACAAGAACAAAAACAAAAAGGATTATCAGAAGGAAGTGGTGGATTTAAAAATGCGTTAGATAAATTTTCAAGTGTTGTGGATAAGTTTAGCAACTTTGCAATGGGATTTTCTGTGTCTGGTGGAGAAATAGGACCAGGAACTTATACTGATAATATTTCTGCAGACTCAAATGATTTAGGTCCTGGTGTAAATGACCAGGGGGTTACTGATGCCAATTACCCAGGATTTGATAATGTCGAAAGAGTTGCTCCTTTTGTAACTGGACACGTAAGTACTTATGGTGGAGCACAATTTGGAGCATCAAGAGGTGGTGGCAGAGTACATGCTGGACAAGATATTGCTGGACAAAAAGCAGGAGATCCAGTTTTAGCAGCAATGGCAGGAACTGTCGTTGAAGTTGGTCGTGGATATGCATGGCAAAATGGTGGAGGAAGTAGTCAAATAATTGGAATCAAACATAAAGATGGAAGTATGACTAGATATGTTCATGTTATGTCAAATGTTTCAGTTGGAAAAGAAGTTAAAACTGGGCAAAAAATAGGAACAATTTCACCCGCAGATAAAGCAAGTTCTCAAGATTTCCCACATTTGCATTTTGAACTTTATAATACCTCTGGAAAAATAATTGACCCAAGACCATTTTTAAGAACTGCTCCAAAAACCCCAGCAGTTGCTCCGATAAAAACGGGAACTCAAGCAATGAGTTCTCCTGGTGGTTCTATGCAAGGTAAACTTAGTGCAAATGATATTATGTCTGCTCCAATGTTAACTATCGGAGATAGTATAGCAAAAGGGTCCAAAGATACTTCTGGATCTCTTGGAACTGCAAAAGTTGGAGCAACACCAAAAGATGTTATGGGAATGCTTCAGGGTCAAGACCTAAAGGGAAAACTTGTTAGATTATCTTCTGGTATTTCTAATGACACTTCTGATTTGTCAACTGTTCGTCAACAATTGCAATATGCCCAAAAAATGGGAGCAAAGGGTGTCCAATTAATGGGAACAAGTGTTGATAGAGCAGATTTATCCCCATTAAATGCAAAGTTGCAAGCACTTGCAAATGAGTTCCCAGGATTTGTTCAGTTTGGTGGTGGATTTAATGCTAAAGATAAAGTTCATCCAGATTACAAAAAGTATAATGAAAAACTTCAAAACTTATTAAACCGTGGATCTGGTGGAATGGGTGGATTGGGTGTTGACCCATCCATGTTTGCCCCAGAAGAGTTATTGAAGTTAGGAAAAAATATTTCAGATTATCCAGAATACAATTCTCCAGGTTCCTCTATAGTTTTAATACCAGTGGGACAACAATCCCAATCTAGTGCTAATGGAATTCCTTCAGTCACAGTTCCTTCTGGTAGTTCGTCAAATTCTGCTCCAGTTGTAATGGGAACTCCACAATCACAAGTGGTAAATAGTTTAATGAAATCTCTTCTCTTAACTAATCTTTCTCAAACATAATGGCAAATCCAGCAATAGAAGGTTTAAAATACAATTTTGTTGTTATAGAATCTCTTGATGGGAGTAAAAAAGTAGATATTACAAACTCTGTGTTATTTTGTGACTACTTTGAGGATATACTTTCCCCATGTGTAACTATGAGTATGATGATATCCAATACTACCTCTCTTTTTAATTTTCTACCCATAAGAGGAGGGGAGAGAGTTTCAATTAGTGTTAGCACTGCCTCTGGAGAATTTACATTGGATGAAACTTATTCAATGTATGTGTTTAAAGTCAGTGATGTAATGGCAAAAGATACTAGGGAAACATTCACACTGCATCTTGTTTCAAGGGAAGGTATTACAAATGAAACAACAAGATGTTTTAAAAGATATTCGGGAAATATTAAAACTACAGTAGAAAGTATACTAAAAGATGATTTAAAAACAGAAAAATATGAAGCAAATAATATAGAAAATACATCAAATAGTTATAATTTTATTTCAAATAGTAGAAAACCTTTTACTGTATTGACTTGGTTAGGACCAAAGGCAATGCCAGTTTCTTCTGGTGGAGTCTCTGGTGGTGGAAATACTGGGGAAGCAAAAGGAACTGGTGGATATGTTTTTTACGAAAACAAAGAAGGATTTAATTTTAAAAGCATTGATAGTTTAGTTTCAAACACCCAGGTTGGTTCTTCTTCTGCAGACTCAAAGAGTATACCAAAATATACTTTCACTGGTGCAATTTCAGCAAACCAAGAGCAAAATGCTTTTATAATATTAAACTATAACATTGAAAAAAATATTGACTTACTTAAAAGTTTAAGGGTTGGAATGTATTCCAATAAAACATACTTTTATGATTTTTATACTGGACATATGGACATATACCAATATAAGTTAAAAGACCAAATAAAAAATACACTAGGAACTGACGACAAAATTGCAGTTTCCAAAGAATTGGGAGACTCTTGGACTAGGATTTTAGTCAGAACTTCAGATAGAGGAGTTTTGGATAACGAGACTGTTACAAAGGAATCTGGTAGAGATGTTGCGGATATGGCGAAGTCTGCATCGAGATATAACATTTTGTTCACGCAGTCACTAAATATGGTAGTACCATGCAATATAAACTTAAAGGCTGGAGATGTAATATATGCTGAGTTTCCAGCAATCGACATAGCAGACAAAAAGCAAATTGATAAACAGCAAAGTGGAAATTATTTAATTAAAGAATTGAGACATCACTTTGAAGGAAATCAAGTCGTAACGAGTTTAAAACTAATTCGTGATAGTTATGGTCTTTACGGATCTACCAATAGGTAAAAACAATGGAACTACAAACATTAATTAATGATATTTGCGAGGAACTTGAGAGTCCTGCAATAAATAAACAAAGAAAAAGATATTTGGAAAATTATCTTTCCGAATTATTAGAATATCAACAGCATAATCCTAATGCTACTAATTGCCCAACTCATTTTGAGTTGTTTTGTGATTTAAACCCAGACGCACCTGAATGTAAAATTTTCGATGATTGAAGGATCTTTATTAAAATCAAATTACCTGGGAAAAGACGGATTCATTTGGTGGATTGGTCAGGTTGCTCCTGCAAGTGTTTGGAGGAACGAGAAATCCACCCCAGATGCAGGTGAAAATAAAAAAGGGAAGACTAGTGGAAGCTGGGCATATCGTTGTAAAGTAAGAATTATTGGATATCATCCATTCGATAGGCAAGTTCTTCCTGATAATGATTTGCCCTGGGCACATGTATTGTCTACTGGAGCAGAGGGAACTTTCCAGGGTGGAGTTGGGCAAACATTAAGATTGACTGGAGGAGAAACTGCTTTTGGTTTCTTCTTGGATGGAGATGATGGGCAACAACCAGTTGTTGTTGGTTGCCTCCATAGAAATGAAAGTGTAAAAAACTTTCCATCAGAATCAATTAAAGACCAGTTGAGACCATTTACTGGTCACTCTGGTCCACTAAAGCAAGCAGCAACACAAATAAGAAAACAAAATCCAGGTGTACAATCTCAACCAACTACTTCTTCTGCACCAGTAGCAGGGGTTGCAAGTACAAGTTCAGTTGGACCCTTACCAGCATCAACTAGGGAAGAGAATAAACCTGGAGCAGATCAAGCAATTAGAGAGGATTTGGCATCTCAACAATTTGCTGCCGAAGGTGAAGTTTGCATTACAAGAGAAAATGGATGTAATGATAATTTAATCGGAAAAATTTCAAAAATTATTCAAGAATTTATTCAATTTGTTGGAAGAATACAAGACTTTATTGGAACTTATATTGACCCAGTATTAAACGAATTTGTTGACATCGTAAATGAAATACGAGGGTTTGCAAGAAGAATTGTTGGGGTAATAAAATTTATAGTTAACAATCTTAGAGGAGCAATCATTGGATTAGTTACAAGACTATTCCGTGATTTTATTGCAAAAATTTTACCACTTCCTCAACACCCACCAGTAGCAGAAGCAACTAAAAATATTATTAATATTATATTTTGTTTATTTGAAAAGTTAATTCCATTAATTATTGATTATATTGTAAATCTTTTGACAAATATGATTGGCAAGGTAATAAATGCCCCCTTGTGTGCTGTCGAAGAATTTGTTGCTGGAATTCTTGGAAAACTAATGGATTTCATTGATGATTTATTGGGACCAGTCATGTCTGGATTAGATTGGTTGCTTGGTGGACTTGGACAGATTACAAGTGTTCTAAGTCAAGTTTCTTCTGTTGCCCAACAAATTTTGAATTTTATTGGATGCGATCAATTGAAATGCGAAACTGCCTCTCAATGGTGCTCAAAGTCTGGATCTGCTAAAAACGGAAAAGATAGTTGGTCCAGAACTCTTAAGAAATTGAATTTCATGAGAGGAATTAATCAAAATATAGATGAAGCATTGGGTTCATCTTCTCTATTTGGTTATACTGGACCTTCACCATTCAGAGATTGTTCGGATAAAGTAAACAATCCAACCACGCAGAAAGATAAATCACCAGAACCAGAAGGAATGAAATCTTCTACTTGTATTCCTCCTGCAATAGAAATATTTGGAACAGGCATTAATGCTCAGGCAATTCCAATTGTTGGTAATAATGGGTCCATACTTACAGTTCAAGTAATAAATCCAGGTAAAGGATATACAAAAGCACCATCAATTAATGTAATTGACAATACAAATCATGGAAGTGGGGCTAAACTTGAGGCAAAAATTTCAGACGGAAGAATTGAATCCATATATGTAGTAAATCCTGGGTCTGGTTATTGCCCTTCAGACTATTCAACTTATTTTGTTGCTCCAACTTATGTTGTTTCTGCAGACAAATATACGGTATTTGAGGGAGAAACAATCACATTTACCATATTAACCACTAATATTAAAGATAATACAGAATTATTTTATGATATTACAGGTGACATAAAAATAGAAGACTTGGAAATTTTATCTCTATCGAATAAAATAAAGATAGTAAATAATATTGCAACAGTAAAGATAAAAGTTAGACAGGATAGCACAACAGAACCAGTTGAAACTTTGGTATTTAATTTATATGACCCAGATGATGATTATGTAGCAAAAACAACCGTATTAATTGGAAACAGACTTTCTCCAACTCTTCCTCCAGCATTAAATCTACCAAACGAATCACCCCCTGGAACTTCAATTCCAGATGATATTGGAGGAACTGTAGGTGTAGGTGCCACAACATCTAGTGGTTTTGGTATTCCTTTCCCTGGAATTGGAACATTTACTGGAATTGGAACTAATGTTGTTGGAATAATTACAAATATTGTTATATCAAATCCTGGATTCGGTTATACTCCTGGAGATACAATTAAATTTGGAAATTGTACATTTGATGTGATAGTTACCCCAACTGGGTCTATAGTTGGTGTAAGTTCCGTAAGTGGAGTATGTAACGATACATTTACTGAGAATCCAGGATTTGCAGAAATTATTACAGAAACTGGTGAAGGGGCAACAGCATATCCAGTAATACAATATACTCCAGAGTTTAATAAAATTACAGTTATTAATCAGTTTGGTGTTATTGAAGTTATTGATTGTATTACTAAATAAAAAAAAACTCCTTTATATCTAATGACAGAACAGAAAAAAGAATGGTGGCAACAGGGGTATGGATTCAAAGTCCAATCTGGAACGACAATTAACGGGAAAGAAGTTGGATATGGAATGATCACAGATGAGCATACTGGATATACTTACTATAAAGATGGTGACAAGTGGGACATTTCATTAAAAACTTCATTGGAAGTTTGTGGTAGAAAAGTCAATGAAAAGGAACCAGCAAAAATAATTTATGCTAGAAATGGTGACATTCATTTTGAAGCAGTTAACGGACAAATTACTTTAAAGGCAAGAAGTATTCGTTTAGTCGCAGAGGATGGTGACGGTGAGGTTACAATCCAAGCAGGAAAGGTTGTAGAAATTGACGGACCAACAAGCAGAATCAAGGGAACAAACATTGATATTCCAGCACAAAATTCTGTAAACATTATGGGACAATTTGTAGAGTCCGCAGCAGGTGTTCAAGAATCTAGTGCTTCCCTAGTTGACATTTTTCAAGGTTCATTTATTGGTCAAATATTAAATTCACTAGGAAACTTAAAAAAATTCTTATCTATTTTGTAGTATGCCAGCACTATCTTCGATTGCAACAGTTGGTGATAAGTTAATTGTTGGTCAGGTTGATACCTCATTTTTAACTGCCACCTCTAGAGTGACTCCAGGAACTGCTGTCCTTAATGGACCAGTTTATATTGGGGCAACTCCACAAATAGGGATTGCTCGTGCAACTTGCATGATAGGACCACCATTGGGTAGTCTTGCTGTTCCTGCATCACTTGAAGTTACTGGTATCACCAATATAATTGGCTCACTAAATGTTTTTGCAGTAAGTCTTTTTACTGGAGTAACTACAAAAAATGGTATTACGATTAAAAATGCATTAAGTTTAAAGAATGGAGTTGATTTAAAAAATTCAGTAAATATAGGGAATGCAATATGTTTAAATAATGCTCCTGGTGTTTTTCATGGCAATTTAACTGTTAATGGTGTAATAACCTGTTTTGATGTTTCAATTCCAATAACAACATTGGCAGCGACACATGAAATCGCAACTAAGGCACTTGCTCTTGCAGGAAAGGGATTTGATATACCACACCCAACAAAGGAAAATCATAGATTAAGGTACATATGTCTTGAAGGACCAGAAGTTGGTGCATATATTAGAGGTAAAATAGAAAATAATAATGTTATTGAACTACCAGAATACTGGAAGAATCTTGTTTATCCAGAATCAATAACAGTAAACTTAACTCCAATAGGACAATATCAAGAATTATTTGTTGAGTCTATTTCTGAAGATGGAACTAAAATAAAAATAAAGACAAATTCTGGAGCACCAATTAAATGTTATTATACTGTCTTTGCAGAGAGAGTAACTAATGATAAACTGCAACCAGAATATAAAGGATTGACACCATACGATTATCCAGGAGATAATAGTGAATATGCATTAGGTGGTTGGGATTATGCTACACATAAAGGGGAAAATAAAACATCAGATTTATGAGATATTCCCAACGGTAATTTATCGTGGAGAAATATCTTGTCATAATGAATTCAAAAAGAATCATCTAGACCAGTTAAAAAAGTATTGGCACTATTCTGAAGAATTGCCCAGAGAAGAATTGGAATCTCCAGAAAATTCTGGACGATACTTTTTACATCATGAAGAAAAATATAAAGAGTTTTTTAAATGTTTATCTGATAATGTTAGAGAGTATTTAACTGTTCTTGATGTTGAAGAATCTCTTTTAGATATTCATGTGACAAAATCTTGGTTGAATATCCATAAAGAAGACCTGCCTGATATAAAAGTTCATACTCATAATTGTAGTGATATATCTTTTTGCTATTATTTGGACTGCAATGAAACCTCGGATAAATTGTGCTTTCATCAAGCACAGAATTCAAATGAAGTTTCAGAATTTATGTTTCAAACAACAAAAAGTGGAAAATATAATTTGATAAAAAAATTTAACAAATACAACTGCAATAATTTTAATGTTAGTCCAATAGAAGGAACCGTGGTTCTTTTCCCAAGTTCATTAATGCATTCAACTATTCAATTATCAAAAAGGGAAGGACAAAGAGTTGCAATTTGTGGAGATATCACACTCACAGTAAAGGAAGATTATTTAAAGTGTGAGTTCAGTAGATTAAATCCTTCCCTTTGGAGGTCGTTTTAATAAAATAAATACTAAAAACTGTGTTAGTTACCTTTACAATGTCAGAGTCCAGAGAAATAATTGCAGAATTGAAGCAAGAACTAGAACTCAAAATCAAACAAAGAGAAGGAATTCTTGATAGGTTGGCTTTGGTTGATATTGAGATAGATAAAATGGATAAATTGATAGAAGGAATTGATGCTGATGCTATAGGGGCAACTAATACAATAAACCAAGCTATAACCCCAGTAAAAACTGCATATGATTCTAGAATAACTTCTGGATGTAGAACGGATTTAATTTGGAAAAAAACAGACACATTTACACAATGGGTTACATCTGGTTCTGGTGATGGTGCTACATTAACGCAAGTAACTTTTACCGTCTATGAGGTCCAGAAAAATAGTGCTGTTTATGATTATGTACCTTACCGTGGTTTAAAATATTATCAAAAACCAACGAACAGAGATTATGGTTCAAATTTAATCACAGAATTTGATGGATATTTATCACTAGGTTCGACAGTAGTTGGGGTCAATAGTGCAACTTCCGTTCCATCGGAAATAAAAATTGGAGATACAATATCCGATAATCTCGACAATCCAATTGCATTTACTACTGGAGACTTACCAGAGGTTGTTGGTTTTGGTTCAACTACAGTCGTGGGTGTTATTACTAGTTTGGTTGGTGGTATATCTACTGGGTCTTATGTTTTTTCAAATTTTGGTGCTGGTAGTATAACTGGATTAACCACTGGAATGATTCTTCTTGAACCAGAAGTTTCTGGAATGTCTACAAGTTATGTTGGAGTTTTGACCACAAACGGGTATACGTCAATTGTTGGATTTGGTAGTACTACACAAACTATAGAATATTATGATGAAGTTGGAATAGTATCTACTTCAACTTTAGTTGTTCCTTCGTTGATTTTAGACAAACCTGCAACCAACTACTTAGAAGAGGGTAATTTTAGAGTGGGAATTCTCACAACAATTCCTGCTTTGTTTATATCAACGACTTCTTTAGCATCATTTGCCAGCACAACAGTATATGTTATTAGAAATACTCCAAATATTGATGAAGACTTCAATTATGAGAAAAATCCAAACAGTCCAGTAAAAATAGGGATTATTGATGCATCAACTGTTGGTCAGGGACATAGTGTTTTTTATGATGCTTCTGGTGATCCAAACAGAACTGAATCATGGAAACCAGAAAAAGCAAGAGATGAAGTAAAATATAAAGGAGATGTTTTAGTTAAGGAAATAAGAGAACCAAAAGTTGGAGCAGGTAGGGCAGAATATTATATTGGAACAAAGCAATGGCCAGTAGTAACAAGATGCACTAGCAGTGGAGGAGAAATTCCAATTGTAACTTGTGTAACCACTTATGCCCCAATTGGAACAAAGGTTACAATTGGAGGCACAGTAGATTCTGTTTCGATTGGATATACAGGGAGAGCACAAGGAGGTCCAGATCCAAATGGAGCATCATGCTCTCAATATGATTCTGCTATTACGAGTGCTACAAATAATATGAATTCTGTAATATCAGCAACCCAACCAACTGCAGAGAAATTAATCTCTATGACAAAAAGACTAAGAGAAAGAAGAGATGAAAGGGAACTTTATGCCTGGTCCTTATTGCAATCCGCAGCAAGGACAAGAGAAGAGATTGATAAACTGAAAAAACAGATTCAAGAAATGGAAAACTTTGATTTTTCTAAGTATGAAAAGAAAAAATAAAAGGGTTCCTATATATTATAAGAACAAAAAAGTATACAAATAACTAATGGCAGACAGATATCCCTTAATTGCCAATCCAACGTCTAAACAAATAGAGGAGTTGGCAGCTAATGACAATCTAAGTTTGTTGGGAAATAGTATTGTTGGTGCGTCAACAATTACCGCCAATCAATTTATTGGAAATTTAGCTGGTTCTGCTACTACTTCTACTTTTCTTTTTAGTGGTGCAAATATTTTAACTGGAACAATTAATCCAGATAGACTGACTGGTTTTTATCCTATTGGGGTATCTACTGCGAATGTTTTAAGTAATGCATCAAATATTCTCAGTGGAATAGTTCCAAGAGCAAGATTGTCTGGTAATTATGATATTAACATCACAGGAACTGCATCTACTGCAAATTCTTTAACAAATGCATCAAACATAACTGGTGGTATTGTTCCATCATCAAGACTTAGTGGTGTATACAATATTGATATCACTGGAACTGCATATAGTTCAGTTGGTGCTGCGTTATCATTAACAGTAAATAGGCAAGTAGATAATCAAGTTCAATTCTTAACATATACAAAAGATTATGATAAGGATACTAGTGCATTTGTAAACCCAGAAGGGTTTGTCTACAATCCAGCATTAAACTATGTTGGTATTGGAACCAATGACCCACTAGGAAATTTAGATGTTCGTGGTACTTTAAGAAACGTTGGATTAACAACAACTAATAATTTATTTGCTTCAGTTGCAAGAATTCCAACATTACAAGGTGTAACTTCAATTGATGCAGTAACTAAAAATACAATTGAAGTTTCTCTTGGGTTAGATATTTTAAATGATTTAACTGTAGTTGGATTGAGCACTTTTGATGACGTAAAAGTATTAAATCAAACTAACTTAAACAGATTAAATGTTACTGGAGTATCTACTCAGGCAAATGCTAATATTGTAAGTCTTACTGCATCTAGAGCAAATATTACTGGAGTAACAACTGTATCTTCTGTTAGTGTTGGGGCAACACAAGTTCTCAGTAGTTCTAGACAACTTCAGAATTTAACTGGAATTGATTCTACAACTGCTGCTGCATTCCGAGCAGATCTTGGATTAAATGCACTAACAAGTATTAATGTTACTGGATTAAGTACTTTCCAAGATGTATCAGTAGTTGGAGTCACATCACTTACCAACGTTACTGTTTCTGGTGGTGCAACGTTCCAAACAATAAATGCAAATACATTCCTAGGATCTGGTGCTCAACTTTCTGGAATAGTAACTACAATTATTCCTGGAATTGGAGTTACTATTAATCCTGGAAATGGAAAGGGTAGTGTTAGAATTGATGCTTATAAACCTATTGGAAAAACAATCTTTGTTACTCAGAGTGGAAATGATTCTAATTCTGGATTGACAGAGAATGATTCAAAAGCAACTATAAAAGCAGCAGCAGAAATTGCACTTGCAGGTGATACAATTAAAGTATTCCCAGGTTATTATATTGAAAATAACCCAATCATACTTCAAAGGAATGTTGCTGTTGAGGGAACAGAATTAAGAAACTGTTTAATAAGTCCACTAAACTCGGATAAGGACTTATTCCATGTTAATAATGCCGTCCATATTACAGACTTAAGTTTTGTTGGTTCCGATTCAACTAATGGTGCTGCAGTCATTGCATTCCAACCACTAGTTGGTGTGTCTAGCAATAGATTTTTTGATGCGGCAAGATTGATACGAATGAATCTTGACTATATTGCAAACGAAGCAGTTGGTTATATTACCAGTACTGATTATAAGTCACCAGCATTCGTAGTCCCAACTGGAGATTCAACAGATTGCAGTGATGATATTAAAGATATTTTCAAAGCAATTTGTCATGATATTACAAGAGGTGGTAATTCTAAGTGCGTTGGTGCTGGAAAATCTTACTATAATGGAAATACCCTCCAGCACATAACTGGAACGGATGTAAATGGATACAGTGTTAAGGAAGCAACTATAGATGCAATCAAATATGCAGTTGGAATTGCATTCTCATGTATTAATAATGTGAGTTGGGATGGAAATTACCAAAATAAATTTACACAAGTAAAAGATTTGGGAATCCTTCCAGACCCACAAACAGGTTCAAATAAGGATATTGCTTCTTGTGCAAATGTCCTATCTGCCGTTCATACTTGTGCAGGAATTGTAACTACAATCATCGGGGCAGGAACAACGATTCTAGGAGTTGGAATCAATACAACTTACCCTGGAAATGCTGGAGCAGGTGCAACCATTCCTAACCACCCATCATTCTCTCCTGGTGTTGGTCCAATTCTTCAGGGTCCTTATATTAGAAACTGTACTAACTTCATTCCAAAGAGCATTGGAATGAAAGTTGATGGATTTGCAGCAGAGCCAGGTGATCAAGATGATGTAGGTGTAACTGGATCTATGTCAGTTGACTCATATACTCAATACAATCAGGGTGGAATTGGAGTTTCAATTACTAATGGTGCTTATGCCCAGTTAGTTTCTATTTTTACAATTTGTTGCGACACTGCAATATACACAGAGTCTGGTGGTCAATGTGATATCACAAACTCTAACTCTTCATTTGGAAACAATGGATTAGTTTCCATCGGAGTCGGAAATAATAATACAAAATCAATTTATACATTAACTGGAACCGCATCTACAATTGCATCAGTTGGACAAAACTTAGTAACTATTTCTGGAATCGGAAGTTATAGACCATATGATGGACAAGTTGTTTACTTTGATAAACTTTACTATTCTATCCAAGAAATTCAGGTAACAAATGGTGGTTCTGGATACACTGCAGTTCCAAGAGTAACGATTGATGCTCCAACTGGACCAAATGGAATTACAGCTCAGGCAACTGCAACTATAGAAAACGGAAGAGTCACTGCCATAACGGTTGTTACTGCAGGAAATCAATATTCAACGACACCAAATGTAACAATTCAAGCACCAGATCTTGGTACAGTAGCAACTGCTGTTGTTTCAAGGATTGACCCAATTTATTATAGAATCAGTGAATCAACTTTACCTTCTGCTGGAATTTCAACAATCACTCTTGCTCAGAATCTAAATAATACAGTAAGTACTGGAACAACTGCATATTTTTCTAGATTGAGTTTACAACTTGCTTCTTCTCATGCCTTTGAATTTATTGGTTCTGGCACAGAAATTCTAAAAGCAAAACCAGCACTTGGTGGTGTAACAATTCAAGAAAATGAAGTCGTCAAATTAGATGGTGGTGATGTTGTCTATACAAGCACAGACCAAGCAGGAAACTTTAGAATCGGTGATGGAGTCACCATCAACCAAGCAACTGGTGCAGTCTCTGGTAGAGACTTTACAAAAGCATTGTTCACGACAATGACACCTTTCATCCTTGCACTCTCATAATTAGGAGGAACTTTAAACATGGCAGTAGCAGCCGCAGCAGTTAATAATTTTAGGACCGTAACTAAAGTAGTAGGAGTTACTACAGAAACAATTTACGAGTCACCAGTTGGATTTGTTGGTGTTATTTTGTTGGCACAATGTGCTAATGTTGGAAACACAGAGCAAACATTGAGTCTGTATCATAATAGAACAACTATTGGACTCGGTACTGTCACTACAGAACTTTTAAAGAATTATCCAATTCCAGCAAATGATACTGCAAACTTACTTTCTGGAAAATTGGTTATAGAAACTGGAGACACAATTTCTATAAGTGGAAGTTCTGGCACTGATTTAAAATTCCTTTCCAGCATCCTTGAAACATTTAACCAATAATAAAAAATGGCTGAGTATTTAAGTAATAGAGTTAAGAAGAAGTTTGGTACTGGTATATCCTCGACCAGGTACGATTATCTATCGTTAGACCAAGCAGAACCAGATTTGGGCAATCCTTTGGTTGGTCCATCTTCAATTGGAGCCAAACCATATCCAAATGGTGGTGCATATATTCTTGCATCTTTTGCTCAGACAGATAGATCAGACAGATATTGGGTTCCTCCTTCAGCATTATCTGGTCTTGGTTTGGGTGTTATTCCTGGAGCATTTACAATTAGAGATGAAAATGTTCTCGTTGGTGCTGCGAGCAGTTTCACTACATTGAATTTTATTGGACCAGGAGTTTCTGTAGACTTTGTTAGCAATGACCCATCAGAGCAAACTGGAGTTGCAACTGTAAGAATAACTTCTCCTGCTGCGGGAACATTGAGAAATGTCCAATACTATGGAGCAGATGGTCAATTATCTGGTTCTTCTAACTTTATATTTGATTATTCTACAAATAGAGTAGGAATTGGTTCAACACTTCCTGGGGTTGCATTAGATGTATCTGGATCGGTTAGAGCATCTGGAATATCTACTCTAACAACACTTTTTTCAAACTCAATCACATCCAATACAATTCTTATTAATGATCTGGCATCAGTAAATAGATTGTCCATTGGAAGTACAGAAGTAATAGGTTCAAATAGACAATTAAAAAATATAGTTTCACTAGATGAAACAACAACAGCAACTATTGAAGCAGCAATTTCAAATGCACCTAATACTTTCACTGATTTAATTGTAAGCGGTGTATCTACATTTAATGGACTAGTAGTTGCTAATGGTGGACTTCAAATTGGTGGAGGTTCAAGTTTAGCAAGTCTTTCCGTTAGTGGTATTTCCACTTTTGGATTCATACAGGCATCTGGAGTAAATGTAAGTGGAGTAACCACGACAAATGGGTTGTCTGTGACTAATGCTGTTGTAAGTGGAATTGCTACAATTGGTATTGCAACAATATCTACAATATATGCAACCAATAGTCAAATAGTGTCATTGAAGGGAACTGATGCCTTTATATCAGGAATAACTACAACTAATGATCTAAAAACAAAGTATGCAAATGTTTCTACTGCTGGAACAATAGCAAATTTCTTTGCAACAAATGCAACAGTCTCTGGACTAACTTCAACAGGAAGTGTTTATACAAATACAGTAACAACTACATCTAATGTTTCTATTGGTGGAAGTTTAACAGTTGATACAAATACTTTAATTGTAGACTCTGTAGCAAATGGAGTTGGATTAGGAACAACCCCAGGACACAAACTTCATGTTGAGGGAGACTTTAAAGTAAGTGATTTAGTTTATGTAAGTAATGGTAGAGGAATTACAGGACAGGTTTTAATTTCTCAGGGACCAAATCCTCCTGTTTGGGGTGCTCCAGATGCTGTTACTGTTGGAGCAGCACAGTCCATTTACTTGACGAATGACAATACAAATATCTATCAGTATCTGACATTCTCATCTTCTAGTTCTGATGTTGGGTATTTAAATGTAGATACTAATGGATTAGTATATAATTCATTAACAAATAACTTAGGAATAGGAAGCACTCTCCCATCATTTAACGTTGATGTTCTTGGTGATATTAATTTTACTGGAACACTTTATCAAAATGGTGAACTTTATGTTGCTTCAAGATGGGCAATTAATGAATTAAGTAGCAATATTTGGAGATTAAACGGAAACGTTGGTATTGGTACTAGTGTATTAAATAGCAAATTTACAGTAAAGGGAACTTCTTTCTTAGATGGAGTTACCCTAATAAATGATGGTTACCTAAATGTTGGTGTTGTAACATCCAAGTTAATTCATGTTGGAACTGCTGGAACTATTGTTTCAATTGCTGATAGCACAGGAAGAGTTGGAATAGGAACAACACTTCCAAGGTCGTCCTTCGAACTTGTTGGTGATGGAAGACTTAATGGTATCACTCACTTTGAGGGTTCAATAACAGAAAAGATATCCAGTACATTTGGAACAAATATCCCATCAACAAATGGGGTAATGAGTATAAATGTTAATGGTGGCACTGTAGTTGTTGGTGTTCTTACTGAGGCGGTATCAACTTGGGCATTTACTGGAGTAAATACTGAGGCATCAAAAGCAACTACAGTAACATTGATTATAGACTCAGACTCACTTTTGGGTTATGGTGAAACATGTACTGTAAATGGGACAACAATACCTGGAGGAGTAAGATGGGGTGGTGGTATTGCACCTCTACCAACTAACAACGAAGATATTTTAAGTTTCACGATTGCGACAGATTCTAATGGAACCATTAGAGTCTATGGTTCTTCTGCTCTAAACTTTAGTTAATATATTTTATAAATTATGCCTAATTCATTTGGTGTTGCAAAAGCATTTCGTTCTGGTGAATTCCGTGATCCAGGTGTTAGATATGGTGACTTCTTTGTATTTAATTACTTAGTAACAACTGGTGCAGACTTGGATATAAGAGCATCACTACTAAGTCCAACTGGAACTTCTGCAGTTCTTGGTTGGGGTAGAGATAATTTTATTAGTAGGAACGGTATTACTTTTGCCTTTTGGGGCGGAGACAACACTGGAGTTGGTGTTGAGTCTTTTTATGTAGATAAAGCAAGATTTTTACAAGCATTTCCAACTGCTACTTCATTTACTTTTGACTTAAGATGTTTTTGGAACGCAATTATAGGGAATGAAGTCATCGTAAGTATGGATGCTTATCAAGGTGGGCAAATGGTCTTAAACAATACCACACATACTTTCAGTAACCCAACAGCAACAAACACTTTCCCAGCATCCAAATCAATTAGAAGGACGATTGAATTTCAGTCATCTAACGTTGAAACGGATGGTCAACGTCATTCAAGAGTTATAGTTGATTTTTCTGCAGAGACAGTTACATATTTTGCCAATTAATTTTCCGTCCACTGTTCCTTGACTTTGGTGGTTGCGGGTGCTAACATTGGTAAGGATTAAAGTAGGCACCCCCCCATTAATGAAAATTTCAAGAGAAAGTTTAAATGAGTTGCGTGGAATTCAAGAAGATGTTGCATCCCATTTTACAAGTGAGCATTTTCCAATAAGTGGTGAGACTTATTGGACTTGTGTTCAATGTCTTGCCGAAGCAAAACTTGCCGAACTTAGGGGAGAACTTGTTTATGAATAAAAAATTTGATTACTCTAATTTAAAAGATACTTACGTAAAAACCACTCCTGAAAATGTAAAAGAAGCAAATGAGGGATTGTTTTACTGCACTATGACACTTCCAGCTGCGGCAAAACATTGTGGTATGACTAAAAAGGAAATGAAAATGACCTTTTTGGAATATTTGAAGTATCATCCACAAACTTATAACAACTGATTATTTTATCCTGTTTTCAAAATAAATATTTCGTAGTAGAATGTACTATGAAATACAAAATATCCTCGAGCTATTGCTATCATGAAGGGGTGATAGTGGATATGTATTTTATTCAGGGTATTCCTTTTACTTTTGATGACATTCCTTCTGTGATGCAGGATGACCCGTATATTCAAGTAGAAGCAGAGAATAACTTAGAATATACAGCAGAAGATTTATACTGTTGGTCTAATTACTTAATTACCGAGGAATGTCATCCTTTAATGTTTGAACTGGATTTGGAAAATCCAGAAGAACTTCCTTGTGATTGAAATGACTAACATTATTTTAGTAGCTAAATAACTTAAGATTAAGTTACCGTAATTATAAAATGCCTCTTTCCAGGTTAGAGAATTTTCTCAAGAATGCCGAAGGTAATATCCTTTACGTAAATCCATCAGATTTTGATGCTACTGATAGTTTTGAGAATCAGGGAAACTCTTTATCTAGACCGTTCAAAACTATTCAAAGAGCATTAATTGAAGCTGCAAGATTTTCGTATCAGCAGGGACAAAATAACGACAGAATTGACAGGACAACAATCCTTGTTTATCCTGGAACTCATTATATTGACAACAGACCTGGTTATTCTATCGAAGAAATTAACGGAATTGCCTCCTATAAGAAAAGAGTTAGTCCAACAACTTGGGAAGAGACAACATTAGACCAATTTGGTCTCTCTACAAATTTTGATATTTTAGATCCAAGTAACGATTTATACAAGTATAACTCAGTTCTTGGTGGTGTAATTCTTCCTCGTGGTACATCAATTATTGGTCTTGATTTAAGAAAGACTAAAATTCGTCCATTATTTGTACCAAACCCAGAAGATGAGACTGTTGAAGAAACTAGCATTTTCAATGTAACTGGTACTTGTTACTTTACTGCATTCAGTATTTTTGATGGTGATTTAACAAAGAGTGTATTCAGAGATTATTCATCAGCAAAAGTAGTTCCAAATTATTCTCACCACAAACTAACTGCATTTGCTTATGCAGATGGTGTAAATAAAGTAAAATTAGGGAACTATCAGACATATCTCACTGACCTTGACATGTATTATTACAAGGTCGCAAGAGCATATGGAGATATTACAGGAAGAGGATTGGTAGATTTCCCAATAGGAAATGACTTCGAACCATCAATTGATGAATTTAGAATCGTTGGTTCATTAGATCCAAACCCACTAGGAATTTCTAGTATTCGTGCTGGAAATGGAGATGGAACAGGAGATTTAAATGTAATCACTGTAACAACATCCAATAAGCAGACAGGAGAAACTGCTCCACATAACCTATTCGTTGATAGTCCATTCTTAATTAATGGAGTTACAATTGATTCTAATTCTTATAATGGTTCCTTTACTGTAAAGGAAATTGTAGGTATTAATACTTTTACATTTGTAACTAATAATGCTCCATTAGAGTTTCTGCCAAACACTAATGAAATTGATACTGCTTCATTAACAATTGGTTCTGATACTGTAAGTTCCGCATCACCATATATCTTCAACTGTTCATTAAGATCTGTTTTTGGATTAAATGGACTTCATGCTGATGGTAATAAAGCAACTGGTTTTAAGTCAATAGTTGTTGCACAGTATACTGGAGTTTCACTACAAAAAGATAATAACGCATTTATTCTTTATGATGATGGTATTTTCTACGATGAGACCACATTACCAACGAATAGTTTAGAAAAACCATTACATACAAACTCTAGAGCAATATTCAAACCATCATATGAAAACTACCACATAAAGGCATCTAACAATGCGTTTATTCAGGCAGTTTCTGTATTTGCTATTGGTTTTGCTAGACATTTCCTCACCGAGTCTGGTGCAGATATGTCTATCACCAACTCCAACTCAAACTTTGGTAATACTTCATTAGAATCTGTTGGATTCAAACCAGAATCTTTTGATAGAGATGATACTGGATATATTACACATATTATACCACCTAGAGAAGTAGTAGTAGAAGAAAATGAGGTTACTTGGTTATCATTAGACGCATTAAAGGTAATAAATTCTGTAAGTCCAGATAAACTATATCTTTATGGTGCTAATAATGTAGAGATTGTACCAGCATTCCAAGTAGATGGATATAGAATAGGTGCAAAAGATGACGATGAATTATATTTGACTATTACTATTGGAACTGCACAAACTACATACAGCACTCCAATTTTAATGCCAGTTTCTGGTGGTGTAGGAACTTCGGCAAAGAAAGAATATAAAGTAACAAGATTAAATGGGCAAAATAATATTGTTAATAACATTCTTTCATTTACTACCAATCACCAGTTAATCAATGGTGAAAAAATTAGAATTTTCAGTGATACTGGTCAAACCCCAGATGGACTTGATAATGAGGGAATTTACTACGCAATAACTACTGGAGTCGGTGCTAACCAAATTAGATTGGCACAATCACTCAATGATGCGATTGCAAATGTACCAATCCTCGGACTATCGAATACTGGTGGGGTTCTAACAATATCCAGTAGAGTTTCAGATAAACTTCCAGGAGAAATTGGTCACCCAATTCAATTTGATGAGTCTGAAAATAATTGGTATGTAACTGGTTCTACTGATGTCAATCAAAATGAAATTTATAGTGCAATTGTTGGAATTGGAACTTCTGTAATAGGTACAGAAACTTCATCAACATTTATCAAGAGAAAACTAGATAATCGTTCTATTGATGATAAAATTTATAAAATTAGATATGTAATTCCTAAAGAATATGAAAGTGCAAAACAACCAGAAGCAGGATATGTAATCCAAGAGTCAAAGACTGTTGGAGTTACTAGCATTTCTTACACTAATGACCCATTACTCAGCTCAAAAGATTTAAGAAATGAAAGAGTAATTGTTAATGCATCTACAGGAACCGTAATTAATTCCAACCAAGTTGTAACAATTACTACTGAACTTCCTCATGGATTGATTTCTGGTGACTCTGTAAAGATACAAAAAGTAAGAAGCACAAATAATCAAAATGCTACTGGAATTGTATCTACTTATAATGGAGTTTATACTGTAGAATCTATTTTAAATTCCAAGCAATTCCAATATACAATTAGTGGAGTTTCAACTAATCCTGGAACATTCATAAATGATATAAACTCAAGAAACACTAGACAACAAAGAGAGTCTCTCCCTGTATTTTCTAGAGATTCTTACAAAAATACTTATTTCATCTACAGAGTTTCTCAGATAAAGAAACACATTCCAGGTGCAGACGGACAAGATGGAATTTACCACTTAATTTGTTTGAGTTCCAACGTTGCACCATCATCTAATGTTGGTTTTGGACTTGACAAAAAAGAATTCAACCAAGATGTTAAGAATCTTTATCCTCAGTTAGATAGAGATAACTTTGATACAAACCCCAAAGCATCTGTAAGTTATGCAGAATTGCAAACTCTTGGAAAAATTATTACAAGTGATAAGAGACACTCCATTACTAGAGAAGCACTAAACTTCTTTGCTAAGAACAGCAAAGTTGGATATGGTTTAACATATGTTGCACTAAGTGGAGTTGGAAACACAACAATAACTGTTAATACTGATGTTCAACATAATTTAAATTCAATTAAGAGCATTACCTTCACTTCTGGTTCTGGTTATCCAGCATCACAAACTTTATATTCTAAAGAACTATTCCCAGTAATTTCGAGTGGAAATGGAGCAACTGTAAAAGTAACCACAGATCCTTCAGGAAATATTTCTAATGTAGAGTTATTGGATCCTGGTTCTTCATATAGAGTAAATGATACCCTAAGCATCCCTGGTGGTTCAACTGCTAGTGTTGTTACAGTTACTGCTATCAATGATAACACAAACACCATCATTGAATTAAATGGATTTTCGCATGAAGATTTAAATAATGTATTCAAAATCATTTCTATTCCAGATGCAAATTCCATAGTTCTTGGTGCTCCAACAGGAATCAGCACATATGAACCAAATACAAATGGAGAATTACCATACGCAATTGTTTCTGGAGAATCGTGCGGAATAACTTCTTCCGTTATTAGTGATGTAAGAACTGGCATTATAACCTACACAACTTCTGTTGCTCATGGTTTACTTCCTGGAAATAAAGTAAGAATCGTCCAAACTGGTTCAAATATATTAAATGGTGAATTTGTAGTCAGAGAAGCAGTAGGAATTAATACTTTCAGTGTTGTTTCTTATGGATTGACTCAAACTGCTTATTCTTCTTCTGGTGTTGTATTGAAGAGAACTATAGCACCTAATGCAAGAAACGTTGGTAGAGGAGAAGAAAACCTTGGGTCTCGTGGATCTACCATTTACGATAGAATCACCGTATATACAAATCAACTCTTTGATGGAAACAGCAACACCATAAGTTTTTCAGATTCTGCAGCAGTAAGAAGAGGTGATTACTATCAAATAAATTCAGAAATTATCAGAATTGCAAGTTCTTCTAATCCATTTACTGTACTTCGTGGTCAATTTGGTACTTTCAAAACAACTGCTCCTGTTGGAACTGCAGTTAGAAAGATAAGAATACTTCCAGTTGAAGTTAGAAGACCTTCGTTTATGAGGGCATCGGGACATACATTTGAATACCTTGGATTTGGTCCTGGTAACTATTCTACTGGTATGCCACAACGTCAGAATAGAATTCTTTCTGAGGATGAAATTCTGACATCACAGGCAAAAGAGCAGAAAGGTGGTTCAGTAGTTTATACTGGAATGAATGATTTGGGTGAGTTCTTCTCTGGAAGCAAAAAATTAAGTTCTGCTACTGGTGAAGAAAGTGTTATTGAAGCACCAATTTTAACATATACTGGAGATGATTCCCAAGGAGAATCTTCTACTGTTTCTAGTGGAATTTTTGATGAATTGCTAGTTCGTCAAAGACTTACTGTTGAAGGTGGTGAAAATAATAATCAGGCATCTCAATTTTATGGACCAGTAAACTTTACACAAAAAGTAACCAACTTATCAGACTTTGGAATTGAAACCAAAAACTTCTTACTGAAGGGTACTGCAGCACAATCCAAGTTAATTACTGTAGGAATCTCAACACCAACATCACTTACAATTCCTGCCCCTCGTTCTGGTGATATTTCATTACTATCCAATCCATCAAGTTATATTGGACATGTAAGAGTCAACAATGAATGGAGACCATTTGGTTCAATCAGTAGACAACCAGATGTATTGGATTTAAGAGTTGATAAATTCCACGTTAACACAGTTGAGGATAGTGCATTTACATTTGAGGTTCGTGGGGAATCAAAGGTACAAAATCTAATCGTAGATGGTCAAGTTGTTTTCACTCAACCACAAAGTTTAGGTAATGTTACTTTCCAAAATGCAACTATCCAAAGAACTGCATTATTTACTGGACTTGGATTAGATCCAATTACTGGATTAACCTCATCATACACTCAAGTCCATCTTGCTGGAATTTCATTATTAAATGATTTAGAAGTTACTGGTATTTCCACATTTTCAGGAAGAGTAGACTTTAATACTAATGTTTTTGGAGTTGGTGCAAAATTCGGAAATATCCGCATCGGAGTTCGTGATGATAATACAATTGATACTGTAATTGGTGACTTAACAATAGATAGTGATTCTGGAACAACTAAAATTATTGACAATTTAATTGTTAATGGAAATAAGATTGAATTAAATACTGGAGATGCAATTTCCATCGGAGGAACAATAACTGCTAGAATCAGTGATTCAAGAAATTTTGATATTGGTATTGGTAACACTGATGGTTCAACTTCAGTAGTTCTTCATGGTGATGATAGAAGTTATCCAAATGGTGGATTTATTCTAAGAAGAAATAATCTATCTTCTGGGGGAGGAACTGATGTAATTCATAGAGGTGCATCAAAATTAAGAATTAATGCCTCTGATATTGGTAGTGAAGTATCAATATTGACTTCGGATACTGAAAGGGTTCTTGTTGGTTCTTCTGGAACAGTAACTGTATTCCAAAATAATAGTGGAACTGAGTTAAAAGGAAATCATCTCAAATTAACTCAAGCAGGAACAGGAGATGTTGTAATTTCTTGGGACATTACAAATGATAATGCGAATCGTCGTTGGTATGGTGGAATTGATGCAAGTGATGGTTATTCATGGAAACTTGCAAACCCAGAAGCATCATTGACTTATGGATTAGAAAACTTTGAAAATCCAGCAGAAACCAAACTAAGAATTGCTTCTAATGGTGATACTGCTATTTCTGGTACATTAACTCTTGGTGGAAACTCTCTGGCAACATTGAGTCCAACATTTAGTTTGCTGAATAATAATGCAACAATTATAAATGCATTCCAAGCAGCAACAACATTGAGCATGGGAAGCAATGCTTCAAATGCAACTGTTACTATCAGAGGAACAACACAATCCAATAGCACTGGAACTGGTGCTCTGGTTGTTGGTGGTGGTGTTGGAATTGCTGGCAATCTTTACGTTGGTGGTTATCACGGAAATACATCAATTCAGGGAACACTAAGTGCAACTGGTGATGCAACTTTGGGTGGAACATTATCACTAGCAAGTAATGCTGTAGTTGGAGGTAACTTAAGAGTTGCTGGTATTACTACAATTACTCAGGGTCTATTGGTTGGTGGTGATTTTAACTTAACTGGTTCTTCGGACGTTGGTGGAGATATTTTTGCTCGTTCATTCATTAAGAAGAATCCAGGAGCACCAACCAATTTCCTAAGAGCAAATGGAACTGATAGCATCTTAACTGGACAAGATTTCATTAACTCTCTTGGTTTTATTCCTGGACCACCTATTACTGTTTCCACTTTCCCAGTAGGAAATTCGGTTCTTCTAGATGATATCTCTGGTTCATTTGACGGAACAACACTTACATTTAATCTAACTAGAGATGGTGGCACTCCATTTGTTCCTGTTGGACCAATTAACTTACTTGTTTCTGTTGGTGGTGTAATTCAAAAAGGAAATACAGACTATTTAATTCCAACAAATGTAGATGGAACTTATACTTCCACAATAAGATTCACCACTGCTCCAACTGCTGGCCTAAGTTGCTTTATTATTGCTCTCGGAGGACAGGGTGCATTACTTTCCGACCCAGCATGGGATAGAAAGGGTCAAATTCCTGTAGGTATTCGTGACAATACTGCTGTTATGCAGGAAATTGGAGCAGATGGAACTGTTCTTACCGCAGAGTCTGCTTCACAGACTGGTGTGGCATGGAAGAGCATTCCACCTGGAGTTCCAACTGGATCTGTATTTTATTTTGCTACTGCTACAGCACCAGATGGTTACCTTGTTTGCAATGGAGACACCATTCCTAATGGAACAGGAACAGTACAAGGAGTAACAGCCAACTTTGCTCCTCTCTATGCAATGTTGTCAACTACTTATGGATCTGCTGGTAAACTTCCTGATTTAAGAAATTTCTTCACTGCAGGTTCTGGTGGTTCATACCCAATTGGATCTACTGGAGGTTCAAACACAGTAACATTAAGCACTGACCAACTACCATCCCACACACACGCAGCATCTTCTGCAGATGCTGGTGCTCACACTCATAGTGGTTCTTCAACAAGCAATGCTGGAGACCATACACATAGTGGTTCTTCGACATCTGCTGGAGATCACTCCCACAGTGGTTCAAGTAGTGGTGCTGGAGATCACTCACACAGTGGTTCTACAAGTCCTGCTGGTAGCCACAATCACAACTATCAAAGACCAAATGATAAATCAAGTACACAACCTGGAGGTGGACCTGGCAAATTTACTAGCACATCTGGTGATGGTACTGGAAATGCTGGTGATCACTCTCATAGTATGTCTTTGAATCCAGCAGGAAACCACTCTCATACAATGTCTCTGAATCCTGCTGGTGGTCACTCTCACAGCATGTCATTAAATCCTGCTGGTGGTCACTCTCATAGTGTATCAATAGATTCGGTATCTGGTCATACACATACCATTACAGTATCTTCTACTGGTTCTGGAAATGCACATGAAAATAGACCTCCATATGTAGCACTACTTCCTGTTATTAAATACTAATCCCAAAAATAAATAATTAAAAAGGATATAATATGTCAAGAACAGAAATAGAAATTATTAGAGACGGAAAAATAGTTGCTGCAGATTTGGCACCAGACTCTGTTTTAACTGCAGCAATTGGAAATCTTCAAGTAACAACAGCAAAACTTGCAGACCGTTCAGTTACTGCACAAAAATTAGATGCATCCATTAACTTTTTCCCAACTGGTGGAATTGTAATGTGGTCTGGAAGTTCAACCAATATTCCTTCTGGATGGACTTTATGTAATGGTTTAAATGGAACTCCAGATTTGAGAGATAGATTTATTGTTGGTGCTGGAAGTAACTATGCGGTAGGTTCTACTGGAGGAACAAATTCAGTAACACTTTCTTTATCTGAAATACCTTCTCATAGTCATTCAATAACAAGTGCTGGAAATCACAGTCACAGTGGTTCAACCAGTGGAGATGGTTCTCATAGTCACAGTGGAAGCACTGGAGGGCAGAGTGCAAATCATACCCATGTAGGAACAACAGATGGAAATGGTCATCACCAACACGGATATGTTTTAACACTACCTCAAAGAGGAACAAGTGGTGGAGGTGCCCGAGATGGTGCAAACCCACAAGGGGGTACAACTGATGGTGCAGGACTACACCAACATACTTTTACTACTGCTGGAGTAAGTAACGACCATTCTCATGGATTTAGTGTAACAGGAGGAGGTCATTCTCATAGTATTTCCATTAATAGTGCTGGAGATCACTCTCACTCCATAGGAAGTGCTGGAAGTGGTGGTTCACATGAAAATAGACCACCATATTATGCTCTTTGCTTCATTATGAAAACCTGATAAATATTTTTGTAGTTATTTTAAATTAATAAAAACATGGATGCGAAAACAATGAATGAGACTCTTCTTGCAAAGGCAGAAGAACTTAGAAATGAACTTATTCAATTAGAGCAAGATTTTAATATCAAAAAAGAACAATATTTAAAAATTCAAGGAGCACTAGAAGCTCTTAATGAATTAGACGTAGATTTGTCATCAACCTCAGCAGAGTGATTTTAATCAAATAAAACCACCCTCGTCAATAGTTGACAACCTCAAGACTTAGTGTTATGATGCATGAGTCTTGAGGTTTTTTCTTTGTAACTTTGAGAAAAAGCAAGACCCGTCTATGGTGGTGGACGGTTTACGCAGTGTCAAGGGGGGAGTGGTGACCCCCCTTTTTTCTGCTATGATGAACGGAGTTCAAAAGCACACCAGATGCCCGTCAACCTAGAAGTTAAAGGTTCCCTTGCCAAATGTCTGGCAACTGAGAACCTGATTATCGAACACAAAAAAGTTCCGACTGCGATGTTCGATGTGGACCGTCGTGTGCTGACTCTCCCTACTTGGGATAAAGCATCTGCAACTGTCTACGACCTTCTGGTGGGACACGAGGTGGGACACGCATTGTTCACCGATAATATTGACTGGACCGTAGACTATCCTGAAGTTCCTAAAGACTTTGTGAATGTTCTTGAGGATGTTCGTGTTGAACGTCTGATGAAGAAAAAGTATCCTGGTCTGTCTCGGACTTTCTATAATGGTTATAATGAACTGAACAATGATGACTTCTTTTCAACCAAGGAAGAGAACCTGGATGAACTGACTTTCATTGACCGAATCAATCTGTATTACAAGATTGGTGCATTTCATAACATTGCGTTCTCTGATGAAGAGAATGAGTTTCTGACTCGTGCAATTCAGACTGAAACTTTTGATGAAGTTCTGAAACTTGCTCGGGAGATTGTTGACTTTGTTCAATACAAACGTCAAAAGGTAGACAATATGCCCACTCAAGGTGGTGGAGAAGAAATGTCTGGTCCTGGTGGTGAAGAAGTAGAGGGTCCACAGGGTTCTTCTTCCGAAAATGGAGAGAATCAAGATGGACAGAACCAAAGTAATCTTCAGCAAGATTCGCAGGGTCAGTCTCAAACTGAAGGTGAATCCTTCGGTGATGATATGAATAAGTCTATGGAGGCACCGAACGGTGGTGGTTTCGGTCAGGAAGCAAGCAATAAGCACGGTGAAACTAGTCGTGATGAGTTAACCTCTAAGACTTCTCGTTCTTTCGATGAAAAGTCTCAAGATCTTGTGGATAAGTTTGCACAAGAAACTAACTATGTGGAACTTCCCAAGATGAATCTTGAGACGATGGTAATTCCTAACGACTTTATTCATCGTAAAGCAAAGGAATACTATGAGATGAAGGGAACTTATGTTGAGGAAACCTTCAAGGTTGCTTGTCAGGAATACAATACCTACAAGAAATCTGCAGAAAAAGAAGTTTCTTATCTGGTAAAAGAGTTTGAGTGCAAGAAGTCTGCAGACCAGTATGCCCGTTCTAGCATTGCTCGCACGGGTGTTCTGGATACTTCTAAACTCCATACCTATAAGTTCAACGAAGACCTGTTTAAGAAGGTTTCTGTGGTTCCTGACGGTAAGAATCACGGTCTTATCTTCATTCTTGACTGGTCTGGTTCGATGAGTGAGTTTATTCTGGATGCTTATAAGCAACTGCTGAATCTCATTTGGTTCTGCCGTAAGGTGAATATTCCTTTCGAAGTGTATGCTTTCACTCTGGACGCACACGCATATATGGAACTGCAACCTCATCATCCTCCTGTGTATGATAAAGTTCCTGGTGTTCTTGCACCTGAAAACTCTTTCCGTCTTATGAATTTCTTCACTAGCAAAACCAATAATCGTGTTCTTGAAGAACAACTCAAGAATATCTGGTGTGCTTGCTGGTCTTATCAGAAACGATATGGTGCTGTGCCTCCTCACCTTGACCTTTCGGGTTCTCCTATCGGTGAAAGTCTGATGGCACTTCATTCTTTGATTCCTGATTTCCAGGCAAAGAATAAACTGCAGAAGGTGAATGTTATCTTCCTGACCGATGGTGAGGGATACCAAAATTCTGTGACGGTTGCACGTAAAGGTCGTTATCCCGATTCTCCTGATTACGTTGGTAATACAAAATACCATCGCACTGCTATTCGTGATAGGAAGACTGGTCGTGTCTATGCTGCACTGGATTATGATAATTTCCCTCGTTATGCCAAGGTTCTCTTGCAAACTGTGAAAGATAGGTTCCCGACTGTGAATGTGATTAACTTCCGCATTACTCCTAGTCGTGATTTTATGAATTGCCATCGTTGGTATGGAACTGGTGCAGAGAACTACGAAAAGGCAAAGGGAGAGTTCCGCAAGCAAGGTTGTGTTCAATTCCAAGACACTGGATTTGACCAATTCAATGTGATTGCTGCTAACTCTCTCGCACAAGATGAGGACTTTGTTGTTC
>Ga0129336_10000052_pt1 | contig 48137 bp, 46 predicted proteins | sample CPB6_02_DNA_FD_96878 | JGI IMG/M metagenome (GOLD analysis project Ga0129336, IMG submission 96878) | Freshwater to marine salinity gradient microbial communities from Chesapeake Bay, USA - CPBay_Sum_0.6_0.2_DNA | ecosystem: Environmental > Aquatic > Marine > Coastal | place: USA: Chesapeake...
GGCCATCATGGCCGGTGACATGCGCGAGTCCTTGGCGAGGTAGAGACGGCCGCCTGCGGCGAGGACGTCCTCGTCGAGGCCGTCGAGCACGGCACCGAGGCCGTCGACGCCCGCCGGCACGTCGACCGCGAGGGTCCAGCCAGGCTGGGGGAACGACAGCGGTGCCGGGTTCGACGCACCGAAGCGCTTGAGCACCGTGAGGGCGGAGAGCGCACCCACGCTCCGCAGCGCGGCCAGCGCACGCCCGACAATGTGGCCCGCATCGTCAGGGACGGCGAACTGGTACTGCAGGAAGCCGCGCGGACCGTAGGCGCGGTTCCAGTCCTGCACGATGTCGAGCGGGTGGAAGAACTCGGCGATCTCCTGCAGCTCACCTGCTCGACTGCGCGGAGCCTTGCGGAACCAGGCCTCGTTGAAGGCGCGCATGGTCCACGGGTTGACCACGCCGTTAGGCACCATCGCGGGCGCCTTCGCCCGCACCTTCGGGTCGAATGCGAGCGGCGCCTGCGCGTCCTTGCCGGTGAGCTGCTCCGCCGGAGCGTGATCGCCACGGGTGAGGACGCCGCGGCCGCTCGGGTGCACGCTGTCGATCCAGGCGACGCTGTATCGGTAGGCGTCGTCGCCGGTGAGCATGCGCTCCATGACGTCGTCGAGGTCAGTCGTGCGCTCGGTGTCGACGCTGATCCGCGAGCTGGTGATCGGGATGAGGTCGAAGGTGGCATGGGTGATGACGCCCGTCAGCCCCATCCCGCCGACCGTCGCCCAGAAGGCCTCGGGCGAGCCGTCGGGGTCGAGCTCGCGGATCTCGCCGTGCCCGTCGACCAAGGACAGCACGCGCACGTGCGAGCCGAACGTGCCCTCGCGATGGTGGTTCTTGCCGTGCACGTCAGCCGCGATCGCGCCGGCCACGGTCACCATGCGCGTGCCGGGCGTGACGGGCACGAACCAGCCGTGCGGGATCAGCGTGCGCATCACCGCGTCGAGGCTCGCTCCCGCACCCGCCGTCGCGGTGCCCGAGCCAGGGTCCAGCTCGATGCGGTCGAGGGCCGACAGGTCGAGCACAGTCGCACCACCCGACTGAGCGGCATCGCCATAGGACCTGCCGAGCCCGCGGGCGAGGATGCCTCGCGGCCCGGCATCGCGGATCGCCTGCTGCACCTGATCGACGGAGGTGACGGGCACGACGGTCGCCGCGCTGGGTGCCGTCCGTCCCCATCCGGTGAGGACCTGCTCGCCCTCGCGCCGCTCGAGCGGCGAGGCTGCTGTCGTTGGCACGGCGCTCACACTCCCAGCGCACCGAGTCCGAAGAGCACCAGCCAGGCCAGGCCGAGCGCCTGCAGTGCCCGGTCGTGCAGCACGACCTCCTCCGGCGCCTCCGCCTCACCGCGGTCGACGTCGACCGCATAGCGCAGGATGGCGAGCACGAAGGGCAGCACGCTCCACTGGGACCAGGGGAAGGACGAGTCCGCCAGCCCCACCTCGAAGGCCCACAGGCAGTACGCAGTGATCGTGACCGCTGCTGCCGTGCCCCACACGAAGCGCAGGTAGGTGGTGGTGTAGCCGGCGAGGCTGCGACGACGTGGCGCCCCAGCCTCGGCATCGTCGTCCGCCTGTGAGCGGGCGAGCTCGCTGAACCGCTTGCCCGCGGCCATGAACAGCGAGCCGAAGGCCGCGACGATGAGGAACCAGGGCGAGATCGGCAGGTCGGCCGCGGCGCCGCCCGCCACCGCGCGCAGCAGGAATCCCATCGACAGCAGGGCGAGCTCGATGACCGGCTCGTGCTTCAGCAGCAGGGAGTAGGCCAAGGTGAAGGCCGCGTAGGCCAGGACGACGCCGAACAGCGACATCGAGACGGCGAGGGAGAGCGCCAGCGAGCCGATCGCCAGGATCGCGGCGATCGCAATGGCGATGGCCGGTGCGAGGTCACCGGCAGCGATCGGGCGCCGGCACTTGGTCGGGTGCGCGCGATCGGCCTCGACGTCGCGCACGTCGTTGATGAGGTACGTCGCACTCGACATCAGGCAGAACGCGACGAAGGCCACCAGCGACGGTACGAGGACGTCGGGCTCGAACAGCGAGCCGGCGGCGAGCGGTGCGGCGAAGACGAGGACGTTCTTCAGCCACTGCCGGGGACGCAGGGCGACCACGATCGCCACGGGCAGGGAGCGTCGGCCCACCGCCGCAGCGGGCGCGTCAGGCATTGCGCTCCTCATGCTGACCGGGTGCGGAGTCGCCGACGATCCGTGCCACCTGCGGCACCACGAGGAACCAGGTGACCAGGTGCATGAGGACCAGCAGGGCTCGGGTGCCCCAGCCGACCGATGCAGGCTGGTTGATCGCCGGGTACAGGGAGGCGACGGCCAGGGCCGTGCCCACCCAGTAGGCAATCGCGCGGGCGTGCAGCAGGCCGCGCGCGAGGGAGGCGGCCAGCGCGAAGAGCACCGCCGAGACCAGCGGCAGGAGCACGAAGAAGATCCAGGGGATGGGCTGCTGCACCGCGCCGCCCCACCACACCAAGGAGAAGTCCGTACCCAGGAGCCGTCCTATGACGTAGAGCACGAGTGAGATCACCGCAGCCCAGGCACCGGTGACGACCCCGGCGTAAACGAGCTGCCGGACGCTCGGGTTGGCGGAGGCCGGTGGTGCGATGGGGGTCACCGACTCCAGCCAGGGAGAGGACATGGGGTCATTGTGTCAGGCCGCCGGGTCGTCCCCCTTGCGGAAGCTACCGACGAGTAGGATCATAGAGTTACTCGCCGGTAACTACGGAGGCCTCGGCATGTCCCACTACAAGAGCAACCTGCGCGACCTGGAGTTCAACCTCTTCGAGGTGTTCGGCGGCGCCGAGCGGATGGGCACCGGCCCGTTCGCCGAGATGGACGCCGACACCGCCCGTGAGGTCCTGCACGAGGTCGACCGACTCGCCACCGGCCCGCTGGCCGAGCCGTTCGCCGAGGCGGACCGCACTCCCCCGGTCTACGACCCGCAGGCGCGCACGATCGCCATGCCCGAGGGCTTCAAGAAGGCGTTCGCCGCACTCCAGCAGGCCGAGTGGTGGCGGCTGGACCTGCCCGATCACCTCGGCGGCACCAGCGCACCGCCGTCCTTGCGGTGGGCGGCCAGCGAGCTGATGGTGGGAAGCAACCCGGCGGCGTTCATGTTCATGAACGGCCCGAGCATGGCCGCGGTCATGGACTACTACGGCAACGAGGAGCAGAAGCACTGGGCGCAGCTCATGATCGATCGCAACTGGGGCGCGACGATGGTGCTGACCGAGCCGGATGCCGGATCCGATGTCGGTGCCGGACGCGCGAAGGCGATCGACAACGGCGACGGCACCTGGCGCATCGAGGGCGTCAAGCGCTTCATCACCAATGGCGAGCAGGACATGACGGAGAACATCGTCCATATGGTGCTCGCGCGCCCCGAGGGCGCCGGGCCGGGCACGAAGGGCCTCTCGCTGTTCATCGTCCCCAAGTACCTGTTCGATCCGGCCACCGGTGAGCTGACCAAGCGCAACGGTGTCTACGCCACGAACGTCGAGCGCAAGATGGGGCTGAAGGTTTCGACGACGTGCGAGCTGACCTTCGGCGCCGATCCCGACGAACCCGCCATCGGCTGGCTGCTCGGCGACGACCACAACGGCATCGCCCAGATGTTCAGCGTCATCGAGTACGCGCGCATGCTGGTCGGCACGAAGGCGATCGCCACGCTGTCGACCGGGTACCTCAATGCACTGGAGTATGCAAAGACCCGCGTGCAAGGGGCCGACCTCACGCAGATGACCGACAAGACGGCACCGCGCGTGACCATCGCTCACCATCCCGACGTGCGGCGCGGGCTCATGCTGCAGAAGTCCTATGCGGAGGGCATGCGTGCGCTCATCGCCTACACCGCGTACTGGCAGGACCTCGTCCAGATGGGACGTGCGGGAGCCGAGCTGCCCGAGGGCATCAGCCTGGACCTTGCGGAGCGGATGAACGACCTGCTGCTGCCGGTCGTCAAGGGTGTCGGCTCGGAGCGCTCGTACGAGCTGCTGGCCGTCGGCCTGCAGACGTACGGCGGCTCCGGCTTCCTGCAGGACTACCCGCTGGAGCAGTACGTCCGCGACGCCAAGATCGACACCCTCTACGAGGGCACTACCGCGATCCAGGGCCTGGACTTCTTCTTCCGCAAGATGATCAAGGACCAGTTCACCGCGATCTTCCATCTCGCCGCACAGATCACCGACACGGTCAAGGGCGACGAGGGCTCCGGGCGCCTGCAGGCCGAGCGCGACCTGCTCGGCAGGGCACTGGAGGACGTGCAGGCGATGGTCGGCGTCATGGGCCAGTGGGCGATGGCCTCGCAGGAGAGCCCGCGCGAGATCTACAAGGTCGGGCTCAATTCCACGCGCCTGCTGATGGCGAGCGGTGACCTGATCATCAGCTGGCTGCTCCTGCGCCAGGCGGAGGTGGCGATCGCTGCGCTATCCGGATCTCCGTCCGACCGCGATCGCAGGTTCTACGAGGCGAAGATCGAGACCGCCCGGTGGTTCGCGCACAACCGACTGCCGCTCCTGGCGGCGGAGCGCGCCATCGCAGAGGCGACGACCCTGGACCTGATGGACCTGCCGGAGGAGTCCTTCTAGCGCGTCGCGTCGGCGCCGAGCGGGGGCGTCAGCCGCCCAGCGCCCGATCGAGGTCGCTGAGCAGGTCGTCGACCGACTCGATGCCGACCGACAGCCGCACCAGGTCGGCCGGGACCTCGAGGGGGCTGCCGGCGACGGACGCGTGGGTCATGCGACCAGGGTGCTCGATGAGCGACTCGACGCCGCCGAGCGACTCTCCCAGCGTGAACACCGTCGTGCGACTGCACACGTCAAGGGCCGCCTCCTCTCCGGCCGCGACCCGGAACGAGACCATGCCGCCGAAGTCGCGCATCTGCCGGGTGGCGACGTCGTGCCCCGGATGATCCGGGAGGCCGGGCCACATCACCTGCGCCACCGCGGGATGGTCGACGAGGAAGCCGGCCACGGCCCTCGCGTTCGCGCAGTGGCGGTCCATGCGCACGCCGAGCGTCTTCACGCCGCGCAGGGTCAGCCAGGCGTCGAATGGTCCGGGTACCGCCCCCTGCGCGTTCTGGTGGAAGGCCAGGGTCTCGGCGACCTGCAGGTCCGAGACGATGAGTGCACCGCCGATGACATCGCTGTGGCCGCCGATGTACTTCGTGGTGCTGTGCACGACGATGTCGGCCCCGAGGCCGATCGGCTGCTGCAGGTACGGCGACGCGAAGGTGTTGTCGACGACGAGCAGGGCGCCCGCCGCATGAGCCACCTCCGCAGCTGCTGCGATGTCCGCGATCGACAGCAGCGGGTTCGACGGGGTCTCCATCCAGACGAGCCGCGTACGGCCCGGGACGAGGGCGGCGCTCAGCAGGTCCGGATCGGTGACGTTCACGGGTGTCACCTCCACACCCCACGGCCCGGCCACCTTGGTGAACAGCCGGTAGGTGCCGCCGTAGGCATCGTGCGGGAGGACGACATGGTCACCGGGACGGCACAGTGCGCGGATGAGGGTGTCCTCGGCGGCCAGTCCGGACGCGAACGCGAGGCAGCGTGCTCCCTCGACACCCGGCGCCTCGAGCGCGACGAGGCACTCCTCGAGCGCCGTCCGCGTGGGATTGCCGCTGCGCGCGTACTCGTATCCGCCGCGCAGGCCACCGACGCCGTCCTGCTTGAAGGTGGAGACCTGGTAGATCGGCGGCACAACAGCGCCGGTCAACGGATCCGGCTCCTGCCCAGCGTGGATGGCCCGCGTCTCGAAGCCCGTCATGGTCGATCCCCTCTGCTCGGCCGCGTCATCCCGGCACCCACTGGACGTAGTCAGGAGGCGAGGTGCGCGAGCACATCCTGCCGAGTGACCACCCCGACGGGAACGCCGCCCTCGACGACGATGATGGCGTCCGCATCGGCCAGCGATCCGACAGCCGCCTGGATCGAGTCCCCCGCTCCCATCATCGGCAGCGGCGGCGACATGTGCTGCTCAACGCGGTCGGAGAGCAGTGCCCGTCCGGAGAACACCGCGTCGAGCAGGTCGCGCTCGGAGACCGAGCCGACCACCTCCGCAGCGCGGATCGGCGGCTCGGCGCGCACGACCGGCACCTGCGAGACGCCGAACTCGCGAAGCACGTCGATCGACTCGCGCACTGTCTCCGTCGGATGCATATGGACGAACTGGGGCAGCAGGCCGCCCTTCTCGCGCAGGATGTCGCCGAGCGTGCGGTCGGCATCGCCGGCGAGGAAGCCGTACGAGCGCATCCACGCGTCATCGAACACCTTCGACAGGTAGCCGCGACCGCCGTCGGGCAGCAGCACGACGATGACGTCGTCAGGCGCGGCTCGGCGGGCCACGTCGAGCGCGGCGACGACCGCCATCCCGCACGAGCCACCGACGAGCAGGCCCTCCTCGCGGGCGAGGCGTCGGGTGATCGCGAAGGCATCGGCGTCGGACACCGCGATCACCTCGTCGCAGATGCCCTCGTCGTAGGCCGCGGGCCAGAAGTCCTCGCCCACGCCCTCCACGAGATAGGGCCGACCCGTGCCTCCCGAGTAGACCGAGCCCACCGGGTCGGCGCCAATGATGCGCACGGCGCCGTTGCTGGCCTCCTTCAGGTAGCGGCCCGTGCCTGAGATCGTGCCGCCCGTTCCGATGCCCGCGACGAAATGCGTGATCCGCCCGTCGGTCTGACGCCAGATCTCCGGACCGGTGGTCTCGTAGTGCGTGCGGGGGTTCGCCGGATTGCTGTACTGGTCCGGCTTCCACGCTCCCGGGATCTCCTGCACGAGTCGGTCGCTCACTGAGTAGTACGAGCGCGGATCCTCGGGGTCCACCGCCGTCGGGCACACGACCACCTGCGCGCCATAGGCACGCAGGACGTTCTGCTTGTCCTCGCTGACCTTGTCCGGGCAGACGAAGATGCAGGAGTACCCGCGCTGCTGGCCGATCAGCGCCAGGCCCACGCCAGTGTTGCCGCTGGTGGGCTCGACGATGGTGCCACCCGGGGCCAGCAGCCCCTGCTCCTCGGCCGCGTCGATCATCCGCGACGCAATGCGGTCCTTGACCGACCCACCGGGGTTCAGGTACTCGACCTTGGCCAGGACCAGCGGCCCGCTCCCCCCATCCGGTCGGTCCAGCACCCGACCGAGGCGCACGAGGGGGGTGTTGCCGATGAGGTCCGTCACCGAGTCCACGTAGTCCACGACCTGACCGTGGCAAGCGGATCATCGGGGTGCAAGTCCGGCTCATGCACCTGCGAAGGCTTCGCGGGAGTCCGGGGCCCGGCGGGACCGCGGCCCGGCGGAGCCCGTCGTACGCTCGGCCCGTGACCAGGACGGCCTCGGCAGGCACCGGACGTGCCTCCTCCGCCACCTGGCGACCGGTGAGCGGGCCGATCCTCGGCCTCATCGCCGCGTCGCTCGTCGCTCTGACCGTGGTGTCGACCGCGTTCGGGCTGGTCGTCGCCGACGGCTCGTACATCCCGGCCGCTGACGGACTGCCGGACCCCGGTCCGCTCGTGGGCTGGGGCGCCCCGGTGCTGCGTGCCCTGACCAACCTCGCCGCGATCGCCACGATCGGGTGGCTGCTCGCCGCGACCCTCCTCGACCCCTCGTCGCGCGAGGGCGTCGTCTCACGCGCGGGACGGACGGACCTGAGGCGCGCCACCGCTTCCGCTCTCGCCTGGGCCGTCCTCGCGGTGCTGCAGATGTTCGTCGAGCTCGCCGCGATCCTCGGACTGCCCCTGGCAGACGCCGCCAACCCCGACGTGGTTTCGACCTACTCCAACGAGATCCCGGCGACCCGGGCGCTGCTGTTCATGGCCATCCTCGCGTTCGTCGTCGCGGTCGGCTCGCTGGTGACGGTCACGACGGGCGTGGGGGCAGCCTGGCTCATCGTCGCCATCGCCGCCGCCGTCCTGCCCGCGCTCGCAGGGCACGCGGCCGGCCTCGGCGACCATGCCCTCGCGACGACAGCGGGTGTCGCCCACGTGGTGGCGGCCGTGCTGTGGATTGGCGGCCTGCTGGCACTGGCTGTGCACGCCGCTCGGCGCGACCTGCCGCTCGCACGGCCCGTCGAGCGCTTCTCGACCATCGCCCTAGTCTCGATCCTGCTGCTCGCCGCGAGCGGTGTGGCAAACGCCTACACGCGACTGGACAACGCGGGCCAGCTCGTCACCACCGGCTACGGGCAGATGCTCCTGCTCAAGGCCGGACTGATCGTCACACTGGGGATCCTCGGATGGCTCATGCGCGCTCGCGTCACCTCGACCCTCGGCCGCTCCTCCCGGGCATCCGTGTTCGCGAGGGTCGCCGGCATCGAGCTGCTCGTCATGGTCACGGCGGTCGGCCTTGGCGTCGCCCTCGCCAGCAGCCCGACTCCCCGGGTCGAGGTGCTGATGACGACCTACGGCGAGAGCCTGCTCGGGTTCCCGTACCCGCCCGCGCCCACCATCGCGAACGTTGCACTCGGGTTTTCCTTCGACCCGCTGTTCCTCACTGGCGCACTCGTGGCCGCGGGCCTCTACGTCGCCGGGGTGTTCCGCCTGCGCGCGCGCGGCGATGCGTGGCCGGTGATGCGCACGGTGGCCTGGCTGGCAGGCCTCGGCGTCGTGATCTGGTGCACCAACGCGGGGATCTCCGTCTACTCGCAGGTGTCGGTGGGCCTGCACATGGTCCAGCACATGACGCTGACGATGCTCGCCCCCATCCTCCTCGTGCTCGGTGCCCCGGCGACGCTCGCGCTGCGCGCACTCAAGCCCGCGGTGGGCAATGAGCGCGGCCCGCGAGAGTGGCTGGTCTGGTTCCTGCACAGCTGGATCACGCGCATCCTGACGAACCCGTTCTACGTGTTCTTCGTCTACGTCATCGGCTTGTACGCGCTGTACTTCACGCCCGCCTTCGGCTGGCTCATGGGCAGCCACGTCGGGCACGTGGTGATGCAGCTGCACTTCCTGTTCTCCGGCTACCTGTTCTACTGGGTGCTCATCGGCATCGATCCGCGTCCGCGCCCCCTTCCCTACTGGGGTCGCTTCCTGCTGCTCCTGCTCGCCATCTCCGTGCACGGCTTCTTCGCCGTGGCGATGATGATGGGGACCGAACCCCTCGCGACCGAGTGGTACGGCATCGTGCGGCCGCCGTGGATCGGCGATTCGCTGCAGGACAGCCTGAACGGCGGACAGGTCGCATGGGGGCTCGGGGAGATCCCGAACCTCATCGTGCTCATCGCCATCGCCGTGCAGTGGTCGCGCAGCGACGCACGCGACGCGAAGCGGCACGACCGGCAGGCCGACCGGGACGACGACGCCGAGCTGCGGGCCTACAACGAGCGGCTGGCATCTCTCCACCGGCAGGATCGGGCCTGATACCCTAGGGGGTATGCTGACCTCAACCCGGACGGCCGCGGCCGCCCTCGCCGCCACCGCCCTCATCGCCCTCGCCGGCTGCTCCTCTAGCCCCACCGGCACCGCCGAGGCCGTACCGATCAAGGCAGCGACCGCCCCCCAGCGCGTGGATGCGCAGGCCTTCGCACAGGTCGTGGCCGCACCCGGCGTGCAGATCATCGACGTCCGCACGCCCGAGGAGTTCGCGGAGGGCTACATCGAGGGCGCCGTCAACTACAACCTCCAGGGCCCGGACTTCGCGACCCAGGTTGCCGGGCTCGACCCCGCCGGCACCTACGCCGTCTACTGCCGCAGCGGCAACCGGTCGCAGGCCGCCGTCGACGCAATGCGGCAGGCGGGCCTCACGAGCGTGTACGAACTGCAGACCGGGATCGTCGGCTGGCAGGAGGCAGGTCTGCCGGTCGTGCGCTGACAGGCGCCGTACCGTGGTGCGGTGAGCACTTACCGGCGCCGCTGCGCCGCCATCGCTGCGGTGGGAGCCGCCCTCCTCGGTTCCGTCCTTGCCGGCATGATCGGCGCAGCCGCCCCCGCTCAGGCGTCCCCCGGGTTCCATCCCTCGCGGCTGGAGTCCATCGGCGACGCGCGCCAGGTCATCGTGGTGACCGCACCGTCGTGGCGCTCGACCACCGGCACCCTGCGTGCCTACGAGCGCACTGACGACGGCGACTGGCGCATCGTCGTCGATGCGATCCCGGCGAACCTCGGCTACGGCGGCCTGGCGCCCGCGGCGACGCGTCGCCAGGCCACGGGCACGACACCTGCGGGAACGTTCGCCATCGTCGACGCCTTCGGTCGCAGGGGTGATCCCGGGACGCAGATGCCCTACCGTCGCGTCGACCGCGACGACGCATGGACCTACAACCCACGTGTGCCCGCGACGTACAACCTCTTCCAGGACGCGCCCGTCTCGTGGTCGTCGTACGGCTCGTACGTCGAGATGCTCTGGTCCTACGGGCGGCAGTACGACTACGTGACCGTGCTGGACTACAACCTGCCGACGGGTGACATCACCCGCAATGCCCGCGGAGTCAGGCGAACCAGCACGCCGGCCGACACGCGCGCGGGCGGGGGAATCTTCCTGCACGTGAGCAAGGGCACGCCCACCGCAGGCTGCATCGCGATCGCACGGCCGCGCATGCGCGGGATCCTGCAGTGGCTGGATCCGCGGAAGGATCCCGTGCTCGTGGTGGGCCCGGTGGGCACCCTGCGCTGATCGAGCGAGGGGATCAGCCGATCCGAATGTCCTCCAGCACGGGGAACTCGGTGCGCCAGCGCAGCGGCGCATCCGGGTCGACCTCGACGATGAGCACCTCGGGTCCTGACCCTGCCTGGGCCACGACGGCGCCCTTCGGGTCGATACCGACCGAGTGGCCGCCCAGCGTGATCCCCGGCTGGCTGCCCACTTCATTGCAGGCCAGCAGCCACGCCTGGTTCTCGATCGCGCGTGCACGCGTCAGCACATCCCAGTGCTCGATCCGCGGCGTGGGCCAGCCCGACGAGATGACGAAGGCCGTGGCACCACCCTCCGTGAGCGCGCGGAACAGCTCCGGGAACCGCAGGTCGTAGCAGGTCGCCAGGCCGGTCGGCCCCAGCGGCGTCTCGACCACGAACAGCTCGTCGCCACCGCTCATGAGCACGGTCTCACCGCCGTCGAAACCGAAAAGGTGGATCTTGCGGTACGCCGCAGTGAGTGCACCGTCGGGGGCGAACAGCACGCTGGTGTTGTAGTGGTCGTCGCCGTCGATCTCCGCGATCGATCCGCCATGGAGCCAGATGCCCCGCTGCCGGGCAAGACCGCTCAACGCCTCGACCAGCGGGCCGTCGATCGACTGCGCATGCTCCCGGGCAGCGGTGATGTCGAAGGCACCCACATGCCAGAGCTCCGGCAGCACGAGCATGTCGCAGTCCGACGCCACGTCGTCGACCAGCGAGAGCGTCCGCGTGACACGATGCGCCACCGGCTCGTCCGACGAGACCTCGAGCTGGATGAGTCCCACGCGTACCGTCATGGCGAGAACCCTAGGGCGCAGGGCACGCCGCGGCTACGGTGCTGACATGGATCCTCGGCACTCACCTGACCGTGATGAGCTCATCGGCATCTGGGACGCGACGTCGACGGGCTTCCTCGACCTCGCGGCCTCCCTTGACGACCAGCAGTGGTCCGCCCCCACCCCCTGCCCGGGCTGGACCGCCGGCGACCTCGTGTCCCACGTCATCGACATCGAGCAGCTCCTCGACCAGGCACCCCGGCCCCAGCATGAGCCCGACTGGGACGCGCTTCCGCATGCGACGGGCGACGTCGGGCGCTTCACCGAGGTGGGCGTCGATGTCCGGCGCGGTCGCACCCGCGACGACGTCGTCGCCGAGCTTCGCGCAACCCTCGCCGCGCGACGTACCGCTCTCAGCGCGCTGCCATCGGACGCCGAGGTGCTGAGCCCGTTCGGCCGCCCCACGACCCAGGAGCGGCTCCTGCGGATGCGCATCCTCGACACCTGGGTGCACGAGCAGGACATCCGACGTGCCATCGGGCAGCCGGGGGGCATGGCGTCGGACGGGGCGATCGTCGCGCTGCAGGTCTTCCTCGACGGCCTGCCCAAGGCGTGGGCCAAGCAGGTGGGTGCGCCGGCGGGCAGCGTCGCGCACGTCGTCATCAGCGATGTCGGACGCGGCGTGGAGGCTTGGGTCCTCGTCGGTGAGGACGGCCAGGGGGCTATGTCCGCACCCGTGGACGACCCTGATGTCGAGCTCACGCTCGGCTGGGATGACTTCCTGACCCTCGCGGCCGGGCGCGCGGAACCGGAGTCCGTGCATGGACGAGTGCACGTGGGCGGGAGCCCCGAACGCGGGGCGCGGCTCCTCGCGTCGCTCACGATGACGCCCTGACCGGCGGCTCACGGGGTCGTGGCCCCGGCCGTGGGCAGGACTCCGCTCATCGCCGTCCGGCACAATGGCGAGCATGGCCGCGAGCGACGGCACCATCCGCGTGTTCCTCATGGACGACCACGAGATCGTGCGCCGCGGCCTCGCCGACCTCATCGGGCTCGAGAACGACATGGAGGTCGTGGGTGAGGCAGGCTCGACGCGGGAGGCCCTGCTGCGCATCCCCGCCGTCCATCCGCAGGTCGCCGTCCTCGACGTGCGCCTGCCCGACGGGAACGGTGTCGAGGTGTGCCGCGACATCCGCTCGTCGATGCCGGAGGTCAACTGCCTGATGCTGACGTCCTACGCCGATGACGAGGCGCTGTTCGACGCGATCATGGCCGGGGCCGCGGGCTACGTGCTCAAGGAGATCCGCGGGAACGACCTGATCGAGGCGATCCGCCACGTCGCGCAGGGCCGGTCGCTCCTCGATCCGAAGGCGACGGCGCGAGTACTCGACCGGCTTCGCAACGGAAGCCCGCAGGACGATCGACTTGCCGGCCTCTCCGACCAGGAGCGACGCATCCTCGACCGCATCGGCGAGGGGATGACGAACCGGCAGATCGGCGAGTCGATGCACCTGGCCGAGAAGACCGTCAAGAACTACGTCTCCAGTCTGCTGGCCAAGCTGGGCATGGAGCGGCGCACGCAGGCTGCGGCCTTCGTCGCGCGCACGAACGCGGAGAGCGACCACCGCTGACCTGCGGTGCCTACTCCCGGAAGAGCGCGGAGTAGGCGTTCAGTGCCTGCTGCCCGCCGAGGTGCGCGTAGAGCACCGTCGAATTGCGCGGGATCTCCCCCGAGGCGATCAGGTCGATCATCCCGGCCATCGACTTGCCCTCGTAGACGGTGTCGAGGATGACCCCCTCCAGGCGCCCGGTCAGGCGGATGGCGTCGAGGGTCGACTCGACCGGTATGCCGTAGTAGTCACCGGCCCAGCCCTCGAGCACGGTGATCTCGTCGTCACGCAGGTCACGCCCGAGGTCGATGAGGTCGGCCGTGTGACGCGCGATGCGGGCGACTTGGTCCCGCGTCTTCTCCAGCGTCGCGGACGCATCGATGCCGATGACGCGGCGGGGCCGGTCCTGGCCGGCGAAGCCAGCGATCATGCCGGCGTGGGTGCTCCCCGTGACGGTGCAGACGACGATGGTGTCGAAGAAGATGCCCAACTCCTTCTCCTGCTGCTCGACCTCGTAGGCCCAGTTCGCGAAGCCCAGGCCCCCGAGTCGATGCTCGGAGGCTCCGGCCGGGATGCCGTACGGCTTCCCGCCACGGGCCTCGACATCGGCAAGGGCCCGCTGCCAGCTGTCACGGATGCCGATGTCGAAGCCGGACGAGTCCAGGCGGACCTCCGCTCCCATGATGCGCGACAACATGATGTTGCCGACCCGGTCATTGACGGAGTCCGGCCAGTCCACCCATGCCTCCTGCACCAGCACTGCCTTCAGCCCGAGGTGAGCGGCGACGGCGGCCACCTGCCGTGTGTGGTTCGACTGGACGCCACCGATCGACACGAGTGTGTCCGCACCGGAGCCGATCACGTCGGGGACGATGTACTCGAGCTTGCGCACCTTGTTGCCGCCGTAGGCCAGGCCGCTGCTGACGTCCTCGCGCTTCATCCAGATCTGCGCACCCCCGAGATGGGAGGAGAGACGCGGAAGCGGGTGCACCGGGCTCGGGCCGAACGTCAGCGGGTGGCGGGGGAAGTCAGCGAGTGACACGGGTGCTCCTCAGTGGCTGGCGGGTGATCAGCCCTCATTCTGCCCAGCATCGACAGCATCCGGGTCAGAGGGGAGCCGCGACATCATCCGATCGAGAACCAGCCAGAAGAGAGCTCCGATGATGACGAAACTCGCCACGCCCGTCCAGAAGCCGAGCGCCGAGGGCTGCGTGCCCGTGAACTCGTCGAAGACGTCACGGGCAACGGTCTGGGCGAACTGGGCGCTGTTGAGAACGAACAACGGGATCTGGAAGAGCCCCACGACCAGACCTGACAGCGCGACGACGACGAAGCTCGTCCGAGGGCGCCCCGACGGCGGTTGCCATGCCATGACTCCCACGAAGGCCAGGCCGAGGAGCATGATGTTGATCCAGATGACATCGGGGATTCCCAACCCATTGACCGCGGCCAGCCATGCACCACGTGCCTCCTCCAGATCCGCCATCCCCTCCTTCGCCAGCGCGCGGTCGGCTTGGGACCACTTGTCCTCCGTCAGGTCGGCATCCCACTTGGCGAGAGCTGTCGAGACCACGTCCAGGGCCTCGGCAACCTGCGGGTCGCCCCGCAGGGATCGATTCGAGATGTCGAAGGTGGTCAGGGTGAGGAACGTGGTGAAGAGCTCATCGGCAGCGGTCTCCGTCACTCCGGGCACGCCCTCGATCGCGCGCTCGACCTTGAGGACGGCGGCCACCACCTCCGACCCCTTCTCGTAGACGGCCTTGTCATCGGACCACAGTTGCTGGACAGAGAAGGTCAGGCTGAAGACGAAGGCCGTACTGAGGAGCGCCTGCAGAGCCGTGAGGGAGGCTCGATCACCCGACTCATCGACATGGCGGCGGCGCAACCCCGTGACCGCGACGATAACCGCAAGGGGCGGCACGACGGCAAGGGTGACGCAGAGCCAGATAGGCAGGCCGTAGAGGGCGTTCTGGAGAAACATCCTGCGATGCTAACTAGGCGGCATCCAGGGGAACGCGCCAGGTGAGGCGGGTCCCACCTGCCTCAGACACCCGCTCAAGCACGCACGTCCCACCGAGGTCGTGAGCCCGTGCACTGACATTGGCGACGCCCGAACGGCGTCCAGCCGGATCATCCACGATGCCCACGCCGTCATCGGTCACGGCAAGGACGACATCGCCGCCCTGGATCTGGACCAGAACATCGACCCCGCGCGCTTCCGCATGCCGCGCCACATTGGCCAACGCCTCGCGCAGGGCGGCGACCAGCTGGTCGGCGACCTCGCTGGAGACCATCGAGTCCACGGGCCCTGCGAAGCGCACGGCCGGCGTGAACCCGAGCAGCGTCGCCGCCTGCGAGGCCTCGCGCAGGACCCGTCCGCGTGCACTCGACGTGGGGCCGTCCACCGGCTCGTGCAGCGCGAAGATCGTCTGGCGGATCTGAGTGATCGTCTCGTCCAGCTCGTCGATGGCCCGCGCCACCCGTTCCGCGGCCGCCTCCGGGACGTCCGGCACGCGCGTGGTGCCCTGAAGCATCATCCCCGTGGCGAAGAGCCGCTGGATGACGAGGTCGTGCAGGTCGCGCGCGATGCGGTCGCGATCCTGGAACACGGCCAAGCGCTCGTGCTCGCGTCGTGCCTCGGCGAGCACCAGCGTCACTGCGGCCTGGGAACCGAAGGATGCAGCGAGCTCGATGGTCCTCGAGGGAAGGACGAGATCGTCCGTCGACCACAGCAGTACGAGTGCGCCGAGGGCGCGGTCGGCTGTGCTGAGCGGGATGATGAGGGCGGGCCCGAGAGGACCGACGCTGATCGTCGTCCCGAGGACCTCCTCGCCGCTCGTCACCAGGTGCTCGGCGCCGGTCGCGAGGACGCTGCTTGCGGCGGAACCCACCGGCACCTGCTGATCCGGCCATCCACTGATGACGGCCAGCACCTCAGCGGTGGCCTCGGGTCGTCGTCGCGCCCCCGCTCCATCCGGCGACCCATCGCGGGCATCGACGATCTCCACGACGAGACCCTGGGGCTCGCTGAGCCCGATGAGGACCACGTCCGCCCCCGTCAGGCCGCGTGCGTGGTGCGCGATCAGCGAGAGGGCCTCGGCCTCATCGCCGTCGGCCAGCACCGCGTTCGCGATGTCCGCGACCGCCTCCTGCCACTGCTCACGGGTCCGCGAGCGCTCGTACAGTCGCGCGTTCTCGATCGCGACGGCCGCTGCGGCCGCGAGGGCCATGACCGTGCGCTCGTCGTCCTCGGTGAATCCCTGCCCGGACCGCTTCTCGGTGAGGTAGAGATTGCCGAACACCTCACCGCGCACGCGGAGCGGAACGCCCAGGAAGGACGTCATCCCCGGGTGCCCGGCGGGAAAGCCGACCGCCGAGGGATGGGCCGCGAGATCGTCCAGGCGCAGCGGCGCCGGGTGCTCGATGATCAGGCCGAGGATGCCCCGGCCGGCGGGCAGCTCACCGATCTGCTCGGCGGCCTGCGCCTCGATGCCGACATGGATGAACTCCTCGATCCGCCCATCCGGGCCGAGCACCCCGAGCGCTCCGTAGGAGGCCTCGACGAGCTCCACGGCCGCCTCCACGATGCGGCGCAGCGTCGATCCAAGCTCCAGCCCCGCCGCGACGGACACCGCCGCGGAGAGGAGGCCCAGTTCGCGATCGACCGATCCGCTCACGCCCGCTGCTCCCTCACCCTCGAAGACTAGGCTGGCGGAGCCCGTGACAGCCGATACTTTGGGCGCTGTGACCCTGCGCACGCGGACTCTCGTCGCCTCGGCGATCGCGTTGGCGGCACTGGTCCTCATGGGCGTCATCGTCCTGGCTCAGTACCTCATCACGGCGACGTCGAGCATGGCCGTGCAGGACGCCCTGTTCCCTGCCGTGGAGACCTCGGCCCAGGTGAGCCTCGAGCAGGCCAACGCTAGCGGCTCGCTGTCCGACTACGTCATGCTCCGGCGTGACACCGCACTGGACGACTACCGCCAGACGATCGGGCGTGCCACGACCCTCATCGACGAACTGCGGGTCGCCACGGAGGGCGACGCATCCCTCACGGCACTGGTGGACGAGGCGCTGGCCGCGCAGCGCGCCTGGGTCAAGGCAGATGCCGATCCTGTGATAGCTCTCATGCAGGCGGACAAGCGCGTGCGCGCAGAGCGGCAGACCAACTCCCAGGAGGCCTGGGACGCGTACTACGCGATGGTGGCCGCGTCGAATCGGCTGCACGATGCGCTCAACACCGCGCGCCATGACGCCTCGTCAGCGGTGAGCGGCCTGACCCGAACTCTCGGCATCACCCTCCTGGTCGTCGCAGTGCTCGTCCTGCTTGGCCTCGTGCTGTTCTTCCTCGGCCTGCAGATGTGGGTGCTCGCTCCACTTGCCGCACTGCGCGGCGACCTGACGCGTGCTGCGAGGACCACCGGTCACACGACGCCGATCCGGCCGTACGGGCCCCCGGAGCTGCAGGCCGTGGGCGTCGATGCCGAGCTGCTCCGACGCAACCTGGTCGCGGAGATCGACGAGGCCCAGGCGGCCCGCGAGGCCCTCATGCACGATGCCCCGCTCGTCACCGCGATGCGGGGGGAGTTGGCCGTCGGCCAGGCACCAACGGTCCCCGGCTTCGAGCTCGCCGGGTACAACCATTCCGCCGAGGGGGTCGTGTCTGGCGACTGGTGGGACGCCATCACCCCGCCCGACGGCAGCCTCGTCCTCGTCGTGGCCGACGTGTCGGGGCATGGACCCGGCGCCAGCCTCACCGCGGTCCGCGTCCGGTCGGTGCTGCGCACGGCGCTGCGCACGGGGTCAGGGCTCGCGGAGTCCGTCACCCTGGCCGCGGATGCGTGCACGGACGACGACCACTTCGTCACTGCCATCGTCATGCGTCTGGACCGCGACCTCGGCACGATCACGTGGTGCAACGCCGGGCACCACCCGGCGATCACCGTGACGCGGACCAAGGACGCCACCCTGTGCGAGCCCACCGGTCCGCTGATCTCCTCGCTCGGCGGGGAGTGGACCGTCCGAACGCGCTTCTTCTCCCCGGGTGACGTCGTGGTCGCGTTCACCGACGGACTCGTCGAGTCGCGCAACGCCGAGGGCGAGGAGCTGGAGTCGGCCGCGGTCGCGCAGCTCATCCGTGCGATGGACGGTCCTGTGCGCGAGAACCCTGCGGAGCTCATCACCCGACTGCTGGCCCAGGCACGTCATCGGGCGACGGACTGGCGACGCGACGACATCACCGTGATCGCCGCCGTCCGGGAGGCGTAGGCGGTCGTCCAGCCGGGGGATGGCCATGGCAGCATGGCTTCATGCGCCGACTCCTCTCCGTGACCAGCCTGACCCTGTCCATCGCCCTCGCCGCCGGCCTCGCCCTCGCGTCCCCGGCAGGCGCCGCTCCCCCCGAGGGTCCGCAGACCCGGGCCGACCTCAAGGGCACGACGATCTCGCGCTCGCTGTTCGGCATGCACGTGTTCAACGTCGAGGACGACGTCTGGCCCACCGTGCCCGTCGGGAGCCTGCGCCTGTGGGACAACGAGACCACGTGGTCGGTGATCGAGCCGCTGCAGAACGCCTTCGCGTGGGGCAAGCTCGACAATGCGGTGGCCAACGCCGAGAAGAACGGCATGAAGGACATCCTGTACGTGCTTGCCGGAACGCCGTCCTGGGCATCCGACGACCCGGCCTCCGGTGGAGCGGCCGGCGTCCTTCCGGGCGCCGCGGGCATGCCCCGCAACCTGGCGGACTGGGATGACTTCGTGACCCAGGTCGCCACCCGCTACAAGGGCCGCATCTCCGCGTACCAGGTGTGGAACGAGGCGAACCTGACCACGTTCTCGACCGGCAGCCCTGCCGAGATGGCCGAGCTCACCAAGCGCGCATACGACATCATCAAGAGCATCGACCCGAGTGCGACTGTCGTCGCGCCCAGCACGGGCACGCGCTTGGGCGGGCCGTTCAAGAAGTTCTACCCCGCCTACCTGCAGGAGCTGAAGAAGCGCGACTGGCCGGTGGACGTCTGGGCGGTGCACACCTACCCGCACTCCCTCGGCACCCCCGCCGATCGCGCGGCCCTCGCGCGCACCTACCTCGACATGCTCAAGCAGTACGGGGCTCCCAGCCGGCCGATCTGGGACACTGAGAACAACTTCGGCCTCGCGGGCCCGGGGCCGCAGAACCCCGACCAGGACATCACCGACGGTCGCGCGGCGTCGTGGACGGCGCAGACCTACCTCGACGCGCTCCGGCTGGGCATCAGCCGCGTGTACTGGTACGCGTGGGGTCCGGAGAACGACCTCGTCGGCATCCAGATGTACGACGGAACGCCCGCCGCCACGGCCTTCGCAACGCTGCAGGACTGGATCGTCGGAGCGAGCTACCAGGGCTGCCGCGGAGCCAGGCCGGTGGTCTGCAACTTCGTCAAGTCCGGTGCACCCATGAAGGTCGTGTGGACCGAGCGCGGCGCCAAGAAGTTCAAGACGAGGGGCTTCACCGAGGTCTGCTCACTCAACGGCACGTGCACCCCGATCTCCGGAAAGTCGATCCGGGTCTCGGCACCGGTGCTGCTGAAGAAGTAGGTCATCGCTCCTCGGCGACACTGTTGCCGCCGTCGACGACGATGACCTGGCCGGTGATGTAGGACGCGCCGGGGGTGCACAGCCACGCGATGGCGCTGGCCACCTCATCGGGTGTTGCACTGCGCCCGATCGGCACGCGCCGACCCTGCTGGGTCTCGTGCGGGGTCTGCGATTCAGTGGCGATCCATCCCGGGGCCACCGCATTGACGGTGATCCCGACCCCCGCGAGGTCGACGGCGACAGCGCGGGTCAGGCCCACCATGCCGGCCTTCGCGGCGGCGTAGACGGCCTCGCCGCGCATCGCCATCACCGGTCCGCTCACGCTGGCGACGTTGACGATGCGTCCCGCGTCGCTGTGGTGCAGGTGGGGCAGTCCCGCGGACAGCACATGGAATGCGGTGTCGAGGTTGCGTGCCAGGCCGGCTCGCCACGCCTCATCCGTCAGCTCGCCCACGGCACCTGCCTCCCCCGAGGATCCGATGCTCACCATGCCCGCATTGCTGACGATGATGTCGAGGCGGCCGAGTGCCTCGACAGTCGCCGCCACGACGTCACGGGCCTGCCGACCGTCCGTGAGATCGGCCACGACTCCGACGGATCGGGCACCTCTCGCCACGAGAGCTTCGGCACGCTCATGGATGCGGTCCGTCGTTGACGTCACGACCACATCGGCACCGAGGTCGACGAGAAGCCGTGCGGTGGCGAATCCGATGCCGCCCGGGGACCCGGCCCCGGTGACGAGCGCAGCTCGTCCGGCAAGGTCGAAGGCCGCCGGGATGCCGCTCACGGGACGATCCGTGAGACGGCCTCACGGAACAGCTCGCTGTGCAGGTCGACGTCGGCGCCGGTGGTGTCGGGGCACATGAGCGCCATGTTGTGGAACGGCGTGATGATGACGCCCCTGTTCGACAGGAACAGGTGCAGGTACTCCTCGAGATCGTCGTCATGGGCTGCGGCCGACGCCGTGCCCGTGAGCGGCGCCGGTCTGGTGAAGCGGTACTCCGCCCGCGCCCCGAGCTGAGTCACCGACCACGGGACGTCGAACTCGGCCAGCGTTTGCTCGACCCCCTCGCGGAAGCGCGTCGCAAGGTCGATCATGTGCGTGAAGGCGGCGTCGGTCAGCACCTCACCGAGGGTCGCCCGCATCGCAGCGGTCGACATGGCGTTGCCCGCGAGTGTTCCGCCAACACCGCCGACATCGACCAGGTCAGCCTCGACGTGCAGCGCGACCTCGTCCGCCACGGCCGCCGTGAGCCCGTACGCACCGCTGGGGACCCCGCCGCCGATGCTCTTGCCGATGACGAAGATGTCGGGCTCGAGGCCCCACGCCGCCGTGCATCCACCGGGTCCCGCCGAGATGGTGTGCGTCTCGTCGATGAGCAGCAGCGTCCCGTGCGCGGTGCACAGGTCGCGCACGGCCTCGAGGAACCCGGGCTCCGGGAGCACGATGCCGATATTGGTGAGGGCCGGTTCCATGATGAGGACCGCGACGTCACCGTGCGCCAGCCCCGCCTCGACGGACGCGATGTCGTTGAACTCGGCTACGCGCGTCGTCTGGTCCACGGGGACGGCCGGACCAACATTGCCGCCTCGAGGTGCGGTGCCGCCGTCGTCACCGGTGATGACGAAGGTCTCGTCCACCGAGCCGTGGTAGCAGTAGGAGAAGGCCATCACCCTTGGGCGTCCGGTCACCATGCGGCCGATGCGCATTGCCCACCGATTGGCATCGGTCGCCGTCAGGCTGAACGACCAGTAGGGCAGGCCGAACCTGCGCGTCAGGTCCGCCGCGACCCACTCCGCGTCCTCCGTCGGCATCATCGTCGTGATGCCGCCGAGGTCCCCGATGCGCCGCTGGACGGCCTCCACCGTGGCTCGTGGTGAGTGACCCGCCATCGATCCGGTGTCGCCCAGCGCGAAGTCCACGTACTCATTGCCGTCGATGTCCGTGATGCGGTTGCCATGGGCGGTGGCGAGGTACACGGGGTAGCCTCCCGACCACTTGTTCATCCAGGTCATCGGAACACGCCCGAGCAGGTGATCAGCCGCCTCGAATGCCGCCCGCGAGCGCGGAGTCCGCTTCTGGTGGCGCGCATGCTCCTCGACGATGAGGGCCCTGAGCCGATCCCGGTCGATCGTCACGAGCAGACCTCCACTCCTCGGGGCCGCACGCGGCCACACCTCTCGCAAGTCCCCGAGGCGACTCTCGCACATGAGAGGCTGCCCCGGTGAGCGAGATCGCGCCCGACCCGCCGCCGAGTGATCCAGCACAGGTCAAGCTGCACTTCCTCGGCCTGACCTTCGACCCCCACCGGCTGATCTACTCGACGCTGATCATCATCGTGTCACTCTCGATCTACGGCGACAGCGACTTCAAGGAGTTCACCGCCGGCACGGCAGTCGTGCTGTCCGCGGTGCTCATCGCGCCCCTGTTCGCCCTGACGATGGCGCATGCGTTCTCCGACGCCCTCGACATGCAGATCAGGCTCGGCCGGCGACTGACGGGCCGCGATCGGCGTCACATTCTGGCGTCGAACCTCGAGTACATGTACATCGCCGTTCCCCCGCTGCTGCTCATCGGAGTCCTCGGACCCACGTCGGTGCCACCCAACCTGATCCTGGACATCATCGTGGCGAGCGGGCTGATCAGCCTGTTCCTCTGGGGTGCATTCGCCGCACGGATGGCCAGGCTCGGCCGCTGGGCGCAGGTGCGCACCGGGCTGAGCTACTCGCTGATGGGCCTGATCGTGGTGGTGGTCGAGCTCGCCCTCACGCACTGACCACCCAGTCGAGTCGCCCATCAGCAGCCGGTCGCGCCAGCAGGCCCGCGGCGACGCCGCCGAGGTAGGCCGCGCCGAGGGCGCCCGGCTCGCCGATGTCGACGAACGTGGCATCGCCCAGCTGCCGCCGCTTGGCGTCGGCCACCATCGCATTGCGGGTCCAGCCGCCCGCCAGGACGGCAGACCGGTGAGGGCCGGCGACCCGGTCCATCTCCGCCAGCGCCTCGCCCGCCATCCGCGTCAGGTCCTCGACAGCTGCCCGCCACGTGCTTGCGGGGCTCACGCCGTCCGTCACATTGCCGAGAACCACGGCGTCGTTGCCGACCTCGAACAGGCGCGGACTGTCCTCGCCGCGCGGGAGTGCCAAGGCGGCCTCGCCGAGGGCCAGCCGCGCGGCGCGATCGTCCGCGCCCACGAGTGCGGCGATCCGCTCGAGGGTGAGCCCCGTCAGTCGGCCCGCGAGCAGGATCTGGTGGTCGGGCAGGACGGACCAGTCGACATCGATGTCGCTGTCGGTGAGCTGCTCGATCTCGTCATGTGACAGCGGCTGCCGGACAGTGCGGATCAGCGCCTCCGCCGTGCCCATCGAGTCGAACAGGGCACCGTCCCGCGCAGCCCCGCTGACCAGAGCCGCGGCCTGGTGATCGAGGCCCGCGACGGTCAGATGCGCACCGTGGAGCAGGGGCGGCACGTCCTCCCCGCGCACCCGCCCCGCAGGATCACCGGCCCACACCCGTTCACGCGCCAGCAGGTCGCCCACAAGGTCGACTGCCACGGGCCACGGCTCACGCAGGGAGATGTCGAGCATCCCGGTCCGCGAGGCCAGGGAAGCCTCGCTCACCTCGTCGCCGCCCATGGCGCGAACGACCCACTCAGCGACGCACAGGTGCCGCACCGCGTCGAGCGCGCCGGGGACGTTCTGCCGCAGCCACATCACTTTCATCAGTGACGGCTTCGAATTCAGCCTGCGCCCGGTGGCCCGTTGGTACTCGCGTGGCTCGACCACCGCCCGCACGGCGCCCGCGTCCCCACGGGGGTCGAACCACGCCAGCACCGGGGCGCACGGTCGCCCGTGGCGGTCCAGGAGCACCCCCGCCTCGGCGATTCCGGTGACGCCGATGGCGGTCACCTCGGTGGCCCCCGAGTCGGTCGCCGCGCGTGCGCACACGTCGAGCGCGATCGAGGCGAGATCGGTCGCATCCGCGTCCGCCCACGGGCCCTGGTGCCGCCACGGCGTGGCCACGGCGGCCTCGCCGACGACGCTTCCCTCCGTCGTGACCGCGACCGCCTTGACCGACGTGGTGCCGACGTCGACGCCGACCAGCACCTTCCGATCCATGGGGTGGCCTCCGCGACTAGTGTCGACCCGACGCTAGCGGCTCCCCGTGCATCACGGGCCCCAGTCGGACGACGAGAACGCGAGAGGACGGCCATGAGCGACGTCGAGTACCGGATGCGGCGCATGTTCAACCCTGCGTCCGGGAGATGCCTGGACATCGCGGTCGATCACGGCTTCTTCGGCGAGAAGGCTTTTCTGCAGGGGATCGAGGACCTCCCGGCCGCCGTCGCCACCCTCGCCGCCGCCGCTCCCGATGCGATCCAGCTGACCAAGGGCCAGGCCCGTCTGCTCCAGTCGCTCGGCGGCCGCGAGCGCCCGGCCCTCGTGCTGCGCACGGACGTCGCCAACGTGTACGGCTCCCCGCTGCCGGACCACATGTTCGACCTCACCCTGCCGAATCCCGGACTGGCAGGCGTCCAGCTCGATGCCGCCTGCGTCGTGGTCAACCTCTTCGACCTGCCCGACCGGCCGCAGGTGCGCGAGGCGTGCCTGCGCGCCATCTTGAACGCGAAGGTCGACTGCGAGAGGTACGGCATGCCCCTCATGATCGAGCCCCTGGTGATGAAGGAGGGATCATCGGGCGGCTACACCGTGAACGGGGATCTCGACCGGATCATCCCGGTGGTGCGCCAGGCGGTGGAGCTCGGCGCCGACATCATCAAGGCAGACCCCTGTGACGACCCGAGCCAGTACCACGAGGTCATCCAGACGGCGTCCGGCATCCCGGTGCTCGTGCGAGGCGGCGGCAAGGTCGACGACGCCGAGTTGTTCCGCCGCACCCAGGCAGTGCTCGAGCAGGGCGCTGCGGGAATCGTTTACGGGCGCAACATCATCCAGCACGACAATCCAGCTGGGATGACACGAGCACTCATGGCCATGCTGCACGACGGGGCCGATGCCAAGGCCGCCGCTGGGATCATCGCCGCGTCATGAGCACCCCGCAGCCCGTGCGCATCGGCGTGGTCGGCGCCGGTCTTATGGGACGCGAGCTGGCGGCCGTCTGCGGACGCTGGTCGCAGCTCGTCGACCACCCCTGCCTGCCGCAGATCGTGGCGGTCGCGGATCCGCAGCCTGCGGCACGCGAGTGGTTCCGGCGCGTGCCGAGCGTCCAGACGTTCGCAGACGACTGGCGGGCGCTGGTCGACGACCCCACGCTCGACGTCCTCTACCTCGCCGTGCCGCACGACCTGCACGAGGACCTCTATGTCGCGGCGGCGCAGGCCGGACGGGACTTTCTTGCCGAGAAGCCGTTCGGCATCGACCTCTCGGCCGCAGGGCGGATCGCCGCCGCCGTCCGGGCGTCGACCAGTTTCGTGCGCGTGTCCAGCGAGTTCCCGTTCTTCCCCGGTGCCCTGCGTGCGTACGCCTACGCGGCGTCGGGAGCACTCGGCGACATCCTTGACGTGCGCTCGCAGTTCTCGCACTCGTCCGACCTTGACCGCGGCAAGCCCATCAACTGGAAGCGCCGCGCCGCGACCTGCGGCGAGCTCGGGGTGATGGGCGACCTCGGGCTCCACGTCGCGCACGTGCCCCTTCGCCTCGGGTACCTGCCCGAGACCGTCTACGGAATGCTCGACAACGTCGTCACGTCACGTCCGGGCGCCGATGGATCCGGCGTCGACTGCGACACCTGGGACAACGCGCTCCTCGCCTGCCGTGTGCCGTCGAGCACCGACGCACCGCGGCGGTTCTCCATGCTGTGGGAGACCCGGCGCATCGCGCCAGGCCAGATGAACTCGTGGTCGTTCGAGGCCCTGGGCATGGACGGCGGCGTGCGCTTCTCCACGCGCACCCCGACGACCCTGCAGCGCTTCGTGCGGCGGGACGGGGAGCAGGTGTGGGAGGAGGTGCAGCCGGGCAACCTGTCGGCATGGCCGACCATCTCCGGCGGGATCTTCGAGTTCGGCTTCTCCGATGCGCTGCTCCAGATGTGGGCCTCGTACCTCGCCGAGCGGGCAGGAGGACTCGGCGACCGCTTCGGCACGGCGACCGTCGACGAGGCCGTCGGCGCCCATCGCGTGTTCGACGCAGCCCTGCGGTCAGCGAGGTCGGGGAGCGCGGAACCGCCCGTGTCGTGAGTCTCCGCTCCGTCAGGGGCGTCGGACCAGCAGTGCGAAGTCGGATGCACGCACCGGCCCGTCGAGCAGGCGGCCACCGGGCAGCGGCACCGCGAGCGGCGTGCCGGACTCGTCGACGAAGATCACCGACGGGGCACCGGCTCCCGTCAACGACAGCACCACCTGGCCGAGGAGCAGCAGCTGCTCCGAGGGGGGCAGGGAGGGGAAGTCCGGGCTCAGCTCGACCGTGAGAGGCAGGGTCAGGGATGTCGTCGCCTCCGGGAGCAGGGGTCCCACGACCTTCGCGAGCGGCCGCCCGGTGGGTGGGTCGCTCGCGATCGTCCGCAGTCCGCGCTCGGCCTCCAGCGGCGTCGGCCCCACGACCAGGGCCTGCATCACGTAGTCCAATCCAGTGCCGGCGGGCAGTGCCGACTCGACCGGCGTCAGCCGGCCCTCCTCCACGAACCAGAGCAGCAGGGACCCGCCGCCGGGCACGGAGTCAGGCGGCTCAATGGTCGCGAGGGGCGTCGCCGAGGGGCGCGCCGAGGGAGGTTCGGCGACCGTGGGCGTACCCGACGGCGACGGCGACACCGCCACGTCGGCGGGCGTGAGCGGTTCGGCTGCGGGCAGCACGCCGGACGGGATCGGGGCTGGCTCTGCCTGCATGGACACCCCGCATCCGCTGAGCAGGACGGCTGCTGCCGCGACCCACGCGGCGGCGCGCCTCACTCGTCCTCCCCGACGTCGGGCAGGGCCACCACGAACCGAGCCCCTCCTGTCGGTGCGGACTCCACCCGCAGCGTTCCCCCGAGCACCTGCGCCTGCTCGCGGGCAATGGCCAGGCCGAGTCCTGCGCCGGAGGTGCGGTGGGCGGTGCTGCCTCGGGCGAACGGCTCGAACAGCCTCTCCCGGATCGCCTCGTCGACGCCGGGCCCGGAGTCGTCGACCCTGATCATGACCTGCGCGCCCTCGGCCGCGACGGTCACAGACGTGATGCCACCACCGTGGGACTGGGCGTTGTCGACGAGATTGCCGATGATCCGCTCAAAGCGCCGGGCGTCGGTCCGGATGACGGGGTGGACCCCCGTCAGGATGGTTGGATCTATGCCCCGCTGCTGCAGCACCTCTCGGCACAGCGCCTGGATGTCCGCGCTCTCCCACAGCGGCGGATCGTCTGAGCCGATGCGGCTGATCTCGAGCAGGTCGAGCAGCACCTGGGCCATCCGCCGAACCTGCTGGCTGAGGACAGTGACGAGGCCGGCCTCCCGCTCGGGGAGCCGGTCACTGCGTGATTCGAGGAGCTCCGCGGTGCCGAGTGCGGCGGTGACCGGCGACCGGAGCTCGTGGCTGACGTTGCCGCTGAAGCGGCGCTCACGGGCGATCCGCGTCTCCACGGCCTCAGCCATGTCGTTGAAGGACTCGGCGATGGGGTCGAGGTCGCGATCTCCCGTCAGGTCGATGCGGGTGGCCAGCTCACCGCTGGCGATTCGCTGCGCAGCGACACCGAGGCGACGCACCGGGCGCAGCAGGCGGCCCACCGCCGTCGCCCCGAGGACCGCGCCCAGGGCCCCGGCCAGCAGCGTGAGCACGACGCTGGTCCAGCCTCCCCACACCAGGATCGTGTCCAGGTCGCGCAGCGGGAACACCTCGACGTACAGGGCGCTGCCGACCGGGATGGCCGCGATGTAGAACGGGTCGCCGCCGACGTTGGTCCGCTGCGTCGCCCCCTGGGTAGTGCTCACCAGGGACTGCGGGATCTCGTCCGGCTGGATCGTGACACCTGCGGTGTACCACGTGCCCTCGAGGCGCAGCATCGGCTGCGAGGACCCGACCGAGGGGATCTGGGCGAGCGCCTGTCCCGGCGAGGCCCCGGCCTCGAGCGCAGCGCCGGCCGCGCGGGAGTCGAGAACCGCGCGGGTGAGGGCGGCCGACTCCCGCTGGCTGACCAGGTACCAGGATGCGACGACGTAGGTGGCGAGGGAGACCGAGCCCGCGACCGTCAGCGACAGCACCGCGAAGGCGGCGGCAACACGCGTGCGAAGTCCCATCCTCACGGGGGCATCATCTCCAGCCTGGCCGGGACTGCGGGCTCGAGGTCAGGCCTTCATGCGGTACCCGAAGCCGCGCACTGTCGTGAGCAGGCGGGGATTGGCCGGGTCGTCCTCGATCTTGCTGCGAAGCCGGTAGATCAGGTTGTCGACCACCCGCCCGTCTCCGGCGTTGCCGTAGCCCCAGACCTTGCGCAGGAGGTAGTCACGGCTGAGCACCCGGCCGCGCGCCGCGATGAGCTCCGCCAGCACGTAGAACTCGATGCGCGAGACCGGCACGAGGTCGCCATGGCGCCGCACCTCGGCGGTGTCGGTGCGCAGTTCGATCGGTCCGCAGACAAGCACGGCGGGGGTGGGTTCGCTCGGCTCGTCGTCGACCTGCGACCGGCGCAGCTGGGTCCTGATGCGCGCCATCAGCTCCTTGGCCACGAACGGCTTCGTCACGTAGTCGTCCGCACCCGCCTCGAGCCCGGCCACGACGTCCTGGCTGTCGGTCTGCGCCGTGACGATGATGATCGGCACGGAGCTCGTCGCCCGCAGGGTGCGCACGAGATCGAGGCCCTGAATGCCCGGGAGCCGCAGGTCGACGAGCACGACGTCCACGCGCTCGTCCATGATCATCACGAGCCCCTGCTCGGCCGTCTCCGCCTCGAGGGCGCGGTACCCCTCATCCTCGAGGTTGGTGCGGAGCACCAGCCGGATCGCCGCGTCGTCCTCCACCACCAGGACGGTCCGCGAAGCGCGTTCCTGCCCCACTGCACTGTCCGACACCCTCGTCACCCCTTCAGGTCCGTGGTCGACACAGTAGGAGACCAGACCGGCCACCGTGCGGTCCCGCGCGGCACCGACTACGCCCGAAGGGCCTCCGCCAGATCCCGGAACTCCCCGACCAGCAGGTCCATGTCGTCCTTGGTGTGCGCCAGCGACACCAGCCACTGCTCATCCAGCCCCGGGGGTGTCAGCACCCCGCGGTTGATGCCCCACAGCCAGCTGAGCTCGGCGACCTCGAAGTCTGTGCGCTTGTAGTCGCGGTAGTTCCGCACCGGGGTGGCCGACCAGGTGACCGCCCCCTTGACCCCGAAGCCGACGGTGTGGGCCGGCAGCTCGTACTCCGCGATGACGGCATCGAGGGCGACGAGCGCGTCGTCGTTGATTCCCTCTGCCGCATCGAGCGCGGCCTCGGTGCAGACCTCGTCGACAGCCATCGCCGCGGCCATGACGAGCGGATTGCCGTTGTAGGTGCCGAAGTGCGGCATGCGGTTGTCGACGACCGCCTGCATGACCTCTTCACGGCCGCCGAAGGCCGCGAGCGGAAGGCCGCCCCCGATGCTCTTGGCCAGCGTGACCAGGTCGGGCGTGACACCGAGGCGCTTGGCCGCGCCCGCGTACCCCGCGGTGAGGCCCGTCTTCACCTCGTCGAAGATCAGGAGCACGCCGTACTCGTCGCATGCCGCCCTCACCGCTGCGAGGTAGCCGGCATCCGGCAGCACGATCCCGATGTTCTCCATGACCGGCTCCATCACGACCGCGGCGATCTCAGCCGAACTCTGCTCGAGCACCTCGCGCAGGCGGTCGATGTCGTTGTACGGCACGACGTGCACGGTGCCCGCCTCGACCTCGAACGGGGTGACGGGAGTTGGGGCGTCCTCAGGCCCTGCATCCGCGACCGCTGGCTTGACCGACACCGAGAGGGCGTCATAGCCGCCGTGGTAGCCGCCCTCGAGCTTCACGATCGCCTTGCGGCCGGTGTAGGCGCGGGCCGTGCGGACCGCGTACATCGTCGACTCCGTCCCGGAGTTGGTGAAGCGCAGGCGGTCCAGGCCGAAACGCTGCTGGTACCGCTCCGCCACCTGTGTGGCCGTCGGCGACGGGGTGACGAAGAGCGTGCCGGTCTTCTCGAGCGCCTCCTTCACCTTCTCCACGACGACGGGGTTGAGGTGGCCGACGAGCATCGCGCCGAACCCCATCGACAGGTCGAGCAGCTGCCGGCCGTCGACGTCGGTGAGCCACGCCCCACGCGCCGAGACGACCGAGATCGGGTACGGGTCCCAGTGCTGGAACGACGACGTGACCCCCAACGGGAGCGACCGGCTCGCCCGGGCGTTGTGCTCCCCGGAGGCCGGCGTGGTCGCGGCGAATCGCGCCCACTCCTGCGCCATCAGGGCCGCCACCCGCTCGTGGTCGATCGGGGTGGACCTGTCCGGCAGCGTGCGCCACGTGGCGGGGTCGTGGGCCATGGTGACAGCGGTCATGGTGGGCTCCCTGTGTATTCCGCAGTTATCTGCAGGCTAGCTCACGGATTGGCGCATGGCTAGGGAATGTGACGACGAAATCCGCAGGATTTCGCCCACGGGGCGCACGATCCCGCGGAACGCAGCCCTCACCCCTCGGCGGCGCAGGCCACGTCGCGCAGCGCCTCGGGGATGGCGATCGGCCCGCCCTCGACGCACGCGTCCATGGGCGAGGAGAGGATCCAGCCCATGTCGCTGCCCCGCAGCAGGAAGGACTCCGCGCGCTCACCGGTCGGCTCGACGACCTGGACGGTCGCGTGGGCCCAGTCATCGGCACAGGAGAGAGACGTGAGGGTGCCGAGTTCGGCATCGGCCTCCGAGAGGATGTGCTCGATCTCATGCGAGACACCGTCGACATCGCACGACGCGTCGACGGTGGAGCCTCCCCCGCATCCCGCGAGCGAGACGGCCACGGCAGCGCAGGCGAGCCAGCCGACGGCCTGCCCTCGAACCACGGCTGCTGCGCTCCGCTTACGCCGAGACACGGATGACCACCTTCATCGTCGCCGGGTCCATGCGCGGCTGGGTCAGTGCCTGCTCCGCCTCCTCAAGCGGGAAGGTGTGCGACACCAGGGCATCGAGGTCCACAGCGCCCGATGCGACCAGGGAGATCGCCGTCGGGTACGCATGTGCATAACGGAAGGTCCCGGTCACCCACAGCTCGCGCGCCTGGATCACGCCGACCGGCAACTCGACCATCGTGGTCGGGCTCATGCCCACCAGCACGACCACGCCGGCGGGCACCACCGCGCGGATTCCCGCGTCGATCGCGGCCGCCGCACCACTGCACTCCAGCAGCACGTCCGCGGTGACCTCATCGGCCACGGCTGCCGCGCCCGGATCCACCACGGCGAACCCGAGCACCGCGGCGTGCGCACGCCGTGCGGGGTTGGTGTCGGTGATCGTCACCTGCGCAGCACCGCTGGCACGCGCGACGAGGGCGGCCATCATCCCCACCGGACCGGCGCCGGTCACCAGCACCCGTGTGCCGAGTCCAACCCTCGCCTTGCGGCACGCCCAGACGCCCACTGACAGGGGCTCGACTAGGGCAGCCGCATCGAACGAGACGTGATCGGGCACGGGATGGGCGAAGGCCCGGGGGACCACCACGTAGTCGCACAGCGTGCCGTCGATAGGAGGCGTGGCGAAGAAGCGCACGTCGGGGCACAGGTTGTAGCGCCCGGCGCGGCACTGCTCGCAGGTCGCGCAAGGAATGCCTGGCTCAAGTGCCACGGTCGTGCCGATCGGCAGGTCGTGCACGCCCTCTCCCACGTCGACGACCGTGCCCGACGACTCGTGCCCGAGGATCATCGGCGACTCGACGACGAAGTCCGCGATGCGGCCGTGCTCAAAGTAGTGAATGTCGCTCCCGCAGACTCCGACGGAGCGCACCTGCACGAGCACCTCGCCCCGACCGGGCCGCGGGACCGACCGCTCCTCCATGACGAGGGTCAGGTCCTCGCGCAGCACGCTCGCCCGCTGGACCGATGGCAGTGCATCACTCATGTCAGCTCCTCCAGCATTGCGCGCGATCCCCGGGCATGCAGCCCTGCGAGCGCGGACAGGTACGGCTCCCGAAAGCGAGGGTCGTCCGACAGGTCGCCGAACAGTGCGCGATTGCCGATGAAGGCCGCCGGGTCCTCACGCTGTCGACGGGCGAGCGGGATCAGCGAATCCCGCAGCGGGTCCACGACGGTGATCTCGCCGCCGTGCTCGTCGACCCCCTCCGCGTAGCGGGCCCAGCTCGCGACGATCGCCGCCGAGAGATCGACCGAGGCCCCCTGCGCCAGACGGTCGTGCACGACCGGGAGGAGCCACTTCGGGATGCGGTCGGAGGACTCCGCACACAGGCGCGCGATGGTGTCACGGACCTCCGGGTTGCTGAAGCGGTCGATGAGCTGCGCCTTGTAGGCATCGAGGTCCACGCCGGCCACGGGGTCGAGGGTCGAGGTCGCCTCCTCGTCCATGTACCGCCGGAGGAAGATCCGCAGCGCCTCCCACTGCATGGCCTCGTGCACGAGGTCGAATCCGGCGAGGTGGCCGAAGTAGCAGAGGCCCTGATGGCTCGCGTTGAGGAGGCGCAGCTTCATCTTCTCGTACGGGGCGACGTCCTCGGTCAGGTGCGCCCCGGCCTCCTGCCAGGCCGGACGACCGGTCGGGAAGGCGTCCTCGATGACCCACTGGAAGAACGGTTCGCACACCACGGGGCACTCGTCCCGCAGTCCGAGGAGCTCGCTGACCGTCTCGACGTCGGCGGGAGTGGTCACCGGCGTGATCCGATCGACCATGGTGTTCGGGAAGCTCACACTCCCCCTCATCCACTCCCCGAACTGCGGGTCCCACAGGTCCGCGAAGGCGCAGAACATCCTGCGTGCAACGTCGCCGTTGCCCTGGATGTTGTCGCACGACAGCACGGTGAACGGCTCGACTCCGCGATCACGCCGCATGCGCAGCGCCGAGCACACGACACCGAACACTGTCGCCGGCGCGGCGCCGGGCTGGAGCTCGGCGCGGATCGACGGCTCGTCCGCGATGAACTCCCCAGAGCGCCGATCGACGTTGTAGCCGCCCTCGGTGATAGTCAGCGAGACGATCCGGACCCGCGGATCCGCCATGGCCTCGAGCACGGCGGTCATGTCGTCAGGGCCGAAGAGGACGTCGAGAATGCTGCCGATGACGCGCAGGTCCCAGGTGCCGTCCGGATATTTCTCGACGAGCGTGTAGAGGCCGTCCTGCTGCTGCATCCGCCGGACGAGGGGCTCATCGCCGGGCAGCAGCGCGACACCGCGGATGCCCCAGTCTCGACCCTGGCCCGCCTGAAGCAGCCGGTCGATCGCCAGGGCCTGATGCGCCCGGTGGAAGCTGCCGACACCGACATGCACGATGCCGGCAGCAACCTCGGACCGGTCGTACCCCGGCCGCTGCACGCCTGGAGGCAGGTCGGCCAGCGTTGCCGGACCGAGTCGCTTCACCGTCGACACCCCTATCCCCGTCCATGCGCCGGGTGGCGCGTCATCCGACGGTCAGCACGCCCCTGCGCAGGCGCGACGGTACCTCGGCCAGGGAGGTCGTCGCCGGCCCACGCACGAGTTCGCCGTCGATCTCGAACTGCGAGCCGTGCGCAGGGCAGACCCACCCGGGTGACTGCCGCTGCACGGTCGCTCCCGCGTGGGGGCACCGCAGCGACAACGCCTCGTACCCGGTGTCGGTGCGCACGACCGCCACCGGAGTGCCCTTGACCGTGCCGAGCTGGGCGGCCCCGCCGACCTTGGCCAGGCTGGGCACCTTGGCTACGCGCACGGCGACCCGCCCGTCGGGCAGCCGCTTGATCGCCGACTCCGCCGCGGCAGGGGCGGCGGCGATGCCGGCGACGGCAAGCCCGCAGGCACCTGCGAGAAAGGCACGGCGGGAGACCCGACCGGCGGGTGTGGACTCCATCGACATCCCCCTCGAGTGACGTGCACCGGGTCACCCAGTGACTCCTGAAGGATAGGCCCGCAGCGAGCGGGGCCGCATGACGAGCGACGGCACGGATCCCCGCGGCCGGCGAGGACCTTCCCGAGAATCCCGTCGCTAGCTCAGCGGCACCGGGCGCCCGGTCTCCACTTCCGCCGCGAGGGCGCGAAGCTGCGCCTCGATCGGGTGCGCGACGGTGCCCAGGAGGGCCATGGTGCGGGACCCGTCCATGCTGGTGTCGAAGGGCACCGGGGCGGGAAGCCGGGCCTCGTCCGGCACCGGGCCGAAGTCGACCATGCCCGGGTCGAGGTCGAACGCTTCGCAGGTGGCCATGGCCAGCTCCCTGCGGGTGACGGACGTTGCGCCGGCGAAGTGCAGGATGCCGTCGACCCCGCGGTCGATCCCACGACCGAGCAGGGCGCCGATCTCCGGGGCGACGATCGGCGTGGCCACGTTGTTGATGTGGGGGTCCTCCCAGACCGTGAACCGTCGACCGGCCCTCACGGAGTCGACGAGGGCGAGGACGAAGAAGCCGAAGCCGCAGTCCTGCAGGCGAGGCCCGTGCGCCTTCGTCTGGTGCAGCCCCTGGACGCCGCCGACACGGGCAACGAATCCCCGATCGGCCTGGTGCAGGACCACGAGCTCGGACGCCACCTTCAGCACCCCGTAGTAGTTGACCGGGTTCGGTGGGAAGTCCTCCGGGTACAGGTGGCCGACCCCGTCGAACACCCAGTCGCTGGAGATGAAGGCGACCTGGGCTCCTGTCACGTTGGCGGCTGCGACGACGCGCTCAGTGAGGCCGACGTATCCGTCCCAGCCGGCTCGACGGTCGGCATACATCAGGGCGAAGTCGTTCAGGATCGCCAGGTGCGCCACGGCGTCCTTGCCGTCGAGAGCGCTCTCGAGATCACCCACGTCCGAGGAGTCGACGACCTGCCACGGCCATGGGAAGTCAGGTCCGGGATCACGTCGCACCAGGCAGGTCACCTCATGGCCCTTGTCGGCGAGGACGGCAGCCACTGTGCCTCCGACGAATCCGGTCGCCCCGGTCACCGCTATGCGCGCCATCGTCAGCCCACCTCCGCCACCCTGACGGGGCGGTCTTCACGCATCGACAGGTCCGCCGCCATCGCGATACGCGTGACGGCCAGCGCATCCTGGGCACCTGCCGGCGAGGGGCCGCCGTCCACCAGGTAGCGACGGAAGGCCTCCCACTCCCGCCGGTAGGCCGGGGTGTACCGGTCGAGGAAGAACCAGGCGAGCGGCTCCGAGGCCGTGCCGGCTCGGGTCGTCACGCTGCCGGTGTGGGTGAGCTGGTTCCCCGACTGGGCCATGCCCTCGGACCCGAACGCCTCCAGGCGCTGGTCATAGCCGTAGACAGCCTCGCGGCTGTTGTCGATCGTGGTGAAGGTGCCGTCGGCGTGGGTGAGGAGGACGACGGCCGTGTCGACGTCGCCGGCCGCACCGATCCGTGGATCCACACGGACCGCGCCGCGGGCGTAGACCTCCACCACCTCGCTGCCGGAGACGTACCGGGCCATGTCGAAGTCGTGGATCATCATGTCCATGAAGATCCCCCCGCTGACCGCCACATACTCGACCGGTGGCGGAGCGGGATCACGGCTGGTGATCCGCACCATGTGCAGGACTCCGATGGTGCCCTGCGCGACCGCGTCATGCACGGACTGGTGCGTGGGGTCGAAGCGACGATTGAAGCCGACCATGAACGGGACGCCGGACTCCTCGACGGCAGCCGCGGCCCGCTCCACCTCGGCGAGGTTCAGGCTCACGGGCTTCTCGCAGAAGATCGGCTTGCCCGCACGAGCGGCGGCCACGATGTAGTCGACATGGGTGTCGGTGCTGCTGCAGATGGCGATGGCGTCGATCTCGGGAGAGGCGAGCATCTCGTCCACCGACATCACCGGCGCCTGCGTCGAGGCAGCGAGGCTCTCCGCAAGGTCCCGCGCCACGTCAGCAACTCCGCCGACGGCGAGGCCGGGGATGTCCCGGTCGATGATCCCGGCATGCAGGCGACCGATGCGGCCGCAGCCGATGACGCCTACCCGCAGGACGGGCCCGTCGACACCAGCGACCACGCCGAAGCCAAGATCCTTCACCACTGCAGCACCTGCTTTCCGCCCGAGGTCACGCCGACGATCGGCAGGCTAGCGGGGTGGCGCCTACGTCTGCGCCATGTCGACGAAGCGTGAGTAGTGGCCCTGGAAGGCCACGGTCACCTTGGATGTCGGGCCATTGCGGTGCTTGGCGACGATGAAGTCGGCCTCGCCCGCACGCGGAGACTCCGGCTCGTAGGCATCCTCGCGGTGCAGCAGAATTACCATGTCCGCATCCTGCTCCAGCGATCCGCTTTCACGAAGGTCGGAGAGCATGGGCTTCTTGTCAGTGCGCTGCTCGGGGCCACGGTTCAGCTGGCTGATCGCGATGACGGGCACGCCGAGCTCCTTGGCCAGCAGCTTCAACGACCGAGAGAACTCCGACACCTCCTGCTGCCGGCTCTCGACTTTCTTGCCGCTTGTCATGAGCTGCAGGTAGTCGACGATGACAAGGCGGAGGTTGTGGCGCTGCTTCAGGCGCCGGCACTTGGCGCGGATCTCCATGAGAGTCATGTTCGGCGAATCGTCGATGAACAGTGGCGCCTCGCTCACCACGCCCATCTTGCCCGCCAGCTTGGTCCAATCGGAGTCGCTCATCGTGCCTGCACGCATGTGGTGCAGTGGCACCTGCGCCTCGGCGGAGAGCAAGCGCATGACGATCTCACTGCGACTCATCTCCAGAGAGAAGATCACGCTTGTCAGGCCGTTCTTGATCGATGCCGATCGTGCAATATCTACGCCCAGCGTGGAATTGTGAGTAGGGATCATGCTCTCGCCCGCTAGGTACAGGTGAGAATCGTTCTCGACCTGGATGCAACGAACCGGGACGCTGGCGACCTGCTCGACACGCTTGATGAAGCGCAAGCCGTGCCGTGCATCGGACTTGCCCGCCATGCGCTCTTTGGCCAGAAGCCGCTTGCGTTCGAGGCGAAAGACATCATCATGGGTCGTGAAGTTGATGTCGAACGCCGTCGAGGTTTCGACAGATCGGCCCCGGACCGCCTTCTCGCTGACCGACACGCGATAGCCGAGGCTTGCCACGAGTTCACGGACGTCCATGGCCAGCCGACGGGACGTGGTCGTGAACTGAGCGCCTCCCGTCGTCGCGACGGTTCCATCCGTGTCGAGGAGGCCGGCAAGGAGTGCTCGGCGTTGGCGCTCGGATGCACGTAGGTACAGGGCCGGTATGTGCGTGTTGCCCTGCCGGCCGAGCTCGGCCAGGAACGAGCAGATTCGGTCAAGCTCATCACCACGTTCGGCGGCTTCGCCCTCAACCTGCATCACGATCTCGGGATCCGCGGAGGTGAAGTGAGCAGCCGCGGATGTCCCATCGCCCAGCCAGACACCGAGGGTGTAGGGCCCGACGGGAAGATCCGCGTGGGGTAGGTCGAGGGGTGCGGCATTGGTGATGGAGTGATTGAGACGCGCATCAGCGGTGTCGCAGCGCACTGATTCAGCGATCTGGGCGGTGGTGACGATGGAAGGTGCCAGGCCTCGGCGACGACGCGACGCACGTGTGTGCGTCAGCCACTCGTGCTCCGCATCGGCGACGATCGAGGTGCCGTCACTGAAGTGAACACGAAAGCACGGGCGCTCGAACCAGGTCTCGCTGATGTTGACGACACGAGTGGGGCGACCGTCGTCACCGAGCACAAGGTCACCCGGTCGGAGGTCTCCCTGGGTCGTCCACCCCGTGGGGGTCGGAACTGGGGTATCGAGCGCGAGGGCCTTCCCGATGGCAGGCCTCGCGGCGACGATGATCAGTTGACCCGGGTGCAGGCCGTTGGTGAGCTTGTCGAGCTCGGCGAACCCGGTGGGCACCCCGACCATCTCGCCATTGCGGTTGGAGATGGCCTCGATCTCGGTGAGCGCCTCGCCCATGATGTCGCTGAGCGGCGCGTAGTCCTCGCTCGTGCGTCGGTCGGTGACGTCATAGACCTCGGCCTGGGCCCGGTCGACGGTCTGGTCGACATCGCCGGTGCCCGCGTAGCCCATGGAGACGATGCGGGTGCCCGCCTCGACGAGGCGGCGCAGGATGGCCTTCTCGCGCACGATCCGGCCGTAGTAGCCGGCATTGGCGGCTGTGGGCACCATCGACACGAGGGTGTGCAGGTAGGGCGCGCCCCCGACCCGGCCGATGTCACCGGCGCGGGTCAGGTCGGCCGCCACCGTGACGGCATCGGCTGGCTCGCCCCGGCCGTAGAGATCGAGGATCGAACCGTAGATCACCTGGTGGGCGGGCCGGTAGAAGTCAGCCTCGCGCAGCACCTCGACGACGTCGGCGATGGCGTCCTTGCTGAGCAGCATCGCGCCGAGCACCGACTGCTCCGCTGCCGCGTCGTTCGGAGGGGTGCGGTCGAGGCCGGCATCCTCCTCCGGATGCAGCTCGTAGACGGTCACGGGCCCACGCTAGGGATGGGCTCTGACACCGTCCACCACCGCTGTGGACAGACCTGTGGACGACCTGCGGAACTCACCGCCGCGGACGGTGGCCGACCTGTGGACATCGTGGGGAGTTGCGAGGACGAGGTGAGCCGGTCGCCTCGTGCGAGCAGGCCGGACGGCGTCCCAAGCCTGTGGACGGAAAGTCGTGACCCCCTCGGTAGCCTGAGGCCGTGAGCACTCGCCCCTATCGCGTCACTGTGGTGTGCCTGGGCAACATCTGCCGCTCGCCGATGGGCGAGGCGGTGCTGCGGGAGCGGGTCGCCGCGGCCGGGCTCGACGGCGTCGTGAGCGTGGACTCGGCCGGCACCGGCGACTGGCACCTCGGGCATCCGGCCGACCCGCGGGCCCGGGCCACCCTGACGGCCGCCGGCTACCCGCTGGACCATGCGGCCCGGCAGATCACCCCCGACTGGATGGGCGATATCGACCTGCTGCTGGCTATGGACCAGGCCAACTACGCCGACCTTGCCGCCATGCTGGAGACCTCCGGGCTGGCCGAGGCTGATCGCCCGGTCCTGCGCATGTTCCGCTCCTACGACCCGGACCTCGCGCACCTGCCCGAGCCCCACGCCGACCTCGCCGTGCCCGACCCCTACTTCGGCGACACCGACGGGTTCGCCGACTCCCTCAGGATGATCGAGAAGGCCGCCGACGGCATCGTCGACGGCCTTCGTGACAGCTCACTGCAGGCCTGACCGGGCCGCAGGTGCCGCCACCCGCGTGGAGCGGCGGCACCTGCGCAGGCCCTTCGTCCCCCCGGCTCAGCTCGCCGGCGCCCCGTACTTGTTGTCTCCCTGGTTGCCCTGCTGCGCCCAGAAGATGATCAGGATGATGGGGCCGATGCAGGGCAGCAGCCAGAGCAGCTGCAGCCAGCCACTGCGACCGGAGTCATGCAGGCGACGCGCACCGACCGCGATGGTGGCGAGGATGATGATGATCCAGATGATGTAGCCGATGAAGGTCAGGACGCCGAACTCGGTGCTGCCACCGAGGATCGCGCCGAGGCCGCCGGTGAAGACGTTGACGACGAGGTTGATGAGCCACAGGAACAGGACCCACCACCAGAACTCCGGCCGCGACGCGCGGCCCTCGAAGTTGCCCAGATTGCTGAAGTTGTACGAAATGGCCTGACCGAAGCCCATGGCCTCTCCTTCGGGTTGTGCGCGCGAGCGCGCTTCGTGGATTACTGCAGGGGACGAGCGCCGTACTGGTTCTCACCCGGAGTCCCGTCGAGGGCCCAGAACACCAGGAGCACGAGGTTGCCGCAGGGCACGAGATACAGCAGCAGCCACCAGGCGGGCTGCCCGTAGTCGTGGAGTCGGCGCGAGCCGACGGCCAGCAGCGGGATGAGCAGCGCGATCGAGACACCGGCAACCAGGATCGACCATCCCGTCAGCAGGATCGCGAAGGCTAGGCCGGCGGCCGACGAGCCGTCCATGAGCGAGACGACGACACTGACGATGTACAGAGGGAGCGTCAGCACCATGGTGACGAGGAAGGTGAACAGGAAGAACCACCAGAACTCGGCCCGGGATGCGCGTCCGCTGAAGTCCGCGTACCTGCGCAGGCAGGTGCGCACAGCGTCGGCGAACCCCATGGAGCGTCGCCCTTCCTCCCCCGTGATCACGAACGGGTCAGACACTACGCCGGAACAGGTCGATTTCCCCTGAACTTTCCCCTCAATCCCCATCGATTGCGCTTGAATATGACGGTTGGTCACCTACGGAGGGAATCCCATGTCCGAATCCATGCCCGCTCAGGGCCAGCCCGCTGCTCCCCAGAACGGAATGGGCACCGCTGCCCTCGTCCTCGGAATCCTCGGCATCATCGGCTGCCTGCCGTTCCTCGGTGGCATCCTCGCCATCATCTTCGGGAAGATGGGCATGACGAGGGCGGAGCAGGGCCTCGCCACCAACGGGGGAGCCGCGAAGGCCGGCTTCGTCCTGGGCATCATCAGCCTGGTCCTCTACGCGATCGGCCTCATCCTGTACTTCGTGTTCTTCGCCGCCGCGATGAGCACGAACTCGGGCATGTAGCACGAATAGCCGCACGTATGAGGAAGGGCCACCCCCGTGGAGGTGGCCCTTCCTCATACGTGGAGCAGGTGCGAGCAGCGCTCTCAGCCGGCGACGACCTCGAAGGTCACCGTCGCCACCACGTCGGGATGCACCTCGACGGTGGCGGCGTGCTTGCCGACCGTCTTGACCGGAGCACCGAGGGTGACCTTGCGCTTGTCGACCACCGGGCCGCCGGCCGCCTTGATGGCGTCGGCGACATCGGCGTTGGTGATCGACCCGAACAGTCGACCGCTGTCACCGGCATTCGCGGTGAGCGTGATCGCCAGGGCCTCGAGGGCCTGCTTGATCTCGTTGGCGTGGCCGAGGTCGCGGACCTCGCGCACCTTCTGGGCGCGCTTGATCTGGGTGACCTGCTTCTCGCCGCCGCGGGTCCAGCGGATGGCGTAGCCGTTGGGCACGAGGTAGTTGCGGCCGTAGCCGTCCTTGACCTCGACGACGTCGCCCGGCGCTCCGAGGCCGGCCACGTCCTGGGTGAGGATGAGCTTCATGGTCGTTCCTTCGTGAATTCGGGCGTCAGCGCGCGGTGGACGTGTAGGGAAGGAGAGCCACCTCGCGGGCGTTCTTGACCGCCATGGCGATGTCGCGCTGGTGCTGGGTGCAGTTGCCCGTGACGCGGCGGGCGCGGATCTTGCCGCGGTCGGAGATGAACTTGCGCAGCAGGTTCGTGTCCTTGTAGTCGATGGTCTTGACGCCGTCCTTGCAGAACTGGCAGGCCTTGGCCTTGACCATCTTCTCGTTCTTGCGCGAAGCCGACTGGCGGCTCTTGGAATCGCGTGCCATTTCGTATTGCTCCTGTCGGGGGCCGACGTCAGGTGACGTCCGGGGAATGGGGGATTAGAAGGGGGGCTCGTCGAAGCCGGCGCCGGATGAGGGTCCGGACGCCCAGGGGTCGTCCGCGGGAGCGCCGCCACCGCCGCCCTCGCCGCCGAAGCCGCCGCCACCACGGGAGACCTTGTTCACCTTGGCGGTCGCGTACTTCAGCGCGGGGCCGACCTCGTCGACCTCCATCTCGATCACGGTGCGCTTCTCGCCCTCGCGGGTCTCGTACGAGCGCTGGCGGAGCCGGCCGGTGACGATGACGCGGGTGCCCTTCGAGAGGGACTCGGCCACGTTCTCGGCGTACTGCCGCCACACGCTGCAGCGCATGAACAGGGCCTCGCCGTCCTTCCACTCGTTGGTGCTGCGATCCAGCACCCGCGGGGTGGAGGCGACGGTGAAGGAGGCCACGGCCGCACCGCTGGGGGTGAAGCGCAGCTCCGGATCGTTCGTCAGGTTGCCCACGATCGTGGTGACGACGTCGCCGGCAGCCACTACTGGGCTCCCGCCGGGACGGCGTCGTCGAGGCGCAGCACCTTGGTGCGCATGACGGCCTCGTTGAGGGACAGCTGGCGGTCGAGCTCAGCCACCGACTCCTTGGTGGCGGTCACGTGGATGACCGCGTAGATGCCCTCGGGCTTGTGGTTGATCTCGTAGGCCAGGCGGCGCCGGCCCCAGATCTCGACGTTCTCGACGGTTCCCCCGTCAGCGCGGACGACGTTGAGGAACGTCTCCAGGCTGGGGGCGATGGTCTTCTCTTCCAGATCTGGATCGAGGATGACCATGATCTCGTAGCGACGCATGGACGACCCACCTCCTTCGGACTCAGCGGCCACGGTCGTTCCGTGGCAGGAGGGTGTGTGCGACGCATCCGCCGGAGCGGACAGCCCCCCGAGGGTACCCGTCAGGGGGGTCGACCCGGAAATCGGGTGCCCCGAGCGGGTGCTCCGCCACCGAGGGACTCGGCCTGCCTCGCCTACAGCCACCGGGAAACCCCTGCTTTACTGTGTCCCCGTAATGAGGGACATCGCGTCCCTCGATCGGAGTACTGCGCCGTGAAGCGAGGTGCGGGTGGGCACGGTGTCGCGGCGCTGGTCGTGGGTGGGTGTGATCGCCGTCCTGATCACGGCCGGCACTTGGATCGGAGGCGCCGCCCCTTCCGCCGCCACGACCTTCACGGTGACCGCCGACTGCTCGACCACGAACACCCAGGGCACCGCCATCGTCATCAGCGGTCAGCCGGTGCCAAGCGACAGCATTGCCGTGGCCACCGGGCCCAACTGCTCCACTGTGACGTGGAGCAATCCGAACGGTGGGCTCGCTGGGGTTAGCCCACCGTGGAACGTCAACTACAGCACGAATGGCGTCGTGTACGTGAAAGCCGTCTGGACAGGCACGGGCAGCCCCACTTCAGGAGAGACGTGGTGGACGTTCACCGGTGGCGACCCGAACCCTCCGCAGGCACCGTCTGCGACAGCCGGAAACGCCTCCGCAACGGTGACCGTGACAGCCGCAACCTCCGGCTCGATTCCCTCAAGCTTCACGGTGACAGCGTCGCCCGGGGGCCGCACCTGCACGGTGAGTTCACCCACGGGATCTCCGGCCTCTGGCCAGTGCACGGTGACAAGCCTGACCAACGGCACGGCGTACACCTTCACCGCGACGGCGACCAACGCCTATGGCACCAGTAGCGCGTCGTCCGCCTCATCGTCCGTCACACCTCAATTGCCGGCACCAGACGCACCTCAGGCACCCACGGGCACGTCGCTGAACGCTGCGGTCGAGGTGACCGTCACGGCTAGTGGCACGGGCAGCACCCCGACTTCGTTCACCGTGACTTCGAACCCTGGCAGCTTGACTTGCACGGCAAGTTCCCTGTCCGGCACGCCTCGAACCGGCACATGCACAGTAAGCGGCCTCACAAACAACACGGCGTACACCTTCACGGCGACGGCAACGAACGCCGGTGGGACAAGCGGCAGTTCAGCGGCCTCCGCAAGCGTCACTCCGACCGGTTCGGGCCCAGCCCCGCAGTCTGCGCCCGACGCGCCCCAGCAGCCGAACGCTACGGCCGGGGACGGGCAGGCCTCCGTGACCGTCACAGGGGCCGCAAGCGGCGCCACCGCGAGCACCTTCACCGTCACCGCCTCGCCGGGAGGACTGAGCTGCACGATCTCCAGCCCCAGCGGAACTCCCCGCACCGGCTCGTGTGACGTGACCAGCCTGACCAATGGCACCGCGTACACCTTCACCGCCACCGCATCGAATTCAGGCGGGACCAGCAGCAGTTCCGCTGCATCCACCGCAGTCACACCCAAGGGCACCCAGACCATCACCTTCGCCCAACCGTCCACGCAGGCCCTCTCGGACGGTTCACTGACGGTCGCGCCGACTACCGATGCGACCGGCGGCACGGTGACGCTGGCGTCGACTACGACGTCGGTGTGCACGGTCTCTGGGTACACGATCACCTTCGTCACCGCCGGAACGTGCAGCGTGACGGCTTCGTCGGCCGCCACCACGGCGTACAACGCGGCGACCGACGTCACACGCTCATTCACCATCTCATCGGGCGGTTCGGGCGGCGGATCCTCCACGTCCACCACGGCGAGCGAGCCCACCGCCAAGGTGACGCTCTGCCACCGCACCCGCGCCTACTCGAATCCGTACGTCGTCATCACGGTCGACCAGGACGCCGTGAAGAATCACGTGTCCGGCCAGCTCGAGGGCCACGGAATCCACTTCGGCCCGGTGTTCCCCGCCGCCGACTGGGGCGACATCATCCCGCCGTTCGACGGCTACGCCGGGTACAACTGGGACGCCGAGGGCCAGGCCATCTTCAACGCCGGCTGCGATGCCGACAAGGCGCGCGGAAAGGTCACGCTCTGCCATGCCACCAGCAGTAAGACCAACCCTTACGTCCTCATCACGGTCGATCGCAACGCAGTTCTGAGGAGCGGTCACGGCTCCCACACAGGCGGTCTCTACCCCACGCCCAAGTGGGGCGACATCATCCCGGCATTCGACGGGTACGCCGGCCTGAACTGGCCTGGTGGCCAGCAGATCCTCGACAACGGCTGCTCACCTGACGGTCCGGTCGATCCGGAGTCGTTCGTGCCGGAGCAGCCGCGCTGCCTCGCCGACACCAGCAAGCAGGGACCGCCGCTGACCAAGGACGACGTCGTCTTGAAGCCCGGCAGCAAGCCCAACACCGTCGACATCGAGAGCAAGGATGGCGAGCCACTGACCCTGCTCAGCATGAAGGTCGACGACCCGACGGGCGGGACCACGATCAAGGTCGTGTCCAAGGGCGCCGACCCCAAGGCCGCGTCCAGCTGGCAGAGCCCTCCCGCGAAGGACGTCTGCTGGACCGCCGGGGCCATCACCGGCACCGACTACAAGTACACGCTGCCGGAGGTGTCGCCTCCGGCGAGCGCAGGCCCGGGGCCCTGGCAGTACACCAAGGCCGTGGTGAGCGCCGCTGGAGTGCGACCGAACGGCTCCACCGGACAGGCCGAGACCGTCTTCTCGTCCCCGAAGCCCGGTGACATCGTCTGGGCAGACGTCAACGGGAACGGGATCTTCGATCCCAGCGGCCTGATGGCCGGACGCACGAACACCGCTCCCGTCTCGGACCGCAAGGTGACCCTGTGCCACCGGACCCGCTCGAAGACCAACCCGTACGTCGAGATCACCGTCGACAAGAACGCGGTGCTCAACCAGAAGCTGGGCAAGGAGGAGGGTCACGGCATCCACACCGGGCCGATCTTCCCGAGCCCTGACTGGGGCGACATCATCCCGGCCTTCGACAACTACCCCGGTATGAACTGGCCCGAGGGCAGGGACATCCTGGAGAGCGGCTGCAAGGTCGACGACGGTCTCGACAAGCCCATCCAGCAGGTGATCCTGTGCGCCAAGAGCGTGCCGACACCGGACCCGACTCCGTCCGCGACCGTCGACACCTGCGAGGCACCCGTCACGGACCCCACCCCGTCGGCCTCGCCCCGGCCCAGCGGCAGCGCAAGCCCATCACCGTCGGGGACGACGAGCACGCCGTCACCCTCGGAGTCGACGAGCACGCCGTCACCCTCGAGCACGTCCACCAGCGCCTCGCCGTCCACGTCGACGAGCAGCCCGTCACCTTCTGGGAGCTCGAGCACCTCGACACCGCGACCGACGTCGACGACATCGTCGCCGACCCCGTCGCCGTCGCCCACCTCCACGGTCCCGCCGATCATCATCGAGGTGCTGCCGACTCCGTCGCCCACGCCGACCTCATCCGCGAGCACACCCGCCCCTGCGACGTCGTCCGGCAGGCCGACCCCGACCCCGACACCGACACCGACCGGAACGCCGAGCACGAGCGCACCCACGACCAGCGGATCGCCGAGTGCCTCCTCGCCGCAGCCGTCGTCCAGTTCCGGCACGCCGACGCCAGGCTCCACATCCAGCACGCCGACCCCCGGCTCGTCCACGAGCACCCCCACACCCGGCTCCTCCACGAGCACCCCCACACCCGGCTCGTCCACGAGCACCCCGACACCCGGCTCCTCCACGAGCACCCCGACACCCGGCTCCTCCACGAGCACCCCGACACCCGGCTCGTCCACGAGCACCCCCACACCCGGCTCGTCCACGAGCACCCCGACACCTGGCTCCACGTCCAGCACCCCGACACCTGGCTCCACCTCGAGCACGCCGGGGCCGTCCGACCCGGGCACTCCGGGCCCGACGGGGACGTCGACGCCCGGACCGGACCAGACCTCGACGCCGGGGGGGAGCGAGACACCCACCTCCGAGGCTCGCGAGGGCACGGTGAAGTTCACGGTCGCGCAGGGTGATCAGGTCCTCACCTTCTCGGTGCCTCTCGATGAGGTGCAGGTCCTCGCCGTTCAGGCCGGAACGGTGGCCGGTGACGATCTCGCCGACACCGGAGGGTCGCGAGGCCCGGTGATGCTCGTCATCGCCGCCATCCTCGGTACGGCGATCATCCTGGCCCCGACGCTGCGCAGACGACGAGGGTGACGACACCCCCAACCCACGTCGGTGACCGCACCGGCCTGCTCGCACGGGTCCAGGGACCTGTCGCCGTAGCTGTGCCATGGCTGGCTGCGGTGGTGCTCGCCCCGGGTGCGGACCTGTGGCTCGTGGTCTCGCTCGTCGTGCCCGTCGTCTACGCCCTGACTCATGCACGTGCATGGGTGGCGTGGGCCGCGCCGGTCAGCGGAGTCGTCAGCGTGCTACCCACCGTGCCCGCATGGGCATCCGGTGGCATCGCGCTGGCCGTCGGAGCAGTTCTCGCCTGGCGCCCGCCCGCCGCACTGGCCTGGGGGGAGCCTCGCGTGCGCTGGTCGCTCGTCGCAGGCCTGGGCGTGCTCGCCGTCGCCGTGGCTTCCGTCGCGATGATCAGCGTCGGGAGGGAGGACGCGGCGTTCGAGGCCAGCCAGGAGCAGGCCGCCCAGGCGTGGCAGACGGTTGAGCCGGACGACGAGTCCGCCAGTCCGCCAGCCGACACCGACGTGCTCGCGGAGGTCGACACCGCCCTCGTCGCCGAGCCCCTCGAGATCCAGGAAGAGGCGGCCGAGCCCATCGCACCTCCGTTCGCGAAGCTCCGCTTCGCCAAGCGCGACGGGACCCGCCCCGTCATCGCCCGACCGCTGTATGTCGGGCCGGACGTCAGCGAGCGTGGGCTGGCCGCGGGGCCGGGGCACTACCCGTCGACCGCCCGGCCCGGACGGCCCGGCAACATCGCGATCGCCGGCCACCGCTACGGATGGGGTTCGCCCTTCCTGCACCTCGATGAGCTCCAACCGGGCGACCGCATCCGAGTCGTCGACCGCAAGCGCGTCCGTCACACCTACGTCGTGGACTCCTCGATACTCGTCGAGCCGGACGAGAACTGGGTGCTCGGCCCGGACCCGCTCGGCACCGGGGAGCCGACCCTGACCCTGACCACCTGCGATCCGCCCCGGGTCAACACCAAGCGGCTGATCGTGTTCGCGACGCTGGCGAAGTCGGTGCCCCTCCCGGAGCCGACCGCCTGACCCCCAGCGCGCGCGCACGGGCCGTCGATCCACAGGCCTGGCGCGTGGTTGGCATCCGGTGGTCCCCGCCGAACAGGGTGCACCATGACCATCCTGACTCGGTACCGCGATCGGTACCGCTCCGCCTACGCTGACTCCATGGCTATGAACCTGCGACTGCCCGCCGATCTTGCCGAAGCACTGCGGGCCCTCGCTGCCAAGACCGGCCGCTCCCAGCAGGACCTCGCCCGCGAGGCCCTCGAGGAGTACGTCCGCGACTACCCCCTGCGCTCCTACCCCAGGGAAGTGCGCCACATGATCATTCCCGCCGCCGGACCCGACATCGGCGCCCCGTCCTGGGCAGGCGTCGACGCGGGCGCTCTTCTGGAGCAGCTTCTCGCCGACCGGCGGGCATCCCGATGACGCAGGCGTACGTCGAGACAAGCTGGCTCCTGGATCGTCGCGGCGGGAGCGAGGGGACGACCTTCCTGCCCCTGGAGTTCTCCGCAGTCGTCACCTCGACAGTCACGCAGGTCGAGGTGGCACGGACGCTGCGCCGTGACGACCCGCACGCGGAGGTGGATCTGGCAGTCCACGAATCACTGCTGGGAGTGGACGCGCTACCGGTCTCCGAGCGCGTGGTTGCGCTGGCGTGCCGACTGCCGGTCCGTCACCTGAAGTCCCTTGATGCCATCCATGTCGCGTCCGCCCTGATCACGCGCTGTGACATCGTCCTTACACGCGATCGCCAGATGGCCCGCGCCTGCGAGGAGCTCGGCCTGCAGGTCGCATGACGATCACTCGCCGCGACTCCTCGCTTGCATGGGGTCTGAACGTGCGGATCGCGACGTGGAACATCAACTCGGTCACCACGCGGACCCGCTTCGCATTGGAGTCGACCGCCTGACCCCGGCACGCACCCACGGGCCACCGATCCACAGGCTCCGAAGAGGACTCACCGGTCGGCGGCCTCAGGAGTCAGGGTGAACCATGACCATCCTGACTCGGTACCGCGATCGGTACCGCTCCGCCTACGCTGACTCCATGGCTATGAACCTGCGACTGCCCGCCGATCTCGCCGA
>Ga0129336_10000054_pt1 | contig 47911 bp, 94 predicted proteins | sample CPB6_02_DNA_FD_96878 | JGI IMG/M metagenome (GOLD analysis project Ga0129336, IMG submission 96878) | Freshwater to marine salinity gradient microbial communities from Chesapeake Bay, USA - CPBay_Sum_0.6_0.2_DNA | ecosystem: Environmental > Aquatic > Marine > Coastal | place: USA: Chesapeake...
GAGGATTTTATAGAGAATAAGGATACCCTTGTTTTTAGACATGAGCCTTACAATCAGACAGGACACATTTTAAAGCATAAGCATTTAATTAATAATTGGTGTGATTTACTCGGAATAGAATACAGCAATCAAACACCTCAATTATATCCTAATTACTCAGAGAAGATAAATGCAAAGAAATGGTTTAGGGATAAGCCAGTTGTAGTATTGCAAACATCTGGTGGTGAGTTAGAGTCAAAGAATATATATTCATGGTGTAGAGATATACCACAAGATATAGCACAGTTAATTGTAGATAAATATAAAGATTCATTTCATATATTTCATGTATCAAGACAAGGAGGTTATGCTTTAAATAATGTAGAGAGAATTGATACAAAATTATCTAATATGGAACTATTTAGCATGTTGACTGTTTCATCTAAAAGATTTTTAATTGATTCATCTTTGCAACATGCAGCGGTAGCAATTAATTTACCTTCAGTTGTATTTTGGGTTGGAACATCTCCTCAAGTTTTCGGTTATGGTATCCATACAAATATTATTGCAAAACAGATTAATATTAAAAATCATTTAATCGGATCTTATTTATTTGATTATCAATTTGATAATAATGTACACGAATGTCCGTATACTAATTTAGAGGAAATGTTTGATTTGGAAAAAATAATTAATATAATATAAAATATGTTTTGTATATCAACTTTAACACATAACGATATAAATAGAGATGTTTATTTAAAAAAAACTATTGATAGTTTTGTGAAAAATACAGAAATTAATAATACTATCGACTGGTTTATTCATTGTAATGGAAAGAGTGAATTGATATCTAATGTTATAAAAAATGTAATTAATATATATAGTGATAAGATTAATTTTCATTATTCATTTTCAGAGATTAATAATGGTGTTGGTGCAGGTATTAATCATTTAAATAATTTAACGAAACATTATAAATATACTTTATTTTTAGAAGGAGATTGGTTAACTTTACCAAATGAAATTTCTGGACATAAAAATTGGTTAGAAGATTGTTTAAATTATTTAGAAAAAAATAATCACATAAGTCAAGTTTTATTAAGAAGATACATCAGTGATTTAGATGATAGACAATATGGTTATGGTCATTGGATAAGAGAAGATAATATAGTTAACATAACTAAGTTGGAAAATGAATTTATTGAATTGAGAAAAAAAGAATATACCAATAATCCACATATTAGAAGAAATATTGATTTTTACAATAAAAATATTTTCCCATTAAATGAGTTTTACGATGAAAATGGGGAACCAACAGAAATCAAAGGTAAACCCATGTGGGGACAGGCTGAAATAATTGCAGAACCAAAAGGATATAATATTAAATCTTCTTATCTTTCGTTAGGTAATATGGTACATTGTGAACATTGGAATTATTATGAAAAATATGATGAATTGTGTAGTGAAAATCAAACATGTAAAAAATATTTAGATAAAGGAAAAATGGGTTGTAAATATGGTTATTTTTTTCCAGATAAAAAGTTTTGTGAAATATGTGACCATTCCAAAAACTTTACTGATTTGGAAAGACATGAACAAGAATATGAAAGTAAATTATAGAAAATTTTTAATATATGACTCATCAAACTAATCACCGAAATATTTTTTGGCATATTGATAATATATGTCTTTTAGAAGATAATATTTACGAGGTATCTGGTTGGATTTTTTACGAAAACAATATAATTCAATCATTATCTATTGGGGATAATAGATATCCGTTTAATTATTATGGATATATTTCTAGAGAAGATGTGAAAATAGTTTATCCTAATGCACCTAACAATGAACTGGGATTTAAAATTAAAGTACCATTTAATTTAATTAATACAACAGTTAAAATTACTACGGATAATATAAAATATCATGATGTAGGAATATTAAATTCTTGGTTAGTATATAATTCAGGTATAAATAATAAATCATCTTTAAATATTATTGTTGTAGACAATTTTTATTCTAATCCAGATTTAATTAGAGATTTTGCTATTAATAATTTGAATTTTAATTCATCAGACTATCACAAAGGTATGAGAAGTTCTGAATCATTTATTTTAAATGGTACAAAAGAAAAATTTGAACAAATAATTGGAAAATCAATTGTTAATTGGAATAATCCATCCTATGCAAACGGTAAATTTCAATTTTGTACATCATTAGACCCAATTGTATATCATACGGATATACAATCTTATGCTGCAATGGTATTTTTAACACCTAACGCTCCGTTGCAGTCAGGGACAGCCACTTATAAAAGTATATATACAAATACCATAAAAATAGATAATGATGAGGTACATACAAAAACTTTTAAAGGTCTGAGTAATGATTTAAATTTTTATGATAAAACATCTTTTGAAGTAGTGGATAGTATAGCAAATATTTATAATAGATTAATTATATTTGACTCTAAAAATATTCATGCTGCAGTTAATTATTTTGGTGATTCTATAGAGAATAGTAGATTTTTCCATTTATTCTTTTTTGATGTATTATAAAATAGAATTTTCATTTAAATAAAGATTATGATTTCATTTCATGTTATAACAAGATGTACAAGACCTCAAAATCTTTTACAGATATTACATAGTCTAAGACACAAAACAAATAATATATATAATGTCCAATGGTATGTATTATTTGATACTAATTTTATAATTGATATTGACACTAATTTACTAAAAGAACTATATGAATCTAATACATCAATTCATTATATTAAAAGTAATGGAGAAGATTATTTGTATCCTCAAATAAGTAGATTGGTTTCTTTAATAGAAGAAGGATGGATATTGATTCTTGATGACGATAATTTATGTTATCCTGATTATTTTGATATACTAAGTAAAGAAATATTAAATAATAATGATAAACTTGCTTTTGTTTATGAACAAGAAGTAAATGGTAAAGATTTTACAGGTTTAGATATTAGAAAAGTTGGAAAACATCACATGAAACTTCAACACATAGATTCTGCTCAATATATATTACATACAACATTACACAAAAAATTATCATATGAATCAGGATATGATGCAGATGGAAGATTCATAGAAAAATTATATAAAGAAAATTCAAAATATTTTTACTTTATAAATAAAATATTGTGTTATTATAATAAGTTAAGAAAAGAATCAAAACCAAGAGTACCTAAAGTTTTATATATTGCAGATAAAGAACAAGAATTAAAAAGTATAAAATATGGGAATTATGAAGATGATTCTTTAGATGTTTTATACAAAAATACTGACCAAAATATAGAATCTGATTTGATAAATTTTAAACCAGATTCTATTATAACGATATCTAAAAATTATTTTAATGATTATATAAACTTATGTTCAAAACCATCCTATATAAGAAATAAATGGTTTAATTTAGAAGAAGAGAATGAAAATGCGGGTGAGATTGCATACAATTGTGCCATGAATCAAATTTTAAAAAATGATTATAATAATGTTGTTTCTTTTTTTACCCCTGTATACAATACTGGTGAAAAATTATGGAAAACATTTGAATCTGTAAAAAATCAAACATATAATGATTGGGAATGGATAATTGTAAACGATTCTTCAGATAATGGTAAAACATTAAAAATAGCTCAAGAAATAGCTAAATTAGACTGTAGAGTGAAAGTATACGACTTTAGAGAAAAATCGGGAGGCATAATCGGTGAATCAAAATATAGGGCGGCAACACTTACAAGGGGTAAATGGTTAGCTGAATTGGATCATGATGATTATTTGGTTAGAGATTGTGGCAGATATATCATAGAGGCTTCCCAAAAATTTCCTGATGCAGGATTCCTATATACAGATAGTGTAGAGTTAGATGAGAATGATAATTCTATGACATATGGTGAGGGGTTTTGTTTTGGATATGGTAAGTATAAAAAAGAGAAACATGGGGATAAAATATGGGATGTAATCGATTCACCTAATATTAATCCTAAAACCATACGGCATATAGTAGGTATTCCTAACCATGTTAGGGTATGGAGAAGAGATGTATATTTTGAGGTTGGAGGTCATAATAGAGATTTATCAATTGCAGATGATTACGAATTAATTGTTAGAACATTTCTGAAAACTAAATTTGTAAGAATATCTAAATTAGGTTATCTCCAGTACATTTATCATAATGCAAATGGAAGAAATACTCACGATTTATCAAGAGCCGATATTCAAAGGAGAGTTAGAAGTATAATGTACTTCTATAATGATGTTATATATGAAAGATTCAAAGAATTAGGAGTGATTGATTATGCTTATGAAGAAAATAAATATAATCCATTAAATGTTCAGAGTAGATTTGGTGATGATGAAAATTATGTAAATTACATATACAATGACTTATAGTGTAATTATACCCACAATGTGGAGATCTAATTTGGAAAATTTTTATAAAACACTTAAAATTTTTGATGAGGAAAATCAAATAAAAGAAATTATAATAATAGATAATGATATAACATTAAAAAATAAAATAAAAGAAGATATATTAAATATAATTTTAAAATTAAAATACTATCCACAAGACAAAAATATTTATGTAAATCCAGCATGGAATTTAGGTGTTTTAAAATCTACCGGTGAACATTTAATAATACTAAATGATGATTTTCATATCACATCAAAAAAAACATTAAAGAATATTATAAAAACACATATAACACACAAAGATATTTTAAATAGTATATACGGAATATCAACATCATGTTATACCGACGAACCAACGTCAAATAAAATATATTTAACAGATAACGAAGGTAGAGGAACTGGTTGGGGGTGTTTATTCATATTACATAAAAACATGTGGACAAATATCCCACATGAATTAAAGATATGGTTTGGTGATGATTATATAACAAAACACATAATAAAAAATAAAGGAAAAGTATATACATTTAAAAATATAAAAGCCTATCCATTCTCACAAACAATATCCTTACAAATGTTTAACAATGTTATAGAAAATGATAGACAAATATTTTTTGAAAAATATGATAACTAATTTTATTCATTAATTTCTTTAGAGTAATATTTTCTTAATTCAGATAAACACATAAAAATACAATAAGACTCATCAATATCAAAACAACCTTGTTTAGCTGCATGGGATAATGATAATTCAATCAGAGTTAATGCATTTTTATTATCAAGTTCATTAAGAAATTCGATTAACTCTTTTTTATTTTTATATTCAAAATTTTCAAATAATGTCATAATATTTTTATATTTATTATAAAATAAGAAAAATTATATTAATATGGTAGTTTTAATTAACGGAAAAAAATTTGATGCTGAGTATCTAACAACACCTGAACAGATAGAAAATGGGATGATGGGTAGAGATAAATTAAATGGTTGTATGGTGTTTAAAATGAATAAAGGATACCACACATTTTGGATGAAAAATTGTTTAATAAATTTAGATATAGTATTTGTTCTTAACAATTATATTAGTAAGATTCATTTAAATTGTCCCGCGGAAAATTCAAACAAAATCAATTTACCTCATTATAGTGGTATTGGTGATTCTGTAATTGAATTTCCAGCAGGTACAGCAAATGAATGGAAAATCGGAGATAAAGTAAATATGTATCTTGGAACTCCTGAAAATAAAGTATATTAAAAATAATTTTTTATTTTTCAGTTAGAGTTTTATCATCATATTCTGATAAACGTTTTATAGATATTTCTGTATAATTTGGTGATAATTCAAAACCAATATATCTTCTACCCAGTTTTTTTGCAGCTAAAGCAGTTGTCCCAGATCCTGAGAAACAATCCATAACCAAATCATTTTTATATGATAAAATTTTTATTGCTTTAAGTGGTATATCTAATGAAAAAGTGGCTTTAGTTAATGATTTCGTATCTGCAAAATATTTCCATTGACCAAAAACTAATTCCATGAATTCATTTTTATCTTTTTCCGAATAATTTTTTTTATTTTTTTTAGTTGACGGTTTACCATTTTTACCTTCAACATCAACTTGAACCTCTTCATATTCCCACGAAGATTCTCCTTTGTTAATTTTTGTATATTCCTTTTTATACGCCAAAATAACACATTCTTTTGGATTATATATATACGGTGAAGATGATTGCATCCACGAACCCCAAGAAGTGGTTTTACTTCTATGTGGAGGGTTTTCTTGTAAATCTACAATACCAAAAAATCCAAAACCAATCTGTTTCATTATTTGCCAAAATTCAGAAGCCATAAATAAACGACCACCTCTTTCTCTAACATTCATTTCGTATTGTACATTAAGAGCAATACGACCGTCATCTTTTAATACTCTAAAAACTTCAGATAACCAAACTTTACACCAATCAAAATATTCATTCATAGGTAAATCATCTTTATGAGTATCATATGGAATACCAATATTGTATGGACAACTTGTAACCACTAAATCAATACATGAGTCAGGTAATAATTTCATCCCTTCAACACAATCTACATTGTGGATTTTATTCACCATTTCATCTAAATTAGTCATGTTTTATTATTTTAATGTAAAAAAAATTTAGACAAAAGTAGTATAAAAAAATTATATAACATAATTATATAAAATAATAGTCAAAAAAATAATTAACATTTACATGTTAATTTTAATTGATTATTTTTATAAAAAAAAATAAATTAAATATATAAAACATAAAATACCATGGGATGTGGATGTAAAAAAAGTAATCAAACGAATAATCAAACATCAGCTAATGTAGTTTTAAATGAAACCCAGACTACAAATGACGCTCAACAAATTAATTTAATTGACCAACAACAAATAGATAGATTGGTTAAAAAAATTGAAGTAATTAATAATTCTTTAGAAAAACCGGAAAATTAATTTTATTAAAATAGTTTAATTTAATGATATAATATGTATATATTTGTAATATATATAAATATATTTTTTATATAAAAATAATATGAGTAAAAAACAAGAAACAAAATTAACTAGTGTAAAAATAATAAATAAAAATTATTATGAATTTAAAAGAATTACGCTAGATACCGATTTAACATTACAAAAATTTGTGAATAGATCAATTGATATGTATCTAAAAGATCCTGATTTTAAAAACAAAATAAATTCTCATGAAACTGGAGGTATAAAAAATTCTAAATATTAAAATAAAAAAGGTATGTATTTTTTTTTGATAAGATTCATAAACAAATAATTGTAAAATATTTGTTAATGTGAATAAAATTGATTATATTATAAAAAAAATATGATGAAAACAGAAATCTCTTTATTTAAGGTATTCATGTCGGAAACTGCAGCAGAAGAATCTTCGAAAGTTCTAACATCAGGATTTATTGGACAGGGTCAAAAAGTCGATGAATTCGAAAATATTTTAACAAATTATTTTCAACATCCATATATTTCAACAGTTAATTCTGCGACATCCGCAGAACATTTGGCGTTACACTTAATTAAAAAACCATTTAATTTCACAAAAGTTGATAGATATGGTGTAAGAGAAAATATGTGGGAAGGTATTCAAGAAGGTGATGAAATTTTAACAACGCCTTTAACTTGTACCGCAACTAATTGGCCAATACTGGCAAATAATTTTAATATCAAATGGGTCGATATCAATCCAAAAACATTAAATATGGATTTAGATGATTTGGAGAGAAAAATAACAAAAAAAACAAAAGCAATTATTGTAGTTCATTGGGGTGGATATCCAAATGATTTAGATAGACTTAGACAAATTCAAGAAAAATCTATGCGTTTGTATGGATTTAAACCTGCGGTTATTGAAGATTGTGCTCATTCTATGGGTAGTAAATATAAAGATAAATTAATTGGGACACATGGTAATATTTGTACATTTTCTTTACAAGCTATTAAACACATTACATCTGTAGATGGTGGTTTATTATTTGTACCACATCAAGAATTAAATAAAAGAGCAAGATTACTTAGATGGTATGGTATTGATAGGGATACTCCCAGAAAAGATTTTAGATGTGAATCAGATATCGAAGAATGGGGTTTTAAATTTCATATGAATGATGTTAATGCATCTATTGGTATTGAAAATTTCAAACATGTGGATGATATTGTTGGTAAACATAAAATAAATGGAAAATATTATGATGACAACTTAAAAAATATACCAGGTTTAACATTACTTGAAAGAAATCCTGACATGGAAAGTGCGTTTTGGATATATTCTATACTCGTAGACAGAAGAAATGATTTTATGAGGTATATGAAAGAATGTAGTATTGCGGTTTCACAAGTACATGAAAGAAATGATATACATACTTGTGTTAAAGAATATCGTTCATTATTACCAAATTTAGATAAAACGATTGGTCAAGTAATTTCAATACCTGTTGGTTGGTGGGTCACAAAAGAGGATAGAGAATATATAGTTGAATGTATTAAAAAAGGTTGGTAAAGTTATGATTGGATGGAATGAAGATATAAAAAAAGAATTAGGTTATTGTGGTAATAATGTTATGATAGGTTATAATGTTATTTTCACTAACCCTAAAAAAGTTATATTAGGTGACAATGTAAGAATAGACCCATTTTGTCTCATTACAACTGAATTGGAAGTCGGGTCTTTTGCACAGATATGTTCACACGCGGTACTAGGAGGTGGCTCAAGTCATAAAATTACATTAGGTAAATGGAATTTCATAGGTTACGGTTCTAAATTGTTTTGTGCGTCGGAAGATTATAGTGGAGACTTTGGACCAGTTAATGAATACTGGGGAGGAAATAAAATTTTTAGAGGAAATATAACATTTAATGATTATTCTGGTATTGCTTCTGATGTTATGGTTTTACCCGGTGTCTCATTTCCAGAAGGTTGTACTATTGGAGCTAAAAGTTTTGTTTATTCTAATTCTAAATTAGAAGAATGGTCAATATACATAGGTAATCCATTGAAATTTCATAAACATAGAAATAAAGAAAATACTATAAATTTTTCAAAAGATAAAAAATTTTTGAAATCGAGATAATGAAATGTTTAAAAATAATTGCATGTTATTTTGGTAAAAGACGTTTCGATTTTAACACCCCAAAAGACATGGGTAATTTTATAAAAAAAATGTTAGAAAATGAAATTAATATTGAAAATGGTGTCGACACCGATGTTGTTTTTATTAATAACGATAACAATAATACTGAGTTAAATTTATTATTAAATTCATATAATAATACTAAAACAAAAAACGGAAAAATAATAGTTAATGTTCGTGAAAATTTAAATGGGTCATTTGGTGCTTATTATGATATGTTTTTTAAATATATGAATGATTATGAATATTTTTTCTTTTGTGAAGATGATGTTTTAATATATAAAGAAAAATATATTTCAGAATTTATTAGTTTTTTAAATAGTAGTGAATTAATTGGGTTTGTTTGTTTAGCCCCAATAAGTCATTATTATGGTATCAAAAAAATACATTCTGGTGGTGGATGTGGTTTAACTAGTAAAAAAAAATTTTTAAAAGTTTATTCAGAAGATTCTGTTAATGAATTATTAAAAAATAAAAGGAAAGATAATCGTAATATTGATAATTATAGTTTATTTCAATCACTTGAAGTAGAATTCACAAATACTTTTGTAAGAAATGGATTTAATATTGAAAACCATCCAAAATTTTTACCCTTATGTGATAATTATAAATCACATGGGGGTCAAAAAGATTATGGTAAACTTTTAAATTATTATACTAATGGAGAATTTATATATAAAGTCGGAGAATAAAAATATTTATAATTATGAGAAATTTTAAACAAAATGACGAAGAGATGAATTGGCCGTGGGTCGAATCACCATTTTTTAAAGAATTAATTAAACACCAAAATATCACAGATTTAGAAAAAGAAATCGCAATAAAATTTAATAGAGACGGATATATCATTTTAGATTTAGGATTATCTGATGAACAATTAGATAATTTTAAAAAAGAAATTGATATATTAAATGATAAAGATACAGTATTGACTCAAGATAATGGTTATCATTATTCAAAAGGTAAAAGGATATTTGAAGGATGGAAAGAAAGTGAAATGTTACAATCTTTATCATTAAATGCGATAGTTTTAAGTACTTTAAAAATGTTATACAAAAGAGAACCATATCCATTCCAAACTATAACATTTAACTATGGTTCAAATCAACCTTTACATAGTGATTTAATACATTTTGATTCATTACCTCATAGATGGTTAAGTGCTGTATGGGTTGCTTTAGAAGATATGACCGAACAAAATGGATCATTAATTTATGTACCTGGTTCACATAAACTACCTATATTTGACTTTTATGATATGAAAATAAAAGTACCCGAGTACGGTAAACAATTTGACTCATATTCCGAATATGAGGAATTTATAAGACAACTTGTTGATATAAATCAATTAGAAGTTAAACCGTTATTATGTAAGAAAGGACAAGCATTGGTTTGGGCATCTAATTTAATACATGGTGGTGACATTATTAGAGATCCAAATAGTTCAAGATATTCACAAGTTACACATTACTACTATGATAATTGTGATTTATATTATTCACCTATGTTTTCTGAAAAATGGAAAGGTAAATTCGCTGAAAAAGACATAAGTAAAAAAAATATAAGAGATTTTAAACACAAAAAATAATGTCAATAAAAATAGTTGGTATTGGGTCATATCTTCCGGAAAAAATATTAACAAATATTGAAATTTCTAAAAATGTTTCCACATCAGATGAATGGGTAAAAGAAACATTAGGTATAAATGAACGAAGGATTTCTGAGGATGATATTTTTAGTTCTGATTTAGGGGTTCAATCTTCATTAATAGCAATTAATGACGCCGGACTAAAGGTAGATGATATCGATTTCATTATTGTTGCTACATCTTCCCCTGATAGAATATCCCCATCAACCGCTTCTTTATTACAGGAAAAACTGGGGTCATTTAATTCTGCTTGTGTTGATATTAATGCAGTTTGTTCAGGGTTTTTATATGGTTTACAAATAGCAAAAGGATTATTATCCACAAATCAATATAAAAATATTCTTTTAGTTGCCACTGAAACTTATTCTAAGATAACTAATTGGGAAAAAAGAGATTGTGTTTTTTTTGGTGATGGATCAGGATCTGTTATCTTACAAAAAGATGATGATGGATTTTGTGAAATTGATTTATATACAGATGGTAGAGGTAAAGAATCATTTACTGTTCATCACGGAAAAAAATTCTCAATGATAGGTAAAAATATTTATAATGAAGCGATATCTAAATTACCTGATTCTATTATTAAATTATTGAAAAGGGTTAATATTAATAAATCTGAAATATCACATATTATACCACATCAACCTAGTATTAAAATATTAAAAAAAGTTTCCGAAATATTAGATATTGATTTCAATAAATTTGCATTATCCATGAATATTTACGGAAATACTGCAGGGGCTTCTATACCAATAACATTAGATAAAATATATAAAGAAGGAAAAATTAAAAAAAATCAATTATTATTGTTTACCACTATTGGTTCAGGATTAACATGGGGTAGTGGTTTAATAAAATGGAGTAAATAATGAAAAAAATTATACTTTTTGGTGGTACAGGGGGATTAGGGGTACAAATTACATCTTTTCTTAAATCAGAATTTGAATGTATATCAGTCGGATCTAAATTATGTGATGTAACAGATGAAGAATCAGTAAAAAAATTAATTGAAAATATTGATTTTGATGTTATAATATATTTATCGGTTAAAAATATCGATGGTTTAATACATAAACAAACATCGAATTATATTAAAGAACAATTAGATGTGAATATTACTGGTTTTTTGAATGTATTAAGACATTCAACAGAAAAAATGAGAAATAAAAACTTTGGAAGGGTTATTTATATTTCATCTGTTTTATCTAAAAATCCAATTAGAGGTACTGGAATATATTCAGCATCTAAAGCCTTTTGTGATAACTTAATTAAGACATATTCCTTAGAGAATTCAAAATACGGTATAACATCAAATTCTATACAGTTAGGTTATTTTGATGGTGGATTAACAAATAATGTACCTAAAGAAATATTAGATAATGTTTTAAAATCAATACCATTAAAAAGATTAGGTAATAGTGAAGAAATATCTGATTTAATCAGAACAATTATTAATACGGAATATATAAACGGAACAACAATATCAATTACAGGTGGTTATGAAAATGAATAAGTTTTTAATTATTTTAGCATATTACGAGAGACCAAAAATAGTTTTAAATTGTTTAAGGTCAATATTAGATATAACATATCCAGAATTTGAGGTTCATTTTATCGACGATGGATCAATCAATAAAGGTGAACCAATTGTTAGAGAAGTATGTTCATCAATTATAGATAAATTTAAATTTGATTATATTGATAATACGGTAGAACAAAAAAAAGAACAAGGAGGTAGTATTCACGGTCAATATCTTAATAAAGCGATTAATGAGAGTGATGCTGATCATGTTATTATTTTATGTGACGATGACGCGATTTTTCCACATTTTTTAACTAAATTAAATAATTTTATTAATAAGGAAGAAAATAAAAATAAAAATTATTTTTACCATAACATAGTATTATATGATTCGTTAAATGAAAGTTATTTAGACGGTATAAATCGAATGGATTTAAATTATTTTACTAATATACATAATACACCAATTAATTGCTCCGGAAGAGTTGATTCTTCACAAGTAACTTATTCAAGAAAATCATTCATTAACTCTAAATTATTGTATCCTTCACCACAAACTTCTAATTTAGATATGTCTATTTTTAATCAAATGTTTAATGTTTGGGGTCTTTGTGATTATAGTGGTTTAGTCTCACAAGTTAAATCAAATAATCAAGATAATTTAGTATGGAAAGACAGGAGTGACAAAATGTATTTAACTAACGATATGAAAAATTAATACGTATCAATTTTATTGAGACAATATATATTTATTAATAATAGATTATGTACAAAAAAAACTATTTATATAAATATTTATTATTATATGAAAAAAACTCTTAAAGAAGAATTACTTAGAATTCATGAAATTACTTATGGTAAAAAACTAATCAGGGAGTCTTTTATCGACGATATCTTAAACAAAGTAAGTGGTAAATATGATAAAAAAGACATTGACGACCCTAAAAAGGCTGATTTAATTACTGACGACGTTCTTGACTTTTTTAAAACAATTGAAGATGCCGCTAAATCTGGGGGTTTAAAACAACAAACTTCAGGTGAAATGGGATATCAAAAGTCTGTTGAATCAATGCAAATTGGTCTAACTTTATTAGGATACCAATTACCAAAATATGGTATTGATGGATTATTTGGACCAGAAACAGGTGTTGCTGTTCAAAAATTTATTTCTGACCATCTTAATAATCTAAATGAAGATGCTAACTTATTAAGAACCACATTAGATAATTTAGGATATGATGAAAAAGGTTCCGAAATAACAAGTGGTGGAAACATAACAAATGAAATAAGTTCAATTGTCAGTAATATTCTTAAAGATTTTAAACAAAAAAATCCAGATATTAAAGTTATTATAACATCAGGAAATGATAATTTCCATAAAAGATTAGGATATAAGAGTAAACACTCGGAAGGTAATGCGGTAGATATTGTTTTAAACCCATATACTTCACAATCTTCAAATGATTTTATTTCAATATTGAATAATTACAAAAATAAAGATTCCAATTTTTCATATATTGATGAATATAAGAATCCTTCACCATCATCAACTGGAGGACATTTTCATTTACAATACGGAGGTAAATCTACCAATAGTTCTACAGAAATTGTTGCATCTCCAGAAATGTTAATGAAATTAGTGGAATTATTAAAATCAAGAGGTGTTAAATCAGAAGAATTAAAAACATATATTGACCAACAGGTAAGTGTTGAAGGATTTAGTAATTTAGATTTAAATACTGAACAAGGATATCGTTCATATGTTGAAATATGTGATGTTTTTATAAATAATAATAATCCTAATCCATTAGGTATAACTGGAGAAATGATGGCTAAAGGAGCTAAAACTGCCTATGATAGATATAGACAATATGTACCACCTGAATTAGCTTTAAGTCAATTAGTTTTAGAAGGTGGGATTAGAAACGGTGATTTAAATAGTCGACCAATTCGTACTAAAAATCCATTTAATGTTGGAAATGTCGATACGGGAGCAAATGTATTTTATGATGATGTACAATCAAGTATTAATGTATATTATAATTTAATCGCTAAAAGTTATTTAGGTAAAGGTAAATCCGCGCAAGATTTATTAAATAATTTTGTAAATAAAAGTGGTAACAGATACGCTACCGCACCAAATTATGAAAGAATCTTGAATAAATTAGCGGTAGATGTTAATAAAATTTCAGTACCAATCATAGCAAAAAATATAAAAACCGATTTAACGGCGTAGTAAATAGTGTATAAATATGAAAAAGATTATAAAAATAACTGAAAGTGAACTTATAAGAATTATCAACAAAGTTATAAATGAAGAATTAATTAATGAAAATTTTGGAGGTGATTTACCTCCTGGTTTTAGTCAAAATGATTTTATAACATTAGATGATTTTATTAAAACGAGTAAAACAGATGTAAATGAAGATGATGAGAATAATAATGACCAATTAGGAAATGTTCAATTCAGATCAGATAAAGAATTAGAAAAATTATTATCAAAAGCTGAAAAAGGGGAAAAATTAAGTAAATCAGAACCATATCTTCATACTAAAACAGTTAAAACAGTAAAGGATGAAAATGGAAATGATATAGACGTGAACAAATTAATGACTTTATTATCTAAAAGACCAAAGAGAATTTTGAAAACAGATTCTAATACTAAGATGATTAAAAGTAATGTTGCAACTATAACAATACCAAAATATAGAGGTTTAATTCACGATGAAAAGAATCATGAATTAAAAATTGTAAACACTTGTCCTAAAGCACATAAATGTATTGTAGGTTGTTATGCTGGTAAAGGTTTCTTTGTTACTTTTAACAATTCTTCGGAAAGAAGTGCACAATTATTGACTTTTTTATTCAATGATTATAAAGGATGGAAAAGACAATTAATTAGTGAAATACAACAATTAGAAAGAAATAGTGAAGATATTGGTACTAAAGTTATAATAAGGTGGCACGATTCTGGTGATTTCTTTTCACCAGATTATTTGGATATAGCAATTGATATCGCCGAATCCACACCGGATGTAAAACATTACGCATATACTAAATCTGTTTCTATGGTTAAATCTAAAAAATTACCACCTAATTTTTTAACTCGTTTCTCATATGGTGGACTTGAAGATAAATTAATTAATAAAGAATCCGATTTTCATTCAGATGTTATTAGATTTAAATCAGATAAAGAAAAACCAGACAAAGACGAAATACTTATAAATTTTAAAAAATATTATAATGTAGAAAAAGATTCTGCAGGTAATGCAAGATGGGTTATTAAAAGTGCTGATGACCTTATTGAATTTAAAACAGAAATTGCCGAAAAATATGGTCTTGATATTAATACTATAGTAACATTTCCAGAAGTAATGAAGAAACCAGAAGGTAATAAACCAATATGGAATGTTATTGTTACACCATCTAACGCAGACAACGCTGCTTTTAGAGAAGATGTACTTGGAGTTTATCTTCTTTATCATTAAAATAAAACTATTTATTTTTTTTTATTATTTTCATATCTTTATAAAAAAAAATATGGCAAAAGATGTATGTGTTATATGTGGTGTAACTACAGAATACGATTTCGAAACAAATATTCATTATAGATATGGATATGTTGAAGGTATGGGTCAGTTGTGTAAATCATGTTATAATGGTGAAAAAAATGAAGAAATTTTAATAATACCTAAAAAAATTATTAATGATACACCAAATGATATGGATTTAGGTTCAAAAATAAGATATTTAAATAGTAACACACAAAAAAACCACTTTTAATAGATATTTATATATAAGTTAAAAATGTAAATTAAAAATGGATAAAAAAACTGAACATTTTTTAAGAAAAATTATTATTGAATCTCATAATGAAGATATGGGTGAAATGGCCTACGTATCCGGAAAGGAAAGAGACGTTTACGGTAATCCAGAAACTAAACCATTTAAATTTCGTCCTGCAATATATTCAGGTAGTGAGGTCTACGGAAAAAAAGGTGAAGAAGTCATTCCGGATGGTTGGTTAATCAATCCAGATTTGAAAAAAGGTGGGGAAAGATTAATAATCAGATATTATGATTGTGGAGAATTTGAAACATTTGTTAATCAGATACGTCATATTTTAGATGATTTAGAAGACCAATATGGTTTAGAGCCTGAATTAATTCCTTGTAAAGCAGAAAAGGGGATGACAGAACCATCGATTGCTCGTACAAAATATCAACCAAGAACTAAAGATTTGGGTACGTCATATAAATCTTCAGGTATTGGGTATACAGGTGAAGAGAAAATAAGGAGAAAATTATATTCTATATTAAGAAGAACACTTGGAAAGGGATCAAGCATTCTAAATGAATTTAAAAAAAGAAGTATCCCACCTATTATAATTGATAGAAGTTATTTAGATACCCATACTTCTGAAGCCAATAGTGATAAAATTTCAACATCATCAATGTCATATAATTCATATGAAAGTCTTGGTGATTTTTTTGATTCCGCGATTTCAGTATTAGAAGGTGGTGAACCATCTGGTATGAAAACACATCATTTAGCTAGAGGTTATAATCAAATATATAATAATTGGCCAAGAGGTACAAAATCATATAAAATATATAAAGGCAAAACAAAGGTTTATAAATTAGATAGATTTGGGTTTGAATTCCAAAATTTAGATGTTAGTACTTTATCAAAATTTTCAATAGTAGGAACTAGACACGATGATGGTTATATGTGGGTAATTAATCTTAATGTTCTTATATCTAAGAAAAAAAATGATGATAAATATTTGAGTCAAGATTACATTCCAATGAATAATGTCAGATCTAGTGTTGTTGTACCAATTGATTCGTCAATAGAATATGATGATAAATTCACACCTTTAGATGATGAAACAATTGTAAACGGACTAATGGAATGTATTGAAGATTTTAAATCAAAAATTTTAAGTATTGATCCTGAGGAAGTTTTAAATTTCGCGACATTAGACGTATTTCAATTTAACGACGCAGTGTCTTCAAATGAAGAAATTAATGAAAATAAAAAAATTAATTTAATTGTAAAATCAGTTTTATCTGAAATAAAAAAATAAACCAAATATTTATAGATAATGAAAAAAATAGTCAAATTAAATATAACTGATATTGAAAATATTGTAAAAAATACAATAAATGAATATGAATTACCAGAAAATGATTTAGACTTAAATGATTCAAATAATATGATACCATTAAAATTTGATTCAAATGATAATCCTGAAATTATGGATGATTCGACATCAAAACCACCTAAATTATTAATAGGTAAAAATGTTGAAACTGGTGAACTTACAATTATTGATACTGAAAGAAATAAAGTTTTATATACAAAAATGATGTAGTTGGTTGTTGAATATTTATATTTTGGAAAATCCCTTAAATATAAAATTTAGGGGATTTCTTTTTTATAAAAACTATTATTATGATTAATAAATTATTAAAACAATTACACAAAATAGTCACTAAACGTTTTTTTTTAATTAAATTTATTTTATTTATTATATTATCATTTATTATAGTATCCATAGTAATGGCAGCATTATTATTGTCATTCATATATGTTTTTATGTATGTTTTAACAATTTTTTTATAAATTATGTGATATATATATTAAAATAATAAAACATAAAAATATGGATAAAAATAAAAAAGGATTAAATACACAAGTAGTTACCGTGTATAATAGTGATACTGATGATGAGTTTGAAGTATATGTTTCATATTTTCTTTTAAATGAAAAGGGGTTTTCAAACAATTTATTAAATCATGATGATGTGATAGATGAAGATGATATTCAGATACAACATTTTGAGTCAAATAATGATGTGGACATTCCAGAATGGGTGACCGAAAATTTAGTTTTAGAATCATTGATTGAGGAATTATCATTAGATAAATTAGATGATGATGGTTTTTGGGATAACGAAAATGAATTTGATGAAAACTGGTAAAAATTTATTAGGAATAATAAATTTTTTTTCTTAACTTTGTCGCTAAAATAGATTATGATAAAAAATAGTAAAAGTACTATGGGGTTTAGAGTTTTTATATTCTCGATAGTGTTGTTCACAATTATGAAATTTTTGGGATTAACTACACTTTCTTGGTGGTTAATTGCAACACCATTTTTAATTTCAGGCATCGCCAGTTTTATTTTATTTGTACTAAAGTTATTTAGGTATTAAATTCACACCAAAAAAATACACCATGAAGACATTGGTTGTACATCCAAAAGATAGTTCAACATCTTTTTTAGAAAATATATATAAACCAATAATTAATAAAACAGTAATAACTGGTGGGGTTTCTAAAAAAGAATTAATAGATAAAATAGAAGAACATGACCGTGTTATAATGATGGGTCACGGTTCTCCATATGGTTTATTTAGTATGGGTCTTTTTGAAGATAAAGGTGGATATATTATTGATGGTAGTTTTATCACAGTATTGAAGAAAAAAAATAATTCATTTTTTATATGGTGTAACGCTGATAAATTTGTTGAACATTATAAATTAAAAGGATTCTATTCAGGTATGTTTATATCTGAGATTACTGAAGCTTACATATTTGGATTTCGTGATGTTAAACAAGACATAATTGATGAATCCAATTATGGTTTTAGTAATATTTTATCTGAAGTAATCAATAACGAACAAGAAATTGCTTATAACCACGTTTTACGTAGTTACAGTGTAATAGCTAAACACAATCCGATAGCGTCTTATAATCATAATAGACTTTACTTATCAAAATAAAAAAATTTATATGAAAAATAATTTAAAAAAAACATTTATTATACTAATAACACTTATGTTTATAGTTAGTATTTTTTTATTTGGTGCATTTTTTTCACCATATATTTTTAAGGGTCCGGTTAAAAATTATAATGAAATAATTTATGAAAAGGATTTTTCAAAAGAAAAACTTATTGATTTATTACAAAGAATAAATATCAAATACCCACATATTGTTATGTCACAAATAATACTTGAAACTGGTCATTATAAAAGTCAAATTTTCATTAAAAATAATAATTTATTTGGTATGAAAAGATCATTCAACAGGATAAGTACATCTGATTCAACTCAATATGGATACGCATATTACAATGATTGGCATGATTCTGTATATGATTATGCATTTTATCAGGCATCTTATTTGAATAAGATTAAAACTGAACAAGAATATTTTTATTACTTGTCATGTAATTATGCAGAATCTAAAGAATATGTGAAATTATTAAAACAAATAATTAAAAGAGAAAAATTAGAAGAAATTTTTTAAAACGAGTTAAATTTATTTTTTGATATTATATTTTTTTTTAATTTTACTTAAACTAATCTTTAATCATGGTCATTGAGACAACAACAACCAAAAACAGTAAATTTGTTCCTAGTGAATATCAAAAAAACATTTTTGATTTTATTATCAACAATAATGAAAATGGATTAATATCTGCAGTTGCTGGTAGTGGTAAAACAACTACACTGATAAAATCACTAGAAATAATTCCAGATGATAAATCCATTTTATTTATGGCATTTAATAAAAGCATTTCGGAAGAAATTAAAAAAAGAGTACCTACCTATAAAATGGTAGATGTTAAAACTGTACACTCACACGGATTTAAAATTTTAGAATCGAATATAGACATAATGATAGAAAATAATAAATATCGTCATATCTATAATGATGTAATTAATTTTATAAGTGGTAAAGATGATAAAGCATTAAAAAAATATAATTTTGATAAGGAACATTTAGATTATGTTTTTTTAATTAAAAAATTTATGGATGGTAAGGATCCTTATAACACATTAATTAGAAATAATATAATTAAATTGGTTAACTTAGGTCGATTACATTTTATTGATGTTGAAACATTTTCCGTAGGTTTGAGTGAATTAAAATTAATATCTAAGTTAAATTCAATTTTGGATGTTGATTATGAATGTGAAATTGGTTGGTATTTTATTAAATTAGGTGTTTATCATCGTAATATCGTTGACTACACTGATATGATATTTCTTCCTAATATTTTTAAATTTAGTGGTCCAAAATATGATTTTGTTTTTATCGACGAATGTCAAGATTTAAACACATGCCAAAGATTATTAATGTTAGATGCAATAAAACCGGAAACTGGAAGATTTATTGCAGTTGGTGATCCTAAACAATCAATATATGCATTTGCAGGTGCTGATTCCGAATCATATGAAAAATTAAGAAAATTACCAAATACAAAAGAACTTCCATTATCTGTAACATATAGATGTGGTTCTGATATTATTGAAAGAGTTAAACACATTAATCCATTAATTAATGCACATGAAAAAAATGGTAAAGGTAATATTTTAGAAAATTTTTCATATTTAGATGTTGAGGATGGTGACATGATATTATGTCGAAATACGTATCCTGTTGTTTCATTATGTATTAAATACTTGAAAATGGGTAGAAAAGCATATATTATTGGTTCGGATATTGGTTTATCATTAATAACGATGATAAGAAAAAATGAGAACAAATGTGATGTTTTTGATATGGTAAATGTTTTATCTTTACTTAATAAAGAAAAAGAAAAGATGATAGAAAAAATAGTTAATAAAAATGGTATATCAAAAGCAGAAGCATCAGGAGAAAAATCTATTATGTTGTTCAAGGAAAAAATAGAAATAATCGATGCTTTAAGTGAAAAAGAAACAGACCCTAATGTTGTTATAGATAAAATCAATAGGTTGTTTTCAGATGACCTAAAATCTGGGATATGTTTAAGTAACATTCATAAATCTAAAGGATTAGAATCGAATCGAGTTTTTATTTTACATAGAGAATTAATGCCATCAAAACATGCATTACTTCAATGGGAAAGAGAGCAAGAACAAAATTTAATATATGTGGCATTTACCAGAGCAAAAGAAACATTAGGGTTTATTGGGGATTATGATGCATTTGGGAACAAAACCACAAATGTAAATATAAAATCTTTAAAAGAAAGTCAACATGTTGGTACGGTAAATTCAAAAGTTTTTTTAGAATTAAAGATTGTGAATCTAAGAACAATACCAACAGTATATGGTGAAACTTTTATTTACGATATGATTGATGAAAATGATAACAAATTATATAAATTTGGAAACATTAATAAACGTTTTTTCAAAAATCAATCTGAAGTAGATAAAGTAGGGTCAACAGTTTCATTTTATGGTATCATAAAAGAACATTCATATTTTAAAAATGAAAAGGTTACCAAAATAGGTAAAATATTTTCACATTAAAATTTTTTAATTTTTAATTTACTATTAGAATAATATTTTTTATTTTTCATTACAAAATATTTTATTATGATTAATTATTTTTTACCTGAATGGAAGGTTTGGATTTGGACCAATATTATGAATGGTCTTGAAAAAGAAATGATATTTAATATACTTTTAAATCATGGATTTGACTATAATTTAATTAAAAATGAATTAGAAATCGAACCAACTAATGCCATGATATGGCAAAGACAATATAGCCAAACGGAATTATTAAAACCATTTGAAAAAGATATTTTACCTTTAAATAAAAAATTAATTGATAATTCTAATGTTTATCGTGTTGAAAACAATTTTTTGGAAATTTATCGAGTTCCTGACTTTTTATCATTTGATGAATGTGATAAAATTATAAAAAATAATAATGAAAATTCTGATGAAGATTTTTTAAAAAAAATAAGTGAAAAAATAGATTTATACACAGGATTAGATGAATCTTATAAACACATTATTGAAGTTAAAATGATTACCGGTAATGAAAAAATTTTTAAAAATACTAGTGATTGGTCTTCGGTAATATTTTTAGAAAATGTATTTGAGAATGTTGAAATAGGATTTCCATTACTGGAAATGAATTTTAAACCGATAAAAGGTGAAATGCTAATATGGAATAATAGATATCCAGATAAAGAATTAAATCCATATAGTGAATGTTTAACTTTATCATCTGAGAAAGAAGGTAAACTAATATTGGTTAAAAATTATAATGTACAAGAGATTAGAATGGTACAAGAAATAAATTTAGACGGAATATAATATTTTAAATGGAAAAACTAAAACATTTAAGTTTCTTTGATAAGAGAGGTTGTTACGCCCCGGTTAGTTTAAATACATTAGATATTGATTGGACACAATGTTCAATAAGTGTAAATGATAATGAATTTACTTTTAGAGGTCTTCATTATCAAACAGAACCTCCACAAAAAAAATATGTAAAAGTAATTCAGGGTGAGATTATCGACTTTGCTCTGGATTTGGAAACCGGAGAATTAGAATTTGAACATCTTACATCGGATCATGGTGTTTATATTTCAGAAACAAAGGCTCATGGATTTTTAACATTAAAACCAAATACAATAGTTACATATTTAGTTCAAGGTGAATATAATGCAAAAAGTGAACACTCAATACCATGGTGGAAAAACAATGAAGTTTTCAACACGGTAATGAAATATTCTGAAAATAAACCAATAATTACCTCCGAAAAAGATTCATCAGGAAAATAAAAATTAATGATATATTATTTTTTAATTTTAATATTTCAAATACTTTTTAATATATTTAAAGTATTTGAAATTAAATACACCTATGAAAATAAACTTGTCCCTTTATTATTTAATTCAATATGGATTAATATTATATCATTAGCATCTGTATTTTTTTCTATAGATAGATTATTTGATGATGATTATTTAGTTGTACCATTTTATATTTTAGGTAGTGTAATTGGTAAATGGATTGCAATGACAAAATTTAGTTCTTAAAATTCACATATTTATGTGAATGGGAACAAAAATAGAAGCATTATTTATTTCAGACGTACATTTAGGTGCAAGAGGTTGTAACGCTGAAAAACTGATTGAAGTTTTAAAAGAATATGAACCTGAATATCTTTTTTTAGTTGGTGATATAATTGATGGTTGGTTATTGAAAAAAAGATTTTACTGGAAACAAACTTACACCAATCTTATTCGAAAGATACTTTCATATTCTAAAAATGGGGTCAAGGTTATATATATTACAGGAAATCACGATGAATTTTTAAGACAATTTTTAGGAATTAATTTAGGTAACATAGAAATACATAATGACTTTATATATAAATCCATATATATTTCTCATGGAGATCTTTATGATGGTGTAGTTAAACTAAAATGGTTAGGTATATTAGGTTCAATTGGGTATGATTTTGCAATATATATTGATAGGAAATTAAAACAGTTAGGATTAAAAAGATCGTTATCTAAATTTTTAAAAACAAAAGTAAAAGAAGCAATAAAATTCATAACTTCATTTGAGAAACAATTAGTTCATCAAGCGAAAAAAAGAAATTGTGATACTGTTATATGTGGACATATTCACCAACCTGAAAATAAAATAATAGATAATATTAAATATTTGAATTGTGGGGATTGGATAGAAAATAATTCTTATATAATTTATCAAAATGGAGAATTTAAAATACAATATAAGTAAAAAGTTGACAATTGTTATTCCAACTTTTAATGAAGAGCATTATATAATAAACACAATTAATTCAATTTATAAACAAAATGGAATTAATGGTACCAGAATAATTGTGTCAGATAATCACAGTGCGGATAAAACGAGAGAAAAAGTAAAATTTATATCTAAGTTATATTCAGAAAAATTAAAAATTGAGATTATCGATGGTGGATATGTTGGAGTTGCTAGAAACAATGGTGCTAAATTAGCAACAACAGATTATATATTATTTATGGATGGAGATTCGATTATATATGATAAAAATACAATTCAAAATGCGTTAGATAATATTATAAATAGGAATTGTCAATTATTGACATGTAAAATAAAATGTGATAAGGGAACAATAAAAACTATTATCATATTTAAGATGTTTAATTTTATAAACAAATTTTTGAGTATAAAAACTCCATTCGCAATGGGAACATTTTTTTTAACGGAACGAAAAATATTTAATGATTTAGGTGGATTTGATGAATCAATAAAAAACTCAGAAGATTTTTGTTTAAGTAAACAATATGACCCAAAAAAATTTATTCTATTTAATCACTATATCGGTCAAGATGATCGAAGATTTAAAAGAATGGGATATTTCTCTATGATAAAGTTAGTCGTAAAAAACTATTTAAATAGAAATAACATTAATTTTTTCAAAAAAGATATAGGTTATTGGGATTAATTTTTTTTTATAAAAAATATTTTTTATCTTTGAGAAATTTTAATATTGAACCTTGAAATTAAAATATCGATGAATAGATTAGAAAAGTTAAAAGAACAAAATCCTGAATTAAATATTTCTATCATTGATGTTATTGCACACTGTGAACCAACTAATTCATATAAATATATGAATTTTCTAATAAGAATATTAAAAAATGAACATGTTCGGGGGAATGATTATGAATCTCTTTATAGAAGGATAGGATTAGATTTATTTGGGGTTGAAAATTTAATCCAATTAATGGAATTTGAAAAACATAGCAGATCAAATCGTATCATTAACAATGATATTGGTCAGTATAAAAATTTCAAAGAAATTATTGAATCAGTTGAAAAAGTAGAATATGAAATTAAACTTAAAGAAGTTGAAAAAGATGTTATAAAACTTTATGACTCTGAATTTTGGCTCGTTTTGATACCGCTTTCATTTGAATCGTCTAAAATTTATGGATATAATACTAAATGGTGTACCACACAAATAGAACACTGGACAAGATACATCCCAATATATAAGTTGATTTATATTATTGAGAAAAAAACAAACAATAAATGGGCAATATCAATAGACAAATCAAGTAAAGAAGTATTAGGTTGGTTAGCGAATGATAAAAAAATTAATGCATACGATTTACCATTTAGTAACGACATTTTTAATGTTATTATACCAGAAATAAAAAAATTTGAGAGTATAACCGACATTATTAAAAATAAAAAATAATATATGGGTAAAAGTAAAGAAATTTTTCAAGATATTAGAGAAAAAGAAAATAATGATTTTAATCCTGAATATTTTATATATAGTGGATGTACATATGTAACATATTCAAATGTTTCAACATCCATTCATCAACACGTTATTAATATTTCTTCTTCATTTGAAGAAGATAAAGAAAAAATATTTTTTGATAAATTAAAAGAATTAAAAAAGTCAAAATAAAACATATATTTTGATTTTAAAGATATTTGCAGACCGCAGGATTTATTGAGTTTTTTTTTAAACATTTCTTTAACAATAAATTGCGTTAGCGGATGAATTGACAGCTGGAAAGACAGCAATTTTATTTAATTAAAAACTTTAAAAAAAGTATATGGAATATAAACAAGATGGTATTGAAATCTATCAGGGGAATTGTGTTAAGATATTAGATAATCTTAATATTGATTATTCAAAATGCATTTTTGTTAGTGATCCTCCATTTAATATTAAATACCATTATGAATCGTACCATGATAATATGAAAGAGAATGAATATTATGATTGGTTATATTCAATATTTGGTAATAATAAACAAGTTATTATTCATTATGCTGAAAATTTATACAAATATGCATTTAAAATTAATGAAGTACCAATAAAGGTTGTTTCCTGGGTTTATAATTCAAATACACCAAGACAACATAGACAAATTGCCTTTTTTGGTGTAAAACCAGATTTTAGAAAAGTTGGTCAAGAGTATAAAAATTTGAAAGATAAAAGAATAATGAAACGCATTGAAGAGGGGAAAATGGCTAAACTTTATGACTGGTGGAATATAAATCAAGTTAAAAACGTGGGTAAAGAAAAAACCGAACATCCTTGTCAAATGCCTTTACAAGTTATGGAAAATATTGTTGGTATTTTACCTGATGATTATACAATAATAGATCCATTTTTAGGTAGTGGAACAACCGCGGTAGCTTGTATAAAATATAAAAGAAAATTTATTGGAATAGAAATGGACGAAAAATATTTTGATATCGCAAAAAAGCGTATCTTTGATGAAAATTTTTCTTAAAAACTTAAAAACTGTCTTATGGATAATTTAAATAGTGTTTGCTTTATTGCAAAAATACTTCAAATAGATTCAATTGAAGATGCTGATAATATAGAATTGGCATTATTAAATGGGTGGAATTGTATTGTTAAAAAAAATACACATAAAGTTGGTGATTTAGTTATTTGTGCAATAACTGATGCAATAATTCCAAATTCTTTGAGTGAAGAACTTGGAATTAAAAATTATTTAAGAAAGGGTGAACGAGTAAGAACAATAAAACTAAAAAATGTTTATTCTGAATGTTTAATCATTCCTCTATCCTTCATACATAATTATGGTGAAGATACTACTTTTGAAGGTAAAGACATGATGGGGATTTTAAATATTACTAAGTATGAACCACCGGTCAGAATGGTAAGGTTGTCAACAGGTAAAAAAATTAAATATTCTGAAAATCCAAATTTCAAAATTTACCATAAATTTCCTAATATAAAAAATATTCCTAAAATGTTCGACGAATACGATTATGTTGAAATTAGTAGGAAGATTCACGGAACTAACGCGAGATACGGTATTGTTAAAAAAAATAAACTTTCATTTTTTGACAAAATAAAGAAATTTTTTGGTTTCAATTTGAAATGGTCCCAATATGAATTTGTTTTAGGTTCACATAATGTAGAAAAGGGTTCTGAAACTCAAGGATTTTATGACACAAATTATTGGTATGAAATTGCTGAAAAATATGATATAAAAAATAAATTATGGAACTGTGTTAAAAAAAATTATACAAGTGAAACACTTGGAAATGGAATAGTTATTTATGGTGAGATATATGGTAAAGGGATTCAAAAAAATTATGACTATGGATTAGATGATGTTAAATTTTTTGTTTTTGACATGACTATTGACGATGTATATTTTTATTTAGAGGGGACAAAATATATTGTCGAAGAATCATTAGGTCTTGAATATTCTGAAGTCCTTTATAAAGGGTTATATTCAGAAGAGATAAAAGATAGTTTTGTTTTTAACAACTTCATTGAGAATACTAAGATACCACATGAAGGAGTGGTAATAAAAAAGATGGATGGTAATAGACAAAAAGTTGCAAAAGTTATTAATCCAGATTATTTAATATATGGTGAGAAACATAACATTGGGGATTCACACTAAAAAAATATTTTATGAATAATTTAGACATTGATTATCAGAACTTATTGAAAGACATTTTAGATAATGGAGTCAGTAAAAATGATAGAACAGGTACTGGAACTTTAAGTGTATTTGGGAGACAAATTAAATATAATTTCAAGGATGGTAAGTTTCCATTGTTAACTACCAAAAAAATAGCATGGAAAACTATGGTAACAGAATTATTATGGTTTTTACGTGGTGATACTAACATCAAATACTTACTTGAAAATAATTGTAACATTTGGAATGGAGATGCTTATAAAGCATATAAGTTAAGACACAATTTCCAAATTAATCAGGGAATAGATATTCTCATTCAGGATGAATTTATTAATAAAATCAAAACCGACAATCAATTTGCTGAAGAATGGGGAGATTTAGGTAGAATATATGGAACTCAGTGGAGATCTTGGGGAGAGAGAAAACATGATAGTATTGGGAATGAGTATATGATTGGAATTGATCAAATTCAAAACCTCATCAACGACCTTAAAACAAACTCTGATTCAAGACGATTAATTGTTAACGTTTGGAATGTAGGTGATTTGGATAAAATGGTTTTACCACCATGTCATTATGGTTTTCAAGTATATACAAGAGAACTAAGTATTGAAGAGAGGTTAAGATTAGCATCTAAAAAATACAGGACATTTGAACCATCAGATTTTGTTAGAGTTGATCATTTAGAGATTGATGAATTATATCCTGTACCTAAGAGATCAATATCTTTAATGTGGAATCAACGAAGTTGTGATTTCCCACTTGGAATTCCAATGAATATTGCATCATATGGTTTATTATTGGAAATTATTGCTAAAGAGGTTGATATGTTACCTGATGAACTAATTGGAAATTTTGGTGACTGCCACATATATAAAAATCAAATTGACGGAGTAAAAGAACAGTTGAAAAGAGATTCGTATCCGTTACCAATATTAAAAATATCAAATAACGTTATTTTTAATGGTTCAATTGATGATTTTTTGAATAGTTGTTCGGTCAATGATTTCACTATTGAAAATTATCAATCACACCCAAAGATATATTTTCCATTATCAAACTAATTTTAGGGTTACCATTTTATGGAAAACAATATACTTAAAAGACTAAAAGAAAATTGAGTGAAAAAATAAAAGGTATAAAACCATCAAACATGACTCCGGTTATTATTGATAATATAAAATATGAAAATTATAAAACACAATAAAAAATTAAAAAATATGGAAAATTATAATCAAAAAATCATTTCTTCTAATCCATCTGTTTGTTTCACTGAAAAAATGCTAGTTAAATGTTTAGGTGGGTATAAAAAAATATCTGATATAACGACCGATGATTATGTATTAACTGAGGATGGATCATATCAAAGAGTTTATAGTACACAAAAAACCTCGTATAATAGTAAACTAACTGGTATGAAGGTTTATGGTATTAATAAAACTATTTTATCAACACCCGATCATCCTTTTTTAACAAAAGATAGGGGATATGTTAAAGCGTCTGAAATAACTCATGATGATTATTTAGGAATACCATTAAATAAAAAAGAAATATTTCCAACTTTTTCACCAGATTTAGATAATATTTTAACAAATAGTGATTTCTGGTTTTTAATGGGATATTTTTTAGGTGATGGTAAAATAGATGAGGGTATAATATCAATTACTATTGATGACGAGAACATGAGAAATATCCCCTCAACAATAGGTAGAACTATTTCTTTAAATCCAATTAAAGACGACATCAAAGAAAAAAAATATACAATGAAGATTTTAGAAAATAATCTAATTGAATTTTTTTCAATGTTTGGTGGAATTGGTAGAGAAAGAAAAATACCGGATTTTATTTATGACGCACCAGTAATTTTCGTTGAAAAATTTCTAAACGGTCTGGTTATGTCAGATGGTTTTTTGGATACTAATGGAACGACAATAAGTACAATATCACATGATGTTGCTTATGGTGTACAATTATTATATATGAAATTAGGTATTAGGGCTTCAATTTATTCTCAAAAAGAAAATAAAATATTCACTGTGAATATTTCCAAACAAAAAAATAAATCAAAAAAGTTTATTTTTGATGAAAAATATCTTTGGTTAAAGATAAAAGATGTTAAAGATGTGGTTGACAAAAAAATAGGTGGGTTTGTTTATAATTTATCTGTTGAAAACAATAATACATATAATGTTTTTAATATTATTAATCATAACTGTAATCAAAATTAATTTTAAGATATATGAGTGGAGGATTTTTTGATTATTACCAGTATAAAATTGGTACTATCGCAGATTCTATAGAAAGAGTCATTGAAAATAATGGTCGTAAAAAAACAGAAGAAGAATTAGAAGATGATTCATGGTTTCCAGATGAATGGTATAAAAATCATCCTGAAGATTTATATTATCACAAATATCCAGATGAAATAATAGAAAAATTAAAAGAAGGTGTTGACATACTTCGTAAAGCTGAAATATATGCACAAAGAATAGATTGGTTACTCTCCGGAGATGATGGTGAACAAAGTTTTTTAAAAAGATTACAAGAAGATTTAGACTCAAAAAAAACAAAATAATCTTATATTGAAGATTAAACCCGAATCATATGAAATTAATTAGTTTATTTTTTTTATTATTTGTATCTGAATTGTGTCATAGTCAAATAAATAATTCTGATGATACAATATATTCTGTTATAAATAATACAGTATTATTTATAACAGAAGAAAAAAAATCTGACTACATTATTGTTAGTAAACATACTAACATGATGGAAGTTATAGATTACATGTTGTTATTCGTTAAACCAAAAGAAAATAATATTATTATCGGTTTTAACGGAAAAGAAGAAGAAGTAACATACGATCGTAGAAAAAAACGATATTATTTTTACATGGAAGAACATAAAAATTTTAAAGATTTACTTTTTGCAATAAAATTCTTTCTTTTAACTAGTTAAAACTGAGGACAATTTTTATATTTTGGTTTTTTTCTTATATTTTTTTTAATGGTATAAGCAATAACAGAACCAACAACAGTTCCTAATGATAAAGAAACCACATTAGTAGTATTGAATTTATTTATACCATATCTACTTACGTCGTATGTTTCTTTCAATAAAGAAATTGTGGAACCAGCAATTAAACTTTTTTTAATTATATAACCATAATTTAAATTAGGTGATGGTTTATAATAATTGAATGTCGCTGATCCACCTATAGTAACCCCACCGACAAAATGATAAAGTTCGTCATTTAATGTTTGTGTAAAAGAAATAGTTGAAATAAATAAAGATAAAATAAATAAAATTTTTTTTTTCATTTTTTTTTGTTTTTTTAACTATTAATAATTATCTTTGCTTTATTAAAAAAATAAAATCATGAAAAACAATTCTCTTTCTTCAAAAGGACTTTCATTATCACAAGCTCAATCTATTTCAAATTTATGTAACCAAGCTTGTAAAGACATTACTTTTAAATTAAATAACATAAATAATGTAACGAAAGAGTTAGATTTAGGGAATCGTACATATATTGAAACCCAGGGACATCCAATCCCAGATAATATTGTTGAGTTATTAACAAGAAAATCTCAATTACATGCTGTTCAAGCTTTTTTAATGGAAAATATTAAAGCAAAATCGTCTTTGATAGATGAACTTAAAACAAAGAAATTTGTGTACGATATTCCTGAACCAAAATATCCTATATTAGAAGATGTGGATTATATGAATTATAAAAGTGTTGATGAAGAATGGGGGTGGGAACAATTAAGTACATCTGAATATAATGAATATTTGGAAGCAGAATCATTTGCATCACATTATGGTCAATTTATACATAAAGGTGGTAAGTTAGATAATCTAAGAAATGAATTACCCAATATTAAAACTTTAGAATGGATTTTAATTGAGAATGATAAAAAAACACCTTTGAATGTTACTATTCACCATACAATTGACCAATTAGCTGAAGTACATGAAAAATTAGCAGCTAATCATAGAATTTATGAACAAAAAGTGAACTACTTTAAAGCTAAAGTAAATAATCTTGTAACCAATGAAAATGCTAGAATTGTTAAAGATTTAAGTGAAAAAAAATCAGTGATTGATGCTAGTAATCAGATGAAGATTGATGAATATATTAAATGTAGAAATCAATGGTTATCAGATTTAAATCAGGCTAAGCTAGATTTTGAAGAAAAAAGACACATGGATATTAATGAGATTTCTAAATTGAGGATTTTAGTTGATAATAGATTTAAATCTATCATTGACCATTATCTTAATCAATTAACTGAAGAAAAAGAATGATAAGGTAAAATATTAAAATTACAGGAGTAAATTTAATATCTTTTTATGTGGAAATGATAAGTATTAAATTAAAAAAATAATGAACAATATCGTAGTTGTATTGCTACCACCATATACCGCTCTCCTATAAATCAAAAAAACTGAGACAAATCTCAATAATCATATAGGTTATTCAAAATTAGATAACTATATGATAAAAAAAATTCTTGGTTTTTATTTTTGCCTTTATCTTTGATGTAGGGGAGGTCTTTGTTAATGTTTTTATTTTTAACTATTTTACTTATTGTTTCTACAACTTATCAGATTTAAAATAATTTAAAAATATGGAAGAATTTAAATTTAAAATTGGTGACAAAGTTTATAAACCTAAAGGTTATAAATTTCCAGGAACCGTTGTATCGGTTTTTAAAACAACAAATGGTGATATTAGAGTTGTTGCGGAACTTGACGACAATGGAATGTTACACATTTTTTCTGAATCACAACTGGAGAAAATAATATGAGATTTTTATTATTTTTTGTTTTATTAACATTATGTCTTATGTTTTTACTTTCGTATTGTGAAAGTAAAAAAGACCCATACGAAATAGGAATTCATCTTGATTATACTATACGTTGTGAAAATGGATTTATCTACAAACAATTAAATCGCTGCAATGGAGTAATTCAAATATTTAATTCAGATGGGACTCCTTTAAGATGTGGTGAAAAAATTTACTAAGTATATATATTTATATAATGTAAATTTAGTTACCATTAAATGGTTACCCTTTTTACAGGGTAACCATTTTTCTTGTTAAAAATATAAAAGAATAAAAATAGTCAATATATTATATTTTTTTTTGATTTTACAAAAAATATAGTTATATTTGCACAAATAAATTTATACTTATGTATATTAAAACTTTTATTGATAATTACCCGAGTGAACACTTTTTAAAACTAGATGGGTTTGATGATGCATTGATTGGTGTCGAGGAATGTTCAATGAGATTAATTTATTCAATCTCAAAATGTATTGAGATTCTTATGGAACATATGGATTATCATGATGCGGTAGATTATTTTTATAATAATATTAAAGATAAACACGATAATCAAAAGTCACCTATATGGTGTTCAAGTATTTTTTAAAAAAAAACAAAATGTTTAGACAAAAAGAATTTTATAAAAAACTATTTTTATCTTGTGATGAATCAGATAAAAAATTAATTTTAAATTTATTTAAAAAAATAAGAAAAGAGAATGGTAATATTTGTTATTGTGGACACGTATCTTATTGTGAATGTGAAACTCTATCTATAAATGGATTCATAACTAATATTGATATGGGTAATATTGATATTATTTTACTAGAAAGTACATTTGAACAATATTTTAATACAAAAGATAAAAATAGTTTATATAAAATTAGAAAAGAAATTAAAATTTCTATGATGGATAGAAAAGAAGAATGTCTTAATAGTTTTATAGATTTCATTAAAAAAATTCTTAAAAAATGAAAACATTATTCATTGGTGACATTCATGGACGTAATGTCTGGAAACAAATTTATGAAAATAATAAACCGGATAAAATGATATTTGTTGGGGATTATTTTGATTCTTTTAATATAAGTTCAAATGACCAAATAAATAATTTTTTAGATATAATAGAATTAAAAAAATCAAGTGGTATTGATGTTGTAATGTTAATAGGAAATCATGATTATCATTACATGCCATATACTCAGGAATATTATTCAGGTCACCAGAAAATTCATCATTTTATTATACAAAACACATTGTTGGATAATATTGAACATTTATCCATGTGTCACAGGGTTGATAATTTTTTAATTACACATGCTGGAATTAGTTTTAAATGGTTGTCTTATTGGTATAAGAAATTATATAATAAAAACTTATTGGATTATGAATCGATTGAAAAAATTGTGAACGATATTTGGGAACATACACCGAGAGCATTTAAATTTACCGGAATGGACCCATATGGTGATAGTGAAGAATCGTCACCTATTTGGATTAGACCTAAATCTTTACAGAGATCTAATAAAGACTATCTTAAAAATTATTATGTTCAAATAGTAGGTCACACACAACACAATAAAATAGATATTGAAGGAAAAACAACAGGTGGTAAATATTATTATATTGATACATTGGAAACAAGTGGTGAGTATCTAATTTTAGAAGACGGTAAATTAACTGTCAACAATTTGTTAAAATAAAATGTTATGACAACAGAAGTTTATGATTTCATATCCAATAATTATTCTAATTCAAAAATTATAATGACAAAGAATAATAAAATCGAATTTACTAATATAGATAAATCCAAACAAACGGAATGTGGTATTAAACCTAAAGGTTTATGGTATGGTATTGGTACAAGTTGGATTGACTGGGTTAAGTCTGAAATGCCTGAATGGGAATATGATAATATTTTCGAAATCATCATTGATGAAAGTAAAATTTTTAAAATAAAAAATCAGTTAGATTTATATATTTTTAATTTACAATTTTTTTCAACATTAGATAAGAATTTTAAATTAATAAATTGGAAAAATGTTTCGTTAGTAAAACATGGTATTGAAATATATCCATATAGTGATATATTTGATATAGATTTATTATGGTATCGAACATGGGATGTATCATCTGGATGTATTTGGAGTGAAGACATAATAATAGATATTGTAAAAATAGTATAATGAATAAAGTAGTGCACTGTAAAAAAGAACCATACGATGTTTATATTGGTAGACCTAGTAAATGGGGGAATCCATATACTCATAAACAAGATGGAAAAACTATTGCAAAGTATATTGTAAGTACAAGAGACGATGCAGTTAAATCGTATGAAGAATGGATAACTAATGGTGAAGGTTCCCATTTACTAAATGACCTACACGAATTAGAAAATAAAACTTTAGGTTGTTGGTGTAAACCTCAATCATGTCATGGAGATATATTATTAAAACTTTTAAAAAATAGAGACTATGTTAAATAAGTTACTGGAGATTTATCCTGAAGATTCATTCTTAAAAGCAGATGGTTTTGATGAAGCCATAATTGGAATAGATGAATCATCAATGAGACTAATCTATTCAGTTTCAAAATGCATATCAATCTTAATGAGAGACATGTCTGAAGAAGATGCTTTAGAACATTTTTACTATAATGTTAGTGGATCTTATGTTGGAGACCAAACACCTATATGGTGTAATGATAATTTTTAAAAAGATTAATATGTTATACGTAATTTTTACTTTACCAATATTGAGTTACTTTATTTTAATTATAGGATACATAACCTATCACTACACTAAATCTCTTATAGATTCATATAGGGGTAGGAAAATGTTAAAAATTAAATATGGTATTGATTTCAATACAAACAACTCACAATTTAGAGTAGTATTCGATAGAGTTACTTTAAAACAATTTTTGAATTGTTTTTCTATGGGTAGAGATCACAAGTATCATTATTTAGGAATCAGTTGGAATATATTCCATGAAAAAACTGATTTATATAACTATCTTGAAGACTTTATTAAGTTTGTAGACATCAAAGCTAAACCATGGTGGTGTCCAAGGTTTATTTTAAATTTACTTCATTTATATGGAGACGATAATTCAATTGTTAGGTGCAGAAATCAACATATATCATACGTAAAGAGAGTATTGACCAAAGGCATTTGTATAAATGATATCAAAGTAAAATATGGAACGTTAAGGGTATATGGATTATTTACTCAGGAGATTTATGACAAGTTATCAGAAGTTGAAAAATTAATTAATCCACATTTAGAAATTTATTAAATATGAAAAATATAACAAAAGAACTATTTGTTGATACAATCAATCAAATACAAAAACAAGTTGAACGTGATTCAAAATGCAGTGAAGCATTTAAAACATTATTACCAAATGATTATGTTTCAGGGTACGATAATAGTGTTTTATATAATCAGATTATAAAAATACTTCAAACCATAATGAATGATGATAAACATAATAGTTGGATTGATTATTATATTTGGGAACTAAATTTTGGTGAAAAATATAAAGATGGGTTTGTTATTCTTAATGGTATTCACCATGAATTAATTACACCAGAAGATTTATATGAACTATTATTAAAAACGTCAACAAATGGAAAATAAGGAACAACAGATTACTGATATTATAAGTAAGAGTGAAAATGATATGAATACAGATTGTAATATATTTAAACATGAATATGTACAAGATATGCTGATTGAAATGTTTGAAGAAATTGTAGTGCAAATAACATCTAATGTAATAAGTAATTTAAATATTAATTAATATGGATAATATAAATTATAAAATTTTTATTATGATAACTAAAAATATGAATAATAAATTCTTTTATAGTACTAATGATAATTTTAATGGTGATTTATTTAATGATATGATTCAAATTATAAAAGAAATAAGAAAAGAAACAGATCCAATTTATTCTATTAAGGATAATATGATAAATAAAAAAACGTTGTTTAATCCTAATTCCTTAGATAAAAGAATGATGTTTTCATCTAAAGGTAATTTCATTATATGAAAAATTTAAGAGAAAAATTTTCTTATGATATTTCATTATTACAAAATAATATTAATACTCGATATCATTTAGATAAAGTAGATAAAAAATTATTTTATGAAAATATCTCAATAGATTTATACATTCAAATTTGGAGTAAAATGTCTGTACCATTATGTAGGCAACTACGTTCAGAAATTAATAAATAATTATATAGAATCAAATGTTTGGTAATGTTCGTGTTACCTTATAAAGGTAAGATAAAAGTATTTTTTTTAAAAAAAATATTTTGTTATTAAAAAAAATACTTTTATCTTTACAAAAAAAATATGAGATATTCGATTAAACACAATAACGGTAAAATTATCGTTAATGTGGAAAACACGAAGGAAGTAGTTCAAAGACTTAAAGAACTAAAAATTGAAACAAAAGAATCGAAAATAAAAATTTTTAAATTTGATACCAAATAATTTTTATTTTCGTTATTTTAGTATTATGTTTGTAATCTATTTTATTATCATTAAACAATAACAGATGTCTAAAATCGAGAAATTAACTCCAGAACAGGAAGCTCTCTTAGATACACAGAGAGAAAAATGGTTAAGTAAAATTTTTAACTACGAATTTTACAATAATCATGACAAAGAAAGAACTGAGATTGCCATGAAAAAATTGTACAAATTCTGTGGTTTGGAAGAACCGGAAGTTATTTTATTGGACAGTCCAATGGCTTGTCAAATTGAGGTGAATCGTTTGTTAGGAAATGAAGAGAAGGTATACGAACCATTTTCAGCATATATAAACGCTGACGATACTTCTTGGTTATCATTTTATGAATTTTTCCTCAATAATTTTGACTTCATGGAAGAACACCGTGAAAATTTCAATCTGATTAGTGAGTGTGTATCAAATTCATATTTACAAATTCAGATGGATACTGTTTGTCTTGTGTCTAAGTATCCATGTAAAATTGTGAGAAACTCGAATAATGACCTTCATTGCACAACCGGAAAAGCTATTGAGTTCGCTGACGGATATGGTCAGCATTATGTTAATGGAAGATTTCTTGAAGAAGAAATTTTTAATGAATGTGATTCTTTGGTTAACGCAAAAATTGCTTTCCATAAGTATACAAACGAGGACGTTCGTGCCGCAATTATTACGATAATTAAAGATAATTATGGTAATCAAGGTTTACTGGATATGTTGGACGCTGTAATTGTTGATGAGAAAAAAGTAACTCATAATGGTGGGTATGAAGAAATTATTAGAATATATAAAACGAAAACTAATTATTCCTTCTTACAAAACAGTAAAGGAGAATTAAACCAACCATACGCTTGGATTGAATTTACGTGTCCAAGTACCAAATCTGTATATCTTATCGATACTTGTCCAACTTTTACAGACGCTCTGGAATGTGCTAAATGGCACAGACCAAGTAATGTTCCAGGTTCTGTAGATTATAAGTGGTATTCAGCTAATTAATAATTATTATAAAACCGTTTTTCATGAAAAACAAATTAAAATTCAAAAACCTTAGTTTTCATCAAGGTGATGTTCAATTCTTCGGAATAGAAGAACTCCCTAAATCTATCAAAAAAGTTACAAAACAGTACATTGCAGCTTCAGAGAGATCTGGTAGTTTCCATGCATTATTCGGTAACTATGATATCTATGAATTTGAAGACGGTGGATTTGTTATCGAGGCTCATGATGAATGTATTTTAAATCATTCATTACAGTCCGAACTACAAGGTCTTGGAATCACAATGGATAAACCCGTTGTAACAACCAAAAAAGACCACCGTCACACAGTTGTACCCCCCGGTAAGTATTATGTGGATATTCAAACTAGGTTTGACCCACTAGAAAATGTAAAAAAGAGAGTTATTGATTAATCATTTTTTTTTACATGGGGCATATATATTATATATGCCCCCTTTTTTTTTAAAAAAAAGGTAAAATGACAAACGAAGAAAAAAAAGAATACTTGAGAAATAGATATAATAATTTAACTCAAGAACAAAAACAAGAAATTTATAAATTAAGATTAGAGTATTATCATAATATGTCAGAATACTCGAAAGATAAGTTAAAAAAAACACAAAAAAAATACTACGAAAATAATAAAGAAAAATTTCTGGAAAGACAAAAAGAATATTACGAGAAAAATAAGGAACAAATTCTCTCAAAAAAAGATGAGAGAAAGAAATCAAGAAAAAAATATTATCAAAAAAACAGAGAAAAAATATTAGAAAAAAATAGAGAAAAATATAAAAATAAAAAATATGGAGAATGAATTTATGGATGAACTATTTTCAAATAATTCTATTTATATGACCATTTCAAAGGAGATGGATGAAGTAGAATATTTGTACTATAAATATAAAACTGATAGTGTCGGTAAATTTAATAAAATTCAATATAATAAAGGTTTATCTAATTTAATTAAAGCATTTGAAAACATAGAAGATTATGAAAAATGTGAAGATTTACTTAAAATGATGTTAGAAATTCCTGAAGATTATGTTGAACCAAAATGTTCTTTTGATATTAACATTATTTTAGAAAAAAAAGGTCGTGATTTAGTACCATACGATATATTATCACAAATGAGTGATAAGGAATGTGTTATTATGTTATTTCAGATTTTACAAGGAGATAATTACAAACCATTACACGATTCAGTTTTAGATTTTATTGTATTAATTTTTAAAACTGGTGCATTATTCAATAATATTTAATAATTTTATTTTATGAAGAATATTAAACATCATATTAGATCTCAATTGTACCACTTACATAAGGTTCAATTTTTACATGGTGGTTTTAAATCAATTACTTCTTTTGAAGTAATTCAGACTGTTGAGAATAAATTGGCTATGAGATCTATTACCGATTTAGTTTTCATTAGATTGAGACACGAAATTAAAAAAAATAATCGTACACCCAAAAATATTGAATAATGAAGAAATATAATACAACACAATTAATGACTACAGAATTCTTATCCGAAATATGGATAAGAATGATTAGTGAAAATAGATTAAACGACAATTTTTTTAATCATAATAAGATTAAAAAAAATAAAATAACGGATTTTATTTCAAAAAAAGTTATGGGTCAAATAATTTCTCCAATGAGTGAAAAGTGTGATTCTTTTAAAGAATCATCAACACCAGTGGAAAAAAAATTAATTAATGAGGCACATAAAAGAATATTAAGTGAAGTATATAAACAGTTAGGTATTATTTCAATACATAAATAAATAACACCATGAAAAATATTAATCATCTTACTGAAAAGGCACTATTAAAAAATATGTGGTCAAATGTTTCAAATAAATTAACTGAAAATATGAATTACGAGGTGTGGACTAAGGTGAGTAATAATGGTCACGAATTATTTGAAGAAATTGGTTTAAAATTAAACAATAGGATATACAGGGTTGTTTATGGTTCTTTCATGAGTTTAAGAATAAATCAGGATGAATAAAATTTATGAGATATTTAAAGTTTATAAATATAAATTAACATCAATTTATGTTTTGATGTTGATGACCGAACTTTCAAGATTATCTCAACCATTTTTGTTAGGTAAAACTATTGATGGATTAATTAATCAAGAATATCTGTGGTTCATATTTTTAACTTTATCATATTTATTATCTGTTTCTTTTAATTATAAAAGAATGGTTTATGATACTAAAGTTTATACAAAAATATATAACGATATTGTTTTTAAATTCTTAAAAAAACCAAATATCGAAGTATCTACAAAAGTTGCTAGAGTGGATATGGCTAATCATATAGTATTTGTTTTGGAGGGTTATGTTCATTACTATATTGCAACATTAGTTACAGTTATAGGTTCAATTATTTTTATTTTTTCAGAAAACTGGATTATCGGTATTTTTATTAGTTTATCTTTTGTTTTTATTCTAGTATCTGTTTTATTATTTTATAAAAAGATACAACAATCTATTCATGTTAAAAATAATCACGATGAAAATAAAATAAATGCAATAAATATGGGTTTTGATTATTCGGTATCATTTTTTAATCGTAAAAGAAAATTAGATATTTTTGATTCCACTATTCAAGGTAAAAATTGGTTTTCAGCTAATTTAATAACTTCAATATTCTCATTGTTTTCAACGGTTATTTTAATTAAAACGACTACAGATATTAAAATTGGTAGTGTCATATCAATTTATTCTTATATAAATAATTTTTTAGCTTCATTATTATCTATACCAGTTGCATTTGAAATGTATTCAAGACTTAATAATATTATTAATAGAATTGGTTAAAATATAAAAAAAATATTTTTTTTAATTATATATTTTTTTATCTTTGTTTTGGAAATGGAATTGTTGAACACCAAAAATTAAGAAAATATGAATATATTTTTATTGGATGAAAATCCATCGGTATGTGCAAAATATCATAATGACAAACATGTTGTTAAAATGATATTAGAAACCGCCCAACTATTATGTTCAGTTCATCATATATGTGGAAATAAAATACCACCATATAAATTAGCACACAAAAATCATCCATGTTCTATATGGTGTAGAACATCATTAACGAATTATTTGTACCTTTGTGAATTGGGGATTGAATTATCTAAAGAGTATTCTTTTAGATACGGAAGAGAACATAAATCTAAAGATGTTATAGAATGGTGTAGAAAAAATATACCGCCAATTAAAGATATTGGTTTCACAAAACCCGCTTTAGCTATGCCACAAGAATATAAGGTAGAAAATGATTACGTAAGATCTTATAGAAATTATTATATTGGTGCTAAATCTACATTTTCAACATGGAAAAATAGGGAAATACCAAAATGGTTTTTAAATTAAAAAAACTTATAAACATGACGAATGTTGAAAAAAAAATTAACGATTACTTGGATGACCAAGTAATCCAAGTATTAGAAAGTTTGACATATGATAAATTAACTTCGGATATTTGTTTGGAATTAGTTTATAACGAAATAGATGACCAGGTTAGAGATAAAATGAATACTGAAGTGTTTCAGACGGTTATAAATCAAAACATAAGACAATGAATAATGTTTCTAGTGAAGTATCTCATAAAGTTTGGTGTGTTTTCCATAAAGGATCACAAGAAATGTTTTTAAATTATAATATTTATCAAACATTTTCTAAAATACGAATAGTAATGATTGATGACATTTCTGATCAGATAAAATCTCAAGTATGGTCTGAAATATGTAAACAAATAAAAAGAGATAAAATATGGGTTTCTCGACAAAAAAACCAATAGGTAATTTATTTGAAGTTGTATTTGAAGAAAATATTAAACGAAAACTATTTTCATCAATGAGAGATAAAACATCTGATAAATCATTTTATGATGTTTATTTTAAAATATTGGTTCCAATAAGTACTCAAATATTGTTTCAAAATACAGAATCTGTAAAATATAATATAAATTTATGATAAACATAAGTAATCAAGTGTTGGTGAAGTATGTGTTTAAGTAAAATAAAATCTAAAGTTATGAGGACTTTTGAAAATAAAATAGGTAAAGAAAGAAATTTATTAAGGGGTTTAACAAGTAGTCAATTAAGATGTGGGGTATGGACTCAATTAAATGATAAAGTAGCTTGTCAAATAAGAATACAAGTATGTAATCAAATGTCATATAATGTTAAATTAAACATGGAGATATGAAGAATCTAAAAATTAATATATGGGATTATTTAAATGACCAATTAAGATATAAAGTGGATGACCATTTACGGAAACGAGTAAACTATGATGTAGTTAATGTAGTGAGAACTCAAACATGGGAAGAGTTAAAGAATCAAAATTGGTTTAGAGTAGAGATGGAAACAATTAATCAGATAGTTAAGATATTAGAATAAATAAATAAGTTAATTTATGGTAAATATAGGAAATGAACCATATATAAAAGTATGGAGTAAAATAAGAAACCTGGTAAGTTTACAATTAAATTATCAGGTATATGATAAAGTAAATGTAGAAATATGGAATATATCACTAATTCGGATATACGATAAACTACACGACCAAATAAGAGTACAATTGCATACTCAAATAAAACAAAATATTAAGTTATGAATAGTATTATAGAACGTAAAGTATGGGAAATAAGGTTAAAAACTTCCGGTAGTTTGAGTGGTCGAGTAAGTAATCAAGTTTGGTATCAAGTAGATTATGAAGAGGATGACCAAGTATGGAGTCGAATCGGTATCCAATTAATATCCCAACTAAATGATCAGTCATTGAGAGAACTAAAAAAATCATAACTTATGATAAGTGTCAGGAAAAAAGTTTCAGGTCAAATAGAAGTTCAAATATTGAACATGGTAAAATATTGTTTGGATTATCAAACAAGGACTCAAGTCTGGATTAATCTGAGACAACAAATAAATATACAATTACGGCGTATTTATTTGGATTTTTCACAAATTAAAAATTTATAAACCATGCGGAATATAAAAAATAAATTATTTAACCAATTTGATATGACGCGAGACCAAATATTTCAACAAGTTTATGTTGAAATAAGTGGTCATGCCATCAATAAAGTAAGTTCTCAAATATATGTTCAAATACATAACCAAGTAAGAGATCAAATATATATTAAAATATGGGATCAAACAACCAATTACATAACTAAATAAAACATAATGTTATGGAGAACGTAAGAAATCAAACTGAAGATACGCTTACTATTTTATCTATAAAAATACATGGTGAAATAGGAGATTATGTAAATAATAAAATAGTTGCACAACTCTGGGAACAAATAAGAAATAAAGTCTGGAGTGAAATAACTGAACAGATAAATTTTAGAATATATTCTAACATATATTATCAAATAAATAATAAGATTATGAAAAATATAAATAAACAAATAGAAGAACAAATAGGTAATATATGGGATGAATTTAAGGTTAATTCAGATAAAGAAATAGATGGTAATTTAATTTCTAAAATAGAATCTGATATATTGTTTGAAGTAGATGACGAAGTAAGAGAGCAACTATGGGAAGAAATTCAATTATCTTTAATGAAGGAATTAAGACATAAAAATGAAACAATAAAAAGATAAATTTATGGTGAATTTAACTAGTCAAATATGGGACCAAATAGTTAAACAAGTGAGTAATCAACTATATAATCAAGTAGAAAGTCGAATATGGTATATAGTTCAAAATCGGGTGAGTACACAAGTCTGGAATGAATTAGATAAACAAATAAGTTCTGGTTTAAGTATTCAAATAAAACAAAACATAAAGATATGATAAACATAAGAAACAAAATTCTTTCTAAAATACTTAATCAGTTAATTAGTGAAATGGCGTTTAAATTAATTGATTTTGAAAAAAATAAGGTGATAAATAAAATAGAACGTGAAATATACGACCAAGTATACACACAAAATGTATCATTAGTCGAAATAAATTTTTCTAAAAACTTTTAAACAAATAAATTCATGAAAAATATACGTGAACAATCGAATTTTAAAATACAGGAAGAACTATTAGATAATCTGTGGAATAAATTAATTAATGGAATGTCTGATAAATTTGTTATTCAAATTTATGAACAATTATGGAATCAAGTAAATGATAAAATACGTGACCAAATAAATAATCAAATAAAACTGAATATTAACTTATGAGACCAATAAAGAATAAACCAGATTTATGAAAAATATAAATTATAAAATGAAATTTAAAATGAGAGAATTATTTGGAAAATTATTAAAGGATGAAAAGGATAAAATATTTGACCGAGTAATTAGACAAGCATATAATCAGATATGGGTGAGAATAGGGAACCAAGTGTATCAACAATTATGTAACCAAGTAAAAGAAAATATAAAATTATGAAAAATGTGTTTGTTAAAATTTCTGTTGAAATTTCTCAAAAATTACGTTATCGGGTTCAACATAACATGGATACCCAACTTTGGTATAAAGTTAATGATCATGTTGTGAATAAAGTTACTGATAAAATAAAAAGAGTGATTTTGAGAGAAACACGAGTTCAAGTTATAGGTCAAATTATAGATAATATTATTATATGAGAAATTTAACAGAAAGATTTAGACATAAATTAAATATTAGAATAAAATTTCCTTATCATAATATGGTATGGAGACAAATAACGAGTGAAATGAACCGTAAATTACGTGTCGAACTATTTGACAAAACAACTGTACAAATAGTTCGTCCTTTATGTAATCAAGTTAAAATTGTAATTTATAATACATGAAAAAAATAGAAAAATTATCCGATGATCTAAATAATAAACGTACTATGTTATTTGAATCTATATATAACCAAGTATCGGATGATATAAATCACATATTACATCGTAAAGTACTTAACGAATTACATGGACAAGTATCTAATCAAGTGTATTATAAAATGAAGTTTCAATTATGTGACCAATTATTTAAACAACCTAAAAAGACATTGTAAATTAAAAAATATTTTAAAAACATGGGAGTAGTATATCAACACAGAAGAAATGATACCAATGAAATTTTTTACGTAGGTATCGGTAGAAACAATAGAAGACCACATTCTAAATGGCACAGGAATGGATATTGGAGAAACATTGTAAACAAACATGGTTATAGTGTAGAAATTCTCCATGAGAATATACCCTATGATGAGTGTAAAAAAATTGAAAGAGAATTAATTTTAAAATATGGTAGAAAAGATTTAGGTACAGGAACATTATGTAACTTAACTGATGGTGGTGAAGGAATATTAGGTTTGGTTCATACTGAAGAATCAAAAATAAAAATTGGTAAATCTGTTAAAACTAAATTAAATTCAGAAGAAACTAAAAAAAAATTAAGTGACTCTAGTACAGGTGAAAAAAATGGAATGTTTGGAAAAAAACATACTGAAGAAACAAAAAGAAAAATTAGTGAATCTCAAACAGGTGAAAAAAATCATATGTTTGGAAAAACACTTTCAGAAGAAACAAAAATAAAATTAAGTAATATTGCTAAAAATAGAGATGAAGAAAGAATAAAAGAAATAAGTCAATATCGTAAGGGAAAAACACTTTCAGAAGAAACAAAAAGAAAAATTAGTGAATCTTTAAAGGGTAAAAAACTTTCAGATGAAACAAAAAGAAAACTAAGTGAATCGCATACAGGTAAAAAACTTTCAGAAGAACATATAAGGAGGTCAGTTGAAGGGAAAAAAACACCTTATGATAAAACAAAATGAATTATGATTAATATAAATTGTTATAATGATTTATTAAATATTTGTGGTGACATTATTGATAAGATTTATAATAATATGATGATAGACAATTATTTTGTAAGATAATTAACTACATACAAAGTTAATTGTTATATTTGTGACAATAATAAAACATTAATCATGGAAAAAATTGAAAAACAAGTATCTAACCAAGTAAGAGGTGAAATACTGAATCGATTAAGTTTTCGAGTGTGGACAAAAGTAAAAAACAAAGTACAGGACAAGGTTTCTATTGATGTTAAAAATAAAATAAGACATCAAGTGATTGGACAATTAAGGAATCAAGTGGAACAAAACATATGAAAAACGTAAGTAAAAAAATATATGATAGAGTACATGACCAAAAAAACAAAGTAAAAGTAAATGGTCATGTATATCATAAAGTATATTATGAAGTAAATAAACAAGTTTATTTACAGATATCTGGTCAAGTATTCAAAGTATATACTCAAATATATAAACAATTATATACCAACATAAAACAAAACACATGAACCAAGTATTATTTAAAGTACGTAAACAAGTACGTAATAAATTATATGACCAAATCCGGAATCAGATTGAAAATGAAGGAAAGTTACAAATACGTAATCAAGTGATTAATCGATTACATGAACCATCACGAATTCAAGTAAGTGAACGATTAAGTGACCAAGTATGGAGTCAAATATGGGTACAACTAAACCAAAAAATATGATAACAATTGAAAATATAATATTTGAACATGTAAATATTCAAATAACAAATAAATTTAGAAATAAAATAGTTGATAAATTAGGGAATCGAATATTCTATATATCGGATAATAAAATATGGAATAAAGTACGAGACCAATTATATTTTAAAGTAAAACAAAATATAAAGATTTGAACTTAATTGAAGACCAAGTACGTAAACGAGTATATGTTCAACTTTTGAATGAAGTATACGACAAAGTTGAAATCCTGATAATGGATAAAGTACATAGACAAATAAGTAATGAAATAAGTGAACAGGTACGCCGTAAAATAAATCTACAAATAAGTAACCGATCACTTTTTAACCAAGTTAAAGAAAATATATGAATACGAATTCAGTTAGTCAAATGATAATGGATGATATGTACTTTAATTTACGTAATCAATTAAATGATAGGGTGTCTCTTAAAGTAGAAACCCAAGTTCTCCAAGTAAGTCGTCAAATACGTAATCAAGCACATGAATCACTATATAACCGAGTACGTCTTCACTTATATAACCAATTACTTTCCCCCATAAAACAAAACATATGAAATCAATGGGTAAATTAATGCGTCGTTTAATTATTAAACAAATACATAACCCAATACGTAATGATATAGTCACTAAAATGAGTAGTCAAGTATGGAGTCAAGTATGTGGTAAAATGAACACTCCAATTGTCACTCAAGTAGAACTTCAAAGGAAAAAAAAGACACCAATTTGGGATTTAATTGATAGGTTTCTTAATTATATATTCAATTAAAACATATGAAAACAATAAGAGACCGAATATATGAACAAGTACGGTATCAAGTAAGTAATCAAATATGTGATGAAGTGGTAAAACAAAATAAAGTAATATGGAATCAATAAGAGAACAATTAAGTAATATGGAATCAATAAGAGAACAATTACGTATTCAGATTCGTGATCAAGTGTATAATCAATTATATGAAGAAGTTGATAGTGAAATAATTTCAAGAGTATTTGATGAAGTATTTGTCCAATCAAATAATCAACTGAGTATTCAAGTTAACGGACAAATTGAGTATCAATTGAGGTTAAAAATGAATAATCGAATATTCGGAAAGATATGAAATTAGTAAAAGATAAAATATGTAAAGAAATACGTCAACAAATATATAATCAAATATTTGATGATGTGGTTTTTAATCTATTGTTCATTAAATTATTTGAACAAATAAAAACCCAAACATACATTGAGATACGTGACCAAGTTCAAGTACAAATATTTGAACAAATAAAACAGAACACATTATGAAATCGGTTGATGAACAAGTATATCATAAAATATCTCGTGGAGTATTTGACCAAATGTATGTACAAATGATAGTTGAAGTACCGTATAATATATGTAATATAGTCGTTGGAGAAGTGTACGATAAAGTAAATGAACAAGTTGATATTCAATTTGTTGATCCAGTACATGAAATTGTAAGTGAACGAATAAATCATTATGAAAAAAGTAA
>Ga0129336_10000055_pt1 | contig 47835 bp, 55 predicted proteins | sample CPB6_02_DNA_FD_96878 | JGI IMG/M metagenome (GOLD analysis project Ga0129336, IMG submission 96878) | Freshwater to marine salinity gradient microbial communities from Chesapeake Bay, USA - CPBay_Sum_0.6_0.2_DNA | ecosystem: Environmental > Aquatic > Marine > Coastal | place: USA: Chesapeake...
GGCCTCCGGCCCGCCACGTCGGCTTGCGTGGTGTGATAGCGAAGTGCGGGCAGGCACACGAAGGCCTTGTCGGGGGGGGGGGGGAGGTTTTTTAAGATTCGCCGATCCGGACGGTGTCTCCGAAGGGGAAGTCGGGTGAGGGTAGGCCGCCGGGGGAGATAGCCCCGGGTGCTTCGCACCCGGTACGGGTAGGGTTGCTTATAATGTCGCGTCGTAAATGTGTCAGCGTATGTGGGCAGACTCACAAGTACGGACTGTTGATAGCTATAGTAGAGGGTATAGCCCCATGTTGTACCTAAAAATGGGCGTAGGTGAATTAGACCTAAGATCTAGCCTCTTCCCTCTCTACCTGGCTTTCAACTTTTTAGATATTCTTTGCACTGTACAAAGAGTGAAACCCCTTGGTATGACTGGGATCTCGTTCTATGTGCCCTAACGGGCAGGCTGGTACTCGGCTTCGCCGGTACCAGGAGCGGATTGTGATAATGTATTAACTTATGGGGTGGCACGATTTCCGTTCATTATGTGAACAATACGGATTAGAATTACAATGGGATATACAACGTCGTTGTTACAAAATATACATGTGGAGCTGGAAAAAGCCGTATCTAGGTATACGCCCCCTTGGCTACGTAACTGTTGATCAGTTACAGAATTGGGGAGTTGACAGGATCGAGGAGCTTGTGGTATCCTGCTCAATAGACGCTTTAACGGAATGAGGGTCGACGAAAAAGAAGAATGGCTGTACGAATTATGTAAAGAGTATGGGTTATATGTTGAGTATTCGTGGGGTGTCTATTATATAGGATTTAGGATACGAATTAATGACAATTCAACCATGCATCATGATGTAGTGATTATGCGTTCGGATATTGAAACAATTCAACTCGAGGCGATTGAGGAGATGGTGCTAGAATTCGTTCTCGAGCACGGATTGTGATGGGATTGAAGGAGCGTAAGAGGCTTGGACAGTTGGCCAAGAGATACGGGCTGTGGGTCATGCCTGATCCAAGCAACAGAAAGTCGTATGTGATGAGTAGGCGTGACGGGTGGTGGTCGACAGCAGGGCGAGAGGTGTTTAAATGGTCGGAGCTAAGGGGGCCCGATGTAAACTGGGAAGACATTGAAAACCGCCTGATCACCTTGTCTCTTGTCACTACTTTTGGTTGATTGCCATGCTCGGAACATTTCACGATCTTAACTCTGATTTGTACGTAAAAAAGACGTGCGAAATGCTAGGGATCGAATTTGCCTATGATATTTATCAAAACACAGTGATCATTAGAAAAAAGCCGCAAAACTATTTCGATGAACTTGAAGGGGTGTTTTTGGGTGCTAAAGAAGTTGTTATGTCAAGGGAGAACTTTGTAAAGTTATCCAAAGAACTTGAACTATACAATTACCTTAGAGAGTGGGCGAAGAGATGAAGGAATTACTGGATGTGTGTAACCGGTACGGGGTGTGCGTATACGACGCTGCGCAATACTCTATGTGTCCGCCAGGGTACCTAATATCCCACCCTGCAAACCAGTCTAAGTGGTTGGGGTACGTCTCGTTATCCGATTCTACTAACCCCGAGCTCGTAGAAAGCAAGATAGTGAAGTGGCTACTTGATAGTGGATTTGGTTGAAGAGATCTGCGAACGGTACGGGTTGATCTGGTTGAGGGACGAGAAGCGTGGCCGGTGGTACCTAGCCACGGGGGCTGGACAAACCGTGCTACTTGAAATCTCCGACCTTGATGTCCGTCTGGTGCCCTCCCGCCTTCTCGACGAACGAGTAGCCAAAGCGTTAACCGTTCAACTATGGTGATCGAGCGGATCATGGAAAGATACCGGATATGGGTTTATGCGTCTGGAAACATATTACGGAGGGGTGATATGCCAGAAGATCGGGTTGTTTCTGCATGTCATAGGTATGGTCTCGACGTCATGATTCGCGACGACCAGTATCTAATCGGCCTTGGCCGCACGTACTACGGGACGGTTAGTGTCGGAAGCGTACCTGAGAATCTAGAGGATCTATTGATGGCTTTCAGTCTTCATGGCACTTTTTCTTCGGACGGCTTAGCCAGTCAGGGATAATAGTAATCCGATCATCAATTGACTGGAGTAACCATCGACCGACGCGTACCGCAACAGGTTTAACTACGACTTCCGCAACCATAACGCCAGCGAAACTAGCGACGGCGGTATGGAAATCGGACAATTGCATATCAATTACGGGGCAGGAAAGAACGATGGTGTAATACTGGCAAGCGCAAGACTTTTTACACCTGGTGGTAAAGCTGGATCTGGAGTTTTCCAGCCTGCTGGAACTTTCATCATGTAGCGAGCAGGAATGCCGGGGCCAGATACAGGAACAGGAACCTCAACAACCGGTACGCGGATTGTGTCACCGCCCTTATACTCAAGGGTCTGACCGACGCAGGGCACGAATCCGTCAGGAGTATGCGTTGGGTACTCAAGGTTATTGTCGTACAGCAGAGCCCCTGGGCGGCTGTAACGGTACGTAGGGAAAAGAATGATGGCGCCTATGGGTACAGGGTCTAAGACGGCTCTAAGGCCCCTGACGAAGCGATTACCAATGCTGAAGCTGGGGACCTTAACCGAATCGATGGGGTCGACGACTGGGTGGGTGAGGATCTGGTTGCCAGTGTTGATGATCCCCGTATCCGAAACGTAAATCGATAGCTCGACTGATTCTGTGAAGTCTTCGGACTGAGGGGTATATGGCCCTAGGCCGTATCCAAACTGACGCCCTTGCAGCTTATCGGGGTCGGTGAAGAAGGGCAGGCTCATGGGCGTGGTAGGCGTCTCTGTATCGCTTTCAACGTGCCGGCGCCTGTACGGATCAGGTGCTGGTGGTCGGATTCAGGACACTGAGGCCAGCCAACCTTGCCATACGCCCATAGCCCCTATACCCAGAATAAAAAAAAATAAAAAGGGGGGTTATATAAGGAAAATAGGAATAATAGGGTGAGTTGAGGCCGTTTTGGCGATTTTGGGAAATCAAGAACCTAGTAATAGCAAGGGTTTTGGGGGATGAGTCCGCGAGGACGTCTGACTCACTGCCCGTACCCCCTGTGCGGGACCTATTTTCCCTCAAAACACGGTTAAGAAAAACGTGTAAATTTGCAGTTACTTTTGCGTTTTTGGGTCGAAAAGGCCCTCTCTGTGCAACAAAAATGTTTTATACACACTTCGTGCAATTTTTTGTAAAAATAGACCTGAAAACACGTTGTTTTGCAATGAAAAACGGTCTTTTTGCAGTCAGTTTCGTGGTTTTGCAAAACTTTCGTATTTCTTTCATTTTACCAAAACTACCATTTCTTTAAACCGCTGCGCCGCAACGGTTTTCAGGAAATGCTTGAATTGCCTCCAAAATTTGACATACCTTAAAATCTGGCCAAAACGTGTTTTGAGTATAAATTTAAAATTAGGTGATAGCCCCAGTAGGGGCCGGTTTCATGCTATAGTGGCACTGGCCTCCTGAAACAGCCACTTTAAGTACAATGACGAGTTTGACCGAAATCCGTGAAATCGTTGAGTCAACCTACCTAGGTGTGACCGAGTTACGCTCTTATTCCAAAGAAACCCTTATCTCTTCTATCATTGAGATGAAAAGAATCTATACCAGCGAGTCAGTTAGGTTAAAGGAATATGAGTACAAGATTAAGTTATTAGATAAGGAGATAGAATCTAAAAGAATTGATGCGGAATTAGAGGTCTCCAGGGGTATCCTTCAGCATAGCGAGTTAATGAAAGACCACAAATACGGCCCAGCAGCAATTGGAGCTGTCAGCCAAGGGATCGCAACCATATGGAAAGGTAATCAGATTTCTGAAAAAGACAAAGAGGGTAATGATTTAGAGAGAAGAATTGATGCGGCTAGATTACAGGGTATGCGTTGGAATAATGCGGACAAAAGACCCGGCAAAAAGGCTACAGTACTTAAAAAAGTAGAACAGTGGGAGAATGGATATGTCTCCGGTAAAACGGTCGATTTAGAGGAATACGTTGCACTTGGTTACGACAAGGCTTTGGAGAAAGGAGGAGGCTCTGATTCGTTCATGTTCGGAATCTGTGAACAGATGGAGGACAAACTCGGCATCGGGCCATCATCCAAATACCTGAAAACCCGTTTCAAACGCAACCTTGATCGGATGACAAAGGAGTCAATGGTGTCACTGGCACCCGAGCCTGACACCCAGTCGATGAGTATCGACCATCACGTAGACGAAATGTACAAACGTTTGTACGCTGATACCCTGGAGGGTGATGCCAAGAAAACTGATAGGCAACGGATTCTAGCGATGCTGGAACGTGAGTTTACTAGGTGCGACGGAGATCTGTCACGCTTCCGTCGCGATATTATCAAAAATAGCTCGTACAATACTAGTTTGCCGGTATTTATAGACTACGAAAAGAAAGAACACGATAGCGATAATGGTCGCAGCCGTGACGTTATCGATGGTAAGTACAACGACCAGATTGACAAGTTTTTAGAAAATTATGTGAACGAGTTCCAAGGTAAATAGCCAATAAAAATGGGGGGGCATTTGCCCCCCCCCTGTCAACTCATCTAAATCTGACTCATTATCTCTGCCATTTCCCTTGCAGCCTTGTCTCGACAGTTGTAGTTTGACTCCTCATAGTCCAGGCCGTTTCTCGAGTTAATATAAACGCTGGGGAAACCACCAAGATCAGTTGCTTTATACCAGAGGCGTTGGCCAGACAAATATCGTTTTTCATTAATCCGAGACATACGTTGAACAACTAACGTCTCCGGATTATTAACATCACCTCTTGCATACCACTCCGTCCAGAGTAATCCGCAAGTCATATAGAACTCAAATGCGCTATCGTCGGACAAAGCCAATAACTTATCGCACATAATGTTGCGACCAGTTAAGAATCTCATTTCCGGGAACTTTAGCTCGCACTTGTAGGGACCGTAATCCCTATCAAATCCGATAGAGACAATGTCATTGAATAACGCGGCTAGGTCAATATCCGCCAGAGTCTTTTGGTCCATTTCATTTCGTAATGAAATAGTCGCCCAGATTAAGTCGGATAAATGATGACTATGGTCATCCTCGCAAAACCCTTCGTAGCTACCATACCCGTATCTATTTTTCCGTTCTTCCGAACGCTTACGTTTATCGGCGATTTCCTCGGAAAGAAATTTACGATATAGCTCGGTGTAGAATTTTAGGTGATTATCAGAGCGAAGGTCAGGATTCTTACGCACCTCCTTAATGTATTCGCGAATAGTGCAGGCGCGGTTTACTCTAATAAACTGAGACGTTGCGCGTTTGGCAACTGGATCAGGAGCAGTTGACACGGCTTTCTCGATCTGAGTTGTCAGAAAAGCTATATACGACCCTCTTGTACTCACACATACTGAAGAATCTGTATTCTCCAGACACTTAATTACGTCGTCAATATTGATAATTTCGTTATGAAATAGAAACAAGAGAGTTGGTAATCTAAATTCGCGTACATGCTTTTTCGCAATCCGGGTCACATTAGTATTAACATCTGGGTCTTTGGTTTCCCTTTTAAATTCTACCGTGTTCATTACCGCACACACTTCTTGCAGAATCCTGGCAGAATTCAGTTTTGGCGAAACGAGCAGAGCACGGGCGACATTAATTCGATCAGCCGACTTCATCGACATCAGGTTATACGCCCGCGACATGGCTTGCGGATCCGTATACGCCTCGTACAGCACTTTTACGGTTTTATCTTCGTTAAAAAGATTTAGAAGCTCGAACGACGGATTGGCGATAACCTCTTTAATATAGAGACGTGCCGCCATCTTCATTGTCTTTGAGTCGCAGTTTGGGTTCGAGGCAACCGCCTTACGAACCCGTACTGACTTAGTGGAATCCCAAAGGGTTCTTAGTTCTACCGGCGTAGCCGATGGGTCACACGCCCGCGCGTAGAGGTCATCGACGCTTGCGCTTTGTTGACGTTGTTGCGATTCGTTCGGTGAGGTCACACCACAGCTCGTTACTGCACTCTATGCTACAGCAAAATTCCGCCGCGTACAAGGACTTGTAAGCGGTTTTCTTACCGCACACTCCACAGTAACCCGGATTTTCCTGTTTATGGTACGTATCGTCATGGCAATGAACGAACGGTTCGTGGGGGCCGAAGTAATGGCGCTTAGGGCGAGAGGGGTCGGACATTGATGCCGGCTTAATTAACTCCATAGGACTTTCACCTAAATGTCGGGATTTTGACGTCTTTCGACTTCGCTGAGAAATTCTACTGACGTCTGAAGCTGCATTCTAGCAAGATCTAGTATACGTTGTACAGTATCGGATAGGGTTTTTTCACCCCACTCTTCCTTCCAAACCATGAGCTGATCGTAGATGTCCATGCGAATTCTGGCGTTTTTGTAGTCGTACGGTGGCTCGGCAGGGACTTCTGGCAAACCGTCAAGGCGATTAACAATTTCTCTTAAAGTCCCAAATGCGTCCATGAGGTGGCGGTGAAAGCGTATGTAGTGTAGTATACTATGAAAATTACGCTTCCCACCGGGCTATGAAAAAGATCAAACGCTACCCGGAGGTCTTTGTGTCTTTCGATTTCCTCACGGTCCGTGACGATATTATTCACGGAGTTGTAAAGCTTGACGACACAACATACAAGGTCATCCTTGAGCACCCAGTGTTCGGAACGACGATTGAGATCTACGAGCATGATCCGTCTGACGACACCCTCTGCCTCCGAAGCGTATTCCCCAAGGAGATGCAAAGCGAAGAGGAATTAGAGATCGTATCCGATTACTTGAACAACTATATTCTTGATGGTGAAGAAACCTACCTCATGTACCACAATGCCGAGGCTGGTTACTTCTTCCTTTCTAGAAATATTGGCGTTTTCCCCGTCGGAGAGGAGTAACACGGTATGGCAGAAACTCCTTGTTCAATAACCAATGAGTTAATTTCGGATTTTTTATCCTACAGTACTGCGATCTATAATCGTGCGCTACCGGATATTGTCGATGGCCTTAAAGTCGCTCAACGTCGAGCGATAGTCGGTTTACATGACTTGAAGCTACTTCCGGAGTCCGCGTACAGTAAGGTCAGCAGGCTAGAAGGCCATGTCCTCGGTTCATACCACCCTCAAGGCGGTTGCGCGGGGACAATTATCAATATGGGCCAGGAATCGTCGTTTCGTTATACGTTAACACAGATTCATGGCAATGTGGGCGGATCGATTCAGACCGGCGACTCGATTGGTCAGATGGTTTCTGAAGATTCCCCCGCCGCAGCGAGGTACCTAGAAGTCCGGGCTAGCCAAATTACAGATTGCCTTTACATCTCTCAGCTCAATAAAGGGATCGGCCAGTGGCGTGACAATTATGACGGCACTCGGTCCGAACCGGTGCGGTTTATTCCAGTACTTCCTGCTTTGTTGCTGACCGGTTCAGTCGGCATCGCTAGCGGGTACGCATGCCATCATATCTCCTGGAATTTGCGCGATGTAGTAAGCGCGACAACAGCGTGGATTAAGAATAACAAGATTACAGACTCAGCATTGTTAGCAAAGTTTCCCAACCCTCCTGAACCGTCTGCCGGCGGTCGAATAGTTAAAGATTTGGGAATCCGTGACGCTTTACTGACAGGAAAGGGCAATGTTACTTCGTACGGTGAGTGGAAGACTGAGGACAAAATGGCATGGGGTAAACGCTCAACCCGTCCTGCTATTATTATTACTCGCCTCGCCTCCGGCTCGAGTGAAAAATTCTTAGACAGGGTACGAGATCTGGCTGATTCTGAAAAACTTCCCGGGCTTCTTGATGCCGCTGACCATTCAAGCCGCGATGGTATCCGGATCATTTTGGTTATGAAAAATTTAACGGATCGCGATATTATCCTCCGGACACTTATCCACTCAAATACAGGACTAAAACACGTTCATAACGTTAACTGCGTCGCAGTAGATCTGGATGGTAAACCGGTGACTGTCGGTGTTCGTAAATCGATTGAATCATGGCATAGAGAGCGAGTTAAATACTTGTGCGAAGTATATAATGTCGAAGTACGTAAGCTGGAAGTAGAGAAGAACAAACTCGATGCGGTTATATCGGTAATTGCTGGTTTAGATAAATTTCTCAAGATAGTTAGAACGGCTAAAGATAAGCAGGACGCGGTGAATAAAGTATCGAGAGGTTGGAAGCTAAGCGAGGACTTGTCTAGATACGTAATCTCGATACCGGTCTCTACACTAATCGCAACAGAGACAGAAAAAGTTAAACAACAACAGAATGAACTGTCGGGGCGTATAGAAAGACTTTTACCTTTATGCTCACCAGGCGATGAATTGGACTCTCATATCTGCGGTCAGATTGCGTCTTTGCGAGGCCTGTGCGGCCCTACAAGGTCAGTGTGGATGACTGAGGATATCCCAGAGACCCCTAAAATCGAAAAAACTCTGACAGCCAAAGATCGGGTTTTAGCTGAAGCTAAAGATATCGGGATTAGCACTCGAGCAGCAAATGCGTGGATACGGGACAATATGGGTACAGGTAAAATCCTCGACAAATGGACTGAGTACAAAGAAGAATACGCTCACCGGTTACAAATGACAACGAGGCAGGGGAAGAAAGAACGCGCCGAACAACTTTCTGAGATCCGGTCCGACGCAATAAGACGTGGCTTGCCCTCTCGAGGTAAACATAGTTGGAATACGTTTATAAAAACATGCGAAAATGAGCGCATCCCCTCGATTCGTGATAAGATGAACGAGTGGTTAAACAATCTACCCAATGCCAGAGCCAATACGGATCTCACTGACACCCGAGCAAAAGCAACGCGCGGAGGACGAGGCGGTAAGGAGGCAAAGCGGAAATCAAGCGCGAGGGTTAAGGGGCCGAAACCGAGCACCGGCAAGCGGAGATCGAGCGATGCAAATGCATAGGCTTGGAACAACAGGAGAAGTGGCTGTAGCGTCACACCTTGGTCTCGAAGACCATCTGTTTACTGAAACTGTCGCAAAGCGCGGATCGTGTGATCTGCCCGGAGACATTGAAGTAAAGACTAGAAGCAAGCATAGCTACGATCTGATTGTCCAAAAGGACGAGCGTCCGGACAAACGCCTTGTTCTTGTGACAATCGAGCGCGATAAAGTGTTTTTGCATGGGTGGTGTGTGGCGGGTGACGTCATGCGAGAAGAGTTTTGGGCTGACCCGGCCGGAGGTCGCCCTGCGTATTTCGTTCCAAAACGTAACCTTCGCGACATCGGGGAACTGAGCGACCTCTTAGTTTTGGTTGAAAGCTTGGAAACACTGTAACCATGCCCCTGTACCTCTTGGCTCTGTTTACAATCGCATATGTGGTAGCGGTTGATAGGAATGTCGCCGACTACCTATATTTGAAGTTTGTAGCGGAGCCGAGAGTAATAGTCCAAACAATTGTGTTCAAGTATTATCTTCTCGCCCGGTTAAAATATGACATGTACCAGATCAAGCGCGGTGTCGTCTCCAGAAAGTATATGGATATGGCTAAAGAAGTCCGCGACAGCATCACTAAGTCAGAATGAGCTTGAGTCCACCCCCTGGTACGAGTTTGGATCGTACGTTGAATGCTGCGAAAGCCTCGGAGTACCCGTCAGCATGGGTCGATGGCTTGGATACCAACGCTACTACCAGCTTTATGGACGGTGAGTCGTTAACTCCTGAAGATAATTTGTCCGATTTCGGCCTTGGACCGTGTTAAAATAGTTAAGTAGTTTCCGTTTTTCGCTTTTCATGACCCCGCACCCCTGGGACGACCTGGAACAAGACTTTCTCCGGTTCACTATCACGGTTAAGGAGATGACAACTGCCATTGCGACAATGGTTGACGACCCCAACGTGCCCGCTGAAGTCATTGATTCGGTGCAAAACACCGTAAACGGTCTCATCGAATACGTTAAAACAGCAGAAAATACCATTGCTGATGCGATGGAAGGCAAAATTGGGTACGACTATAGTAAACAATCCTTCCAGCAAACTTCCTGGATCACTACTATCGACGATGATTGGACCATTAAGCTACCAGAATGGATCAGCAAACGACTTAATTGGACTCCAGGAGACTTATTGAGGTGGGAAATAACTAGTGACAACAGAATTGTGGTCAAAAAATTGGATAATTGACATTGTAGATAGTGGGTGGGAAAGCCGGATTGACGAATCCGGCCCTGCCCGTATCGAATCGATCTGGTTACGTGCTCCGGAAAGAGGGATCGGATACGCTCGAGGGTGTATTTTAACCGTTCCAGGCAAGTTTTTTGCGGAGACTTTGCTAATATACCCTTCCGACGGGTGGAATTTCCCCATTTTCGGCTCAGAATACATCGGAATGGGTAAAAGATTCTTCGGTGCGATGGATTTTCACCCGCCGGGTGGGGACAATCGCCCGGTTGAGATGTTTTTCCCAGATTTTCCTCGTCGAAAGGTTGAAATTTCGAAACATTATGACTTAAATACGTATTTTTCGACCAAATTGTGGCATGAGAGGTCGGAAACACCCTTTTACGAGCGGTTTGAGGCTGAGGCGCGAGCCCGGGCGACCACTTACCTGGCCCGATTACCCCTAGGAACTGGTTACGCCCCGAGTTTCCAGTGTTTCGACCGTTATATGGCTCTGCACGACCCGGCTCATGGTATACTGAGGTCGTATTTCGGTGCCGAGTTCGCCAATGACTACATTAAGGGGTTCTTGTTCCCACATGCTAGTAATTACGAGCTCGGATCTGTACAGACAAATTACTCTTAGCGACTTTAGCCTGTTTCTTAACTCTTCGTCACCAGATTTACCAGCATTTGCGTCGATGCCTAGGGGGATCGAAAGCGATTTTGATACCGACATCCCTGTTATCTCTTCTATAACCTTAGCAAAATACACAGTTGCTGACGTAATCGGGATGATCGAGTATGTTGAAAAACGCATCTTGAATTCCGAAATTGCTATGGGTCATAAGCTGAATAAGATGTTTGGAGATAACACCAGCAAGTCTCGTTCCTACGGACCTACACCTGGTACGATCCGAATCTTCGCTCAGGGTCTGGTATCATACTACGATGGTCGCAATTGGTGCAAGTGCAAAGCCTGATTACCTGTCCGGGGCGTTCGACTAGGCTGCATGACAGGTTTTTGTCCGACCATCCAGTTGTATCCGGTATGCGGATCATTGCTTTGGACATCGGATCGGCAGAACTTGCTTATGAAAGTGGTGCGGGAGAGGTCATTTTGTGCTCAAATGAGCGTTATCTCCTTGAAATGCATAAACTACTTACCCTGTCTCCCGCCAGTTCGTATATTCGTGAGTGCTGGGAAAACGAATTCGACAAAGGCAGAGATTGGAAAGCAAGATGCCGAAAGCTCGCAGCGTTTAATAATCTAAGTCGTGGTAAGATCCTTAGGAACTGGAACGACGTAGCGACATATTACTGCATACTATCGATGAGCGGATTTAACTATCGATATGAGAAATGGAAAATGGTGGCTGAGTACAATCCGGTCACTCCTCGCTTTGCTAGGATTAAATCATGGTACGAGGAAAACAGGGATCGCACGTTTACGTTCCACAAACGAAATATTTACAACTTTCCTACTCGTCAAATAGATAACAACACCCTGATCTATCTACACCTTCCACATGCCTTTCTCGCTTACGGTTGTGGGTACGTATGGACGCAAAGAAAATTAGAACACATTACTCGCGAGCTTCATTTATTGGCGGCGGAGGGGTTTAAGGTATGTGTTAGCGCATTAAGTAAAAAATGGGGACGAAAAATAAACACATATGGCGAGTATTTTAACCCAGACGTATTCCATCCTATCTCTTATCGCGAGTTGAAAGCTAGTAGGTATTCGAGCTACGATCTTTCGACTGAGGAGACTTATTTCGTTGCGAACTTCTAACGGAGCGGACATGGGGCACCATGTCCTTTTAAATCTCTACGACTGCGGGGAAGTCGAAAGACTCGAAAACCTGGAGCCGTTTACGGTATTTATCAGCAACGTATTGTCTGAGTGCCGGGCTGAGGTGATCAACACCTCTGGCCATCAATTCGATCCCTTCGGCTTCACCTATCTCGCCCTGCTCACCACTTCCCACTTCTCCATCCACACCTGGCCGGAGCACGGGTCTGCGGCGGTGGATATTTTTACCTGCGGCGACGTAAACACCGATCAGATCGTGGCGAGGCTGATCCTGTACTTCGGATCAGGCCGCAACTCCTTCCGCGATGTGCTAAGATAAACTGGTCAACGCAAGAGGTTCATGGCCAAAAAGCCATCACTGACTAACGTAAGCGCACTGGTGTTTGCGGGAAGACCCAAGCGGACAAGGCAGGGTCGTAGCCTTAATACGAAACTGTCGGCCACGAGCCGCAACGGCCGGAAAAAACGTTACCGGGGCCAAGGGGGCTAGGGGCTAGTCCCCTCTACATGCGGGTGAGACTTGGTAGTCAGAGGAGCCTTATAAGCTCTTTCCGCCAGATTAGCGGCTTTGAGGGGGATCGTAACCTCCCACCCGTACCAAACCGGTAAGTGGTGAAATTGGTAGACACAGCGACCTCAAAAGTCGCCGGCTTTAAGCCTTAACAGTTCGAATCTGTTCTTACCGATTAGTTGGTTCTGTGGTCCTCTAATGCCACGGGTAATAGTTCTTGAGGGCTTTGGCTTTCCAGTATTCCAACTATTAACGGGCCCTGTCCCGGCACCGAGCTTCTAACTCGGTCTCACCCCAAACGCCGGAAGGAGAGTACGATGTTCGATTCATCCAGGGCCTGCTTATTTAGTTTTAATTGCTATGGACCTAAACTCCCTCCTCAACAGCAACGGCCGCGCCAAAGTCGCTAAATACGGCCCGGATACTCAGCTCTGGTCGTCTCACTTTAAAACCATCGACTCGTACTACGAGTACAAAAACGAGCAAGAAATCGCTCCGTGGATAAGCAAACTCCTTGATGGCGTTGAGAATCCCGAAACTATCAATCCAAAGTTTTTACGAAACCTTTGCCGCGTTCTTGACGAGATTCAAGACCAAGTTAACGACAAGGCTGACCGCGAACCCGACCCGTACTATTAGTTGAAAGCGGGGTAGGATGGACAAGTATAGAAACACTATCACCATGAAGCCCGCATTCATCGTTTACCACCTCGCTGCCAAAAAAGCTGCGGAGAGAAAGGCGAAAGATTTCGCCAACTCCACCGCCAGCCTCGCCCGCAAACCCTGCGTAATTGGGTGAAAGGTAGATAAGGACAATTAAGTCCGCATCGTATTCATGTTGCCGCTATGAAAGAACCGAGCCCCAAATCCATCGAACTCTGGAACTCTCGCGTCGCCCTTCTAGGCCTGATCGCCGCGCTAGGCGCCTATGCCCTGACCGGCCAGGTAATCCCCGGCCTCTGGTAAGCCGCGTTTTTTGAACAGGCGTAATGTAACAAACCTAGCTGCTTTTCGTTGAAAGCAGTATGATAGCATTGCGCCCATTTTTAGCTCGTTGTGGACGTGTTCAAAGGAAACGGACTACCCTACAACGTTAGGGTTTCAATTTTAGAAGAAAGATTACAAGCTTACGACGAGATTAGCAAGCAGATGCTCACAAAACTAGAGCAAGCTGTGGAAAAAATTTCAGAATCGACAAAAGATATTTCGCAGATTCTTGTACGGCACGAGGAGCGCATTGATCGAGCAACAGAGACCAATAGCGCGATTGAAAAGTTAATAGAAAAGACGGAAACCGAGTTATCTAACCGTATTGATCGAGCAGAAGAAGATATTAACGACCTAAAAAAGAATAGATGGATCTGGCTTGGCGCGATTATCGCTAGTTCGTTTTTTCTAAGCCAAATCCGAGTATTCGAATACATCATGCCTCCTCCACCCTCCGATGCGGAACAGATTCGTGAGGTTTGAAGGAAAATGGCACCGGGTTCTTCACACAATAGTCGATTTCCCCGGTCATTACGCTGTGTGGTGGGTTCAAGATATTCAGCATCTTTCTGGCCCAATCGTGGTGGACTCCAGGTCATGCATGCTAAATTAGATGAGTCGAATTGGTTTCGGATCACCATGATCCTTGCTAGACTATTTCAAAAGCACAGCCCGTCTCGGGCATTTAAACTTTACATCCGGGAAAACCCATGGGCACTGGAGGCGAAAATGTTCGACGTGTGACCGGAGAACGTCCTTACGCATTTGTAGGTGACCTACATGGTAGGGTCAAGCTTTTGCAGACTATTCTTGAGCGTGATCCTACCGGCAAGTACCACTACGTGTTTCTTGGAGATACAATACACCATAAAATTTATTTTCGACATAATAAAAGACAATCTCCGATAAAGGTATTACGTATCATTTACGCTTTAATATCTGATGGTCGCGGGACATTAATTCTAGGAAATAATGAGAATTACGTTCTTGAATCCCTAGTTTTGCCTGACGAAAAGATTAAAAAGAAAGAATTAAAATACACGCTAGAGTGTTTACGTGAATTGCCCCTCGACGAACGGATTGCATATATTTCAATGCTGTCTAACGCACCGACTCACCTTGAGCTTTGTGGAAAATATCGCTTAGCACACGCGTACTATCCCCATGACGGTCAGGATGTATTACGAGACACCGTTTTATACGGTCCTGGTTACGCGTGGTTTCGAGATCAGGACCTTGCCGGCCCTCACCTAATTGACCCAGCATTCACGTATTTTTTCGGTCATTACGGCTTACCATACCGGCATCAGAACGTCAACATCATCGATGCAACAAGCCTTGAGGCGACAGGCGTGTATTACACGGATCGCGACGAGTCTGTGGTATACTACTGAGCGGTAAGCTCACCCTTCCACATGACCCATCTCAGCCCACTCGGATACTCAGTGCTATCCCCGTCGATGACACGGGCTGCATTTGGCGATGATGCGGTAGAAGCGTACAAACCGGAATTGTCCCGTCTCAATTTTATTATTGATGAGATGGAGAGGTTCGGTGTTGAATTTCCAATTAGAAATCCAGAGATATTTGAGAAACTACCAGAGTTTTATTTACCACAGCTAGAAGGCAAAGACATCGCCGAACATTTTGATAATATTAGTAACAATATTCTGTCCGATAAAGTAAAACTGATGAGATCGTTTGCGGACTGTGATGTCCCAGAACCTCCCAGTCCCGAGCACATCGTGTACGAGATGGGCTGGGTAAGGTACCAGTGGAGAAAAGACGGCCAATGGCAAATAACACCGATGGATGATAAGGGCATGGCTAACGTCCCCATCGCCGTATTTGACTGCGAGACTTTTGTTAAAGGTTCAGATTTCGGTCACCCAATTCTAGCTACTGCTGTATCTTCAGACTCGTACTGGATATGGATGCATGAGTCGTTTGTAAATCCGGAGATACCGTATACTCCTCAACTCGTACCTCTCGGAACTACAAATTCGTTGTTTATTGCCCATAATGTCGGATTCGATCGCCAACGTACCCATGAAGCATACTATCTTCGTCATGACCCCTTTAATCCAACCGAGCCATTCGGAAATTTATGGTTTGATACAATGTCCGCACACATAAACGTTAGCGGTCTTGCCTCAGAACAACGATTCTGGTTCACTCAGTCGGACGACAAGTCGTTCAAGTATCAAGCGCCACCATCTTGGACGACAAAAGGATCGATGAACAATCTAGTCGATGTATATAATTTCCACTGCCAGCCCATGGTTCCATTAGAAAAAGAAACAAAGAAAACTCGCAACCTGTTTGTTATTGCAGAGTCAATGCATGATTTTGTTCCGGACAGAGACGAACTAACCGCTTACGCACTCCGTGATGTTAAAGTAACATATGACATGTATTCAGTAGTCTGCCTTAAATATCTACAATCAAATCCGTCTCTTACTACACTATATGGTCACTTCTCACAAACATCTTCAATCTTACCAGTAGTAGATAATTGGTATGATTGGGTTGATGGGTGCGAAAAAGTTTGGGAAGAATCGATTGCAAGACAAGATGAATTGTTGAGCGAAATAGCCGAACAACTACTAGAAGACTGGAAATCGGATGAAATTGACATAGAATCAGATCCCTGGTTGTCACAGCTTGACTGGGAGGCCAATTACGCTTTAAAAAAAGACGGAAAACCCAAGAGTTGCTGGTATGGAATCCCGATGTGGTATAGAAAAAATGCGAGAAACGACAAAGAATTAAAAAAGATTGTTCTCGAACCTATTACGACAAAAAGTCGCCTTAGCCATATTCTTCTTCGTCTAAAGTGGAACGGTGAACCTATGGTGTATGAAAAAGATACCGGGTGGATGTATATGGATCGGGACAAAGGAGAAATGGTAAGGGTACCACACCCCAACGGAGAGGGTATTAATGTCGGTGGTGTACTGAGCAAAGATTATCTAGACGATTTTGAGTCAGGTACCCTTTCCAGCGATCTACCTCAAGCGCAAGAGCTAATCCGTCTTGCGGTCAAAGTTTCCTACTGGACATCGGTACGAAGCAGAGTTAAAGAGCAGTTACCGACTAAGTCGTTGGATTCCGATTTAACAATTGTCATACCTCAGACAATTCCTCACAACACTGCTACTAATCGGGCTGGTGAACACCTCTGGCTAACCGTACCAGATCCCAAGCCGGACAAAATTGGTACAGAAGTAAAAACTCGGGTTCAGGTAAAGTCACCATACACGTTCATATCATCAGATTACGACGGACAAGAGAGTGTTGTCGCATCGATATTTGCAGATTGTGAATACAAATTGGCTGGTAGCACCCAGTTCGGGCATAGCGTTCTTGCAGGGTCTAAGGAGGATGGTACCGATATGCACAGTATGACAGCGAAGACTATAGGAATTTCTCGATCAATCGCCAAGGGTTGTAATTACGGGATGTTGTACGGTTCTGGCGTAAAAACTCTAGCCGCCACTATCAGAAAAGGCAATAAATCGATAAGCACAAAGGACGCAGAAAAGATGGGCAAGAAACTTATCGCGACAAAGAAAGGAAGAAAAGCAAGTCAGGACTCTTCTAATTTAGTTGGCGGCAGTGATTCGTATGCATACAATGAAATGTCCCGCATTGCTAACAGCCAAGTACCACGTAACCCATTAAGCGGCACTAAAATGTCGACAGCGTTTCGCCCGGAGGTTGTAGGCAGCGACTATTTTACCATGAGAAACAACTGGGTAATCCAGAGCACCGGTAGCGCTATGTTACATGGATTTCTAACGGCCATGGAGCATTTAACCAGACTGTATAATGTCCGCGCTCGTTTCTGCATGTCTGTTCACGATTCAGTGCTGTTTATGTGCGAGGAAAAAGACGCTGATTTGGTTAGCGCGTTGTACCAAGTCGCCCACTTGTGGTCATGGTCATGGTTGCGTTTTAACTATGGCATTTGCGAAATGCCACATGCTAATGCCTGGTTCAGTAGTATTGAGGTCGATAAAATTTTCAGAAAGGCAGCAACAGCAGGAACTACAACAGTTTCTCAACCAACCCCAGAACCAGATGGTCGCGCTCATACGATCACAACTCTAGTACCCGTGCTAGACTCTTTACGTAACTACGCCTCCCGGTCATGAAATTTACAGCAACCGAAGTCCAGGATTGTCTGCGGGAGGGCGAAGTCCTTCAGCAGATCTTTGATACCTGTGACGAGCATGACATTGATTACTATGAGGGATTTATCGCTGCTGTCGGACTCGACAGCGACGATGAACGTCTCAAGCCTATGGAGTTTCTTTACAATGTCTTAACTACCGACGGAGAAATGAACGAACGGGAGTCTATTTCTCTTCTTGACAACGCTGTACGAGGGATGTACGAATGCATCGCGGAGCGGGCTGAGTAAGCCGAGTTTCCGTGTTAAACTGGTCTTAAGCGGATGAGGGGGCTTGTCCCCCTCTTTTCACATCCGCTAAACCACCGACCTCTGCGGATACGTCCGTTTTGTCCGGTGTCGCGATTTCGACCGAGCGGGGGTAATGGAAACAGGAAGCTACTTGCTGTCTCCGCCTCGCCACCGTGTCGTTTTCGTTGTCCTTTGCAACAACATCATGCGTAAACTTCTCGCACTAGCAACACTGGCCATTGGCATGGCTGTTTCCACTCCGTCTTACGCAGCGTCCCGCTGCGGGCTCACAAGCCACTATGGCGTGGGGGATGGCTATGCCTGGCAGACAATGGCTAACGGTCGTCCTATGGACCCCGGGGCGAATATCACCGCCCATCGTTCGCTGCCTCTAGGTAGTCGGATCCGGGTTACCAACCAGGGCAATGGACTTTCAGTCGTTGTTACTGTCACCGACCGAGGACCGTACCATGGCAATCGAATTCTTGATTTGTCTCACGGCGCTTTTTCCCGTATCGCGTCACCCTCGTCCGGCGTAGCCAGCGTCTGCTATACGAGAATCAGCTAAGCTGATGGTTGGGGAGGCTTAGGCCTCCCCTCTTCTGTCAAAATTTACTATTAACAGAACCAAGTAAATAACGTGCAGAATTTACGTCAGACATAATATCCTCGACAACATTTAAAATGCCGTACTCACTCTTGTCATCAGCTTTCTTGTGGAGTTCGTCTAACGACTCTTGAAGCTTATCTACAAGCTTAAGAATTTCGTCAGCTAGTTCCTGACACGTATCCCAATCAATTTCAGGCACTTCCGTAAAGATCGAAGCAGTAATTTCGACACTTTTGCCACGAGCTTGTTCTGCTACAACATCAATCTTCTCATCGATCATGTTATATACACGTTCGAAAAGCAGATGGAAATGATAGAAGTCGGTTCCGACTGAGTTCCAATGAGCGAGTTTAGCCGCACCGGCTAAATTGTATTGAGAGGTCAATACGGCAAGAAATTCTTTTTCCATGGGGAGGAGGTGGCGAGGGACGAAACGAGAATGAAGGCTAGGTTACCTTTTTCTCATTGTACTTACGATTGGGCTCTAATGCAAGAGGTTGATACGAACTGGTTTCTGGCAATGTATTCGGTACAGTATCTGCTGCATTTCTCCATAGACCCATATCCAGATTAATTTTGAACCAGGGTGGTATGTCTCTACCATCTTTAATCCCCTCCCTCGTACACTTCCACACATCGGTAAGAGTACCGGTCACCTGAAGCCCAGTGTTCACCGTACCGTCCGGCCGGATAGCGGTAATAGGGGTGAACGTGTAGGTTGCGGTCCCGTCACCAGGATTAGTACATGTAACGGTAAGATTATCTCCCACCGTCCGGCCGCAGCGAATATCTTCCACCACGTACCGCTGCACCGTATCCGGTCCCAGTGTCCGACGCCACACCGCAAGACCGGTTTGCCGGCTTTCTTCTCCCGGTGTAACCAGACACTTGCGTATCGGCAGAAAATCTCCCACTTTGACCGGATCGAATGCGGCGCAGGGCTGAGAGTAAAACCGACCATCTGCCATCAGAACCTCGATTGTATAGGTCTGTTCGTAGATGAATTGGGAGGATTCTGGGGTGACTTGGACGAATTTCTCCGGTCCCAACTCAAATCCGGTTTGGAATTCAAGGCCCGGGATTTCAGGAACCCATCCGGTTACCGCATCGGCTAGAAGATCAAGAATTGGCAAACAGAACGAATGTCCTTCGCGCTGAGTTTGCTTTTGAACCAGCGTCAATGTATACGTCAGAGTCCTTTTCCGAACTGTTGGAATGTACGCTCCTTTGTTCGGGTTATCAGTATTTCCGCCAGTAAACGACACAATGATCATTGCCTGCTCGGCCACACGACCGGACTGATCGAGCTCCTCGGCTAGTCGAAGCACGACCGCGCTCTGGCCCAGAGTCTCGTGGACCTTGCGGTAGAGCTGGTTTTCGATCTCGAGCAGCATGCTATCGTGTCAGGGTATGAACACCCTTTATAGCTTTCAACGCTTATGGACGCTAGCGTACTAGCCTATGTCCTTACTACCATCCTTTTAACCTTAAATTTCATGGCCGCTTTCCTAATCGGGCTACTCATGGCTAGATTTTTGTTGAAAGCACTGTTAGGATGCAGATCCGGAAACAACGAAACCTCTTGCCATGGCTCACGAACTTCAAATCGTCTGGGAGAATAACCTGGATGGCATCTATCATTGTTATGTGCTTGCGCAGGCAGACACCTACGGCTACTTACGCATGGAACATGTCGACACAGGTGAACGCGTTCTTGACAGAGAAGTGCCAATTTCCACTTATTTTCGCGATCGTGACGTGTTGGAGTGGGGCGAGATTTGCATGAGGTTCGCGGGGATCATTGAATGAAGGACGTCAAACACCACACACACCGTCTCATCCAACGCATGATGCAAGCGGAAACAGCTACGACACGTAGCGAAGCGCAAAAAGTTATCAGAAAAGCTGAAAAGCATCAACGCAAACTCAGTCGCCTCAAGCAAATGGTTCGGAACTTGTTCGTCAGGTGGTAAGCGACAAAGTTGAAAAAACTATCGTGTCGATGGCACTAGCTACTGACTCCCGGTGGCGCGTAGCCTGTGTCTTGCTTCGTAAAGGACGAATTGTTATACGTTCCACGAATGTGTTTGGTAAGACTCACCCGATGCAATCTAGGCTTGCGGATCGTGTTGGTCAACCGTATCGTGTGTCGTTACACGCTGAGCTACGGGCGCTATTGAACCCTAAAGCGGCTAATTGCGATACTCTGATTGTCGGACGTGTTAATAGGCAAGGTGAGCTTTGTCTCGCCCGACCATGTCCCGTATGTCAACTCGCAATTTTCGAGTCCGGCATCAAACGGGTATATTACTCAACCGACAATGGCACGTGGTCAGAATTCGCCACCCGAAACAAAGTCGAGTAGCTCCCATAGTCCGGTAGTGTAGTTATACGCTAAGACATCCCCGGGCTGCGGAGAGCGTTGAAAATTAACATCGGCAAGGTCGCGTAACTTTCTAGTCGCCTCGATATTTACGATATACTGTCGCAACTCACTGGCGGTCTGTTTGTAAGGTGTACTGTCTGGAAACACACCGAAACTGGAATGCGTTAACCCCTGCAACCCGCTGGTATTGTAGCCACAACTCGTACTCCCGGCATTTGGAATGATTGTGATCATGCTTGATCCCCCAGGCATCCCTGGAATTAAAGGATCGTAGCCATAAACCTGGTTTTCGTCAGATGTCCACATAACGGTAAAGTGTTAAACGGTTGGTAGAAACTATTTGTAACGATGCATCAGCATCAGAATGTGTCGGCCTCCTGCAGGCCGCCATCGTAAGTTGTGATGTCGCCATCAGTGTTTTCAACAACAAGCACATCGCCTTCAACCGGTGTGGCCGCGTTTTGGGTGTCAGCGAAACTAGCAACGTCGCGGGTAGTCTCCAAGCTATCGAACAATTGATTCATTTCCAACGTGCTATCTCCAATCAACGTAACATTCTGCCTATCAAGGTCGCCGCTAGGTTGTCTGGGCGTTACGTTATCAATAACCGGCGCACCTTTTCTCTTGTACGGATTCCAGCGGTTATTGGTACCCCACCGCATTTCCCACCTTGCCAGCGACGCATCGGTAAATGCGCGGTCGCGTTGGGTGTTCGACATCGTCATCGCACACGCGCTACCCCAGTATCTGTAGGCCTCCTGCCACTTGATACCGGACGACGGGGAGGCTTTAGCAGCCCATAAATCGAGCTGCTTGAGGGCGGCTTCTGCGGCGTCTACGACCTGTTGCCGAGGGCGGAGGGTGTCGAGGTACCAGCGAGCGAGTATGGCCTGAGTCCTACGATACGACCCTGCGATGAGTAGTTTTCCCTGCGGCGGGGCAGTTTCGATGTAGTTATTTATAAGTTGAGCCGCGTCGTTAAGAGCAACGTTAATACGCTGGTAATTTATAGTATTTGCGGTCGGATCTTCGAGGCGGGACAGTTCCAGTGCTTCGTTAAAGCCAAAGACTTCAATGAAATAATCTGCCGTGGCCGGTGTACAGTTGTTAGCGACACCGTATGCGTCGGGAGGCGGGGTGTATTGGGCCATGCTCACTACTTCTATAGAGCTTTCAACGCCAAAGACACAATCTTACAGTTGACAATAAAAAGCCCGCCTTTGGGGCGGGCCGGAAGATCTGTACTAGCTTGACACTAAATCAAGCCGCAGCAACAGGATTTAGGAATACTGCACCAGCACCAACTCTGCCAGTCTCACCCATGCCTACGAGTTCAAAAGAGCGTTCTACAAGGATGTCGCCTTCGAAAACACGACGGTCCATGTTGAAGCGCTCAGGGGTTGAAATAGGATAACCAGCCAGCGTATAAGTGTACGCAAAAGCGGGAGTACCATAGTTCGCATCGAGAGCGGGAGTGAAACCATCAGTAGCACCGCTGGGGTGATAGAAGAGAAGAGCTACGTTGTTGTAGATATTCTCCAGACCACCAGTTGCCTGATTGAGTTTTAGGCGACGAGCGACACGAATTTCGTCAAGACCAAAGATCTCGGCGAGGGTTTTCTCGTTCACCAGAACACCACGCTGCATGAAGTCACGAATACGCTTGTTACGCTTCAGGGCGTTAAAGGCATCGGGGGACAGTACCATCTTGTTCGGATAGACACCGACTTGAGAACGTACTTGCTCTCTCATGTCGTCAAGTAGAACCTCAACGTCAGAAGTCGGGCTGTTAAACTGATCAGCACCGCTGTTATAAGCAGCCAGGTCGAGAACGTTGCCAGTCTCGTATTGGGTTACGTCTAGAACTTTTTCACTTACCTGGATTTCCCAGCTCTGCATGAGACGGTTTGCGGCGTCTTTTGCAGCATAAGCACGAAGATCAATAGCAGCGGCACCATTTTTGGCTTCGGCAGCTACTTCTTCAGCAATCTGCCAGCTAATGGCTTCTTGACGAAGCGCAAAGCTACGAGTGCCGAACTCGTTTTGGATCTTCTGGATATTAGTACCAGGTGCACGCAGGAAGGATTGAGCAGCAAAAGCCTCTTTACCAAAAACCAGAGTACGGCCAGCGCGAAGATTCATTGACACACTAGGTGCAAAGAAAGTTGCGACGCCGTCTGCGTTTTTATATCCTTGAGCTAGTTGAGTTAGAATCGGGTCAATTACCCGAACTTGATCAAGATTCATCATAATTAGTTACTCTCCTCAAGCTCCAGCTTCGTTACCGAGCTTCACTCGGATATACTGACCAGCACCAGCGGTACCGATGGCATCTAGTGCACGACCGAGGATTACACCAGCACCAGCAGTGCTAGAAGCAGTACCGGAAGTAGTGGAATAAACAGCGTCATCTACGGCAAAAGTAGAACCGGAGTCGACTTGTACGATTACGATACCTGTGGTAACTACACTCATCAGACCCTGATAGGGGAATACACCAGGCTTGCGAGGAGTGGTGGAAGGATTAGACTCACCTTCATAGGTACCAGGCCAGATATAGGCAGTAGCACCGCTGATGGCGGTAGTCGGCGCAGGCAGCACGGTAGCTGCGGTGTCGCTAGTGCGGGTCATAACCCGGAAAAGCTGTGCACCGATCTTGATCGTATCGCCAACTTTGAGCTGAGGGTCGAAGTTGGTACTGGTACCAGTAACGACGCCAGTGGTGGCGATAGCAAGGGTACCAGTTAGAGCGGTGAGAGCGTCGTCTTCAACGCTATAACCTTTGTCGGTGAGTTCGCCTTGGCCATAAAGCTTGTAGACGTTTACACCAGCAGCGTATCCGCCAGCAGCGGGATACGCACCGCTTCTCTTAACAAAGCGGCAGCGTTCGATACCATTAGCAAGAGCGGTAGCGTCAGTGACGGTTACGGTCTCGACATACTTATGGTCGAACGACATGTAACGAGGATCAGTTGCCATTATAAAGCAGTGTTCGTTATTGTCTTTTGTACACGGAGACGTATCTCCGTACACTGTGATATCTCCTTAACGTAACCGGACGAATAGGAGAGCTTGATAACCAGGTTATCGACCTATTCGCCGGGCAGCTTGCTGCCCGTTGTTACAAGGCTGGTTGGGATGCGACGCGGGACAAGTCCCGCCCGTGTTACCCCACAACCAATCAGAGCTCGTCGTTTAGAACGAGCTTGAGAGCCGACATATAGTCGGTACCATTCTGTTCTGAGTATTCAATCGCTTTAGCGTGAATTTCAGCATTCCGCTCATCATAAACATAGCCGTCAGCGTTAGGACGCGGAGACTTAGTCTTCTTCGGTGCAGACACCTGAGTCGCAACTTCGCTAAAACTTACCATCGCGGGGAGATTAGTCAACACGTTCTTCATGAAGTCGAACTGTGATGCTTTACCGGTCTCGCTAAAGTTTACAGAATTTTTCGCATTAAGCGTTTCCATGAACCGTACCAGGTCGGAGATCGGCGCGACTTTCTCGGTAAGCTTACCGTCACCATAAAGTTTTTCACAGAAGTCAGTGATCTCTTTCTGTCGCATGAGGCGACGTTGAGCGGCAAGCTCCTCCTCGAGCTCGGCTACTTTGATGGAAAGTGGGTCGGGAGATTGTGCTTCTGCAAAAGAGGCTTCAGTTTCAGTTTGGACTACATTTTCAAAATCCTCGGACTCCGAATAACCCATCATCCCACGCTCGCCCATTTCTTGGGATCCTTGGGCTAGTTGATACAACGCCATGATGAGCTGCTCTTCGGTATATTGAGAAGCAAGGTCGGCGGCGACTTTCTCGTCATCAGAACCAGAAACGTCTTCGACATCGGCATCAGAGCCCATATCATCGCCACCACCACCGGTTTCACCTTCTGTACCATCCGGACCAGCACCATCAGGGCCAACGGGTGCAGCGTCGCCGCCATCCTCATCGCCCATTTCCTTACCGTCCGGACCTTCAACCATTGACGTGGTTGCACTCATACCTCCCATGCCTTCATCGACCATGGGTCTTGGGGTGGCCATATCACGGTTCGGATCCATGTCCATATCGTCTGCGTACTCCATGTCGTATGGAGCGGCAGCACCAGTTTCCTGGAGCATTTCACCTTCTTCGTCTGTTGCTTTCATACCATTAATATTTACATTAATGGTCATGCCCCGGCCGTCAGCATGATCGACAATTTTTGTCTCTTGAACGGGGGCTTCAGTTTTTCTTTTAGCCATAGTGGGTAAAGTTTCCTCAAATGAAATAGAAGACTCCCTTGGAGTAATTGTGATCGAGCCTTCGGGGTGATTTTCGGCAAAGGCGGTGAGACCTTTTACCGCAGGGATCGACACCAGGCCAAGATGGCGCAGGGCTAACTGGCCGGGGGTCGGATTCGTATCGGCATCAGGCAAATAAAACGAGCTACTTACCTTCTTAAATACGCCGTCACGGATAAGGCGCTCAGCTCTTGGGGTAAGCTCAACCTTACCCCAGAGCGATTTACCTTTGCGCCAAACTTCGCGCACCCACCCAAGAGCAGGTGTACCGTCATCCTGATCATGACCGATGATAAGAGGGGCCTCGTGGGTAGTAGGATTGTATCCACTAACCACTTGATCCAAGTCCTCATCCGCAAACACCATTTTTTGGCCACTAGAACTAATCTGAGGGCCGGAACGAAACAGTTCGATATAAACCGTACGTTTCGGTTGTTGTTCGGTCAGGGGAGTATCGGCGTTAAGAACCGGATCCGTGGTAGGTCCGGGCTTAATTTCTGCACGAAGTCTTCTTGCCATATCTATCTTTCAACGTCAAACGTTAAGATTAGTAGCATCGAGAAGAGCGGTAAACCGTTCTTCATTTCTGCTAAAGCTATCGCTCAGCAGGGATACCTGACCGACCGGAGTGCGGACAATGGTAATCGCAAGACGCTCAAGGGTGGGTGAAGTAGCCACATACGCATCCATACGGACAGTACCCTGCTCGAGTAGTGCAGCGCTATTGTTACTGTTACCACAGATAACCAGATATGCCTGTTCTGGTCTACCACCAAACAACGCACCTTGCAGGAAGAACTGGTTCAGCACCTGGTTCGCAACTGACTTAACTCGACTATACACAGTACCGGCAGAATCGATAGACTCGAAGAGAATATCGTCGAAGCTGCGGTTCATGACGTCGATAAGGACGTTAAGAATGACGCGAGTATTGACAAACCGGAATAGCGGGCTGCTGGACAGGGTACGTGCACCCCATACAACGATTCCACGGTTAGGCAGAGACCGGATCGGGTTGAGTCCGAGAGCGTAAGTTACCTCTTGCTGTTGTGCGGTGATCTTGAACTTCAGATCGACCACACCACGTAGCGGATACCTTGCGCCGGCTGGAGGTTGCTGGAAGCCCTCATTAATGAATCGGCTACAGGCCGCACCGGCCACAAACGGGCTAGCGGGAACAAAGCGGTCGTTGAGGTTTTTGAGGTACGGAGCGTAGAACGCTGCGTGACCGTAGAACGAGCCAACAGTTCGTTTGATGGTGTCGAGTTCGTCTTGTGCTTGAGACAGGTTGTCTACATCACCACCACAATCGATTAGGGCAACGTGCTGGGTGTTGCTGATACCTTCAGTGACGCCAAACCGGCCTTCAGCCGCAGCGACAAGAGTCTGAGTCACTTTAAGTCTTTCACCAATCGCTTCGCTGCGGGAGGCGAGATCGGAATCAGCGCTATACTTGAGCGTCGCATACGCTTCTGGTGCCATTAGGAAGCCAGGGGCGTAATACTCGTCGCTCATACCCTTTTCAATCGCGTAAACGAAATCTTGGGCTTTAGCAGCGGAGGTGAGTTTGTAGGTCTCATAGCCAACATTCTCCTGAATTGAGGTTAGCTTGACAACATTGCTGTCGGTAAGACCCTGACGATTTGTACCAGGAAGAACTGGGCTTACCAGACCGTTTTTCGCAGTGATCCGAATCTTAAGAACATAATCGAAAGATTCAAAACCGTTCGCGTAAGATTTGTCTAGTCTCGCAGTCGCACCAGCAGTCACCGTAACGTTATTGGGGGTAACAGTAGCGGCGGTATTAGTGGTAACCGCAGTTACCGTGAACCGAGTACCGTTAACAACGATCACATCTCCCGCACCAAGTTCTTGAGTAAACAGGGTGTTTGTGCCTGTTACTGTACCAGAGCTAATTGCGACAGTGCCGGTAAGTGCGATATCCTCTAGGTCCGGACGAATATACGGCGCGCCGTGGGAAGATACGAGGTTGTTAATAACCTTATGGCCGTTATTCGGTGCGTAGTTTGTACCGCTGTAGTTAGACCCGGTTGTTACCGCTTCTACGGTGTAGTACTGATCAAGTTCTTTTTCGTTCAGAATACTAATAAGTTCGTCACGAAGCGCAGTGGCAAGTTCGTCTGGTGTCGCACCGTTAACAATAATCGCACGGTTTTCACCAGCAACAGAAACATAAAATACCTGGACGGAGTCAGGAAGGTAGCCGGTTCGGGTAGCTACGCCACCACTTACGGAAACTGTGCCGGTAGGAACAATAGCGTCAGAACCAGAGACTAGCTTCGCGAACGTAGTAGTTCCTAGGTCGTAGCGCCAGTATGCTGCACTGGCATCGGTCCATTTATTGCCTGAAGCTACGCCAGAGCTAAAGTCTTTGCTTACTGCAACGATCTTATCGTCGACAACAGTAATACTCTTGCTAGCGAGATAATCTTTTAGGATATCAGATTGCTCGGTTGCTGGATCGTAGGTACCAGGGGTCGCCGTATTCGCCGCAGCGATAAACAAGCTTAGCAAAGAACCTTCGATATACAGGATGCCCTGACCAGTTGCGATCTCCCTACTATTGCAGCGGAAGTTAATCTCCTTTACCGAGGTGTATAGTTTAACTACGGCTTCGGTATCTAAATTTAACGGGCTAGCGTAACCAGTATCGGTGAAGCTATAGGCAACAAACCGATCGATTTCGGGCAGATTGGTGTTGTCACGCGCAAATACTCTGAACTTACCTTGAGTCGCTTCGGTCGCAGTTTGCTCGACTTTATAGAAATCAGAGAAACCGTCAGAATTAGCCCCGGATAGATATACAAACAGGTCGCGTGCGTTATCAATCGCATCGATACCGGTAGTCGTAATGACCCGAATCTCGTCACCATCCGGATCGAGAACATTGATCGGAGTACCAAAATACCGACCGTTAACCTTAATCGCGAAAGCGTTATAACCGGCTCCAGCACTGCTAGCGCTGAGATTAATTACCGTTTCAGGGGTTGGGGTTACACGGGTAAAGTAGAGGATTCCGTTAACACCAACGTTATCGAAAAACCCTTTTACCGCATCGTAGGTGGTCAGTGCGCCGACACTACCAGTGGGCAACGTACCACCAACCTTTAGCAGGTAGTCCTCTACTGAGGCTACTTGAGTCGGGGTGTATGGAAGAAATTCTGAATAAATACCCTCGCTGCCGGTGCCGTAATATTCATCGGCCGGAGTCGTACCGAACAAATAGCCTACAGCATGGCTGGCGATGGGCTGTGGCAGGCCGCCCGTAACCGACTGGGCGACAAACACGCCGGGTCGATTCAGTGCTGCGGCGTTCACTGTGATCGAAGTTGCCAAAGCTAACTCTCCTGTGAGACAGTCCTATCACATAGCTTTCAACGGTCACAAAGTTTCAATTTGCTCACTACCAAACGCCTGATACAGTTCATATAGCTGAGTCATTAACCAGTCCGAGCACATATCTCTTCCGCACCGATGCGATCCCATTAGCTTTACTGTGCTGCGAAGCAGCAGATTAAAATCTGCTGGCCCAATAACTTCTGCGACTAGTTTAACAAACCGACTCAATTCCATAAAGTCACGTGCTTTGGAGATCTCGTACAGAATTAACATGAACTGTACGAGTTCCTTTGTCTCTAGCTCTTCGCTAAATCGAACTGGCAGAGGTTTGGGTGTTTTCATTGTTATTTAAGTTGTTCATCTGGTCCATAGCTTCTTTGTGGATGTGACACATAGCAACAAATTTAGATAGTGGCACGGACTCCATCGCATCGATGTTTTGAAACGATCCGTTTTGGATAGCGTAACATTGTCTGAGCCAAGTTTCTTTCGTCATATACGAGCAAAGGATGTTTTCGCTAATGGACTGATAGAGTGCTCGGATAGTGGCAGGCGTAAACCGGTTGAAGTTTAAATTGGCACTGGTAGATAGATAGGATAAAATTCCTATAGCATCCGTGCTGGTAATTGTCGCATCATCACCCCCTAGTTTTGATTCTAGGTACTCAAGGTCGCTGCCACGAATATCTCTAAACGAAACGACTCGTTCGCGTGAATCTATACACGATACGGTGTAGTTAGGGTTCCGTACCGTCTCTAGCTCAACCGTCCTCTTCGCTTTTCATGTCTTCATCATCGTCACCCCCGCCCAGCAATTCGTTAATCGCGTTACCGAGTAACTTGATCTGTTTCGCGCGGAGGCGTTTCGCATCTTTAAGAGTGAGTTTGCGTCCGCCTGGGTCCGGACTATGCAGAATGCAGATGGTTTTTAGGGTCGCTTGAACTTCGTCCAACGATTTGTCTGCAGAAATTTTTGTGATCTCAATCAAATCTTCCGCGCTGGGTTCTTGAAGTGACAGGAACTTGCCAGGTGCTACTTCAACCGCGATGACTTCCGGATCGCCAAAGTCAAAATCCGATGAAGCGTCGGCAGCGGTAACTTCAAGTTCCCGTAGCGATTTAGACGATAATGCCATAATAGTCTGAGGTGAGCATATAGTCCTATTCACCGATTTTTCGCTCAACTGTCAAAAGTTGAAAGCGGGATAGAAGAGCAAACGTAATCCGTATGGCCGTACAATCAAATCCGTACCGGCACTGGGAGGATGAACGGGAAAATTCTGACTACCGCAGTCGGGAGACTCAGGCTAGCGCGTTGACTCGACAAATGATGCGGCAATCGGAGTATTTGTTGCGAAGCAACAGGGTGAATCCGGGGCCAGAAAGAAATGTACGTGCGGGAGGGGCGGATTCTCAGGCACAAATTCCCCATGGCACATGTAATGAAGATGTATGGGGTTGGCAGCAATGGACAGAAACGACGGAATATGTAGTTCAGAGCCCAGTCAGCAGCAACTTGCTTGAGAAGGATACAGACGGTCGGAACATTCCAGGTTGTGAAGGAACAGTTGAAAGCTAGATAGATAGTAGAGCATCATCCGTAATGGCTTATTATGATAACCCTAGGCAAGTAAACGACGAGGCGATCAATATTGCCGGTGGTAAGACATTTCAGGTCATTCAGTTAGCAGATAGTTCGGGGAGTATTGTTGATCCGGCTCAGGGGACAGTTGTATCTCGCACGCCCACTACAACCAGCGTGGCTAGCAGCAGCAGTAGCGTTACAATTATTAGCGCCAATGCCAATAGACGCGGAATTAGTATTGCTAATGATAGCACTCAAATCTTACGACTTAGTTTTAATTCTCCGGCCACAACTTCTAACGCATTTATTGTTATGCAGCCTGGTAGTTTTTTGCTACTTGACCAACAATTGATTGTGGGAAATGCTATATATGGTATATGGGTTTCTGCTAACGGAACCGCACAAGTAACCGAATACGTGTAATTGCTATGTCATTCTATACTGTTCCAAGTCTATCTGGTGTTCAAGGTTCTGCTGACTACCAGGAATTCCTTAGTAGCGGCACATGGACAAAACCTAACGGAACAAAATTTATCTACGTAGAGTGTGTCAGCGGGGGCGGTGGCGGTGGTAGTGGTCGCCGAAATACTTCAACAACTCTTGCAAGAAATGGTGGCGCAGGTGGCGCAGGAGGAAAATTTGTTGCTCGGTGGATTCCAGCTACTTTAGTTGGTGATACGGTAACTGTTACAGTTGGATCAGGCGGCATTGGCGGGGCTGCACGAACAGTTAATAGTGACGGTACTTCAGGTGGAGATGGAGGCTCATCGTCTTTTGGTTCTTTAGTTGTTAGTCCAGCTACAAGTGGAGGTACAGGAGGAACATCCGCTGGAGCAACAGGAGCGTCTGTTTCTTACTGGGGAAATAGTATTAATGGTTTATATGCAGGAGCAGGTAGTAATTCTTCTGGTACAGGTGGTGTAGGCACATCAGGTTCTCGCGCAGCTTTAGGACCAGGGGGTGGTGCAGGAGGCGGTGGTGTTACAACTGGAAATACACCAAACAGTGGCGCAGTTGGAGGAGAAGGTTTTAGTGAATTAAAGAATGCAGCTATTGGTGCAAGTAGTACAGGTGGTGGCGGAGCATCGGGAAGTAGCGCTAGCAATGGGGGTAATGGGACGACAATTGGAGATGGCGGCGGCGGTGGAGGCGGATCTAACTCGTCAACTAATGGTGGCACTGGAGGCAATGGAGCCTTCCCTGGCGGTGGCGGCGGCGGTGGCGGCGGCGGAACAACAGGTAACTCTGGCGCTGGAGGCGACGGAGCTGCCGGAGTCGTCCGTGTCTGGAGTTGGTCATGAAAGTTTATGCTATCCTTAATGCGGAGAAAGTCTGCATTAACCGGATCGTTTGGGATGGTGAATCGAATTGGCAACCACCTGAGGGGTGCGTAGCCATAGAAGATTCTGAAGGTATTTATCCAATTTATAGAAAATCCGGAGCAGAAGAGACTCTTTAGTCGTTTAACTCAAGTCTCGATTAGTATTTTCTGTCGAATTTTTGTTGCTTAGCCGTTATTTGGTTGAAAGCGTAGTAGGATAAGACTACAACTCCACCGATGTCCAATGGCAACTCGTTCAGTAAATCCCAAATCGCCGCATGGAGAGAGTGGGCGAGAAGACAGCAAGCCGGACAACCTGGAGCATCAAGAGATAACGGCGGATTGCAAGAGTACCCATACCCTGGAGAATTCGTCCCTAAGCCTCGAACCGGAGGCTGTAGTAGTTGCAGAAGAATTAGATAAAACTGATACCATATCGGATCTTAGCCCCGCTGATCGTAAACTTGCTGATCGGATGACACGGGACATCGCCAATCATCTAGGCCTAAGTGGACGATCTCGATCTGTAAAAATTTAAACCCATGTTTAATACTGAGGCGGAAAAAGACATCCTGGTAAAGTCCCTCATGCAGTCTGGGGACCGAGACGGTGTCGTTGAATGCCTTGAATACATCATCGAGCATCACACACCCTTTGCGTTATATGTGGCAACCGCTGATCGCTCATCATGTATGTGGATTTTTGATCCGGATACAGTATATGACATGTTAGGCGGTGAAGATATTCACGATAAAACGTTTCGCAGCGTGTTCACTGACGACATAGAACGTGGACAAGGAATACTGTTTTACGTTCTTCGCAAAGTCGGACCGGCATTAGTTATTCGTCTCAGCGAACAAACCCTTGCTGATATATTGTCAGCTCTCTAGTGGAATATAGGTTAACGTGACTGTAATCGCCGCATTGCCGCCGCTCTTATTTACAACTTTCGCATAAATTTCTGACGCAGGAGAAGTTTGATTGTTCCAACCTACTAATCCTGGGGAAATAATTTTTGACAGAGAGAGAGCAGTTGTTGTTACTTCTGCAATAACACCGGAACCAGGAGAAGGATTAGCCCCCTCTACCCTACCTGCATCTGCTGTTCGGTTAGCTACATCAGTATATAGGGTGACCCAAGCAGCAGCAGAAGTAGAAATTTTTAGTAGAATGTAACTTTTTGATCCTGGTATTGTTAAGTTTGCAGCATCTCCATTGGCGATGCTTGCAGTAGTTGCATTTGATAAAGTTCGAGAAGCTGTTAATCCCCCTCCATTACTAGCAGACGTAATTCGTCCCTGGGCGTCTACAGTAACATTAGCATTAACATAAGAACCAGGAACTACAGAAGTATTCTCCAGTTGATCAGGTCCAATTGAATTATTATTTATAGACCAGGTTGCGCCAGATCCAGAGACAGTTATATCTCCCTTATCTCCGTTAGTGACTCCAACTATTCCACTATTGCTAGCGGCAATAATACGACCCTGATCATCAACTTCAATTATCGGATTCGTGTATTCTCCCGCCGTTACAGTTGTATCAATAAGCTCGTTTGGACCAATTGTGTTCGCATTGATTTGGAATACTGTTCCTTTTTCCAGGATCGATATATCGCCCCTCTCACCATCAGTGATGCCGCTGGTTTCAACTGCAAATACCTGTTCTGATAGCGTGGTCAATGTGGTATTTACCGTTGACAACCCTGATTCGACAGCACTCACCCTGCCGGATAAATTCGAGACCGCTAGATCGGTTGAGTCGATAGCCTCACTGACCTGTGTTCGGTACGTCTGGACGTCCGCTTCTAACGACTCAAACGCTCCTTCGAAATTCGTGAATGATTCGGTCACTGACTCGGTCAATGCCCCTTGCGCTGATGCAACAGCGGTAGCGAATGCCTTTAAGTCGCGTACTTTTGCGTAAGTTCTATCCGCCGTCCGAACATTTAAGATCCCTGTGTCAGTTATCGGGTCGATACACTCAGCTATAGCGCTACCAAGGCGTAAACCGCTTTTTACTCCTCTTCCGTCCTCTACAAATAACGCCAACCCGTCAACAAACCCATCCTGAGCCAGCACTTCACCAGTGCTTGAAAGCTCTTGCCGCGCTATATTCAGCAACCCGCCTGCATAGTCTTCAATATATCTGGTTCGTAGATCGGCCACAGAGTTTACATTACATCTCTATCTCGCTTTCAACGTAAAAACCGTAGAGGGAAGGGGACACTATGTTGCTTGGCGGATTATTATCCCACTTCACTACCCAATTGTTGGTAAGTAACAACCGTATCTTACTAGCGATACGCGGATTCGACCAGTCGATGATGTTACCACGAAGATCCAACACCGTGCTATGTTGTTTACGAAACATTCCTATCCCGCCAGTATTTGCACTAGCACACACGGTAGGGGTGAAGTCCCGCAACAACTGTTCAAGCGTATCTCCACTCATGCTACAATCCTTGGCTATTAACTCCCTAACCGAGCGGTTAATCCCGAGTGATATGTACTTAAGACTAGTACAGCCAGTAATATTTAATCGTTCAAGGAGTGGTGCCTCATGTATATACAAATGCACTAGCTCCCTATTTCCTTCTAAATTTAAAGTCCGTAACTCTAGTCTCGGAGTGTTTATATTTACATATACAAGACTATTTCTCTGCAAATTTATGTGATGAATTTTTGGATCAACTATAAGCCCATCTTTGGTGTCCACCCAGTAATCGTCCCACGTAGTCACGGACTGGTTGGTGAGTTTAAACGTATCGATCGGATGCGGAACGCCATTCTTGTATTCAACAACAATCCGTAACGAGTCGGTTAGTTGCTTCTCAATTCTTGATCGATAGATCCCTCCGTCCCTCGTTCCGTTAAAATACTCCGGGCCGTTGCCGAACTCCAATACCGGAGCGTTCTCTGTGTATTTACAGTACGACTCAAGAGTCATTTCCTTAGCCTCCCACCGTGTAAGGTGCTAGGGCAGAATGGAAATGAGTACTTACCCTCATACGGTGGTCGGAACTTTTTGCATTTCAGCATTGACATACATGCCCCGTATTCATAGGGGTCCTTAAGGCTTGCACACGACATTGGCGTATCCTTTAATACCGACGAACGTGAAATCTCACTTAACCCATTAGCTGAGAACGAGTGTTGCGGGTGAGTCTGCGGTACTGTTTGATACGCGATATTTTCAGATATTTTTGACCCTAGCGGACGATCGATTAGAACGCCATCAACAAAACCAGGTAATGAGTCATATCCGGTTTCCGGGTATAACGATTTATTGTATCCTGTAGAACAAAGTTCGGATGTTTCCGGATATCCTTGATCTACGCAGTTAGCATTGCCAAACCGAATGCAAGATGATAGCGGATCAAAGGAAGAGGGTGTAGATTGAGACGCATTCGTTCGTGGCTCATACGTTACAGAGTAATCTTTTACTGGAGACTCGAAACTAGAAGATTGAGACTCTTCAATATTTACCGAAACACCGTTTTCTACCAATATCCCGTTTGCTAAGAGATTAGAAACCGCAATACGAATATACGCTCCCGATTCAACCGCATTCGCAGCGGCCGTAAACGCACCGATACTACTACCACGTACCGAAATAATTACTGCTTCTTCTGGAGTAAGAGAGTTAGTAACTCTGATACCATTAGGAACTCGTGAATTGCCTACACCCGGCGATTCGACAATAGCGTATGAGTCTGGCACAATCGTATCTTCAGTTCCTAGTGTAGACACCAAATCCACCATAGCCATTAGTTCTTTGTTCTGCACTTGAACGATTGGCTCGACGTAAGAGGTTTTTGCTGTATTGTCTCCCGTGGCGTTATCATCAAAAATTAACCTGGCTAGTTCAAGACGTTCAGTCAGCATCTCCATTGTATCAAGAAGCTCGAGAATTACAACGTAATTATCTGCTGATTGATTGACAAGCTGCCCGGAATTTCGGTGGGGGGACAGGCTGTACAGCAACCCGAAAATATTGCAATACCGCAATAAAGATGTTAATCTTCCTCCCCTTACACCATCCAGTATTTGCCCGAGGGGCGATGTCCCACTTGGTTTAGTTAAGGCCGAATAAAGTTCGGTAGGAGTAATACCTTCGGCGCGTTCGTAAAGACCGTTGACTCCTCTGCCAACGTTTCCCGCTGAGTTTTCTATTAAATTATTCCATAGTGGTTTTTGCGCATCATAACCGCTGTTGTCTAGAGTTACCATCTGCGCGACCATTCCAGACAATAGCGAGATATTAGCCCGGTCACGTATTACCGACGGTATGTTTTGCTCAACAAGATATGTTATCGATTCGAATAAGTCAAGGTTGTTGCGTTTTAATATCGAATCTAGCGCGGCAAGTTGCTCTGGATTTATCGCATATGTAATTGTGACCAAGTATCCAATTAGTTTTGAATACTCGCTGCTTTTAACTTTTGATGCTAAAGACCTGCTTCTTTCAAGAAAATCTAATAGTCTCAGCACGGATTTATCTGAATCACGTCCGTACAAGAAATCAGTAAACTGATCAATTGCCTCTTGACCTCCGAATTCGTAGATTAATTTGGTAAGATCATAGGCTCGGAAAAATGAAATAACATCTTGTGAATCAGAAATAGGGGCAAAACGACTAAGTAATTCAGAAAAGGATTGAACATTGATTATACCTTCTGCCTCAGCGCGGCTAAATCCTAAGGAGATAAGCCGTTTCTTTATTTTTTCTTTATTAGGCTCGTGGTATGTTAACTCTAATGACGGAACATGACCCCCAGGCTTAAACCCAATTACTCTTATAGTCCTAACTAATCCAGACAAGAGATTAGCTAAATCGTTGAAACGATCGTTAAAATCTTGCAGGTCTAGCTCGTACCCTAATAATAGATATAGCGTGCGGTGTGCTGACAGCAATGAACTAATCGCTCCGGTAATTCCTGTATTTCGAAGCCTCAAGTCGGATGACTGCGGAAATACGCGAGAGAGTACGGATAGGTGAGTAGCCGTATCTCCAATCCCTTTAGGTTTATTGTTAAGTAAAGATTGAATAGTATCACCAATCTTTAAGCACAGGATATATACAGACTCTAGGGCCAAAGAAACGTTATCGAGTGCATTGTCGGACTGTTTCGGTGCCGAGTATCTATCAGTAACACCAACTCTTGTGTATTTTTTCGCAACTGGGACACTAATTCCTACTGTCTGATTTGCCGATCGTGTTGTATATAAAGTTTCTAAAAATTTTAGACCTGGGATATTGCTTTCCGTAGCTCGGGTGTTATATATTTCTTCAAAGTTCCCAAAGTCTCCCGTCAACACCCCTTGCGGTAACACCTTACCATACGACATTGCCATTAAATACTCGTAGTACAAGGCCTGGTACTCTACAGCCCCAACCAGTGATCCTTGATACCCAGCCATTTCAACTGAGAAGTTAAACAGACGTTCAATATCTTCATATATCTTTTTACCCTCACCCGCAAACGTCGCAACAAGCAAGTCGCGATCGACTGGATCTATAGGATTAGGAGTTTTAGAGTCCGACGTTATCGCATTGATATCACGCGAAGCTTTGGAAATAGTATTAGCGTACTGAAGGACTTTTGAGTCAAATATGTCTTTAAACTTTTTTCTTATTCGTCTTCGTGAAACGATTAGAGAATCGCGAACAACACGATTACTCTTTAACAGTCTCGATCGTGTTACTGGCAATAATACTTCCGTTTTCGCTATTCCATACTCATCAATTTCCCCCAGATACTCAGTAATACTCTTCTGCAGTAAAGCTCGGTAATCTCCAACTACTTCACGCAGCAGTTTTTCGTATTTCTGGTAAATCCTTACTGTATCCGGATCTACAATAGCCTCGCTTTCAATTTCTGCATAAAGACTTCGTGTAATCGACTCAAAAATCTCAATCACCCTACTGGAATCAAATCCAACCGCAAAAACTCCGTTAATCATAAAGTCTCGGAGTGGAGAAATTGTCACAATTTCACCGTTGTCAATACGATCAGTGATCGCAAGCAAGAGGTCTACTGCTACCCGATAGAACGCATTTTTCTCACTCTCGACTCCAAATTTTCCATACTCATCGAGTCCGCGAGTTACAATGCCGCCTACACGTTCCCTAACTAGCTCGGTTATCGCGCTCACGTGCTACAATACAAAAATCTTCCTACCTTGCTTTCAACCGGAAATTCCGGTGAAAGGGTATGAGAAAGGGTTGTACCAATTTGCTGTCATGTTACCTATTGCCATAGTATACACACCACGATCTGAATCTGAGAAGGATCTCAGCAGGATGATCAATCACTTAACCAGGATTCTCACCGATATCGACAATGTTAAAGTCGACTGCGTCGAGTTGAATACGAATAAAATCGTTGACTTCTCCTGCTATCGCACAGTTGTCGTATGCGGCTACGACCATGTCACTCTAGCCCATCTTCATTTTGCCTTAGAGTCTACTGACCCCACCACTACCCGTATCATTCTGTATGATGAGCCGGGCGCTAGCATTGAACGGGAGCTGAACACGCTGCTGGTGGCTGGATCCGATCGGGGGAGAGTCCCTGCATCTTCCACTACCCGTCTAACCCATTCCTGGTCTCACCGGGATATTGTTGCCACGATCCGCCAAGACCTGCTACAGTATAGTGATGGACCAGAACCTGCTAGACAACCTGCTAGCCCTGAGCCGGCTAAACCTCGACCCGGACGTAGTTCGCGAGGTCCTAGAGCACGAAAAGTGGACGGTAAAGGAGAAGCACCGGCACGAGAAGGAAATGGCGATGATGGGGGTGAGCGGGCATCAAGGGAAAGCGACGACCAGTGATGCTGCGGACCGTTTGTTTAACGCTGAAACGTCTTGCGGCCAGTGTGACGATAGCCACATTGGCCTCATCGCTAAGACGAAAGTAAACTCAGGCGCGTTGATAAGGGCGAAAGAACTAGAGAATCCGGAAAACCTGCCCCTACCTCTTCTCGCTCTTCCTATCACAATATCCTGGTGTGGGCAACGAATGGGTCGATGGACACAGGCCAAAGACACGAAAGTCGCGTATAATCTTCGCGACGACTTGGACAAAGCGGTCGAAAAGTATGGTAAAATAAAAGTACATAAGGCGTTTGAGCTAGTATCCGCCGCCCTCGGTACCATTGATGCCCGTATTGTTACCGAGCAACTCGATGCAATACAGACAGAGGCGCAGGAAAAATTGTCCAACAGTTTTTCAAGCTCTCCGCTGTTCGCCGAATTCCACAAAGCATACCCGTTTATCGACTCGGAGCAGTTTGATAAAATCTACGAGGCCAATAGTCGCGAGTTTGTCAAAACCGCTATACATTTTCTCCGATCGACATTCAACCGCTATCCGCCCTCCGAACTTTCTCATATTCAAGGCTGGGATCAGCGGTATCTCCAACATCTACCCAACTACCTAAAATTATGGCAAGACGAACTAAGAAAAATGGAAACCAGGATGCGGATAGCGCAAAAAGCTTGGAAAGACAGCGTGGGATTAACGTCCTGACCGACACCACGTATGGCGTATACGTCGATGGAGCGGAGGAAACAATTGACATGTACGAAAGAGGCGAGATGAGCCGTGAAGATCTTTATCAATCTATCCTCAATCTCGATGTGGTCTACCGCTCGGCAGACGAAAAAACCGTTGAAAGCGAAATAGAGAAGTAGTTAGTTTGATGTCCGCCGAGACGAAAAGGGTTGTTAAAACCGGTTATAACGACCGACTATATTCGCTCGGCGTTAACCAGGGCGCACTGGGTGGATACAAAGGTGATCCGTACACATGGGGCGGGCTCCCAACCGTCCTTACCGGTGCTATCCTTCCTCGCCGTGACGACATTCTTATCGAGGAGGGTGGTGGCGGCCCCCGTGCCATCGAACAATATACCCGACTGTTCAACGACAGCGCGGTAATTTCGGCGTGGGAAAAGTTAGTCGGAGAGATTATTCAGCGCGAATGGCACGTTTATCCCACATCAGATTCGGATAAAGACGAAGAAGTGGCGGAATTTGTCCGTCAGACTCTTTATCACCTCGGTACGAACACTCGGCAGAGTCGGGGTCGGGACATGCTAGTCAGCTCGAATACAGGGTTTAACGCATTCGTTAAGGGCATGGCGGAATCGTTGATTCTCGGCATGAGTGTGGGTGAGATTTGCTGGATCAGACAGGGAAGCTACGTTGTCCCCAGCGAGATCAAGATTCGCGATCCGAGGCGGTTTCAGTTCATCCTAAATGAAGATGGCTCAATCAGCCCCCGAATCATTACAATTCAATCTCCGGTCGAAGGGATGCCTATCCCTCTCCGCTCAATGGTTATTCATCGCCACTGGGCGTACAATAACCTTGCGGACCCATATGGCACTGGCCTAGGCCGACAACTTTACAGTCTGGTAGAATTCCGCCGCACGCTATTATCATTCTGGCTACAATACGCTGACAAGCATACTACTCCGACTGCGGTAGGTAAGTTTAGCCTCGGTACCCCTGAAGAGGAGGTAAAGTCATTGTTTACCGCGTTGCAACGACTAGGTCAGGAGACGGCGATTGTCGTACCAGACGAGATGTCGATTGACTATTTGACATCAGACTCCAGGGCGGACGTATACCAAAACCTTATCAGCTACATTGACCAGCAGATCTCATTTCTAATTAACGGTGAAGCGACGGTAGGAGCAGAAGGTACCGGGGTTGGCAGTTACGCTCGTGACCAGATTGCCGACTCGGTACGGATTCGAAAATCTAAGAGTTTTTCTGATCAGCTCGACGAAACCATTAACGCGACACTGATTCGGTGGATCGTGGAGTTGAATTATCCGGGCTCGTCGGTACCTAGAATCTCGCGCGATTTCAGCGATATCGAGCAGCGTGGCGAAGATCCGATCAAAACGGTTCAGATACTTACTCAGCTTCAAGCGGTGGGTTACCAGGTTACCGATCTTGACTGGGTGCGTGATAAACTCAGGATTCCGTCGCTTGAGAAAATCTCGATGGAAGAAATGATGGGCGGGATGGGTGCGGACGCTGGTATGGGCGAACATAGAAATAGTCGTAACCCCCAAACCGCTAATGCCGGTGAATCCAACGGACCGGTAATTGGCGAAAGCGTGATTGGAAAGCTGTTGTCGTCTTCGCCTCCACCCCTGTCCGCCGAAAACCTCGACTTCAGCGAATTTGACGAGAGTGGCGACTTGAAGGATGAGACGACTCGAGACAAAGTCGCCAAAAAAATTGCTGAGCGGTTTAATCAGGGTGGAATGGATGAAGTTGGCTGGGACAGGTTATCCGCAGGCGTATCGTCTATCGATTCCGAAAACTCTAAGATCAATGTCGACGAGTATACCACGCCCGGAGATATTATCTATGTAACTAAACGTCTGCTGGATGAGATTCGATCCGTACCCAGACAAATCCCGTATCAGCATGATACCCTTCGCATGGATCTGGCACGTTTTGAGAATATTGTTCTACGTGGCGACGACCTTGATACGGATAGTGTGGAAAATCTCGTAAAACTCTACTCATCCGCCTATCGTCTTAATCGAAGTTTTGTTCATCGTGAACTTGTCAATATCGATCCGGAATCCCTTGGCTACTGGGCTGACTTCGCACCGTACTACATGTGACGGATTTTTTCTTGTGTTGAAAGCTAGGTAGATAGACGAGACACCCACCGTCATGCTAAACATCCGTCCAATTACTCAGTCTCAGTTTCTCGTATTTACGAGCCTAACTCCTGATCTTTACTTCACCTCTTTCACCGGCGTTCGTGATACCAGCGCTACCTCACAGTACGCGCATGCCACCCAGCAGCGTATCTATAATCTCCGGGGCCCCAAAACCCTAGCTGAGATGACTCTGTCCACCCCCTTCGATCCCGAGATCCACGCAGCATTGGTGGATATTTGGAACGGTACGGACAATTGTCAGTACTTTACGACTACTGTGACTCCGGTTACTTGTGGTGAAAATCCTCAACCTCTCGGTCGCGAACTAATTGTATTCAACTGCCAATGGTCTAGCATCAACTTCGGCCAGGTTGACCGCACTAGCGGTAACCCCAGTACGCTAGAAGCGACGATCGTAGGCGACTACTACACTTATCTATAAGTTAAAGGCCCATGGCCGCGCGTTCGTTCGTTACGGGCTGTAATTTAACCGCCGATCAGCTCGCGGCGGTGAACGCGCGTGGGATAACAACAAATAGTATAGCTAATACCGGCTGCACTGCAGCCGGACTTAATACTTGCGGTCGTGATGCAAGGGAATTAGTAAACCTGTATCCGTTGTACGATCCTGAACGCGGTGTGTATACAGAGTGGGGTAATATCCCTGTTCCATGGGACCACGAGGACGCGATTAGTGATGAGCGCTGGCAAGTAGCCGCGTACACGGATGAATACGCGTACAGAATAGGAGACAAAGTAATTGTCTTAGAATCCGACGGTTTAACCGTTGTGGTCTATGAAGCGATTGTTAATGTACCAGTACCCGCTGGAGCGTTCGATCCGGCTCAATGGTCGGAAATATGTCGGGTAACGGTCTCCGAGCCCGTTGGATTGCCTGACGTAACAACGTTATTATCTAAATACGATTTTTACAACCCAAAGCCGTTTTTAACTGCCTGGTCGGATTTTGAATCGGAATGGGACGTAGATTTAACTACACCAAATTCGGATGAGTGGGATGATGCGAAAATAGCGAAAACGTATTTCTATCGTTCTGGAGACACAGTTTTATGGAATACTCGGTGCGATGACTACACTTGTGTGTATGTGGCCACGTCTGATATGCCAGCGACCCCCAGCCTAATCGTACCAGGCCCACCCCCTTCCGCCTACTTCTCCCGCCTGTATTGTATCCGTAACGGTAACCTAAGCACATGCGGTAAAACCACATCCTGCGGACCGGGACGTGTCATTGTCGATCTAGGTAGCGACGGTACCGATCTAGTCTGCGTGCCAGTTGAAAGCGATATAGGGGTAGGACCGAGAACGAATGGCTACTAATCAATACGGGAAGTCCTGTACGCCAAATCTTGGTGGAGTGTTAGACCAGTATACTAAAGCGGAAGTAAATAGTCTATTAAACTCTAAAGCGAATACGAGTACGACGTACACGCGGGCGTATATTGACTCTGAGCTAGCGACGTTATCCGGATTAATAGCCGGCCTACAAAGCTCAAAAGTATCAACCACTCAGCTAAATACGGCGTTAGCAGGTTTGCAAGCGACCATTAACGCTAGTGTCGCTGCGACATATGCGACTTTAGCCGGTACATATACTAAAACCCAGGTCGACGCTCTTATCGCTGGTATCGACCTTGATCCAAACACTCTGCTACGCAGAACACCAACCACCACAGCCCAAAATACCATTAACCCGGGTTCCAATAACGCCATCGCGTTGACGGTTCGTGGCTCAAGCGTCAATCCTATTGTTACCGAATGGCGCGATAATACCGATGACCGGATCGGGTACGTAAGCAACTCGGGCGGTGTGGTTTTTGAAAACAAATTATCACTTGGTCGCCTGGTATCCAATGGTGACTACGCACTCGATCTCAACAGTAAACGGATTACCGGTGTTGCCGCACCCGTTCTTGGTACCGATGCAGTCCCATACAGTACACTTCAATCCTACGTTGCTGATTTCTTTGAAGATGCCGTACGACCTGACGGCATACCCTTTTACTCTCTAGACGGGGGAACATACTAATCATGTCACGAGATTCCTACCGCCATATTCGAAGCGCGGTATTTGAAAAACGCCCACTATCAACCTCAATATTGGATGGAGAGTTAGCGGTTAATTACCATACCAATAGTGTTGGTGTGTATCTGCGGGATACTCTAGGGAAAATCCGTAAGGTCGGTCCGGCACATGTTGGCGTATCGCCTCCTACCCCTGTTAACTACACTGATCTGTCTGATGGTGAATTGTGGATCGACAAATCCGGATTAACACCGGTCCTTAGAGTTTATAACGAATCGACGGATTCGTGGCAAAGCACTGGTATCCTGGATTCCGCTCTAGGAGCGAATGAGATCATTGTCGGAAGCCCCAGCGGAACCGCTCAGTCCTACGCGTTAGATACCGGTTCGTTTTTTGTTGACAATACTGTAGGATCGTTGGAAGTTCGGTTGGCCGATAATATAACATTTGGCTCGTACGGGTTCGTTAGCGAAACAGGTACCGGCCTGCGTACCAGCGTATTCAAAACCACTGTCGCTTCGGGCGAATCCGGATGGGTAGAACTAGAATCGTATGATAAGACCCTCTATCGAAGTGGCAAATATATAGTAGAAATTTTAACCGGCACCGGGTCCGTTTCTGTAACCGAACTGCTCTTATCTCATAACGGTACCGATACATTCTACACCGAATACGGTGCGGTCGGAAGCACAGATAATCCGCTAGGCGATTTCCAAGCTGTTATTATCAATGTCGCTGGCACTGACATGGTGTCGTTACAGTTTCGACGTTCGGTAGGGGTGACTGGAACCGTCACAATCCGAACCGCTCAAGTTTCTCTATTCTAAAGGGCTCGTTGAAAGCTAAATAGAAATAGAACGAAAAGGGTGATATACCCCCTTTACCTACCGTCATGCCTACTGCCAGACAGCTTAACGTTAGACACGGACTCAGGGTCGGCGGTAAAAGTTTAGCGGATGGGTCGGGCGTCTTAACCGATGTCGGCAATATATCTACCTTGTCGACAACGAATAAGACTAGTATTGTCGCGGCGGTAAATGAAGTAAAAGGGAATTTCACTAATATTGACACGGCGGATGTAGCCGAGGACCCGTCATATCTTTACTTCACAAACGCGCGCTCACGTCAATCGATCAGTGTGATGGACAGCGGTGGCGATGGCTCGTTGTCCTATGACAACGTATCCGGCGTACTAACGTTTACCGGTCCGAGCGCGAGTGAGGTTCGAGCACATTTTTCCGGCGGAACCGGTGTTACGATCACGAACGGTACGGTTGCTATCGGCCAACCGGTATCGACTAGTTCGAGCGTCACCTTCGCTAACACTACACTGACCGGCGTCCTTTACGGTCCGAGTCAATTTGTTATCGATCCGGCCGCGCAAGGTGATAACACCGGCGAAGTAATTATTCTCGGCGATTTAACCGTACAAGGTACCACGACTACGATTAACTCGACTACGGTCGAGATCGAAGACAAAAACATCGTTCTTGCGAAATCTGCAACTAATTCTTTACAAGCAGACGGATCAGGCATCAGCGTTGCTGGCAGCAACGCAAGCGTTCTATACGCCGCACTTACTGATTCCTGGAACTTAAATCGAACGGTTAAAGGAACTGATGGTAGCGAATCGTCCCCCACGTATTCATTTACGTCCGACCCAGGACTCGGTCTATACCGGTCAGCGGATAATCAGTTATCTATCGCTACAAACAGTCTTGAGCGACTCCGAGTATCGGACACGCTGGTCACATTAATCAACAGTGTCGATTTTGTATTAAACCGTGGAACTTACGATGGTAAAATAACAACAACCTCGTTAACTAACAACCGCGTATACACGTTACCGAATGTATCTGGGACTCTGGTAACTACTGGTGACACAGGTACTGTGACCAGTACGATGATCGCTGACGGAACGATTGTCGATATCGATATCAACGCGGCAGCGAAAATTTCGGTATCGAAACTGGCGGACGGATCGGCACGACAGCTTCTCCAGACCGATGCAGCGGGGACCGGGGTCGAGTGGACGAGTAACGTTGATGTTCCTGGCACCCTCGACGTCACTGGCGTCGCCACATTCGACACTAAAATATCTATCGGTACGGCTGAACCTACTACACAACAGGAAGTTGGCTGGAATGCGGACAAAGGCACGTTAGAAATCGGGTTACGTGACGGAGTTAAAAGTCCGTATGGGCAAGATATCATCACCCTGTGTCGTAACGGAACCGCTTCGACAATTGCCAAAGGTGCGGCGGTTATGTTCTCAGGCACTATTGGCAATAGTGGAATGTTGAAAGTGGCGCCTATGGTCGCGAATGGAACGTATCCGGGGTATGTGTTCTTCGGCGTAGCGGCTCAAAGTATTGCGGCGGGAGCGGATGGATACGTCCGGTCGTTCGGTGAGATTAAGGGAGTGAATACCAATATTAACGAGGGAGGGGTTAACGGTCAATGGGTCGAAGGCGATATCTTGTGGTGTAATCCGGCCACACCTGGCGGATTCACTAAAACCGAACCGCTGGCACCGAACCTTAAATTGCCCGTCGCCGCAGTGGTTAGTGTTGGCAACAATGGTATTTTGTTTGTTCGTTTGGATACCGGTAATCGTCTCCAAGATCTACACGATGTCGACGCGAATGGTACTACGGCCAATAACGAATTACTTCAGTACAACGCTAGCGCGTCACGCTGGGAACACCGAAGCAATATCACGATACCGGGAGTTTTAACCGTAAGCACTGGCACTTCCTCAGCACCTTCGATCACATTTAATGGCGACACGGATACAGGTATCTATTCACCCGGCCCAGGATCTCTCGCCTTCACTGTAAACGCTTATTCCTGGACATGGCCGACAACTGACGCAACCGTGCCGGGATATGTCCTAAAAAGTAATGGAAGCGGGGTTATGTCCTGGGGACTGCCCGTTGCCGCAACAGGAGGAAGCACAGACCAAGTTTTCTATGAAAACGGTCAAGTTATCACTACAAGCTACACACTTACTTCAGGAAAAAATGCTATGACTGCTGGACCAGTTACTATTAACTCAAACGCTATGGTAACAATACCTAGCGGACAAAGTTGGGTAATCGTTTGAGGTAACTACTATGGCTATTCAAATAAACGGCAGCACAGGTATTAGCGGAGTTAATGGTACTGGGACAAACCCTGTCTATAGTGGAGGAGATAGCGATACCGGCATCTTTTTCCCAGCACTTGGTCAAGTAGCGATTACGACTAACGGTGTTCAGAGACTTTTGATCACAGAGACTGGAGATATACAATCGGCTAGTGTGTTAAGTTTTCCGGGTGGTAGTGCATCAGCCCCGAGTATAGCGTTTACGGGAGACACGGATACGGGGCTATACAGCCCCAGTGCAAACAGCGTAGCCATCAGCACTAGTGGGTCTGGCAGATTGTTTGTTGATGCGAGTGGAAGGGTTGGTATTGGAACATCCGGGCCTGGATTCCCGCTTGAAGTGCGGGCTACATCAAGCACAGGCCAAGTACAGATACTTGGATCCGACAACACAAACGCGACATGGAGACTTGCTACACCAAGCAATAGCGTTGTTGCATTTGGTGGCGCCCCAGCACACGCAATTGCATTTGGTGGCTTTGATAATACTACCCAAGCATTTAGCGAACGCGCCCGCATCGACAGCTCCGGCAGGCTCCTAGTGGGCACGTCTAGTGCGTCTGTATTTACATACGGCGGGATTACTCCACGTTTACAAGTTGAAGGCACTGATGGCAATACAGGTGCGCTATCAATCGCAAGAAACAGCAACGATGCCAATGCCCCTGGGTTGATTATTTCAAAATCTCGGGGAACGACCGCCGGCTCGAACACCATTGTTCAAAACAATGACACGGTTGGAGATCTGCGTTTCGAAGCAGCAGATGGAACTCAAAAAGCAATTGCAGCTTCTATTGCGTGCATGGTAGACGGCACCCCTGGCGCTAATGACATGCCAGGCCGTCTAGTGTTTTCCACTACTGCGGACGGGGCAAGTTTTCCTACAGAACGCCTACGCATCACATCGGCAGGGCTCGTGGGCATAGGGACTAGTTCGCCTGGGGCTCCCCTTGATGTGGTAACTGGTTCGAGTGGTGCAATTTTCAGGTTTAGCACAGCAAGTACTAACCTTCAAATTATTCCCGAAGCCGCTAACGGTAACGTAGGGATCCGCTTTGCTGCTAACTCTGGGGCGGCCCCTAACCTTCAGTTCCGTAATGATGCTGGCTCAAACTTAGTTACCATTACTAACGGAGGCAACGTAGGGATTGGCACCACGAGCCCTACATCACTTTTACATCTTTCTACATCTGCCCTAGCAGATTTGCGTTTTACCGATCCAGGAGAAGCAACAGATCAAAAGAATTGGTCTTGGCAAACTGGCACCGGCATTGGTGCTGGCACTTTCCGCCTACGCGCTATCAATGACGCAAACTCAACCGGTGAAAATGCTTACATCGTTACAAGATCTGGAGCATCCGTTCAAACTCATCAGTGGTTGACCGCTGGCTCAGAACGCCTCCGCATCACCTCGGCAGGGCTCGTGGGCATAGGAACTAGTTCGCCTGGCCGCAATCTTCATGTTGCAGGTTCAAGCGCAACTGCGTTAATCGAATCTACCGGAAGCACAAACGCTGATTTGCTA
>Ga0129336_10000056_pt1 | contig 47789 bp, 41 predicted proteins | sample CPB6_02_DNA_FD_96878 | JGI IMG/M metagenome (GOLD analysis project Ga0129336, IMG submission 96878) | Freshwater to marine salinity gradient microbial communities from Chesapeake Bay, USA - CPBay_Sum_0.6_0.2_DNA | ecosystem: Environmental > Aquatic > Marine > Coastal | place: USA: Chesapeake...
ACAACTAAAAATGATTTAAGAAATAACAGAGTAAATTTCTTTGTAAATTATACTCCAAGATTTTTGGGATCAGATTTGGTTGGAGCAACATATTCAGCTAGTGCAACCACAGTAAATGATAGAGTTGGACCTGCAAGAATGAAAGCAGTTCTAACTAATAAGTTGAATGAAATAGGCCTCAAGTATTCGTTTGAAATAAACAATGCATCTACAAGAGATGCAGTTACTTCAGAAATACAAACAGCACTTGAACCTTATGCTGCATATCTTGATACAACAAGAACGCAGATTATATGTGATGGAAGCAATAATACAGACAATTCAAGTCAATTGAATATTAGCGTAATAGTAAAACCTCTATTGAGCATAGATTCATTCGTAATTGACCTAACCTTCACACAATAATGCCAAATAATTCAATCATAGATTTTAAAAATGCCTTTAAGGGCGGAAGTAGACCAAATAGGTTTAAAGTTGTACCAACATGGCCAACGGGCATATCACCACCAACCGATGATGGTACATTTAAAATTATTTCAGCATCGTTACCACAAGCAAAAGTAAATACAATTGGTGTTCCTTACAGAGGAAGAACCATAACTTTTGCTGGTGATCGCTCGTATGCTCCTTGGTTAGTTGGAGTTTATGATGATAATAATGCAAATGGATTGTGGAAAGCTTTTCACCAATGGAAAGAAGATTTAGACGGCCACAGAACCCACGAAGTTCAGAGAAATGATTTTGGCTATGATACCCTTCAAACAACGTGGACTGTCCATCAATATGATATTAATGGAACAAATACAGTTAGAACAATAAGATTATTTAGATGTTGGCCCAGTGTAATAGGTGAAATAAATCTGAATATGGGAGAAAATAACTTTGTTGCATTTAATATCTCTTTAACTTTTGATTATATGCACATTACAGATGGTTTAAGAACAACCACCGGAGGAATCTAATATGCTAAACATATTTAAAACAAAATTTAACGGTGGAACACGTTCAAACAGATTTGAAGTTACAGGTAATATCCCAACTGGTGGAAGTTTAACAAAATTTCATATTAGATCTACAATTATTCCACAGCTAACCAGTACCACAATAGAATATTCTTATTTTGGAAGAAAATTTTATTATCCAGGTGAAAAACAATATTCAACTTGGTCATTCAATGTTTTAGATGATAATCCCAAAAATCCAAGTTCCATAGAAAACTTATGGTCTATGTTCCACTCTTGGCAAAATAGAATAAATCAACATGAAACAAATAGATCATTTGATTTAAACAATACCCAAAATAGCTATAAGGCAGACTCTTGGAGAATTAGACATTTAAATTTAAATGATGATGGTGCACCACTAAAAGAGTTTGTTATGCATGGTTGCTGGCCCACATCGGTGGAACCGTTACCATTAAACATGGGATCTAATAACTTGTTAAATAGTTTTAACGTTATTATGGTTTTTGACCATATTGAATTGTACAGTGGAGGTGGAACTTCTAGTGGCTCCACAAGAATAACAAGGACTTAATATTATGGAAATTGAAGTGTTTGGATTTCAGTTTGGTCAACAAAAACAAACCAAACAACAAAGTGAAACAAAGTCTCTACAAGCATTTGCTGCACCTGAAGTTTTTGATGGAACTGTAACAGTAGAAGCTGGTGGTTTTTTTGGCACAGCTTTAGATTATGCATCAAATCTTAGAGATGAAAGTGCTTCTGTAGTACAATACAGAAACATGTCTATATATCCAGAAGTCGATAACGCTATCGATGAAATTGTAAATGCTTCAATTGTAAGCGGAACACAAAATAGACCAGTAAAATTAAATTTAGATGAACTTCCTCTTTCAGACTCAATAAAAACAAAAATTTATAGAGAATTTGATAGAGTTCTTTATCTATTAGATTTTAATAGTAAATCATACGAAATTTTTAGAAGATGGTATATCGACTCTAAAGTTTTTTATAATTTAGTTATTAATAAAGATTTACCAACCGAGGGCATTCAAGAGGTAATACCAATTGATCCCATGAAAATAAAGAAGGTAAGAAAACTCAAAAAAGAAATGGAAAAAGTCGAAGGACAATCCATTTCTTTGATTAAAGATATTGAAGAATATTACCACTATACTAACACAGATAAAGAGAGCTACATGGTAACAGGCCCGGGTGGTCTTCACTTGTCTCTAGACAGTGTTGTTTATGTCCCATCCGGTATCGTTGATTTAAATACAAAAAGAGTTTTGGGTTATCTGCACAAAGCAATTCGTCCACTTAACATGTTAAGACAACTAGAAGATTCTCTTCTAGTTTACCGTGTTGCCAGAGCACCTGAAAGAAGAATTTTTTATGTAGACGTTGGTCAGTTACCAAAACAAAAGGCAGAGCAGTACATGCGTGATATGATGAGCAGATTTAGAAATAAGCTCATCTACAATCAAGCTACTGGTGAAGTTCGTGATGAAAGAAATCATCTTTCAATTCTTGAAGACTATTGGTTGCCCCGTCGTGAAGGATCCCGTGGAACAGAAATTGTTGCTCTACCAGGTGGTCAGGCAATGTCACAAATTGAAGACGTTGACTACTTCAAAAAGAAACTTTACAATTCTTTGAATGTCCCAATCAGTAGACTGACTTCAGAATCAACAGGTTTCAATATGGGAAGATCTGTTGAAATTACAAGAGAAGAAGTTAAGTTCTACAAGTTTATTGAACGTCTTCGCCATCAGTTTTCAAAATTATTCCTTGATATGTTGCGCGTGCAACTTCTCTTAAAAGGAGTTATGACAGATAATGATTGGCATGCATTGAGATCAAACATCAAAGTAGTATTTAATACTGATAATTACTTCTGGGATTTGAAAGAATCTGAAATTCTTTCTGAGAGACTAAAAATGATTTCTTTTGTTGATCCGTATGTAGGTAAATACTTCTCAACAGAATATATCAGAAAGAACATTTTGAGACAGACTGAAGAAGATATGCAAATGATGGATAAGGAAATGGAAGTCGATAGAGCTAGAATTAGGCAAGAAGAGATGGCAGCTTTGATGCAACAACAAGCAGCCGCAGGAGGGCAACCAGAGCAATGAAAAATATAACACACACTCTTATAAAGCGTGGTTTAAATGAGCTTCTTGCTGAAAATGAATCTTATTTTAAGGAAAATGTTATTAAAACAATAACATTTAAATTAAATGAATCAATCAAAGAAGTAAAAGGTAGCATACACAAAAATTTACTATTTACTCCAAAGTTTACAAAAAAGAATGATGATATTATAAAGTTTGTAAATTTTGTTGAAAACTTTATACCAGGAAAATATTCATTTAAAAATGGCATGAATATAAATATTTCAGATTCAGATATAGAAAAATTAAAAAAATTATTTGAATCATTGAGTCCAGAAAATAGACAGTTAATGGCAGAGACAATTTTTGAAAGCCCAGAATCATTGAAAGAACACATCAATTTTTCAAACAAAACTAAAGGAATTATATGAAAAACGATATTAGACACATGATCAAGACTGCAATCGAAGAAGATGCTCTAAACTTCAAAGAACACACTTCAAAAGTTTTGTATGAAAAGGTTGGCAAAAAGTTAGACGAACAGTACAAAGTTGTATCAAACAAAGTATTCAAGGCACAAAATGAAGCTAATAACGGAACTAACTGAAGATATTAAATACGTCAAAGAAAACGTTGGCAATGGAGATAAACACTACTTCATTGAAGGCGTTTTCATGCAGTCAAATGTAAAGAATAAAAATGGTCGTATCTACCCACAGGGAACTCTCTTAAAAGAGTGCAAAAGATATATTAACGAATATGTTGATAAAGGTAGAGCTCTTGGTGAATTAAACCACCCAACAGGCCCAACAGTAAACCTTGACCGCGTTTCTCATATTGTTAAAGAACTAAGAGAAGATGGACATAATGTGTACGGTAAAGCAAAAGTTTTAGATACCCCAATGGGCAAAATTGTAAAAAATCTTATCGATGAAGGTGCTCAACTTGGTGTTTCTACCCGTGGTATGGGATCTCTGAAAGCCAAAAATGGCTATCAAGAAGTACAAGAAGATTTTATGTTGGCTGCAATTGATATCGTAGCAGATCCTTCTGCGCCAAATGCATTTGTAAATGGTATCATGGAAGGTCGTGAATGGATTTTCCAAAACGGTATGTGGTCCGAAAGACAACATGAAGAAGCTAGACGATTGATTAAAAAATCTTCAAGCAGAAATTTAAATTCAAATATTGTTAAAATTTTTGAACAATACTTTAAGAATATATGATTAATATACCAACAGATACAAAATATTATCTAACGTCTTCTTTAAGATATAAGGCTGAAACAATTAAAGAAGACCGCGATATGTATGGTTTTGATGAAAAATTTAAAGAAAATAAAGAAAGAGTGAGTCGAAATAAAGATTTCAATGCTCGGGTATCTGGCGGTGCCGGGTCTGGTGGAAGTGGTAAAGACGGAAGTAAAGTAGAAAATATAATGACAGGTGAAATGGGAGCGGGAGATGTAGCAGGCGCTGCCGCAATGTATGGTGGTGGAATGCTTGGTTCTTTGTTTGGAAAAGACTTAGCAAAGGCCACAAAAATTGCAGGACTAGGTGTTGCAAGAAAATTTGCTCCAGGTGGAATTGGAAGACTCGCTGGAAAAGTTGGCGCAGATTTGGCTACCAATATTGTTGACAGTCTAACAGGACAGCTTGTAAAGTTATCTGGTTATGATTTTGTAAACAAAAATTTGGGAAATATAGCAGACGAGCAAATGCACAATATTATGCAGGGCTATGGTAAAAAATCATTTGTTATACCAAAAACAAGATCTTTTTTACCAAGATCTAAGAAAGAAAGAACTACGTAAAAAAAATTAGGTATAAATATTTACAATCAATAAAGGATCCTTTGATTATGAAAACTAACAATAAAAGAACAATTTCTGAAGCCGCTGCCGAAGCCATGGGCTTGGGCACAGGCGACTACGATACATCTGGTCGTGGTTCTATTGACGGTACTGGAAAGGGCCCAGTTGTGCCAACACCAGTAGTAACAGGCGCACCCGCAATTACATCTGGAGTTCCGGGTGGTGGTGCAGCAGCCCCTGCTCCAATGGCAGGTGGTTCTCAAACAGAAGAAGCTGAAGAAACAGAAGAAACCGAAGAGGAATCCGAAGTTCAAGAAGAAGCCAGACAACAATTCCGCAACGCATTGGTATCTTTGCTAGGTGAAGATGTCGATGAAGACCTAGTTGTAAAACTAGAAGGAATTTTTGAAGCAGCTGTTACAGAAAGAGTTGAACAAACAGTTTCAACAATTGTTGAGGGGGTTGATGAAAACGTCAAGACATACCTTGATAATGTAACAGAAGCCTTGGTTGAAAAGGTCGATGACTACTTGGATTATGTTGTTGAAGAATGGATGCAAGAAAATGCTGTTTCCGTTGAACAAGGAATCAAGACACAGATTGCAGAAAACTTCATCACAGGTCTAAAAGATCTTTTTGAAAATCACTATATTGATGTTCCAAGTGAAAAATACAATGTCTTGGACGAACTCTATGCTGAAAATAGAGAGCTCCAAAACAAACTTAATGAAGCTATTAAGCACAATATTGAACTTGGAAAAGAAGTTTCACTAACAGAGTGTGCAGGAATTTTTGTTGCAGAAACAAGAGATTTGGCAGACACACAAGTTGCTAAACTTCAATCTTTGATGGAAAACGTTTCTTTTGGTTCGCCAGAAGAATACAGACAAAAATTGTCTGCAATCAAAGAAAATTACATTAATGGAACAAAAGCAGCTGCTCCAGCAAGAATCGCTGAGCCAGAGCAAACTTTTGCCTCAGTCAAAACAAACCCAACTACCCTCGTTGAGAGCTATGTTGGAGCTTTAGGTCGCTTAAATAAGAAGATTTAATTTTCTAAATAATTTTAACTCACAGGAGATACTTTTAAAATGCAATTTGCAGAAAACACACCATATGACGTATTAACCGAGAAGTGGGACCCCGTGCTCGGTCACGAGGCTCTTCCTTCTATCCAAGATGACTACCGTAAGAAAGTTACAGCAGTTCTTTTGGAGAACCAAGAACAAGCTCTTCGTTCTCAATATCTAACCGAGACCATGAGCTCCAACAACCTCGGAATGCCACAATCATTCAGCAATACACCAAATGTTGCTGGTTATGATCCAGTGCTTATTTCCTTGGTTCGTCGTTCCATGCCAAACTTGATGGCTTATGATATCTGTGGCGTTCAACCAATGACCGCTCCAACAGGTCTAATCTTTGCCATGCGTTCACAATATCAAGTTAAGGGCCAAGCTGAATCTAGCTATGCTAATTCAGTTGAAGCAATGTTCCAAGAGCCACAACCAAGCTTTGGTGGTTCTGGTTGGACACTTGGTTCAACATTCGCAGCTTCCAGAGGTTTGTCTGCTGCATGGAATTACACAGATGGTGTTAAGCCAGGAACTGTTCAAGATATTCGTGGTATCTTGACAAACTATGGTGAAGGTATTGGAAATAACCCACTCGGCGTCTGTGCTGCACAGGGGCCTGGATTATTGTATCAAACCAACCCAACATATGCTAACTGGAATCAGATGGCATTCTCTATCGACCGCGTTGCAGTACAAGCCCGTACACGCGCAATGTCCAGCAACTACACAGTTGAATTGGCACAAGATCTCAAGGCCGTCCACGGTCTAGATGCTGAAGCCGAACTCGCTAACTTGCTCAGCACAGAAATTCTTGCTGAAATCAACCGCGAGATCGTCAAGACAATTTACTTTGTTGCTAAGACTGGTTCGCAACAACGCGATCTAAATGCAGGTGGAGAATACGATTTGGATATTGATTCTGATGGTCGTTGGTCAGCAGAACGTTTCCGTGGTTTGAGCTTCCAAATTGAGCGCGAGTGCAATTATATCGCTAAGGAAACTCGTCGTGGCCGTGGAAACTTCATCATCTGCGACAGCGATACAGCTTCGGCTCTTGCCATGTCTGGCTTCATGAGCCTCAGCCCAGCCATTGCTCCTCAACTAAACGTTGATGATACACAAAGCACCTTTGCTGGTGTAATCAATGGCAAGATTCGCGTCTATATCGATCCATATAGTCCAGCAGGATACAACTTCTTCGTTGCTGGCTATAAGGGCGAGTCGCCATATGATGCAGGTTTGTTCTACTGCCCATACGTTCCACTACAAATGGTCCGCGCCGTTGATCCAAATACTTTCCAACCAAGAATTGGATTCAAGACACGTTATGGAGTTGTTGCAAACCCATACGTTCTAAACAGCAACAGCGTACCAGACGGTGAAGCTCTCACAACAGGGCTAAACCAATACTACCGCTTCACAGCTGTAAAGAACCTCCACGGTAACACACTCTGATAGAGTAGTATAAATTAAAATTCGAAAACCTCCCGAGTAATCGGGAGGTTTTTGTTTTTCCATAAATATTTTTATGGCAGACTGTACAGAAAATTTAAATCCTCTTTATAATAATTACTTTCAACTATTCTTTGGGCGTGGAACGAAACGAATGGAATTAATGTGCCAAAAGGTGAGTCTGCCTGGTATTTCTATCGGAGATCAACCACAACCAACAACGCTGGGAACAACTATTCCAGTTCCAACTTTAGGTATTCAATTTGAACCTCTAACCGTAGAATTTATAGTAGATAGTGAGTTAAAAAATTGGAAAAGCCTATATTCATGGATACGAAATGTTACAAATATTAAAGATGCGACTAGCCATAATTTAGATTATGAAGATTGGCATCACCAAGCCACATTAAATTTGTATAGTGCAACAGATAAATGCAGCCCAACATCAATATATTTTTGGCATATAATTCCAATTTCTCTAACTGGAATGTTGTTTCGATCAGATAGTGCAGATGCTTTACCACAGTCTGCGACTTGTAAATTTAAATATTCACATTACACAATAAGCCCAGACGCACCCACAAATTTAAAAAATTCAATTTAAAGATAGTCGCTAGGGTTATCAGACCAACTTTCGGGATTTTCCGGTGGCTGCTCTGGATTATAAGGTAGTTTATTTGTTTCTGGTTTGATTTTACGGCGTTTCTTCTTCTTGGGTTGGGGTTCGGGCTCTTCTGGCTCAAAGGTCCCAGAAACGCTTTCTACAACTTCGTCATCAGTATCTTCAAATACGTCTTCTATACCTTCAAATTGATCTACCATGTCATTTACAAAATTTACAAAGTCATCGTTATTAAATAATTCATTTAAAAGCTGCAAACCAGGTACAACATCCTGAGACATATTTGATGTTGGAGCTATCGATTTTGGATCCGTTTGCATGGTTACAAAAAATACCTCATACATTTTTTCTAATTCTGTATTCGGTGGTCCGCTATAAACTAGAACTGATTTTGGTAAAATTATTTCATTACCTTTTATATTTGAAAGAAAATTTGTAAGCTTAATATATTCAACCATGTTATTTTCTTGATCTCTTGTTACATATGTTTCAAGAGCAGCAGGAAAAGATACTTTGATTGAATCTGGGGCAACATCGTAAACTAGCGCAATTATTTCTTCGCCAGAAGTGAGTTTAAGAACCTTCAATGCGCCTGAGAACGAGTTCTCAAGAAGTGAATCGGACATACAGATGTCCTCCCTTCCTTACTATTTATCTTTTGGAAGATCGTCAAACCCCATTGAGAATACTCGGTGATCAAACTTTTCTTTTTTATAAATTTTTAAACGTTCTTCAAAATGTTTGAGTACATGATTTTTGTATGACTTCCATGAAAGATCATCAACGATATCATAAACTTTCAATGTCTTTTTTCTTGCGGAAACACGAAGACCACGACCTATACTTTGTAGAAGTCTTATTACAGATTTAGTAGGCGAGGCAAATATGATATTATCCAAATTGACAATATTGATGCCAGCACTAGTAGTACCAAAACTAGCCACAAGGATTGCGTCTTTTTCTTTGTCGATAACCCTGCGGATGTATTCTCTTGATTCTGCTTCTGTTTTTCCAGAGATAAAATAAACTTTTCTATCGCCCGCTTCTGCCTCAATGAGAGACGCGAGGGGTCTTCCATGTATTTCAACGTAGTTGAATAAGATAAGGGTGTTTCCTTTTGTTTTAAGGGCGAGGTTTTTGATGAATTGGTTTCTTTTTTCATTTGTAACCACCCATTTAATCTCATCAACGTATTTTTGTTTTTTAAGTTCTTGTCGTTCTTTCTCTGTATATTTAAGAATTATACAATCTATACCCAGAGTGGCAAGCAAACCCTTAGCCATTAAATTTTTTGTTTGGATAAATTGAACTGCAGGCCCCAATATACCTTCTATGCTTAATCTATGTGCTTGTGTCTGTTGAAGAGTTCCGGTTGTACCAATTCTAAACCAGGCCTTTGAAAGCTTTTGCCCAATAAAGTTTATAGATTCTGCTTTTGCTTGATGGCATTCATCAAAAAAGATAGCATCAAATTGATCAAACCAAGTTTTTGGCAATTTGTATATTGATTGCCATGTAGATACTACAATCTGTTTATTTGTATCTTTGTCCGCCCCTGCAGATATTTTATGGATATATTTTTTACAAGACCAAGACTTATCTTGTGTAGAATAGTCAAAAAAATCGGCCTCCATCTGATTGACGAGGCCAACTGTCGGGACAAGAATCAAAATTTTGCGGTCTGTATTTAAAACCTTTTGAAGATATCGAACCAATACGTATATAATAAGACTTTTGCCTGAGCCAGTTGGTGATATTATTACTGAACGATGATTGTTCAATGCGTGCAATATAGCCTGTTGCTGATGTTCGTGCATCTTCACATCCTGTTTGCGAACAGTAACTTTCAGTGTATTGTAGAATGCAGAAAGTCGATCCTCGTCCAAACATAATGGATTTTTGCTTTCCTTTATATTTATCGTGTATCCGCGATCTTTACAAAATTTTTCAAGATAAACTTTTAAGCCTCTTGGTAACGTAGATGATAAAATATCATACAGTCTTATTTTTCCATCCCATAGTCGTTTTTTAAACATGGGCATATACTGTGCCCCGGGGACCATAAAAGAAAAATAATCTCTCAATTCTTGTTTGAGTGCTTTTTCCGTTTTTACATAATAACGGACTTCATCAATAGACTCGACATCAATATCCACATAATATTTATACGATGCCGTTCATCATTTTTTGCCAGTCTATAGCAGACTTTATCATAAAATTTCTATTATTCAAAGACTTTAAAAACTCCTCAATCATTCTTAACTTTATCTCATTTAAAGAAATTTTAGATTTTAGTTCTATAACTTTTTTATCGGCCTCAATAAACTGTTCAACATCACTCTTTAAAAGAGTAAAATCACATGCATCTTCTCCCCATTCCTTTAGCTCATCTTGTGACGCTTTACCAGTATATATTTTCCATTTTCTAAGTTTAAGTTGAGCCAAATCGTTATTGTGTTTTGTTAAAATTAATTTTACATCAGCTAAAAAAGAAAGATACTTGCTGTGTATCTGTGGTATTTTAATAGACTCTATACCCAGTTCTGTAGAATCTATTTGAGAATCTTTTGTGATCTGTTGCTTTAGTTCGTCTATATTCATTAGTTCTATATTAAAGTATCCTTTAAAAAAGTCAACTAAATACACTTGACAACTGAATTTTTTATTTTATATTAAAGTGTATTTTGGATAAAAAATATGATTATAGATTTACGTGAGATACCAGTTATTTGGATCAATTTAGACTCAGCAACAAAAAATGCTGAGGCCATGGAAAAAAAACTAAAAGATCATGGTTTCAAATATACTTTTAGAAAATCTGCAAGAGTTATAGAGCCACCAGCGGACACGCATCCGTCACTTAGGCACTACGTTGGTTGTGGTCAATCGCATTTAGATATTTTAGAAAATAAAGATTACAAGACTCCATTTTTAATTTTAGAAGATGATGCTGAATTTACTCCAGCATTTAATCCAATTTTAAATATACCAGATGATGTAGATGGAGTTTATCTTGGTATTTCCAAAGGAAACATCTACTATCAAACCAGAAGATATGGTCCAGATTATCTTAGAATTTCTGGAATATTGGCAACACACGCAATTCTTTATATAACTGAAAAGTATAGAGAAGAAATGGCAGCTGTAGATAAACATTGCATCTATACATTAAAAAAACCATGGGACATAGGCTCTGCTGGTCTACAACAAAAATTTAAAGTATTTACTCCCAGTAAACCATTCTTTTATCAGGCGGATGATAGAGAGTCTGCTAATAAATGGGAAGCTTTGACTGACACTCCACTTGAAAATAGAAATAGCCCAGACCTATGATAACCTTCAATACAATAGGAAAATATGGAAGGTTTGGAAACCAGATGTTCCAATATGCAACTTTATATTCTATTGCAAAAGAAAAGGGTTATGAATTTGGAGTTCCTTTAACAAATCGCAGTGCAGATGAATATGAAGATTTTTGTTTACAAGATTGTTTTAAAAATTTAAGTGCTAAAAATTCTACTGGTACACAACAAAAACATTTTATTCAAGAAAAATCTTTTTCTTTTGAGCCAGGATTTTTTGGTATACCTGATAACTCTGACATTGCTGGTTATTTTCAAAGTGAAAAATATTTTAAAAACTATAAAAATGAACTATTGAAAGAGTTTACTTTTTATCATGATATAAAAAACAAAGCAGAAGATATAAGATCTTTAACAAAAGAACCTGTTATAAGTCTTCATATTAGATTGGGTGATTACCTCTACCTACCGAACAGTCACCCAGTTTGTTCTTTAGAATATTATAAAAATGCTTTAGATGCATTACCAAAAGATGTTTTAATTTTTATTTTTAGCGATGATATAATAAAAGCAAAAGAAATGTTTTCTTTTATAGAACAAAAACACGTATTTCCAGAAACAAACGATAAATATATTGATATGTGTTTAATGAATATGTGCGACTATCATATTATAGCAAATAGTTCTTTTAGTTGGTGGGGTGCTTGGTTAAGCAATTCACAAAAAATTATAGCTCCATCTAAATGGTTTGGTGGGGCACCAAATATGCCAAAAAATTGGTCAGATGTATATTGTGATGATTGGATAATAATATGAAATCTACAGTTATAACTGCTTTGTATGATATAGGTAGAGACAAAAATGGTGATGGGAGAACTATAGATCAATATCTTGAATGGTTTGCAAAAACACTTAAGTTAAATGTTCCCATGGTCATTTATACTGAAGAAAAATTTCAAACTTTTATAGAAAAACAAAAACAAAATAATTTAAAAATTATTGTTAAACCTTTATCTCAAATACCATATTACAAATATAATTCTAAAATAATTTCTATATTAAATGACCCAATTTACAAATCTAAAATTGTAGATCCAAATCGGATTGAGTGTAATCTATCATTATATAATATTATTCAATATTCAAAATTTGATTGGATTGTTGAAGCAATTCAAAATAACTATTTTGATACTGATTACTATTTTTGGATGGATGCTGGATGTAGTAGATTTTTTCAAGATGTTAATTTAGATAAAGAGTGGCCAAATAATTACAATATATTATCTAAAGATAAATTTAATATTCAAGGAAACTCAAACACAGTTTTTTACAAAATTAACGATATTGAAAACTATGTTTGGGACTCAAACTGCATACTAGTAGGAACTCTTTTTGGTGGAACAAAAAATGTGTGCATTGATATGGCTAGGAGAGTTAACGAGCAATTTGAATTGTATTTAAATAATAATATAGTAAACAATGAACAAATAATATTGGGATATATTTACAAAAATAATCCAGAATTGTTTAATGTATATATTGAATTGTCTGGAAATCATTTACCAATATTTAAAAAATTAGGAGAATAAAAAATGAAAATTGTTAGTATTTTTGGTGGTCATGATGCAAATGTAACTTTTGTCGATACAGAAAAAAATAAATATCATGTCATTGAAATAGAAAGACTAGTAAAAAAAAGATATTATCGTTTACATGGTGATTCACCTCAAACTATATTTGAAATTTTTTATAATTGTCAAAAAATTGCAGAAAAATATTGGAATTTTGATAATGATTATGATACATTAGTATTTGTAAAAGATGGTTGGATAGATTTACAAATTGTTTCTTCGGTTTTTAAATTTAAAAATATACAAGTTGAAGACCATCACCATTCACATGCAGCGTGTGCATTTTATCAATCCCCCTTTTCAGAATCAATGATAATATCGTATGATGGAGGTGGTAATGATGGATTTTTTAATATTTATTTGGCAACAGATAACGGAATTACTCTGGTAGAAAAAATTAATTCTGATTTTGGTGGTGGTTATTTATTGTTATCCTCTTGCTGTTCCGAAATAGCAAAGAGCAGTAAACACATGTTATCACTTGCGGGAAAAATGATGGGATTGTGCGCATATGGTAAAACAGATTCAAAAAAAATAAAAATTATGAGAAATCTTTTTATAGATAAAAATTATAAAAAAGTTTCAGAATTAGGAAATTATAATTTAAAAAATGTAGATAATCCTTGGGACAATCCTTTAGAAAATTATATTTTTGAAGGTCAAGAGTCATTTGATTTTGCAGCAAATGCCCAAAAAGCATATGAAGATATGTTTTTAGAAATTTTTAATTTATTACTTAATAAGTATAATCCAAAAAATATTTGTTTGACTGGTGGTGGTGGACTAAATGTTTTATTAAATCAATATATTAAAAATAATTTTAATTTAAATATATTTGTACCACCAAATCCAAATGACTGTGGTTTATCAATAGGTGCAGCATTTTTAACACACAAGCCAACAAATAAAATTAATATTGCATATAAAGGAATACCTTTATTGGATATTGATTATAAAGAAAAATTATTACAAAATAGAAAGACTGAACCAGTTAATTTAGAAAAAGTATGTCAATTGTTAAAATCAGGAAAAATAATTGGTGTATGTCAGGGTGATTCTGAAGTTGGACCAAGGGCATTAGGTAATAGAAGTATTATATGTGACCCTTCATATAAAAATATGAAAGATATTTTAAATGCAAAAGTAAAATTTAGAGAGTGGTATCGACCATTTGCTCCATTTTGTCTAGAAGAGGACGCCTCAACATATTTTGAAAGTAAAGACTTTAACAATATGGAATTTATGGGATACGCGCCAATTGTAAAAAAAGAATATAGAGAATCTTTGCCCTCTATAACTCACGTAGATAACAGCTCACGACTGCAAACAGTATCAGAATCCTCCCATAAATTTTTCTATGATCTATTAAGAGTTTACAAAAATTTTTCAAATATTCCAGTTTTGTTAAATACCTCATTTAATATAAGAGGAAATCCAATATTGACAACCATCGAAGATGCTTTGTATGTGTTAGATAATACGGAATTAGATTACGTCATCATCGAAGAGACTTTAGTGTGCAAATGAAATTTAAAAAAATAATTATTTGGGGACATCCACTTTATTCCCATACACATTCTTATATTCACGAAGCATATTATAAAGCCTTTAAACATTTAAATTATGATGTTTATTGGTTCGATGATAATAATTATCCAAAAAATTTTGATTATACTAATTGTTTATATATCACTGAGGGATTTGCAGATAAAAATATACCCATAAATAATACTTCTTCTTATTTTGTAATGTATTGTCCGTCACCGATAAAATATCAAGAAGCTAAAAAATTTATTGATGTTAGAACAACAGGAATTGATATAAAAGATCATATATATGATTATTCTGTTGATTATAAAAATTTTAAAAATGTAGGTTGTGGTTGCTATTATCAAGAAAAAACAAAAGAAAAAATTCATTTAAAAAACAATTATCATGATTATATTATAGAAGATTATGATAAGTTTTATATAAGCTGGGCTACAAATCTACTACCACATGAAATTGATTTTAATTCTATGTATAAAGAAAGAACTAATAAAATTTATTATTGTGGAACTATTTCTGGAGGCGGTGTATGTGAAAATTATTCTGTTTTTATTCCTTTTATAGAAGAATGTGTTAAAAATAATATAAATTTTATTCATAATGATCCTTGGAAAAATCCAATCCCTTCCGAGAAAGTAATTCAAAGAATACAACAATCAATATTAGGAATTGATTTAAGAGGACCAGAACATATAAAAACTAAAATTATTACTTGTAGAGTATTTAAAAATATAAGTTATGGACATTTGGGTTTAACAAATTCGGAAACAATATATAATATTATGGATGGAAATTGTGTTTTTAATTCAGATGTTAAAGAATTATTTTATCAAGGATTAAAAAATAAAGACAATTACAAATTAATTAAAAAAGGTATGGAATACGTAAAAGAAAACCATACGTACATCAATAGAATAAATTCATTACTTTCAATTTTATGAAAAATATATTAATAATAAATCATACTGTTCAAAATTGTGGTGTATATCAATATGGAAAAAGATTTGCTCATATAGCCAAAAAATCAAATAAAATAAATTTTTTATATTACGAATTATCTAACTACGACGATTTAAAAAATGTAATAAAAGAAACCAATCCTTGTGCAATAATTTATAATCATTTGAGAGGGACTATGCCATGGGTGACAGACATTCAAGTTAAAGAAATAAGAAAACAAAATATAAAACAAGGTTTAATTGTTCATAATGTAGGTTATGAAACTTTTTTTGATTTTTATCTGCACCAAAATCCAGATTATAAAGAAATAGAAAATAATTTTTCTTTGTGTAGACCTTTGTTTGATTACAAGCCAAATAAAAAAATAGTAGAACCAGATGTCATAAACATTGGAACTTTTGGTTTTGGATTTCACACAAAGCACTTTGATGCAATTGTCGGAATAGTGAATAATGAATTTAAAAATGAAAAAGTTAATTTAAATTTTCATTTAACAATATCACATTTTTGTCCAAATGAAAATATTATCGGTAACATAAAAAATAAATGTTTAAGTTATATTACAAATAAAAATATTAAATTAAACATGACAAACAATTTTATAACTGATGAAGAATTGTTGGATAGATTATATAATAACGATTTGAATATCTTTCTGTATGAAAAGTATACATCGTACAATGGGATATCATCATCTATAGATTATGCGCTTTCTGTCAAAAAACCAATCGCAATATGCAAGAGCAACATGTTTTCTCACATATATAATGTAGAACCTTCTATATGTGTGGAAGATAGCTCATTAAATAACATAATAGCAAATGGATTTGAGCCATTAGAAAAAAAATATAATAGTTGGACGCATGACAATTTTGTGAATAAATTAGAAAATGTAATGGGAAAAATTTTATATGTATAATTCAGATGCAAAACAAGATGAATTTGTTGCAAACATTTTAAATTTTAAAAAGGATGGTACATACGTTGATATTGGGAGCTGTGGTTCCAGAGAATCAAACAACTCTTATTATTTTGATACCGAACTTAATTGGAAAGGTATATGCGTAGAAATAGAAAAATCTTACGAGCCATCATATACTTCAAGAAAAAATTGTAAACTCATTATTGGTGATGCTACCAAATTAGATTACAAAAAAATATTTGAAGAACAAAATTTTTCAAAACAAATCGACTATCTTTCGCTTGATGTTGACACATTAAGCCTTTCTGTTTTAAAAATACTACCATTTGATGAATATGATTTTAAAGTAATAACAATTGAACACGACTCATATCTTTATGGGGATACTTACAAAAAACCACAAAGAGATTTTTTGCAAAATAAAGGTTATACCGTATTATGTTCAGATGTTTATGTAGAACAGCCGGGTTATTATGGGAAACAGTATTCATTTGAAGATTGGTATGTTTATCCAAATTTTTTTGAAAATGATTTAATAACAAAATTAAAATGTGAGTCAATATATCCTTCAAAAATAATTAATAAATTTAATTAATATGAGTTTAGGTGCTTTTTATACTTGTTATAATGAACAAAAGGCTGTAGAATATTCAGTCGTAAATTTAAATATCCATTATCCGGGTATTAAAACTTATTTAGTAACAGAAGGAAATATAGACTATTCTTATTTATCAAAACCATATCCAAATTTAATTTCTATTAATGAAGAAGACACACTAAGTTTTAATAAAAAAATTACAGATCAAAATTATAAAAAAGAATATTTTCAAACTGCAATTTTAAAATCGACAGAGGCAACAATCAATAGATTAAAAAAAGCAATTGATTATTGTAAAACAGAATATATACTTATGTTGGATCCAGATACACTTGTTAATGGAAAACTAAACATACCATCAAATAGTAAACTTTTAGGTTCTAGAATAAATTCTGGATTTCCAACAGATTTTAAAAATCTTCTTTCCTCTATAGAGGGAGCAAAAGTAATAAACAATTGGGGAGCAACCCCTGCAATATTTAACTGTGAATATTTTTTAAAAGCATGCAATAAATTAGAAATGCATCCAGATTTATTAAAGGAATTTTGTAAAACTTTTTATGCAATTTTTGCTCATGATGTTTTACTTCCTTTACTTTTTGCCTTAATAGGAGAAGAAGAAACGTTTAATCCAGATATTATAGAATGTTCTAGAACTCCAGGGTGGCAGTCATCGGACAAACCTTTAATTCACCAATTTAGAAAGTATTATAATTAATGAAAACAGCATTTATTACTGGTATAATGGGGCAAGATGGCACATATTTAAAAAAAATTCTTTTAGAAAAAGGATACAAGATTGTCGGTTTTGATAAATTTGTTTATAATAATTTTGATATTGAGTATGAGTGTGTAGATTTGAGCGACTATAAAACGGTTTTATTTTTAATAAAAAAATATAAACCACAAGTTATATTTAATTTGGCTGGTGTATCAGATGTTTTTGATCCTTGGAATAACATTTCTGAAATAACTTCAAGCAATATTTTGATTCCACAAAATTTTATAAAGGCTATAATATATCAAAATCCAGAAATAATATTTTGTCAAGCCTCATCTTGTTTGGTTTTTGGAAAAACTAAAACAAAAATACAGTCAGAAACAACACCTAGAGAGCCGATTTATCCGTATGGATTTTCTAAAAATTTTATAGATGGTATAATAAAAGAATACCGCGAAGAAAAGGGATTTAATTTTTGCTCTGGTATATTTTATAATCACGATTCTCCTTATAGAGGAGAAAATTTTTTTATAAAAAAAATAATTTCTTTTGCAAAACAAATAAACCAAAATACCAAAAAAATAAATTTTTATAATTTAAATGTAAAAAAAGATTTAGGTTATGCAGAGGATTATATGGAAGCTTTTTATTTAATGTCACAAGAAAAAAAAGTTGATGATTATATTATATCAAGTAGTAAGTTAACAAATCTAATGGATGTTGTACAACAAGTTTCATCTTTGTCTGGTCATAATCTGTTGGATTATATTGAAATACATACTGATGTAAAGCATAGCGATAATTGTTTATTTGGTGATAATACTAAAATACAAAAAAAATTAGGATGGTCTCCAAAAACAGCTTATGCTGATGTTGTAGAAAAAATATGGAATAATTTTTGATATTTTCTAGATTTAAGTTATATTATAATAAAGGATAAACATGGATACAGAATGCAATTTATTGTCGCTTCAGAGTCTTTATGTCTCAGATTTTTTAAATGATAATGAAAAACCAAGAGGTGGAAAATACCCTCTGGATATTATTTTGGATGAAACCATAAGCGCCCCTAGATTAAAAACTGTTGCCCCATCTGGGGTAATGTATGGAAAATACTGGTATAGATCTGGAATAAACAATTCGATGAAAATAGAATTGAATAATATTGTTGAAACAATTAAATCACGATTTAAATTGGTAGAAAATGATATTTGGCTTGATATTGCTTGTAATGATGGAACATTACTTTCTTATGTTCCAAAAACTTGCATACGTATAGGTATTGATCCAGCAGATGATTCATATGTTAATGAATCAAAGCAGCATGCAAATGTAATTATTCAAGATTATTTTTCACTTAATGCTTGGCAAAAAACCTCATTTGCCCAACAAAAAGCAAAAATAATAACATCTATTGCGGTATTTTATGATTTAGATGATCCGATCTCATTCGTAAATGATATCAAAAAAGTACTGTCAAAAGATGGATTATGGGTTTTGCAATTAAGTTATACTCCACTCATGATAAAGCAATTAGCATTTGACAATATTTGCCATGAACACGTATATTATTATTCTGTAGAAAATTTAAAAATACTTTTTGAAAAATGCGGAATGGAAATAGTTGATGTTGAATTAAATGATGTTAACGGCGGATCTTTCCGAGTATTTGTTATGCATAAAGATGGGGATAAAACAAAGTATGGAACTGCCCCACTCAGAGATGTTGCATCATACAGAGTAGAATCAACACTGCAATATGAAAAATTATTAAATCTCTCATCTCCACAAACTTGGAATAATTTTAAAAAGGAAATTGATTCTCTAAAAGAACAGGTTGTTTCTTTCATCAAAGAAGCAAAAAAACAAGGAAAAACAGTTTGGGGATACGGTGCATCAACAAAGGGCAATACATTACTTCAATATTTTGGTTTAGACCATACCACAATTGATGCAATAGCAGAAAGAAGCCCATATAAATGGGGACTAAAAACTGTTGGAACAAATATTCCAATTAAATCTGAAGCTGAAATGCGAACAGCGCAACCAGATTATTTGTTAGTATTGCCTTGGCATTTTATTTCAGAATTTATAGAAAGAGAAAAAAATTATCTTGGAAGGGGTGGAAAATTTATAGTTCCATGCCCAAGTTTCAAAATAATAACTTTATAATTTTTTATGAAAATAGCTTTAATCGGTCCCGGTATTATGCCCATCCCCCCACAAAACTGGGGGGCCGTAGAAAGCCTTATATGGGATCAATATGAATATTTAAAACAACTAGGACATGAAGTTGAAATTATTAATACTAGAGATTTACATTCTGTAGCAAATTACTTAAATAGTTCGGATCATGATTTTATTCATGTTCAATACGATGATCATGCAGATTTTTTAAGTAATGCATTAAAAAAACCTTTTTGTACTACAACACATTATGGTTATATTAAAGAGCATTATCCAGAATATCATGGTTGGAAACATATCTTTGAAGGTGTGTTAAAAAGCACAGGTATAATAGCTCTTTCACCAGAAATAGAAACTTTATTTAAAAATGCTGGTTATTCTAAGTTTATAAAAACATTAAGAAATGGTGCAAGAACAAAAGATTTTAGATTTAGTACATGTGCACCAAAAAATGCTTTATGTTTAGGTAAAGTAGAACCAAGAAAACGGCAATCAGATTTATCAAATATTTGTTCTGATAAATGTAATATAGATTTTATAGGTCCTGTTATTGACTATAATTTTAAAGAAAATAATACATGCAAATATGCTGGTGTATGGGACAAACCAACACTTTATAATAATCTTACAGAATATAAATGTTTAATTTTATTAAGCGATGGTGAAGCTGCACCATTAGTTGTTCCAGAAGCTTTGTCTGCTGGTTTGAGTTTAGTTGTGTCTAAAACGGCAGCAGCAAATTTGGATACATCTTTACCATTTATACATGTTCTTGAAAATGGTTTAGACGAAACATCTCCAGAAATAATAAACAAAGCAATAAATGAAAACGCTCAGTACAGACAAAGTATAAGAAATTACGCAGTCTCTTATTTTGATTGGTCTGTTATTTGCAACGAATACATAGATATAGTGAAAGAATTTATAAATGAAAATAGCATTTGTAACAATAGCAACTAATAAATATATTAGTTTAGCTGAAAATTTATTAAATTCTATGAGTAGATTTGCATTCATGGATGCAAATATAAAAACAGATTTATTTGTGTTTTCAAATATTCCACAAATATTTGAATTAAAAAACGGAAGAATAAAAACTAAAGGGATAATGACAACACACGTCCCATTTCCTTTAATTTCTTTACTGAGATATCATTATTACTCTAGTTGTCAAGAATTAGAAGAATATGATTATATATTTCATATAGACTGTGATATGCAAATGGTTGATAATGTTGGTAGTGAAATTCTAGGGGAACGTGTATGCGTACTGCATCCAGGATTTGCAACTAGACAGAATCCAGAAATATACCCATATGATAGAAATGAATCTAGCAATGCCTATGTAAAAAATGGAGATGGGGTGTTATATTATCAAAATTGCTTTCAGGGTGGATCGTCTAAAGAATTTTTAAAAATGTGTAATGCCATTAAAGATAGATGCGAAGAAGATTTAAGAAAAAATTATATTGCATTGTGGCATGATGAAAGTTATATGAATAAATATATGATAGAAAATACACCAACAAATATTTTACCACCAACATACGCACAGCCACAAAACTGGCCTCCTTACGGTAAAACAAAAATATTACATATAGTTAAAAATCACTTACAAATAAGAAAAACAAATTAAAGGTTTAAATGTATAATATTTCAAAAACATGCCAAATTCAAAATTTAAATAAAATTTATGAAAAATATTTTGGATATAGGTCTAGCGGCCATTTTGTTGAAGTTGGTGCATATGATGGAGAATCTTTTTCAAATACTTCTTGTCTAGCTGATAGTGGCTGGCAGGGCTTATATATAGAGCCAATTAAAGATTTTTATTTACATTGTATCGATAGACACAAAAATAATAATGTAATATGTGAAAATTATGCTATTGGTCCTGAAGAAAATATAAAAGAAATAATAAAATATGGCCCTTTATCTACGCTAAGTGATAGGCAGTATGAAATGTTTAAAACAGTTGGTTGGATAGATGATGCTTTTGCTACAAAAGAAACTTGTAATATTATTAGATTAGATAAACTTATGGAAAAAAATGGTATACCCAAAGAATTTGATTTACTTGTTGTTGATACAGAGGGAAATGAAAATGAAGTGTTTAAGTCGTTTGATCTTAATATATGGAAGCCAAAAATGATGATTGTTGAAATAGAAGACGAACATGAAAGTTTTCAACAATTTAAAAAATATGTTTTTGAAATGGAAACTTTGACAGAAACTCTTATAAATTATAATTATAAAATAGTTTACAAAGATCAAATAAATACAATTTTTATAAAAAAATAAATTAGGAAAAAAATATGAATTGTCTAGTAACAGGTGGAGCAGGATTTATAGGATCAAATTTAGTAGATACACTGTTAAAACAGGGTCACACGGTAGTTGTAATAGATAACGAGTCATCTGATGCACACGATCAGTTTTACTGGAATGAGCAGGCTTACAATTACAAATATAATGTTTGTGATTATGTTATGTGTTCTGAGGTATTTGAACGTCACTCACCCGATGTGGTTTTTCATATAGCCGCAGAAGCAAGAATACAGCCTTGTATCGAAGATCCATTAAAAGCAGTTGAGGCAAATGTTTTAGGCACGGCAACTATATTGGAACTTTCTAGAAGATATAAAGTAAAGAGAGTTATGTATTCATCAACATCTTCTGCATATGGTTTAGTGAATGACTCTCCATCAAAAGAGGAAATGAAGAATGATTGTTTGAATCCTTATTCAGTAACAAAAGTTGCTGGAGAAGAACTCTGTAAAATGTATACAAATCTTTTTAATTTAAATACTGTAATTTTTAGATATTTTAATGTTTATGGAGAGCGACAACCAATCAAGGGACAATATGCACCAGTCATTGGTATATTTCAAAGACAAAAAAGAAATAATGAAACTATGACAATTGTTGGTGATGGAGAACAAAAACGAGACTTTGTTCATGTTTCTGATGTTGTTGCCGCAAATATAATAGCAGCAACAAAAAATTTTGGAGAGGATTATAACTTTGGTCAACTCTATAATGTTGGCACGGGAGTAAATTACTCTGTAAATGAGATAGCAAAGATGCTAGGTGGACCAACAATGAATATTACTCCAAGACCCGGAGAAGCCAGAATAACATTGGCAGATAACACAAAAATAAAAAGAGATTTGGGTTGGGAACCAAGGATTTCTTTGGAACAATGGTTATCACCTAATGGTTGACATATACAATATATCCTGTATATTATAATTGTGAAAAAGAAGAAAAAGAAAAAGTCAAAGCCATCTGATGCTGATTATGTAGATAATCAGGCTCTGTATGGTGCTTTAGTAGACTATAAAAAAAAGTGTAAAGATGCAGACTCCAATGGAAAAAAGAAACCAAAGCTTCCAGATTATATTGGTGACTGCATACTAAAAATAGCAACCCGATTATCATACAGACCAAATTTTGCAAACTACCCATATAGAGAAGAAATGGTTTCTGATGGTGTACTAAACTGCATAACCTATATTGATAATTTTGATCCAAAACTTTCAACCAGCCCATTTGGTTATCTAACCCAAATATGCTGGTTTTCTTTTGTTCGTATAATAAATAAAGAGAAGAAAGAAAAATACACACAATACAAATTTGCAGAACAGCAAAATAATAAAGACTTCCAAAATTGGTTTAATGAAGTTTATGCTGGTGTTGATGTGGGCCGAAAAGACTTTTTTGGTTTGACAGATTCAGACATGGAAAGATTTGATAAACTCTGTGTACCAAAAAAAGCTAAAAAAACAAGAATAAAGAAAAATTCATTAGATATATGAAAACAGCATTTATTACCGGAATTTCTGGACAAGATGGTAGTTACCTTACGGATTTGTTATTAACAAAGGGATATACTGTTCACGGTTTATTAAGAAGAAGTTCTTCTTTTAATACGGGTCGTTTGGAACATATTATTAATGATCCTGATGTTTATAATAAAACTTTTTTTCTTCATTATGGTGACTTGACTGATTATAATAGCATTCAAAGTATTGTTTCAAAAATAGAACCCGATGAAGTGTACAATCTCGGAGCACAAAGTCATGTAAAAGTATCATTTGACATGCCAATTTACACTGGTATTGCCGATGGTATCGGCACACTCAATACTTTAGAAGCTGTAAAAGAGCAACAAAATATTTCTAAAAAACAAATAAAATATTATCAAGCATCTAGCAGCGAGATGTTTGGAAAAGTGCAAGAAGTACCTCAAAAGGAAACAACGCCATTTTACCCAAGATCTCCGTATGGATGTGCAAAAGTATATGGGCATCAGCTTACTGTAAATTACAGAGAAAGTTATAATTTACATGCATCTTGTGGTATACTGTTTAATCATGAAAGTCCAAGACGGGGAGAAACATTTGTTACAAGAAAAATTACAAGAGCCGTTGGAAGAATTTATTATGGACTACAAAGTGATTTAAGATTGGGAAATTTAGAAGCATTGCGTGACTGGGGTTATGCTGGTGATTATGTTGATGCCATGTGGAGAATAGTACAACAAGATACTCCCGATGATTATGTTATAGCTACAGGAAAAATGATATCTGTAAAAGAGTTTTGTCATTATGCATTTGGTTTAGTTGGGTTAGACTATAATAAGTATGTTATAGTAGATTCAAAATATTTTAGACCAGCTGAAGTAGATGAACTTTTGGGCGATTCTTCAAAAGCAAGACAAAAACTTAATTGGATGGCAACAACAGATGTATTTCAATTAGCAAAAATGATGGTTGATTCTGATATGGAATTAGCAAAAAAAGAATACGTGTTAAAGAAAAACGGACTCTAAAAATAAAATTATGAAAGCTGTACTATTAAATGATACCCATTTTGGGTATAAAGCTGATTCCCCAATCGTATTAGAATACTTTCTTTCATTTATGGAAAACCAACTGTTTCCTTATATGAAAGAAAACAATATAACTACAATTTTTCATTTGGGAGATGTATTTGACAGAAGAAAATACATCAATTTTAAAACATTGAATGAAGTTAGAACTAGATTTTTTGAACCCTTGCGTGATATGGGAGTCAAAGTTATTGCAATATGTGGTAACCACGATACATATTACAAAAACAATAATAGAGTAAATTCATTAGATGAATTAATTTTTGGATATGGCAATTGGGAAATATATTCAGAGCCAACAGAAATAAAAACTAGCTCAGGGTGTGTGGCTCTCATTCCGTGGATTAACCCAGAGAATGAAGAAAAAACTGCAGACTTTATAATAAACACAACCTGCCCAATATTATTTGGGCATTTGGAATTACTTGGATTTCAGAGTATTCGTGGCATATTTGTAGACCAAGGTTATGACCCGAGACATTTTAACAAGTTTGAATACGTTCTTACTGGTCACTATCACGTTAAGTCTAGTCGTGATAATATTCACTATTTGGGTACGCAATACCAGATGGCTTTCTCAGACGTTTGGGAAGACAAGGGCTTCCACGTATTTGACTTCAAGGATCGTACTTTATCGTTTATTAAAAATCCAAGAAAGCTTTTCTACACGCTTGATTATAACGAGGACGAGCCACAAAAACTCAATTATGAAGATTTTAAAGATTGCTATGTTAAGGTCTTTATCAAGAAGCGTACTAAGGCTCCAGCTTTTGAAAAGTACGTGGATAAATTCTATGAGGCAGGCGTGGCAGAATTGGCAATAACAGATGAAGTAACAACTAATCCAGAATTGGTTGCTGTTGATGTCCATAAAGATACATTGCAGCTATTGCACGAAGAAATAGAAATAATAAACGATAATTCTGTTGATAAAAAAATACTTGCCAAGATCATCGATGAGGCTTATAATTCGGCATTGTCAAAGGATGAAGAGTGATTGAATTTTTAAAAGTCCGATTTAAAAACTTTGGATCGTTTGGAAACAACTTTTCAGAAATTGATTTAAACAGCAGAAAAACGGTTCTTGTCACGGGAACAAATGGACATGGCAAGTCTTTTGCTCTGTTAGATTCTCTGTGCTTTGGGCTGTTTGGCAAACCTTTTAGGCCAATCAATATTCCGCAGTTGGTAAATACGGTCAATGGGAAAAATTGTTTAGTTGAGATAGAATTTAAAAAATCAAATTCTCATTATCTCATTAGAAGAGGCTTGTCTCCTAAAATTTTTGAAATACACAAGGATGGCAAACTTTTAGACCAAAATGCTAAGTCTAAAGACTACCAAGAGATGTTTGAAGAACAGATCCTGGGATTCGATTACTCTGCCTTTAAACAGGTCGTAATCCTTGGTAAATCGAACTTCATACCATTTATGCAATTGACCCCTATGGAGCGAAGAAAGATCATAGAAGGGCTCCTAGAACTTGATATACTTGCTGATATGAATGTATATGTAAAGGGACAGTTGGGATCTTTAAAGGTAGATATTGCTGAACAAAATAGTCTTTTAAAGATTTCTCATGAAAAAATTAAATCTCAGAAAGAATTTATTGAACAAGTAAAAACCAGTAATGCTGGAGATATAAAAATTCTTGAGGAAAGAATTTTACAGTATAAGAGTGAAATAAAAGAAGATAATGAAAGTTTAAAAATTTTACTTGTATCACATTCCAACAAAACAACTCAAATTTTAGATTTAAAAAAGAAAATTGGATCCCTTAAAGATGTTCCCGGAATGTTAATTAAACTGGAAACTTTAAAAACTACATTGCTTGAAGATATACAGGCTTTGGAAGAGAATGCAACTTGTAAGTGTTGCTTACAGGTTCTTCCGGAAGAACAAAAACAAAAACATATTCAAGAAAAAAGAATAAAATCAAAAGAATGTTTTGATGCGTTAAAGGTTGCAACAAAAAAGAATCAAGATCTAGAACAATATACTAAAGATTTAGAAAAAATATCAGATGAAGTAGAAACACTAGTAAATGACATTAATGGAATCAAGTACAGAATTGGAAATTCCGAATCCAATATTAAAATTTTGGAGAAAGATATAAAAGAAAAACAAGCAGCTAACAATCTGACTACTTTACTAGCCAGCTTGACTGATTCAGAAAGAAAAAAAGATGAAATTGCAAAACATGTTGAAAAACTTATTCAAGAACAGATTCACCATGACATTGTATATGATATTCTCAAGGATGGTGGACTTAAAAGCCGTATTATCAAGCATTATGTTCCCATCATCAATGGACTCGTCAATAAATTCCTCGGAAAACTTAATCTCTATGTTGACTTCACCATCGATGAGGAGTTCAAGGAAACAATCAAATCCAGATACCGAGATGCATTCTCATATTCCTCTTTCTCTGAGGGAGAGAAGCAGCGTATCGATCTGGCCATACTGCTGACTTGGCGTGAAGTAGCCAAGATGAAGAACAGCTTGAACTGCAATCTTTTAATATTTGATGAAATTCTTGATTCATCGTTGGATGCATCTGGCACAGAATCTTTTCTTAAAATATTAAATAAAATGAAGAGCAAGTGTTCTATTTTTATTATCAGTCACAAAGCAGATCAACTGGTTGACAAATTTGACCAATCACTACAGTTTGAAAAGAAAAATAATTTTTCTAAGATTAAATCTCTTGTATAAATATATTTGTATTGAAGAAGAATGGAGTTATAATAAAGGTTATGAACGAAGAGAGTTTTGAAAAGTTTACTAATCGTCGCAAGAACAAGCCTTCAGGCTTCAGCAAAAAGCAACAGAATAGAAACAAGCGTGGAAACCGCCATGAACAGAAACAGCGGTTGAATGATTCAATGTATAAAAAAGACTTTGACTAAATTAGGAACATCTATATATGACAACTGTGACAAAAATGCGTCTCTCAAAAGAGACATACGCAATCCTTAAAAACTTCGCATCTATTAATTCTAACATCATTATCAAGCCAGGGAATACTTTAAAAACAAAGTCTCCTGGTGGAAACATGTATGTTGAGGCAAAGGTCTCAGAAGACTTTGATGTTGATGTACCTATCTGGGATCTAAACCAGTTCTTGGGAGTTGCTAGTCTATTCAACAACCCGGATCTTGAGTTCCATGATACCCATGTTGTAATTACAAACGGTAGATCCAGCATTGAGTATTACTATGCTGAGCCTTCTCTCCTTGATGTTCCAAAGAAGGATATCAAGATGCCGAAGACTGTTATTAAGTTTGATCTAGAGGAAAAGGATCTTAACGAAATCTATAAGGCAGCAAATATCCTTCAGGTTAACGATCTTAAACTTGTAGCAGAAGATGGTACAATTAAGATTGTAGTTGAAGACGAGAGCAAGGGGTCTTCAAATAATTTTGAAATTGTTATTCAAGAGAAGTATTCTGGACCAGATTTTGAAGGTATTGTTGAGGTATCGGAACTAAAGCTTCTTCCAGGTGCTTACTCAGTAGAACTGACAGAGACCATCTTGGCAAAGTTTAATCACAAAACTCTTGATCTATCTTATTATGTTGCCGTAAAGAGGAACTAACTTGAACACTCCAAGTGACCTTCTTTGGGTTGAAAAGTATCGACCCAAAACTTTGTCTGATTGTATCCTTCCTACTGATTTGGGTATCGTCTTTTCCGGTATGGTAAAAGAGGGCAAGATACCCAATTTAATTCTTTATGGTAAGGCTGGCACTGGTAAAACCACAGTTGCAAAGGCTCTGGCCAACGATATTGGTTCAGATAGTCTTTTGATTAACTGCTCAGAAGAAAATGGTATTGATACTCTAAGGACCAAGATTCGCCACTATGCATCTACCATTTCTCTTAATGGTAATGTAAAGGTTGTAATTTTGGATGAGTTTGATTATGCAAACGCACAGTCTATACAGCCAGCATTGCGTGGAGCAATAGAGGAGTTTGCCAAGAACTGCAGGTTTATAATGACCTGTAACTATAAAAATAGAATCATCGAACCTCTGCATTCTCGTTGCAGCGGTATTGACTTTACTATTCCCAATGCAGAAAAAGCTCAACTGGCTTCTATGGTAATGAAGCGCCTAGAGTATATTTTGAATACGGAAAACATCCCGTATGAAACACCAGTTTTGGTAAATCTAGTTAAAAAGCATTTTCCAGATATTCGTAGAATCATCAATGAACTTCAGCGCTATTCTTCTTCTGGAAAAATTGATGTTGGCATCCTTGCTCAAGGTAGCAGTGAATCATATAAAGAGTTGCTGGGTTTTATGAAGAAAAAGGAGTTTGTTGCATGCAGAAAGTGGGTAGTTCAAAATCTAGATTTAAACACTGCCGATTTCTTCAAGCGTCTTTATAATGAGCTATATACCGCACTGAAGCCAAGTTCCATTCCTACCGCCATTTTGATTATAGGTGAGTACCAGTACAAATCTGCATTTGCTGCAGACCAGGAAATCAACACAATGGCTTTGATTGTCCAATTGATGATGGAATGTGAGTTTAACTAATGGAGCTTAAACACTTTCTTTCAAGTATCAACTATGACAAAAAGCCACTTCTAGATTCTGACGAGAATGCAAAGAAGTATTATCCTGCATTTGTTGTAAATAGGTGTCTTTCCTATTTTCCTGATACTATATTCCATTCCAATGAAATGAACTGTGCACCATGGTTAGACAATAAAACACAGTTTGATTATTATCTTCATGGAGTGAGAAAAAAGAAAAGATACTCTTCTTGGCTTAAAAAGGAAACAGAGGAGAATATAGCCATAATTCGCGCAGTTTATGGTTATACAGAAGCAAAGGCGCAGGAAGTACTAAATATACTTGGTCCCCGAGATATTGAAAAATTGAAGAAATATCTTGAAAAGGGTGGATGTAATCAGTAAGGATGTGAAATGTCACAAATCTCAGATCAAGTATTTAAAGGCGTTGGCGTACAGGTAAAATTACAAGAACCAGATGATTTTATGGTTGTAAGAGAAACCCTATCAAGAATGGGTGTTTCTCCAAAAGGAAAAAACATACTGTACCAATCCTGCCATTTAATACATAAAAACGAAGTTTATATAATTGCCCATTTTAAAGAATTATTTTCTTTAGATGGGCTTCCGTCTAATATTACAGAAGAGGATTTAAAACGCAGAAATGCGATCATTTCTCTTTTGGAAGAATGGGACCTTTTAGATATTGTTGACAAAGAAAAGATTAAAGATAAGATGCCTCTTAATGCAATTAAAATTATCAAGCATGAGGAAAAAGCAAACTGGCAACTTATTCCTAAATTTAATCCAGGTTCTTTGCGTAAATTTTTTAATTCATAAGGATGACTATGCACAATTTAACTCTTACTATGATCGTCAAAAACGAGGCACCAAATATCAAGCGGTGCCTAGAATCAGTCGCAAAATACATCGATTACTATGTGATCGCTGATACAGGATCCATCGATAATACCAAGCAGATCATCAAAGAATTCTTTGATGAAAAAGGTATTCCTGGAGAAATCTTGGATCACAAGTGGGAAGACTTCGGAACAAACAGAACGAATGTTCTAAAGCACTGCTACGGCAAGACAAAGTGGGCACTGATGATTGATGCCGATGATAATATCGAAGGCACTCTTCCAGTAGATAAGTTTGATGACAATCTTGATGGTTATGTTGTTAAGATTGTACGGGGAAATATGATTTGGTATCGTGCACAACTATTCAATCTTGGAAAGAAACAGTGGTGGTTTGAAGAGCCTCTGCACGAATATGCTATTTGCGACCAACCCATGAATGTTCAACGTTTGGAAGGAGATTACTCTTGGAACGTTAGAACCGAAGGTTGTAGATCCAGAGAGGTAAACAGTGATCGTGAAAAATATGCAAGAGACTACTTCTTATTGAAGAAGTTTCTTGAAAAAGATCCTCAGTCAGTCCGCAAGCAATTCTATGCAGCACAGTCTGCGTTTGATGCTCAACTTTATGATGTAGCTGAAAAGGAATATCTTAAGAGAATTGAAATGGGCAATTGGCCAGAAGAGGTGTTCTACTCTTGGATTCGTGTGGGAATTTGCAGAGAAATTTTAGGTCGTCCATTGCCAGAAGTTGCTGATGCTTTTATGGCAGCATATGATGTCAGACCAAACAGAGCAGAAGCCCTTTATCATCTTTCCTGTGTTTACAGAAAGCATGAAAGACCAAGAAATGCATTTATGATCGCCTCACATGCAATTACGATTGCTCCTCCAAAGGAAGATATTCTGTTTGTAGACCATGCAGTTTACAATTGGGGAATTTTGGATGAGATCGCAACCACAGCCTTCTATGTTGGTAGGATGCATATCGGTCTGGCAGCATGTGAAAAGCTACTTTCTGAAAATCATCTCCCAGAAGAACATAGAGAAAGAATTAAGAAGAACAAAGAAGTTTATTTGAAAGCTGTTGCAGAATTTAATGAACAACAGCAAAAAGCTCTAGCAGAAAAGCACAAAATGATAGAGCAAAATTCAAATAAGACTACTTTGGGCGTAGATTTGAAGAAGGCAGAAGCCGTGACACTTTAATGGTTTAAAACATCTAAATATTTAATAATAGCCTAGTAACATAGGCTATTATTTTTTGGAGCATCCATGAGCGCAAACTACGACATTTCTATCATCCAAGGAGACAGTATTCGCTGGGCCATGTATTTTTCAGAAGGAAGCACAGCATACAATCTTTCTGGTTGCACGCTATCCATGCAATTAAGAAAGGGCTACTATCCGTCGTCTTTAGTTGCATCATATGTTATAAATGTTCCAAGTGGATTTACTGGTGCAACTATGCCAGAAGGCATATACGGTGGTTTATGCGCATCAGCAACAGGTGGAACGATTTATGTGTCAATTGGAGCTACTTATACGGGCCAGTTAACACCAAATTCTACACCAAAATATGATATCCAATTAATCGAACCAGTAGGAAATACAGTTACCACAATTTTGAGAGGAACTATAGAAGTTCTAGATGAGGTTACAAGACTATAATGCCAGACGTTACTGTGAGTAATGATGGTCCATACCCACAAATTAATGTTCAGATTGTTCCAGAAAAACCATCATTTACAGCCAACACAACTGTTAACCAACTAACTGTAGAAAATACAGGCGATTATCCCTCTTTAAATTTAAATACTGGAACTCAGTATCCAAGTTTAACAATTCTTCCACCCAGAGAAATTATTTTGGGTGGCGGTGGAGGTGGTGGTGCGGCTGGTACAGACGGTGCTCAAGGAACCCAAGGAACTCAGGGAACACAGGGATTACAAGGTATTCAGGGGCTTGTTGGCTTACAAGGAGATGCTGGGGATAGGTATAAAACAAACTCTTCTACTAGCCTAACAGTGGGAGCTCTGTCATCTGTTACATTAACAGTAACAGATAATAATCTCGCATATACACCAAAACAAGAAGTAATTGTTGTAAGTACATCTAATACAGCAGTTTATTTTAATGGAATAGTAAGTTCGTATTCTGGTTATACTTTAATTTTGTCGGTAACTAGTCAAACTGGAAGTGGAACATACGATTCTTGGTCTATAAATTTAACTGGATTACAAGGTCCAGCAGGCAATACTGGTGCTACAGGTTCTATTAGTATAAATGAACAGCTATTTGATACAAATACAGGAATAACAAAATCTTCAAATTTTGTTAATGGAACTAGTGGTCTTGCAAGAAAATTGGTATTCTTAGCCCAAGATGGAAGTTTAACTTTTGATTATATAAGAAACTATGATGTGTTTAATCCAGCAGATTTAACATTTGCAATTTCAAGTTTTACCACAACAATTCCTTCTAATAACTTGATTGGTTCTGGAAACTTTACTTTAAATACAAGAACCGCAACAATTGCATATACAGCTGTTAGCATTCCTACTGGATTAACGTTATCTATATCGTCGGGATTTGGTTTCCCGATTACCGTTAATTCACCTTACACTTCTTATTCATTTACCAGTGCTGCTGGAGTCACATATACAAGTCCACCACAAACAATAACATTAACAGCAACTGCTAGAAATGGTTCTGGGTCCAGTTCAGTTGCCACAACAACTTTTAGTTTTATAAACAATATTTACTATGGCATTTCAAGTTTAATATCTTTAACTTCCTCCGATGTAATAGCTTTAACTCCAGTTCTACAAAATTCTAAATCTTATACATTTACTATTACTTCTGGGGCTGGCCAGTATGTTTACTATGCCTATCCTTCAAGGCTGGGGACAGCAACGTTTACTGTTGGGGGTTTTGCAGGTGGTTTTGAGCCACCTGTAACTTTAAGTGTAACAAATTCAAATGGTTATGCAGAAAACTACTACATATATAGGAGTACAAACGCTAACTTGGGAACAAGAAACGTGGTTGTAACATAATTTAATTTTTCTTAAAAATGCCAATAGAACTTATTGACATAATCAAACAGGCAAATCGCGCTGCAAACATAAGCGGGGCAGACTTCTTTTATCTGCTAGATTCTGTTGATATTGATTTTAAAATTGATGGTATACAGACAGACAATACTTTAGTTCCAGAATTAATTAAAAATAAAAAATATCTTATTAAAAATGCATCAAATTTGCATGCATCATTTGGAACTATAACTGGGCTCCAGAATAATGATATCGTATTTTATAATTCAATTACACCGGGATTTGAGCTTTTTGTTGATGTAAGTAATTCTTTAACTCGTGGTGGCCAAATTGTTTATAATAAACCGGAAGGCCAGCTCTATTATTATGATGGAACAACCGGGAGCCAGCAATGGAAAGTTGTTGGGGTTGGAAGTGGAACTACGGGTGCTACCGGGGCTACGGGTGCAACAGGACCTGTAGGAAACACAGGAGCATCAATTACAAGTTTGTTCATAAATGATGGACACCTTTATTACATTATAACAGACGAAAATGGTGAAGCAGTTGTAGGTGACGCTGGACTGCTTCCATTGGGTGCCACTGGTGCTCAGGGAGTCCAGGGTGTTCAGGGATATAGAGGCCATACTGGTTCTGTTGGTCCCGTGGGTTATGATGGTCGTAGAGGTGCACAAGGAACTCAGGGTGTACAAGGAATTCAAGGTCTCTTTGGTATACAAGGTTTCCAAGGGATTCAGGGTTTAGTTGGTTCACAGGGCATTCAAGGTATTCAAGGAATTTTGGGCTCTCAGGGTATTCAGGGTATTCAGGGATCGCAGGGTATTCAGGGGATTCAGGGATCACAAGGTATACAGGGAATACAGTCCCCACAAGGATTGCAAGGTTTACAAGGACTTGCTGGATCTCAGGGAACTCAAGGTATTCAAGGAAATCAAGGAAACAGAGGCACAACAGGTTCAGTTGGTCCCGTGGGATACGACGGTCGTCGTGGTGCGCAAGGTATCCAAGGAACTCAAGGAGTACAAGGAAGACAAGGACTTCAAGGGTCTCAAGGTGTTCAGGGAATTCAGGGAGCAAAAGGTGATCCGGGATCAGGTAGTTCTGCTGGATACCACACAGGTTTAGTATATCAATATGACGAACCAGTTGGAAGTCCAGATTATCCGCAGCCCGGTGAATTCCAATTTAATATATGTGGAGGTCAAATTCCAGGAGACCCAACTCCAGCTCCATGTGTAAATAATGACTATACTCAAGTAACTTTACTTTTTATTCATAGTAAAGATTATCAAACAATTGGAATTTCTGGTTATATAGAAACTTGGTGGGGATCACCAAAAGATGTAAAAGGTTACATCTACATTAAAGATAGAACTTTTACCACACCAGATTATAATCTTGTTTTTGAGGTGTATGATCAGGGAACTGGAACATACTATGAGTATAATAGTGCAAATGATTATTTTGCAATTCCCATTCGTTATGTTGGTGGTTCAGCATTCCCCACGGATGGAAATCTTTATTCTATAAATTTTTATCCAACAGGATTTAGTGGTTTTACTGGTGGCAGTGGATCGGGGACACAGGGTTTACAGGGAGCTCAAGGACTACAAGGAAATCAAGGAATACAAGGACTCCAAGGAAGACAAGGGGTTCAAGGTATACAAGGTATACTTGGTACAAGAGGAAATACTGGTTCCGTAGGTCCTGTGGGTTATGATGGTCGTCGTGGTGCTCAAGGCGTACAAGGTATTCAGGGAATGTTTGGTGTTCAGGGTGTTCAAGGCATTCAGGGCTTACAGGGAACCCCGGGACAAGCTGCAGCACAAGGAATACAAGGTATTCAGGGTATTCTTGGTATTCAAGGCTTGCAGGGTATCCAAGGAATTCAAGGCCGTCAAGGAATTCAAGGAACACAGGGAATACAGGGAACTCAGGGTCTTCTTGGAATCCAAGGAATCCAAGGTATTCAAGGTATAGTTGGACCACAGGGTACGCAGGGTGTTCATGGTTCTCAAGGTTTAGTTGGTATACAGGGTATACAGGGAATACAGGGAGTTCAAGGAATACAAGGATACAAGGGAACCACAGGTTCAGTTGGTCCTGTAGGTTATGACGGTCGTCGTGGTGCCCAAGGTGTTCAAGGTATTCAGGGAATGTTTGGTGTTCAGGGCATCCAAGGTATCCAAGGTCCACAAGGAACACCGGGACTGGCTGCGGCCCAAGGAATTCAAGGACTCCAAGGAATTCAAGGATTGCTTGGTATTCAAGGAATTCAAGGTATTCAAGGAATACAGGGAACGCAGGGAAGACAAGGAATCCAAGGAATTCAGGGAAACCAAGGATCCCAGGGAATCCAAGGAATTCAAGGAAACCAGGGTGCACAGGGCATTCAAGGAATTCTTGGTACTCAAGGTATTCAAGGTTTATTTGGTCCTCAAGGAACACAGGGTGTTCAAGGAATACAGGGTAACCGTGGCACAACAGGTTCAGTTGGTCCTGTAGGCTATGATGGTCGCAGAGGTCTACAGGGAGCACAAGGAGTTCAGGGACTACAAGGAACTTCTGGAACAGGAACACAAGGAATTCAGGGAATTCGGGGTTCTCAAGGAATTGTTGGTTCGCAGGGAATACAAGGAATTCGTGGCAATGATGGTCTACAGGGATTACAGGGAATTCAAGGTTCTCAAGGAATTATTGGTTCTCAAGGAATTCAAGGTATTTTTGGTATACAAGGTTTCCAAGGAATTCAAGGTTTAGTTGGTTCTCAGGGTGTTCAAGGTATACAAGGTATACTTGGTATAAGAGGAAATACGGGTTCAGTTGGTCCTGTAGGATACGACGGTCGCCGTGGTGCTCAGGGTATACAGGGTTTACAGGGCGTACAGGGCCGTCAAGGAATTCAGGGTATTCAAGGAAATCAAGGTTCACAGGGTATTCAAGGTATTCAGGGAACAAATGGTACCCAAGGTCTCCAAGGTATTGCTGGATCACAAGGAATCCAAGGTTTGCAAGGAAACCAAGGATCACAGGGCATACAAGGAATTCAAGGATTGCGTGGTTCCCAAGGCTTACAGGGATCGCAAGGAATTCAAGGAACACAAGGTCTTCAAGGTCCAAAGGGAGATTCTAGCTCAGGTTCTTCTGGTTATAATACTGGTCTTCTATTCCAATATGAAGATCCAGCATTAATAATAAATCCTGGAAAATTCCAGTTTAACAACTGTGGATATCAATTACCTGGACCAGCAACAGGATTGTGTCCACTTGGTGGCTCTGTAAATCCAGATGATCCATCTTTAATATTCATTCATAGCAGAGATGCAGATGCAATTGGATTGTCTGGTTATTTGAAGACTTGGTGGGGATCGCCAGACGATGTTAAGGGGTATCTCTATATAAGAGAAAGAAAATTTGATACAGATAATTATATTCTTGCATATGAATTTTATGATGCAGACCCATCAAGTGGTGTTTATTATGAATATAATTCCACAGATGATTATTTTGCATTCCCAATCCGTTTTGTAGCGGGAACAACATTACCTACAGCTGGTATAACATATACATTAAATTTTTATCCTACTGGATTTAGTGGTGCAACATCTGGTGGTATACAGGGAATTCAAGGAATTCAAGGATTTGATGGTGCACAGGGAATACAAGGCACTCAAGGAATCCAAGGTCGTCAAGGTATTCAGGGTATTCTTGGAATACAGGGTATACAGGGAATTCAAGGTATACAAGGTCGTCAAGGAATTCAAGGCATACAGGGAATTCGCGGTTTCCAAGGAATACAGGGCATCCAAGGCTTCCAAGGTTCACAGGGTATTCAAGGTATTCAAGGAATCCAAGGTATTCTAGGAAATAGAGGAACAACTGGTTCTGTAGGTCCTGTTGGGTATGATGGTCGTAGGGGATTACAGGGAACTCAAGGAATTCAAGGAATTCAAGGAATTCAGGGAAACCAGGGCTCACAAGGCATTCAAGGTATTCTTGGCTCACAAGGTTTACAAGGAATTCAAGGAAACCAAGGTTCGCAGGGCATTCAGGGAATTCAAGGGAACCAAGGATCACAAGGCGTTCAAGGAATCCAAGGAATTAAAGGTGATAATGGAACTCAGGGTGTTCAAGGAATCCAAGGTTTAGCTGGAACTGGAACTCAAGGTCTTCAGGGAATTCGTGGTAATGATGGCTCTCAAGGTTTGCAGGGTATCCGTGGTAATGATGGCTCTCAAGGTTTGCAAGGAATTCAAGGTCGCCAAGGAATTCAGGGAATCCAAAGTCCACAGGGTATTCAAGGTATACAGGGTTTCCAAGGGTCACAAGGAATTCAAGGAATTCGTGGAAGTGACGGAACTCAGGGTGTACAAGGTATACAAGGAATTCGTGGAAATGATGGTTCTCAGGGAATTCAAGGAATACAAGGAACTATTGGTTCTCAGGGCATCCAAGGAATTCAAGGCTTCCAAGGTGCTCAGGGCATCCAAGGAATTCAAGGAACTATTGGTTCACAAGGAATTCAAGGTATTGTAGGAAGTCGTGGAACTACAGGTTCTGTTGGTCCTGTAGGATACGATGGAAGAAGAGGTCTCCAAGGTCTTCAGGGGTTGCAGGGGGTACAGGGTAGACAAGGAATTCAAGGAATTATTGGTTCTCAGGGAACTCAAGGTTTACAGGGAATTCAAAGTCCTCAAGGAACTCAAGGTATTCAAGGTATCGCTGGTTCTCAGGGAACTCAAGGTCTCCAAGGAATTATTGGCTCTCAAGGAACTCAAGGTCTCCAAGGAATTATTGGCTCTCAGGGAACTCAAGGTGTTCAAGGTATCATTGGCTCTCAGGGAATTCAGGGCACGCAGGGTATACAGGGAATCCAAGGAAATAGAGGAACAACTGGTTCTGTAGGTCCTGTTGGGTATGATGGTCGTAGAGGTTTACAAGGTATACAAGGAATTATTGGAAGCCAGGGAATTCAAGGCATTCAGGGTATCCAGGGTCGTCAGGGTACACAGGGTCTTCAAGGTATACAAAGTCCCCAAGGAATACAAGGTATCCAGGGTATAGCTGGCTCCCAGGGAACTCAAGGTCTCCAAGGAATTATTGGTTCTCAGGGAACTCAGGGTTTACAGGGAATTCAAAGCCCTCAAGGAACTCAAGGTATTCAAGGTATTGCTGGGGCACAGGGAGCTCAGGGTGTACAAGGAATCCAAGGAATTCAAAGCCCCCAAGGGATACAAGGCATCCAAGGTATTCAGGGTCGTCAAGGAACTCAAGGTCTTCAAGGAATTATTGGTTCTCAGGGAACACAAGGTATCCAAGGTATTATTGGTTCTCAGGGAACACAGGGAATTCAAGGTATTCAGAGTCCCCAAGGAACCCAGGGTCTACAAGGAATTATTGGTTCGCAAGGAACTCAAGGTCTACAAGGAATTGTTGGTTCGCAAGGAACTCAAGGTCTACAAGGAATTATTGGTTCTCAAGGAACGCAGGGAATTCAAGGAATTATTGGTTCTCAGGGAATACAAGGTATCCAAGGAATACTTGGCGCAAGAGGTATAACAGGTTCAGTTGGTCCTGTAGGATATGATGGTCGTCGTGGTTTGCAGGGAATTCAAGGTATCCAAGGCCATCAAGGTATTCAGGGTATCCAAGGAAATAATGGTGCTCAAGGTATTCAAGGAATTCAAGGGACAACCGGAACACAGGGTCTACAGGGAATCCAAGGAAATAATGGTGCTCAAGGTATTCAAGGTATCCAGGGAATTAGAGGCACTAACGGAACTCAGGGCATCCAAGGAATACAAGGTCTAGTTGGAATTGGAACTCAGGGTATTCAGGGAACCCAAGGAATTATTGGTTCTCAAGGTGTTCAGGGAATACAGGGAAATCGTGGGATTACTGGATCTGTAGGACCAGTTGGCTATGATGGCCGTAGAGGTCTCCAAGGTATTCAAGGAATTATTGGTTCGCAGGGAATTCAAGGAACTGTTGGACCACAAGGAATTCAAGGTATACAGGGAATTCGCGGTTTCCAAGGAATACAGGGCATACAGGGAATTCAAAGTCCCCAAGGAACTCAAGGTCTACAAGGAATTATTGGTTCTCAAGGAATACAAGGCATCCAAGGATTCCAAGGTTCACAGGGCATTCAAGGTATTCAAGGTACTGTTGGTTCTCAAGGAATTCAAGGAATACAAGGAATTCAAAGTCCACAAGGAATACAAGGTATTCAAGGTAGTGTTGGTTCTCAAGGAATTCAAGGTATTCGTGGAAACACAGGAACACAAGGTGTCCAAGGTATTGTTGGATCTCAAGGAATACAAGGTATTCAAGGTAGTGTTGGTTCTCAAGGAATACAAGGTATCCAAGGAACTTCTGGTTCTCAAGGAATACAAGGTATCCAGGGTAGTGTTGGTTCTCAGGGAATACAGGGAATTCAAGGGATTCAAAGCCCGCAAGGAACGCAGGGCATCCAAGGATTCCAAGGTTCGCAAGGAATTCAAGGAACTATTGGTTCACAAGGAATTCAAGGAATTCAAGGAAATCGTGGCACAACAGGATCTGTTGGTCCTGTAGGATATGATGGTCGTAGAGGTCTTCAAGGTATTCAGGGAATTCAAGGAATTCAAGGTCGTCAAGGAATTCAAGGAATTCAAGGTCAACAAGGGCAGCAGGGAATCCAAGGAATCCAAGGAATCCAAGGAACAACGGGAGTCCAAGGAATACAAGGTATCCAGGGAACAAATGGTGCTCAGGGTGTTCAAGGTATTAAAGGCGATAATGGAACACAAGGAATACAAGGTATTGCTGGTAGTGGATCGCAGGGTATACAAGGAATTCGTGGTGCAACTGGTTCACAGGGAATACAAGGTATTCAAGGAAACCGTGGTACTACAGGTTCTGTAGGTCCAATTGGTTATGACGGTCGTAGAGGTCTTCAAGGAATTCAGGGAATTCAGGGTATCCAAGGTCGCCAAGGAATTCAAGGAATTCAAGGACAACAGGGAATACAAGGACTGATTGGAACTGGTACTCAAGGTATACAGGGTATACAAGGAATTATAGGGCAGCAAGGTATACAAGGAATTGCTGGTGGGGCTATACCAATCAGCGGTCCAAGTGGAAAAATTCTTTATAATAATAGTGGTACTGCTGTTGGTATTGATGGATTTGCATATGACAGTGCAACAAATACTATAAGTGGAACAGGCGTAACGATAAATGTAGGAAAACTAACGTCCCAAGAACTGGAAACATTATACCCCGTCCCAGATCAAGCTAATTATTATGATTACTACAATCCAGATTATTATTCTACAACAGCAACAACGAAAGTTGCTCCTAGAAAATATTCTGATATGGCTGGTGGAAATGTAAGTATTCCTGCAGTTTCATTGTATTCTTCTGGTTCAAATATAAGCCAAAGAGTAATACAATTAACAATTCAAGATCCAGACCTTACTTTCCCAACAACATTTAATACTGGAGATACATTATGGGTTTCCAGAACAGCGTTTTCAACTACAACTGGAAGCACGGGTTATAGATCATATCTAAATGAATATTTGGGTTCGACCTTTATAAATGATGGTATAACAAAAACTGTTTACCTCTATCAAACTAAAAAGTATACAATTGGTTTAGGTGGAAATCCAAGTTCATTTGAAGAGATTTTGGTTTCCGGTTTTACCGCGATGGTTGATACCACACTTGGTGAAACTGGATGGGTACGATATAATCTATTCAATAGTGGTGCAACATATAACGTTTACATAGATTCTATAAATCCTTCTTATATTGATTGCAATGATATAATAACACCAGGTACATATCTGGTAAAACCAAAACTAGCTGGTACAAATTCGAATATTTTGGAACAAATGAATACTGTTTATTGGTTACAAACAGTTCCTCCAGCTCCAGCAATATTCGATTTTAATAATGATCGTGTAATAAATGGCAGTGACGTAGGATTACTGTTGGGTGCATGGGGTTCTGGTACGGATATTCAATATGAAAGATTTGCAAATTATCCTGGATCTACCTATACGCTACCATTTAGCGTAATAACTAGTGGAATTTTCTTTATAGAAAATAAATGGTATGATTATAACATTGTAGCAGAAACTACAGCAAATAGTATTTATAGAATAGTACACCAAACAAGCCATAAATTTAGTATTGTAGGTGATCCAGTATCATCAGACGGATTTACAGCTTCTGTTGAAAAATATGAAAGATTTGGTAAATGGGTTTCTGAAGCTGATGGAGTAAAGGGATCCACAATATATTGGTCTTATTGGAATATTGCAGGAATTTCAGCACCAAGTGGATCGGGTACACAAGGAACGCAAGGTCTTCAAGGTACACAAGGATTTGATGGCGCACAGGGAATCCAAGGTATTCAAGGTATTATTGGTGGTCAAGGCATCCAAGGTATTCAAGGAAACCGTGGTACTACTGGATCTGTTGGACCAATCGGTTATGATGGTCGTAGAGGTTTACAAGGCATCCAAGGCATCCAAGGAATTCAAGGTCGTCAAGGAATTCAAGGAATTCAAGGTCAACAAGGGCAACAGGGAATACAGGGAATCCAAGGAAATCAAGGTTCTCAAGGAATTCAAGGAATTCAAGGAACAAATGGTACCCAAGGTATTCAAGGTATCAAAGGAGATAATGGAACACAGGGTGTTCAAGGAATAATTGGAAGCGGCATACAAGGCATTCAAGGAATAAAAGGTGATATTGGTCTTCAGGGAATCCAAGGTATTCAAGGAAACCGTGGTACTACTGGATCTGTTGGACCAATCGGTTATGATGGTCGCAGAGGTCTCCAAGGCATCCAAGGCATCCAAGGAATTCAAGGCCGTCAGGGTGTCCAAGGAATTCAAGGACAACAAGGAAATGCTGGAACTGGTTCTCAAGGTTTACAGGGAATTCAAGGTTTTGATGGAAGACAAGGTATCCAAGGAATTCAAGGTTCTGTTGGTACGGCTACACAGGGCATTCAAGGCATTCAAGGTCCTTCTGGAACGGGTTCCCAAGGTATTCAGGGAATTCAGGGTATTCAAGGTCGCCAAGGAATTCAAGGAATTCAAGGAATTATTGGAAGAGGTGTTACAGGTTCTGTAGGTCCAATCGGTTATGATGGTCGTAGAGGTCTTCAAGGCATCCAAGGCATCCAAGGTAGCCAAGGAATCCAAGGAATTCAAGGACAACAAGGAAATCCTGGAACCGGGTCACAGGGATTGCAAGGCATCCAAGGCATCCAAGGTCGCCAAGGTATCCAAGGAATTCAAGGTTCTGTTGGTTCTGGAACACAGGGTGTTCAGGGTGTTCAGGGCATGGTTGGTCCTCAAGGAACCCAAGGTATATCTGGACAAGCTGCTTCACAGGGAATACAAGGTTCTCAAGGAATTCAGGGGATTCTTGGAAGAGGTGTTACAGGTTCTGTAGGTCCAATTGGTTATGATGGTCGCAGAGGTTTACAAGGAGTCCAAGGAATTCAAGGTCGTCAGGGAATTTCTGGTGTTACATTTATTCGCGATTTGCGACCAGTTGGTATTACAGCAGATGTAATTGGCGTACAAAATGGAGGATGGACTTTAGCTAAACCCAACGCAGCTTCTAAGCCTTTAGATGTTGGTCCAATATTAACATGGGATTCAGGAACAAATACTTTACGCGATGCCACAACAACTGGACTAACTTTAACAAAAATTGGACAGGTTGCAAATATAGATGGATTTAATAATTACGGTACTCCAAGTTTAATAATCGGTAGCGGAACATTTTTAGTTGATGTTATTGGATGGCTTTTTGCAGGATTAGGATCTAATGTTTTAAATAGAAGCATATCACTCTATCAAGGTACAAATATTGATATTGTAAATACAAACCCTGTTTCTCCAGTGCCTGGACAGCCTGGATTCCAGTGGATAAACGACTGGAGTTTTAACACGAGATATGTTACTGGTTATATAATAAAAATTAGCAATGATACAACAGGTGGAGTAACTGGCGGCGGTAACTACGGAAGATTCATACAACCCTTCTAAATAGGAGACAAACTTAATGTTCTTTGGAAAGAACAAAAAAACTCTAAAACTGATAAAGCAACACCCAGAAATGTTGTCGGGTGCTACTTATCATATTATAGAGTCTGCTTCAAATCCAAAGATTGTAAAAATTGGCTCTGGTATCAGCCAGCTTTATTTGCGTGATGAGTATGGTGAAACATATCTTATTGAAGGAAACGCAACAAAAATTAAAGATCATTTTCAGCCAGTTTTAATGTTTGAAAATATCGAAGGTCCGATATTTAAAGTAAAAAGACCAATTGGTTCGCTTCTTCAAAATTCTTTACTAAAAGAAACAACAGCACTTACTGCAGATGAAAAAATATATGCGGGAAATGGAGTAACTGAAAGGTACTTCATAGAAAAAAATACCAATAAAGTTGTCAAATTTATTGGAAACTCTTCACATATTAAAAATTTAATTGAAGAGCAGATTGTACCAAAGCCAAAACCAATTATAGAAAAGCCTGCTGAAAAACCACTAATCCAGATTGTTGAAAAAACTGTCGTAAAAGAAATAATTCCACAAGCAGGATCTCAGGGCATTCAAGGAGAAAGGGGAACTCAAGGTGATGTTGGACCAATTGGGCCCAGAGGCGAGCAAGGAATTCAAGGACCAGTTGGACCAAAGGGAGATAAAGGCGATAGAGGAGAAATTGGTCCACATGGCGAGCGTGGAACCAAAGGTGAAAAAGGAGATCCTGGACTAAAAGGAGAGAAAGGTGATAAAGGCGATAAGGGGGATGTTGGAGAAATTGGTCCACAGGGTCCTGTTGGTCCTGTCGGAGCACAGGGACCACAAGGTGTGCCAGGAGAACAAGGCATACCCGGTCAAGATGGAATTCAAGGTGAAGTTGGTCCTGCGGGGGCAGCTGGTCCCCAAGGTCCGCGTGGAGAAAAAGGAGATAAAGGTGATAGAGGACTTGTGGGCCCTCAAGGTCCTATTGGACCAAGAGGCGAGGTTGGCCCAGCTGGACCACCAGGACAAGATGGAAATGCACCTGTAATTGAAGCTCAGTTTCCGCTTATATTAGAGGATGGTGTTCTTTCTTTTGATTCAGAACATGTTTCAAATGTTCTTGATAAATTTAAAAACACGGATATACAGAATGCAATAAATAAACTTTCAAACATGAGCACACCAGGTGGCGGTGGTGCGGTTGATATTGCATTGAATGGTGATAAGGTTATTCGTTCAGTAAATACAATTAATTTTACTGGAAATAATATAACAATAACAAGAAGAAGAAAAAATGTTGACATAGGAATTTCTGGTGGTGCCTCTAATATTTCTGTTAAAGGCACACAGGGAATGATTCAGGTTGCGGACAATGCTGGTGATCTTGCGGTAAACACAAACTTTAAATTAGATACGGCAACAGAAAATTTAACTGTACCTAATGGAATAAAATTATTAGCTGGATATTGTGGTTATATTGAATTCCCCGATGGAACAACCCAATCAACAGCAGCATTTAGCTCTGCTGGTGCAACAGGACCACAGGGAAACACTGGTGCAACTGGGCCAATTGGTAATACTGGTGGCACAGGTTCAATAGGTGAAACTGGGCCACAAGGAAACACTGGTGCAACTGGTTCTCAGGGACCACAAGGAAACACTGGTGCAACTGGTTCTCAGGGGCCACAAGGAAATACAGGAAACACGGGTGCAACTGGTTCTCAGGGACCGCAAGGAAACACTGGTGCTACCGGAGCAATCCCAACAGACTATGTAATTTCTGTAGATGGAGTTACTGGAGCCGTAAATTTAAAACCCTTTATTATAGCAATGTCCATCGCATTATGAGCATAAATAGGATAGATATATGAAAAAGCTTCTTGGTGTAGATACAGTAGGTTCTTATACCTTCGACCCCACTGCAAAAACAGTGACATTTTCAAATTTGGCTCAATCTTTGACTTTAGCCAATATTTTGTTAATAACCAATACCACGGCAAACACTATAATTTACAATTTTGCAGACCCAACCAGTGGAGCTGTAAGTTTTAATAATAATGTTCTGACTTTGGATTATAATACAACATCCATGAATGCCTCTGATGTTTTGCAAATTTATGTTGATGTAGAATCATATGAAGAAAGTTTGCATAATTTATTAAGAAGAATGAATAAATTGCTTGAGAGCAATGCGGTTGTTGATACTCGTTTACGCCAGAGAATCACCATTGACGCAATAGGCAGCAGTACGGCAGGCTCTTCCCCCACAGAAATCACGACAACCATTCCCATTTCTGGCACCGTTGCATCCTCCACTCCATCAACCACAACACTTTCCATAGGTGCAAACGACATACAGTATGTGCAGAGCGGTCAAGTAAGCCCGTATGGAGTCACATCTAATATGACATTCTGGCGTGTGATGAGTGGAATTGTAGACGAGCGTTGGCGCATTATTGAAGAAGCACGAACTTCATATGGAACCGCAATTCGTCCAAACTTAATATTTACATAATAGGAAATTAATATATGGCACTTCAAAATTTATTAAAACCACAAGTTGATCTTCCAGTATTTGAGTGGATGCGCTTTGCGCCAGTCGCAACAGCCAGCACTTCTGTTTTGGTGTCTTCAGATGAAAAAGCACGGTATATGTACTACATCAACGCCCAAGCCATGTGGCGCTATGACACATACAGTGATTCTTGGCAGGAATGCGCTCCCCCAAATATTGCGCCCGTTACTGCTGTCGCAGCTAAATACGGAGCTTACTCAGGCAGCAGAGGACACACCATCAGCGCAACCTCCACCACTATTACAGTTGGTGGGCTTGGTAGACTTGGTAACCTGTGCATTGGGAACAAAATTCGTATAATTGCAGGCACAGGAGCAGGACAAGAGAGAACCATTACGGCTGTTTCTGATGGTGTCATCCACGATAACGGATTGGCAACAACCGCAAGTGCAACCCAAATTGGTGACTCCACAAAGAAGTGGCGAGTAAATCAGTGGGATGGATACAATGTTAGGCTTACCTATAGCACTGGTCAGTCACAGATTCGCAGAATTCTGTACAACGACACCACCACGCTTACCCTTTCCGACACTAACCACCAGGCAGTTGACTCATTCAACAACACAGGCTTCTCTGCGGTGGCTCCGTTTGCGGTTCCTGTCACTACTGCTGGATCACAGACTCACTTTGTCATAGAGTCCACTGAACTTACCGTGAACACCTCTTGGAATGTCACACCAGATGCAAGTTCCATCTACCAGATTATGACAGGTGGAATATGGCTGCTTTCAGCAGCATCCGCAACACCGTTTGCGTCTTGGCAGTTCTACGACATTCTGCTGGACACATGGTTTACCAAGACTCCCGGTGGTCCAATGCATTTTGCTGCTGCACTGGGCACGGATTTTGCAATAGACCGCACAGGCGAGGCAGGCGGGGTGTTTGTAAGTGGTGTCACTGCTTCTTCGGCTACTGCAAAAACTTTGGTGCATAGTGGAGCAACCTACGATTACAACCGATACACCAATCACCAGATACGAATTGTGTCAGGCACAGGAGTCGGTCAACGCAGACGCATTGCTGCACACACCGCAGATACATTCTATATTGACCACAAGTGGGACATCACCCCCGACAATACATCAGGTTATGCCGTATACGGTGATACGGACAAGATGTGGTTGGCAGGCAACGGTTCTGCTGCCCTGCTTCAGTATTCAGTGGAAAAAGACTTGTGGGCAAGCGCACCGATAGTGGATTCAGGCGTTGCTCGTCAGATATCCGCCACCCCCGCTGCGGGAAACACGGGTTCATATGGTCCTCCCCACGAAGGATACGCAATCACAAGCATTACCTATTCTGCAAGCGGTATTTTGACTGTTGCGGTAAATGCGGGCGGCACGAACTATGTGGTTGGTGACTTGGTTACTTGTTCCACCACAGGTTCAGGCGGTCAAGCATATGTTACTTCTGTTAGTTCTACAGGTGCAGTAACAGGACTTCAACTTGCAGCATCAGGTAGCGGATACTCTAACGGATCATCTAACACCACAGGCGGCAGCGGTTCCGGTCTTACCATAACCCTGACAGTTGGAAAGGTCGGAAATGTGGTAACCGCAGTAAACCACGATTTCCGTCATGGTGAGTATGCAACCATTGCAGGATGTGCCACCGAAACCACATTTAATGCCACTTTCCAAATTATAGGCACATCATCTCTGACCACATTCAGCATTGCTGCAAACGCTTCTGCCGCAGCAAGCCCTACGGCTGCAAGTTCGCTGACCACATCCTTGATTGTGGATGCGGCTCAAAATTGGACAACAAACGAGCATGTTGGTCGTGTAGTGTTTGTACAGACTGCGGGCACATCTCCAACCAACTTGGGAGCAAGACGCATTACTGCAAATACTGCAACAACATTAACTTTGTCCTCTGCAATTTCGGCAATGACGAACGGCCAGTCTCGTTATGTGATTCAGGAAGCACGACC